>ERZ791645.18-NODE-18-length-139759-cov-21.503951_pt1 | contig 139759 bp, 98 predicted proteins | sample MGYA00509939_ERZ791645 | MGnify/ENA primary metagenome ERZ791645 (study PRJEB30046, sample SAMN00715249) | human gut metagenome | study: EMG produced TPA metagenomics assembly of the A metagenome-wide association study of gut microbiota in type 2... | reverse complement strand
TCCACTACGTGGGAGTGAATGACCGCAATAAGCATTTGTTTGAAGGTATGTGGCCGTTGCCGTATGGGGTTTCCTACAACTCTTACCTGATAGATGATGAGACGGTCGCTTTGGTCGATACGGTGGACATCTGCTACTTCGAGGTGTATCTGCGCAAGATAAAGAGCATTATCGGCGAGCGCCCCATCCAGTATCTCATCATCAACCATATGGAGCCGGACCATTCGGGCTCTATCCGCCTGATAAAGCAGCACTACCCCGACATCATCATTGTGGGCAACAAGCAGACTTTCGGCATGATAGAGGGCTTTTATGGCGTGACGGGCGAACAGTACATGGTGAAGGACGAGGATTTTCTGGCTTTGGGGCATCATAAGCTCCGTTTCTATATGACCCCGATGGTGCACTGGCCCGAGACGATGATGACTTTTGACGAAACGGAAGGAGTCCTTTTCGCCGGTGACGGCTTCGGCTGTTTCGGTACGTTGGACGGCGGGTTCCTGGATACGCGCATCAATCTGGACAGATACTGGGACGAGATGGTGCGTTACTATTCCAACATCGTGGGCAAGTACGGCTCTCCGGTGCAGAAGGCACTTGCCAAGCTGGGCGGTCTGCCCATTTCCACCATCTGCTCCACGCACGGGCCGGTGTGGACGGAAAACATAGCCAAGGTTATCGGCATCTACGACAAGTTGAGCCGCTACGCCGCTGACGAAGGTGTGGTCATTGCCTATGGTTCCATGTACGGCAACACGGAGCAGATGGCGGAAGCCATTGCGGCGGAACTTTCTGCACAAGGCATCAAGAACATCGTGATGCACAATGTGAGCAAGAGCAATCCTTCTTATATCATTGCCGACATATTCAAGTATCGCGGACTTATCATCGGCAGCCCCACCTACAGCAACCAGATTTATCCTGAGATAGAATCCTTGCTCTCCAAGATTCTGGTACGCGAAGTGAAGGGACGCTATCTGGGATACTTCGGCTCCTTCTGCTGGGCGGGTGCCGCCGTGAAGCGCATGGGCGAGTTTGCCGAAAAGAGCAAGTTCGAGATTGTGGGCGACCCGGTAGAGATGAAGCAGGCCATGAAGGACATTACTTACGAACAATGCGAAAACCTGGCACGTGCCATGGCAGAGCGTTTGAAGAAGGATAGGAAGTAGTTGAAAATTAAGAATTAAAGAATTAAGAATTGAAGTTGAAAATTACCCCTAATTTATTAACCTAATAAAACAATCACAATGAGACTAATCATTCAACCGGATTATCAATCCGTATCAAAGTGGGCGGCACATTATGTGGCTGCCAAGATCAAGGCCGCTCATCCGACACCTGAAAAACCGTTTGTATTGGGATGCCCCACCGGTTCTTCTCCGTTGGGCATGTACAAGGAACTTATCGACCTGAACAAGAAAGGCATCGTGTCTTTTCAGAACGTAGTGACTTTCAATATGGACGAGTATGTAGGTTTGCCCAAGGAACATCCCGAAAGCTACTATTCCTTTATGTGGAACAACTTCTTCAGCCATATAGACATCAAGCCGGAGAACACCAATATCCTGAACGGCAACGCTGCCGACCTGGATGCCGAGTGTGCACGCTATGAAGAAAAAATCAAGTCCTACGGCGGCATCGACCTCTTCATGGGCGGTATCGGTCCCGACGGACATATCGCTTTCAACGAGCCGGGTTCTTCCCTTTCGTCACGCACCCGCCAGAAGACATTGACTACCGATACCATCATTGCCAACTCCCGTTTCTTTGACAACGACGTGAACAAGGTGCCCAAGACTGCCCTGACCGTCGGTGTCGGTACTGTGCTTAGCGCCCGCGAGGTAATGATTATCGTAAACGGACACAACAAGGCACGTGCCCTCTATCATGCAGTCGAGGGTCCCGTGATGCAGATGTGGACTATCAGCGCCTTGCAGATGCACGAAAAGGGTATCATCGTTTGTGACGATGCGGCCACCGAAGAATTGAAGGTGGGTACTTACCGCTACTTCAAGGATATTGAGGCAGAGCACCTGGATGCGGAAAGCTTGCTGAAATAAGCAAACTAATAAAAGTTTTGCAATTCCACCCTCACCACCCTCACCGCTTGTCTGCATCTGCTTGTTCATCGGTGTTTCAGGGGTGAGTGAGAGCAATTTAAAAGGGTGAGGGCAAATTTTGCCCTCACCCTTTTTGTTCTCCTGATTTTGGTTGACTGTTTTCAGGACAGGGCGTTATGTGATGAAAACGGGCTCTGCTCCGCTGTAAGGCTTTGGGTGCCAATGTTAAAGATACCAAATACTCACTGCAAAACCAGTGCATCGTTTTTGCAGTGCCGCTGCAACATAGATGCAGTTCCACTGCAACTGTTTTGCAGTGCTACTGCAACGCCTTTGCAGTGTTACTGCAAAAGATGTGCAGTAGGTTTGCAGTGAGGGCTTGTGATGAAAAAGCCATGGGCGTGCTTTCTTTTTTGCGGAATATGTGCTATCTTTGTCATACTTGTAATTTAAACAGTAGCAGCTATGGAATTGAGTGGCAGACGCTATCCGATAGGGATACAGAATTTTGAGCAACTGCGTACGCGGAATTGTGTGTATGTGGATAAGACGGAGCTGGTGTACAAATTGGTGAATACAGACCAAATTTATTTCTTCAGCCGCCCCCGTCGGTTTGGCAAAAGCTTGCTCGTGTCTACGCTGGAGGCCTATTTCCAGGGGAAAAAGGAACTTTTCGAAGGGCTGGCTATGGAACGTCTGGAGCAGGAATGGGAGGTTTGCCCGGTGCTGCACGTTGATTTCAGCTTGACGAAATATACTGAGCTGCGTGACTTGACGGGGCAATTGAATTTGTTTTTATCTCGTTGGGAAGAAATTTACGGAAAAAAGGAAGAGGAAGAGGGGGCGGCAGAGCGTCTGCAAGGCATCATCCTGCGTGCCTACGCCAAGACCGGAAAGCCGGTTGTAGTGCTGATTGACGAGTACGATGCTCCTCTGCTTGACAGTAATTCCGATGCCCTTTTGCAACAACAGCTTCGCAACGAGATGCGCAAGTTCTTCAGTCCTCTCAAGGGGCTGGGGCAATATCTCCGTTTTCTTTTTATCACGGGTATCAGCAAGTTCAGCCAGCTGAGCATCTTCAGCGAACTGAACAATTTGCAAAATATCAGTATGCGCGATGACTTCAGTGCCCTCTGCGGCATCACCGAGGAGGAACTGCTGACGCAGTTGAAACCCGATATTGAGCGGATGGCCGAGGCTAATGATGAGACTTACGAGGAGGCATGCTTGCATTTGAAGCGGCAATATGACGGTTATCATTTCAGTAAGGCTTGTGCGGATATTTACAACCCGTTCAGCCTGTTCAATGCTTTCAATTCCAAAGAATACAAGAACTATTGGTTCTCCACGGGCACGCCTACTTTCCTGATAGATATTCTGCGCCATGCAGACTTCGATGTGCGTGCGCTGGAAGGTGTTGAGGCTACCGATGAGCAGTTTGATGCGCCTACGGAACAGATAACGAGTCCCATCCCGGTGCTCTACCAGAGCGGTTATCTGACCATTAAGGGCTATGACCGTAATTTCCAAATCTATCGTTTGGCCTATCCCAACGGTGAGGTCCGTAAAGGGTTCATTGAATCCCTGCTTCCCTCTTACGTGCACTTGCCTGCCCAGAACAACACCTTCTACGTCGTCTCTTTCCTTCGCGACTTGATGAAGGGTGATGTGGAGAGCTGCCTGGAGCGTACCCGTTCCTTCTTTGCCTCCATTCCCAATGATTTGGAGAACAAGACCGAAAAGCATTATCAGACCATTTTCTATTTGCTGTTCCGGTTGATGGGACAATATGTGGAGTCGGAAGTGAAGAGTTCCGTAGGCCGTGCGGATGTGGTGGTGCAGTTGCAGGATGTCGTTTATGTCTTCGAGTTCAAATACGACGGTACCCCGGAAGAGGCGTTGGCTCAGATTGACAGCAAGCAGTATGCCATCCCTTACCGGGCGGACGGCAGGCGTGTGGTCAAGATTGGTGTGAATTTTGACAGTGCTACGCGGACGATTGGCGGGTGGAAAATAGCTAAAGCGGATTAGAAACTCTTGTAAGTATGCTTATGCCATATTTTTATGGTTTTCTCGTTTTTCTTCAAGTATTTTATCTGCTGCGCAATGGTATCTTACCATTTCTTATCAGGCGAGCACGGTAAGAAGATGATTAAGATTGGTGTCCCTTGTAAAAAAATGCTTAACTTTGGGGCGGATTAGTATTAGACACACCACATGGACGAGAAAAGAGAGAGACGACAAATGCTATTGACATGCGTTGCTATAGGGATTATTGCAGCAATAATTACCGGTTGGTTCTTGTATCAGAACCGGATGGAGTTCTGGAAAACGCAGGCACGGAGTACTTTTCGTGTGGCTTTGGGAGAGGAGTTGCAGAAAAGAAATATGGAGATACCTTTCTATGTGGAGGAGAATATTGACTTATCCATCATGGATGCCAATGACCGAAAGAAGGAACTGATAAAGGTATCTATGATAAGTAAATATGGAGAAAAAAGTTTCATCATACCTTATGAAAAGCATATTCATAATATAGAGCGTCCTTCTGATTGGAGGTTAATACGTTCGATTGTACTTGAAGACCACCCTTTGATTGCCGACTCCTTGAACTTGCTGTGGAAGGAATTGTTGGGGCAGATTGAGTATCCCGGAAAAACGGTAGTACGCATATCTGTGACGGATTGGTGGGAGCATGAGGCTTGTAGTTATTCCGAAGACTCTCTTTATTTGTCAAAATCGGATAGTTTGGATACTCATTATTTAGGATATAGATGCGAAGTGGGTGTCACCGGATACCTTTATGGTCCTTGGTGGATGATTTTTTCTTGGAAGGATATGTTTTTGCTGGGTGCTTTGATTGTCTGTTGCACTTTGCTGTACTTTGTGCACGACTATATGAGTCGGATTTATCATCGTCTTTTTGTCAAGGAAATATCTGTCGTTGTAGAAAAGGAAGTTCCGGTAATTGTCTGCCATGAAAGTCAATTACATATTTATCGGTTGGAGGATGGATTATGTTTTGATGCTGATTTGGATATGTTGAAAAACGGTGATTTGTGTGTGAAGTTGACTCCACTATCGGCCAAATTGCTGCGAGGTTTTTTGGATGCCAAAGACTTCAAACTGTCTAATGATGAAATTCTGAATCTACTATGGCCGGATGGTAACGGTACTTTGAATAATCTGCATACAAATATCAAAAGATTACGTGGATATTTATCTCGAATTTCAAATTATAAGATAGAAAATAAAAACTTCAGTTACCAATTAAAAAATCCCCATTTCATCGAAGAAATCCCAGAGTAAGTAGTCTCTCTACAATAGGCTGGCAATAACTGACAATGCCTGTTTTTACTTGATTGTCAGTTATTGTCAGCCCGAAAATTTGGATGAAGCTTTTGTTTTCTACACCTTTGTCACCATCATTCAAATTGCAGTTATTAATATGAAAAACATGAAAAAGAAAATCTTATTTATTGGTTTGTTTTTGGTAGCAGTCGTCGCATCCTTTCGATTAAATACCAAATGTAAAAAATTAGAGTACTTGATATTGGAGAATATAGAAGCTTTGGCATCCGGAGAATCGGGGAACGATTATAGATGTGCTGGCGTTGGTTCTGTGGATTGTCCGATCAATCATAGTAAGGTACAATATGTAGCAACGAAATATAGCTTTGAAGAACTTTATTAACATATTGTTCTTGTTCATTGCTTTAACGGCATGTACCTCTACTCCCCACTGTGAAGGATTGTCTTATACAGATTTCTCGCAAACGCGGGAACTGAAAGGAACAGTTATTCCGCTGGATACAGCTTTGTTCCGTTACCCTTTCCGTATTCGGATACAGGGAGATAAGGCTGTGGTGATGGATTTGCATGGGACAGACTATTTCTGTCATGCTTTCAGTTATCCGGAATTTCACTACATATCCTCTTTCGGCAAGCGGGGAGAATCTCCTGATGAGCAGATTTCTGTCGAAAATATCCGGTGGTATGGGGAATCTTTGTGGACTCTCGATGCCAACAAGTCTGAATTAACTCGGTTTGGTTGTGATTTATCCGGTGATTCACTGTTTCGTCAAGAAGCAGTGAACCTGGATAAAGATATTCTCCGTGCTTTGGACTTTGTGATGGTGGATGATTCTACCTTTATTATTCCCGATTATTCGGGAGACAACCGTTTTTGCCGGGTGAACAGGCAAGGCGGACTGTTGTATAAAATGGGGGCAATCCCTTCTTCCAATGAGGATGCCATGAAGCACGCTCGTCCAGCATTGGCGCAGGCATGGCGCAGCTTCATCGATTACAATCCCCGAAACGGAGTGCTGGCGGCGGTCACTCAACTGGGTGAAGTGCTTGAAGTCTTTAATTTGAAAGACAGCACGCACGTGGTGCGCATCGGGCCTCATGGTGAGCCGGAATTTCAAGTGTCGCAGGGCTATGGCATTCCTACGGGCATCATGGGCTTCAGCGATGTGCAAGTGACGGACAGTGCCATTTATGCCGTTTTTCACGGACGTTCTTTTAAAGAAATAGCCCAGAATGCACGGAAAGGCATCCAAGTGGATGGTGGACAATATATTTATGTATTCAACCTGAAAGGAGAACCTCTCTGTAAATATGTACTCGACCATTGTATCTATGGCATCTCTGTAAATGAGCAAAAAGGGACGATTCTTGCTACGGATGTAAACAAGGATGAACCGATAATAGAGTATACAATGAAATAAAAGAAAAATATAAATAGGAATGGAGAGGAACGGACGGCAAACGTCTTGTTGGTGCATGATGAGCCGTCCGTTCCATAACCCACCCAGAAAGGAGGTCGAGGCAAAGATACGGATTTGGATTGAATAAGCAAAATGTTTGCTTTCCCATTGAAAGGATAGATATGGAAGACAAAACAAAATATTATTGATTAAGAAAAACAAAGAAAACAATGAAAAAGATAATGAAAATAGCTTTTGTTGCAGCATTTGCGGCAGTGGCAGGATACGGTGTTTATGCTAACCAACAATCGGAAACTATGTCTGATTTGATGTTGGCTAATGTGGAAGCGTTGGCAGGTAGTGAATATGATAGACCTTTTTATGTAGCTCCTTGCAAAAATGGTCCGGGTTCTGAATGTCGTTCCACTAAGTATGATGAAGGGAATAGGTGTGGAACATTGACATATTGTTAATGGTTATGAAGTCTTTGAAATTTATATTCTTTATACTTATAGCGTTTTTGGCATCGTGCATGGAGCAGAAATCGCAAAATAAGATAAAAAATAATATCGTTGAAGTAGAAGTGGAGGAAATGAAATTTCCTCCACAAACTGTATTGCAGCTTAAGTCTTATTATTTATCTTCTGCAGTTCATACAGATTCGGCAGATTTCCTTATTGGTTATAATTATAGGCTGCATTCATTGGACTATATGAATTTACAGTCGAAAGAGGTCACTCAAACTATATTGTCTGATGAAGGTCCTGATGCTGTGATTTCTTTGACCGGATTATATGCCAATTCGTTAGATTCGATATGGATGTCTGATGAATCGGAACGTGTGTTCTTGTTGGATAATGCAGGACAGATTAAAACTACGGTGAATTTGAAAGAGTATTTACAAGATACAGAACAATTATTGATTAACACTAATCATGCGATGTTCACTTCTCACTTGTATTATAATGAAATTCGTCAATCATTAATGTTTTTAGTCAAAAAAATGGCATCCCAGACTTTTGTGGTTAGAGAATTGTTTCTGGATAAGGGAAAAGATGCTATAGATTATGAATTGGAACCCTCTAGAATTATTCCAGATATAACTTCCGGATATGCCTTTATAAATGCTCCTAATGTAAATTTTACAACAACGGATATTATATATAATTATCCGTTTGAGTCTTCTGTTTATACTCTTGATATACAAACTGGAGAAAGAAAATATGTTCCGGCTCAGAGCCAATATACTGAAAATATAGTGGAAAGGGTTGAACCGGGAACAGATTATTCTACTATAGAAAAGTGCAGAATACAAAATCCTCATTTTTTTGATGTGATGTATATACCGAAGTTGAAGAAATATGTTCGCTTACATTTAGGAGGAGTTGATTTTGATGAAAAGAGAGGAAGAGATGAACTAATGAACGACCGTATTTTATATTTAATGATTTTTGATGAAAAGATGAAAGTATTGGGTGAGTCTAAATTATTGGAACATCGGTATAATAATTTTACAGGTTGGTCGGTTTCTTATAATGGAGTTGCACTTTTTGTTGATAATATTTTAGATGAGGAAGATGATACGGAAGATTTGGCTATAGATGTGATTCTTTTTCCCTAATAAAATATAGTTGTAAATGAAATATTGTGTTATTGTATTATTCGGTATATTGGGGCTGTTTTCTTGTAAGGATAAACAACGTGAAGTGGTAATGTCTATGTTTCGAGAGTGGGAGGGAAAGGAACTATATTTTCCATCTCATTCTGTATTTACTATACAAGGTCGGGATACTGTAGATTATTATTTGCAGGCTAAAAAAAAGATAGTGGTTTATGTTGATTCGACAGGATGTACTAGTTGTAAACTGCAATTACCTGAATGGAAAAAGATAATTCAAACTATGGATTCTTTATGCCCTAGTGAGTTGCAATTTCTTTTTTATTTCACTCCTAAAGAAAAACAAGATATTCAGAGACTATTGTTGGAAAATAGATTTGATTTTCCAATATGTATAGATAAATGGGATTCGATTAATATTATTAATAAATTTCCTAAGAATGCCAATTTCCATACTTTTTTATGCAATGAAAAGAATGAAGTTATGGCAATAGGTAATCCTGTGCATAATCTTAAAGTGCGAGAGCTCTATTTGAAGATTATACAAGGTCGAGAAGTAAAATCTGATGATGAAGACAATGTTGTCCAAACAATTGTCGATGTAGATAAGGTATCGATAACTATGGGGGATTTTGACTGGCAAAAAGAACAGAAGGCTACTTTTACCATAAAAAATATAGGAGATAAACCACTGGCAATAGAAGGAGTAGATACGTCATGTGGTTGTATTTCTGTAGAGTACTCCAAAGAGCCGGTTCGTCCGGGAATGGATTTGAAAATATTTGTCATTTATAAGGCGGATTATCCTGAGCACTTTAGTAAAACGGTAACAGTGCATTGTAATTCAGAATCTTCTCCGATAATCTTGAAGATTAGTGGGGATGCAAAGTAGCTGGTTGGTGTGATGAAGGAGCGAGTGATACCGAGAAAATGGTTGGATGAAGAGAAACGGACAGCAAACGTCTTGTTGATGCATCACGACCGTTGAAAGGATAGATATGGAAGATAAAACAAAATATTATTGATTAAGAAAAACAAAGAAAACAATGAAAAAAATATTGAAAATGGCTTTTGTTGCAGCATTTGCAGCAGTGGCAGGATATGGTGTTTATGCTAACCAACAATCGGAAGCTATGTCTGATTTGATGTTGGCTAATGTGGAAGCGTTGGCAGGTAGTGAAATATCGAATCCAGGTTGTGACCCCAGTTGGGATAGGGAATGTTGTGTTTGCTTTAATGTACATCATACATATGCGTATGCTAATGGTAAAAATAGTTGTGAAACTCGAAAGAATTGTCATTATTAGTGGAATTTGACAGCTTAATGGTTGCTTAAAGACTATAAATAGAGCACTGTAGAATATTTATAAAATTCGTTGGATTATGTAACTATTTTGCGGTGCTCGCTAATAAAAAATAGTATATAATGAAAACATATTATTATTTGCTTATACTTTTTTTCTTGTACGGCTGTGCAAATGAGAAAAAACAGAATGTAGAATATGTGAGTGCAACTTATGAGTTGCTGGATGATGAAATAGCAACTACCATGCCGGGAACCTTACGCGTAGCCGGTGATTTTTTGGTGTGGGAGGACCCTTTTGCGCGCGACTATTTTGTACATGTGCACGAAAAAGAGACCGGTCGTAAAGTGGGAGTGATGGGAAAGGTAGGAGAAGGTCCGCGTGAATTTATCACAGGAGGTATAAATGGCTCATGTATCGACAATCGTTTTTTTGCCGTGGATGCTAATGGAAAGACGCGTGGCTTCTTGTCTCTTGATAGCTTGTCGCAAGGTAAAGATGCGTTTATTCCTATGACGGAAGAGGAACGGTTATCGCGTCCTGCCATGGCTGAATATGCCAAGAATGTGTATATTGGAATTGCGGATGCTGGTGCGGAACATTGTTTTGAAACCCTATTGCATGGGCAGACTTCTTCGTTTGGCAATTATCCCATTCCGCAGGTGAAACAATATTTAGGGGGAGAGAGAGGATATAATGCATCTCGTGGAGTATTTGTCTGTTCTTGTTATGATTTCCCTTATTTAGCATTGTATCAGCAGGGTGAGGATGAATTTTCATTTGTATGGGAATGGCGAACGGATGGTGACGAATACGAGATTCGGAACAATGAGGTGATTTTTGACCGCAGGGTAAAAGGTGTCCGGGGACTCTGTATGAGTAAGGATTTTATTATTACATTGCAACGAGACCGTAGTAAAGATGATACGGATGAATCTACAGTGGGAAGGGATGCAAGCAAATGCCCTCGTACTGTTTTCTTGTATGATTATGATGGAAATTTAGTGAAGATTGTTGATTTGGGTATTCCCGTAATGCGTATAGCATCTGAAGAACAGAGTAATACGTTGTATGCCATAGGGGTGAATCCGGATTTTGTCTTGGTGAAATATGAATTATAAGATAGGGCATTTAATCGTTATTTGCGTTGCACTACTTCTTTGTGTGGCTTGTGGGGAACAGCGTAATGCTGTGGCTGTCGTCTATAAAGAACATTTTCCTATAGATACAATGCTTCCTATTAAGACATATCCGGCAGAAGAATTGGTACGTCCCGCTCGGATGAATAGAATCAACAATCGGGTGATTGCTTTTGGGGGATATGAAGAAGTAGGAATCTATGATTACCCCGATTTAAAATTCATAAAGAAAATGGTGCTTCCCGGTCGTTTTTCTGTTTCTCAAGGAAAAGATTGTTTGTATCTTGAATCGGGAGGAGAAGTGGATGCCTATACCTTGAAAAGTGATTCCTTGTGTAAAACATCTTCTTTTGTTATTGATAAAGTAAGTGAAAATATTGGGACGGTGCAAGAGTTGAATCCCGGGGTGTATATATATGCAGATAGGAGAAAACATCCGGGAGTGTCTGAATATCATGTGACAGATATTCAGTCGGGAAGAGATGTCTCAGGGGGGAATTATCCGGAAAATGATATTCGTTTTAAGAATTTGGAAAGCTTTAAATCGGCTTATTATCATTATCTGATGATGAAACCGGATAGGAGTGCTTTTGTGGTTACTTACGCTTCTTTGAGACGTATCCGGATCTATGATCGGAATGAAAATTTGCGGCATGACGTCTTTCTGGAAGGTGGGCTGGGAAATTACAAGGTAGTTCCCGCTCGCCCTTCAGAGCAGTATTGGCATTTTAGTTGTCCGTTTGTAACGGATAGGTATATTTATTTGATAAATCCGAATCAGTTGGGTGCGGGGCCTTTGCTTCCGCATTGCAATTTGTTGGTTTTGGATTGGGAAGGGAATTTGGTCGCTAAATATCGTTTCAGTGTGCTTATCAATGATATATTTGTAGATGAAGAGAGAAAAATTCTTTGTGGAAGTTGCTCTGATTATGAAAGTACACGATTCTTCAAGATGGATTTATTAGATAATTGATTGAAGGTAGTTTATAAATGATAACTTATGAAGAATTTTATAATAATAATCTTAGGTTTTGTGGTATTTGCTTCATGTGGAAAATCCAATAAAGACAAATCTTTTTCTTTGTTACAGAAATGGATAGGAAAAGAATTGAGTTTGCCTGCTAGGTCGGTTTTTACGATTCAAGGAAAAGATACGGTAGAATATCCCATTCAAAACACATATAAAATATTGACTTATATTGATTCTACGGGTTGTACCAGTTGTAAACTGAAACTTGCTGAATGGGAAAAGTTTATCACCGTAGTCGATTCTATACGACCTCATACGGTACAGTTCCTTTTTTTCTTGTGTCCTAAAAATGGAATGGAGATATATCAAACTTTACGGGTGGAAAGGTTTAAACATCCGATTTGTATTGATGAAGGAGACTACTTGAATAAGTTGAATCATTTTCCTGCTGATATGGCATTTCAAACTTTTTTGTTGGATAATGATAATAGAGTTGTAGCTATGGGTAATCCTATCCATAATTTGAAAGTAAGAGAGCTCTATTTGAAGATTATACAAGGCAGAGAAGTAAAATCTGATGATGAAGACAATGTTGTTCAAACAATTGTTGATGTGGATAAAGTTTCGACATCTATGGGGAATTTCGACTGGCAAAAAGAACAGAAGGTTACTTTTATCATGAAAAATGTAGGCGATAAACTGTTGGCAATAGAAGGGGTGGATACGTCTTGTGGCTGTATTTCTGTAGAGTACTCTAAAGAGCCGGTTCGTCCGGGAATGGATTTGAATTTGTCTATTATTTATAAGGCAGAACATCCTGAACATTTTAGTAAAACAGTAAGAATACATTGTAATTCGGAGTCATCTCCGATAATACTTACGGTTTCTGGTAATGCACAGTGAGTGTTTAAAAAAGTAAAAACGAAAATTAATAAGGTATGAGGAAATCTGTGTGGTTGTTTACATTATTGCTTCTTTGCTCTTGTGTGAACAACCATCGTTTGAGTAAAGCGCTTGAACTGGCTGGGAGTAATCGGGGCGAGTTAGAAAAGGTACTTATCCACTATAAAGATAGTGGGGAGAAATATAAAGCAGCTTGCTTTTTGATTGAGAATATGCCTAAATGTTACAGTTACAAAGGGTGGCTGATAGATACGTTGAGATATTGGAAAGCAACTACGGATTCTTTTGGTATCATTGATAGTAGTCAAGTAGCAAAATGGGAGAAATATCCGGCTTCGATGATGAATAAAGAGTATGATATTCATGTTATAACTGCTGATTATCTGATTCGTAATATAGATCAAGCCTTTGTGGTCTGGAAGAAAAGGCCTTGGAATAAAGATCTTTCCTTTGATGATTTCTGTGAATTGATTCTTCCTTATCGTATCGGTGATGAAACGCTTGAAGACTGGCGGAGTGTATACAGCGAGGAATTCTCGTTTTTATTGGACTCTGTTTATATAGGAACAGATGTAATGGAAGCCACGAAGGTTGTTATGGAGAACCTGAGGGAAAGGGGATTTCGGTTTAATAATGACTTTGATTCACCTCATATGGGTGCTCTTTTCCTATTGGAGCATCGGGCCGGAAAATGTGTGGACATGTGTGATTTTGGACTTTATGTTTTGCGCTCATTAGGAATTCCGGCCACAGCAGACGTGTATTTCTTTGAATCGGAATCCCGAATGGGCTATATCTGGGATGTAGTGAGAGATTCTTTGGGAAATTTTGTTAATATAAACTCTTTCCATGTGGCTAAATTTAAGTGGGACGTGGACGGAAGAAGGATAGGGAAGGTATTTCGCTATTGTTATGGTCTACAAAAAGAGAAACTGAAGTTTCTGAGTGTGAAAGATGAGATACCTCCCTTGTTCAGACATTGTTTTGTGAAGGATGTTTCTGAAGATTATTTTAAAGATGATTTGGTGTTGGATTTAAGTGATGTAGAAGACGACTATGTATATTTGGGAGTATTTCGTCCGCAAACGGCAGGAGAGGGAGTGGATATAGCTAAATTGAGGAAAGGAAAAGCGACTTTCAATAATATAGAGGCTAAAATGATATATATGCCTCTTGCTTATGAGAATTCAACCTATAAGCCCATAGGTTATCCCTTTTTCTTTGACGGTAAGGAGGCACATCCTTACATTCCTGATTTGTCTGTAAAGGATACTGTCGTTTTAAAAAGAAAAGCTGCTTTCTTTGACTGGATTAGATACTGTTTCAATATCATGGTAGGCAGTAAATTTGAGGTGTCAAATAGAAAAGATTTTTCAGGGAATGAACCATTTTATTGTATTTGCGATACCCCACATACCAACCGTACTTTTATACATTTGCCGGAACCGGTGAAAGGACGGTATGTTAGGTTCTCTACGCCAAAAGATATACGTATTGAATTGGCCGAGTTGTCTTTCAGTTATGATGGAGTGAAGGTGAATCCTCTGAAAATAGAAGGAGATGTTTCGGAAAATAAGTATCTTAAAATAGATAATATTATTGACGGTGACGTGCTTACTTACTATTTACCTAAAAAGGGAGGTGCTTCTATGGTGATTGATTTTGGTAAGGAGATATGTTTCAATGAATTGATGTATATGCCCAGAAATGATGATAATTTTGTCCGTATAGGCGATGTTTATGAGTTGTTTTATCATGGGGGAAAAGATGGATGGATTTCGTTGGGACAGAAAAAGGCTACCGATACTTTTTTGGTGTATGACAACATGCCTAGGGGCGCACTTTTTTATCTTCATGACATCACACGTGGCAAAGAGGAGCAAGTATTTCGGATTGAGAACGGAAAGCAGGTTTTCATATCAAATTTTGGGAAATGAGGTTTCGGAATAATTTATTCTTGCGTAAGTTGTTGGCTTGGGGCATTAATTTAGTCTATGGATTGTGTTTTGTGGCTCTTTGGGGACTGTTGGCTCAGTTGTTGCTTGTCACTTCCTTTAAGATTCCTTCTGATTCGATGGAACCTTCCTTGTTGGCAGGAGACTATATTCTGGTTGATAAGTGCTCAAAAGGAGCGAGGTTGTTCGATGTGTTTGCCGCATTGGAAAGGAAAGAGGTTAAGATTCATCGTATGCCCGGATGGAGGGAGTTCAAGAGGAATGATGTGCTTGTATTCAATTTTCCTTATCCGGGAAGTTGGGACAGCATTGCCTTTGATGTAATGTCATATTATGTAAAGCGTTGTATAGCAGTTCCGGGAGACACTTTGGAAATCAAGGACTGCCATTATAGGGTGAAAGGGCATGACGGATACTTGGGGAATACTGCTGCACAAGATAAATTGCAAAAATTACTTGACTCCGAGGAATTTGTGAATAGGGGAATAGTGGTTGAAAGTTATCCTTTTGATAAAGAACTGGGCTGGAGCATTGCCGAATTTGGACCATTGTACATACCGGCTAAAGGAAGTGTAGTAGAGATGGATTCACTGAACCGGATGCTTTATAGAAATCTGATAGAATGGGAACAGAAGGAGAAACTGACGTTCAGGAGGGATACTGTATTGTTAGGAGACAGTGTTATAAGCAGATACTGTTTCCGTGAGAATTATTATTTCGTATCCGGTGACAAGATGGAGAACTCGAAAGACTCACGCTATTGGGGATTGTTGCCTGAACCTTTTATTGTAGGCAGGGCTCTACGCATTTGGAAATCGAAGGATGATATGTCAGGAAGTATAAAATGGGAACGGGTATGGAAGAAAATAGAATAAGGCAAATAAAGGCTGTCGTTACTTGGACTGTGCTTTGGATGGCTGTTCTGGTTTTATTGTCAATGGTATGCGTAGCTTCTTCAGGGTTACTTCCTGCTGAAACTGTCGGGCAGTGGGTCTGGTTCGACAAGGCGTCCTTCTTGTTGGCTGGATGTATTCTATCGGCGCTTATCTTTAAGTCTAAAGGGGATTTTATAAGTTTGGATTCTGTGATTTCCTGGGTATTGGTTGTGTTGGGAGGATCTGAAGCTATTTTAGGGTTGCGCCAACTCTATGGCTTTGCAACTTCCGGTCACTCTATGTACGCCTTGACGGGTTCTTTCTTCAATCCGGGACCTTATTCGGGCTATTTGGCTATGATACTTCCGGTATGTTTGTATCAATGGCTGGTTTGTGGCAGGAGGGGGGGACGTGTTGTTGCCGGTGGTGTGATGCTGCTTATCCTTTGTGTGCTTCCGGCAGGAATGAGCCGTTCGGCATGGTTGGCGGCAGGAGTTTCCTGTCTGTGTGTATATGCTTGGCATATGGATTGGACGGATAAGTTCAGATTATTATGGCAGCAGCAAAGGCAGCGTGTGGTGATGGTAGTGGTCGGTGGATTCTGTGTCTTGCTATTGGCGGGCTATTTACTGTTTGTCTTGAAACCCGATTCTGCACGTGGCCGTCTTTTCATGTGGAAGATAACTTGTCGTGCCATTGCAGAAAAGCCGTTGACCGGATATGGGATTCATAATTTCGCAGCAGCCTACGGAAATGCGCAGGAAACTTATTTTGCAGCAGGTGATTATGAACCGTGGGAGGAACGTGTGGCGGGAAGTCCGGAATATGCATTCAATGAATATCTGCAGGCTGCGGTCGAACTGGGCATTCCTTTGGCTGTATGTCTATTGGTTGTGGTCGTGCTGTGTTTGTATAGGGGAGTCCGTAAAGGACGTTATGGTATCTGTGGGGCCATTCTTTCCTTGATGATATTTTCTTTTTCCTCCTATCCGCTACAACTTCCGGTATTTATCGTTACATCTGGAGGATTGCTTGTAGCGTGCTTGTCCGGTGCCGACCGTTGGCAATGGTTGGGGGTGGCTGTATTAGTAGGCATCATTGGCGGTTTTCGCCTGAAGAATGACTTGCAAGTGGAGCAGGCTTGCCGGGAGTGGATGAATGCGCGGGTGCTGTATAATGCAGGTGCGTATCAATCGGCAGAGAAAGAGTACGGGCGCCTTTATCCTCTGTTGAGGGACCGGGCATCTTTCTTGTTCGAATATGGGCATGGATTGCACAAGCAGCAGCAGTTCAGTAAATCCAACCGTATTTTGAAAGAAGCTTTACAGCGTAGTTGTGACCCCATGATACTGAATGTGATAGGCAAGAACTATCAGCAGATGGGTGATTGCTTGTCAGCGGAAGACTGGTTTATCCGTTCCACCCATCGTTTGCCGGGACGTATTTATCCCTATTATCTGCTTGCGAAGCTTTATGCGGAACCAAGCTTCAGGCAACCGGACAAGTTTGAAAAAATGAAGTGGATGGTATTGACGAAAGAGCCGAAAGTGCATTCTACGGCAATACGACAGATGAGGGAGGAAATAAAAAAGATTCAGCTTATTTTTGTCCATATTAAAAAAGATGAATAAAAAACGTAAAGCGTTAATAATGAGCGAACTAATTACTAAAGTGCTATGAAAAAAGTGTCCACATGCAAATATCGGTTCGTTTTTTTGAAACGATTAATTTTATCAATTTATAATTGAGTATGAATATGAAGACACAGAACTATCGATACCTGCTATGCATGGCCGTTGCCCTGCTTGCCGCCTGCTCCGATGCCGGAAAGGGAAAAGAGTCCGAGGAAGGGGTGGCAACCGTCCTGCCAAGTGAAAGCAATGAAGTGACCGTGAAAGTCCTGAAGCGGGCGACCTTTGAGCATGAACTGGTGAGCAACGGAAAAGTAACCGCCGGTGCCATGGCGGATTTGCGTTTTGAGACCACCGGTGTAGTGGCACACATCTACGTGAAGAACGGTGACCCGGTGCGCAAAGGGCAGAAACTTGCCGAACTGGATAAGTTCCGCCTGAAGAACAAGACCGCGCAGGCCAAGGATGCCTTGGAAAAAGCGGAACTTGAGTTGCAGGATGTATTGATAGGGCAAGGCTATCCGGTGGGGGATGCCTCCAAAGTACCTGCTGACATCATGAAGCTGGCCCGCGTGAGGAGCGGTTACGACCAGAGCCTCGCCCAGTATGAGCTTGCCGCGTATGAAGAGGAACACGCCACGCTGGTTGCGCCTTTTGACGGGGTAGTGGCGAACCTGTTCTCCAAACCGTTCAACGAGGCAAGTACCTCGGAAGCCTTCTGCTCCATTATCGGCACTCAAGGTATGGAGGTGGACTTCACGGTGCTGGAAAGCGAACTGCCGTTGATAAAGAGTGGCGACAAGGTGATTGTTACCCCTTATTCGGATGCCGGCTTTAGGCAGGAGGGGCGCATCACCCAAATCAATCCTCTGGTGGATGACAAGGGGATGGTTAAGGTGAAGGCTGCCGTCAATGGCAAGGGACGGCTGTTCAGTGGGATGAACGTGAGGGTGAACGTGCACCGCTCTCTGGGCGGACAGCTTGTAATCCCGAAGAGTGCCGTGGTGCTGCGTTCGGGCAAGCAGGTGGTATTTACCCTGAAAGACGGAAAGGCGCAGTGGAACTATGTGCAGACCGGTCTGGAGAATGCGGAAAGCTACAGTATGGCTGACGATGCCTTGAAAGAGGGCGATACGGTCATTGTGACGGGAAATGTGAATCTGGCACATGAGGCACCGGTGAAGGTCATTGAAAACTGAAAATTCACAATTTAAATTCATAATTGAAAATTGATAAAGTTCTTGATACAGCGGCCCATTGCCGTACTGATGGCGTTTACAGCATGCTTCATTGTCGGGCTGGTGACTTACTTCACCTTGCCGGTATCCTTGCTGCCCGATATTGCCATCCCGGAAATTACAGTGCAGGTGTCGGCGCAGAATACCTCGGCGCGTGAATTAGAGAATACGGTGGTGAAACCTCTGCGGCAGCAGCTCATCCAGGTGGCGAAACTGAAGGACATGGACAGCGAGACGCGCGATGGTGCAGGCATCATCCGCCTGGGCTTCGACTTCGGTACGAATACCGACCTTGCCTTCATAGAAGTGAACGAGAAGATTGACGCCGCCATGAACTATCTGCCCAAGGATGCCGAACGCCCGAAGGTGATAAAGGCAAGTGCGACGGACATTCCTGTCTTCTACCTCAATCTGACCCTAAAAAGCGACAGTGCATACGGCAAGGTGGACGAACGCGCGTTTCTTGATTTGTGCGAGTTTGCCGAAAATGTCATAAAGCGTCGCATCGAGCAGTTGGCAGAAGTGGCAATGGTGGATGTCACGGGTTTGGTCGAACGCCAGTTACAGATTGTGCCCGACCCGGGTAAGCTTGCTGTGTTGGGGCTCTCCATTGAAGACATAGAAAACGTGCTGGCGCAAAACAACGTGGAGCCGGGCAGCATGACCGTGCGCGACGGCTACTACGAATACAACATTAAGTTCTCCACCCTGCTGCGGACAGAGGAGGACGTGAAGGGCATCCTGCTGCGAAAGGAAGGACGTATCATCCGCTTGGGAGACTTCTGCCGGGTAGAGATTGTTCCTGCCAAGGAGAAAGGTGTCTCCATGAGCAATGGCAAGCGTGCCGTTACCCTTGCCGTCATCAAGCAGGCGGACGAGAATATGGAAGACATGAAGCTTGCCATCAACAGCACGATGGACTACTTCAAGAAAGTATATCCCGACATTGATTTTAGCATCAGCCGTAACCAGACGGAGTTGCTGGACTATACCATCTCCAATCTGCAGCAGAACTTGTCGTTGGGTTTCCTGTTCATCTGCATTGTGGCGGTACTCTTCTTGGGGGATGTCAAGTCGCCGTTCATCATCGGCCTGAGCATGGTGGTGTCCATTGTAATCTGTTTCTTGTTCTTCTATCTGTTCAGGATGTCGCTCAATATCATTTCTCTGTCCGGATTGATTCTGGCGTTGGGTATGATGATTGACAGCAGCATCATTGTCACGGAGAACATTTCGCAGTACCGCGAACGGGGTTATTCGTTGAGGCGGGCTTGCGTGGCGGGAACGAGTGAGGTGATTACGCCCATGCTGAGCTCATCGCTGACCACGGTTGCCGTGTTTGTGCCGCTGATATTCATGAGCGGCATTGCAGGGGCGTTGTTCTACGACCAGGCATTCTCTGTTACGGTAGGGTTGCTGGTTTCCTACTTCACGGGTATCATGCTGCTGCCGGTCCTCTATATGCTGGTCTACCGGACGGGGTTGCGCGGCAGGTCGTGGTTCTCCCGCATCCGTATCAACAATCCGTTGAAGGAACATACGCTGGACCGTTTTTATGATGCGGGCATCGACTGGGTATTCTCCCACAAGACGGTAAGTAGCGTATTCTGTGTGGTTTCTATACCTCTTTGTGTCTTTCTGTTCTATTCCGTCGGCAAGGAGCGTATGCCGCAGATAGACCAGAATGAACTGATAGTCCACGTGGAATGGAACGAAAACATACATGTGGACGAGAACCGGCATCGTGTGAATGTGCTGTTCGGACAGTTGCTGGACGAGACTGTGGAACAGACGGCTGCCATAGGCCAGCAGGACTATCTGCTGAACCGTGAGCAGGCTCTCTCTTCTTCGGAGGCAGAATTGTATTTCAAGACTTCCTCGCCTGACGGGATTGCTCCCTTGCAGAAGCAGGCGGGCGAGTGGCTGACACGGGAATATCCGTTGGCGACAGTCTCCTTTTCTCCACCCGAAACCGTGTTCGAGAAGCTTTTCGTGACCGGGGAGGCCGATGTGGTGGCGGAACTTTATGCCCGCAATAAGGAGAAGGCGCCGGCGGCGGAAGAATTGCGCGGACTGGAACAACAGTTTGCGGAGCTTACGGGGACAGCGCCCGTAGGTATCGCTTTCGAGAACCAGCTTGACATAAGCATTTTGCAGGAAAAGCTGTTGCTCTATGACGTTTCGTATGACGAGCTTTACCGTACGTTGCGGACAGCGTTCAAGGAGAACAGCGTAGCTATGCTCCATTCCTACCAGCAATACCTGCCTATCAGCATTGTGGGCGAGGAGCGGACAGTGAACGAGGTGCTGCAGCAGACATTGATACAGACCCGTCCGGACAGTAAGGGCGAAGTGGAGCATATTCCGCTTCGGGAGCTGGTAAAGGTGCGTCCGGCTGAGGACTTGAAGACGATTACGGCAGGACGCAACGGTGAATATATACCGTTCCGTTTCTATGAAGTGGACAATGCTCCGGAGTTGATGGAAAAGGTGAAGCGGGAGGCAGATGCCACGGGTGACTGGGATACGGCCTTTTCCGGCAGTTTCTTCTCCAACCGCCAAATGCTGGACGAGTTGGTGGTGATTCTTTTCATCTCTATCTTGCTGATGTATTTCATTCTTGCCGCCCAGTTCGAAAGCTTCGTGCAGCCGCTCATCGTGCTGCTGGAAATTCCGATAGATGTGGCGTTTGCCCTGCTTCTGTTGTGGATATGCGGGCATACCCTGAACCTGATGTCTGCCATCGGACTGATTGTGACGTGCGGTATCATCATCAACGACTCCATCCTGAAGCTGGATGCCATTAATGAATTACGGAAAGAGGGGATGCCGTTGCTCGAGGCCATCCACGAGGCGGGACGGAGAAGGCTCCGGCCCATCATCATGACATCGCTCACCACGATATTTGCCATGGTTCCGCTGCTGTTCTCGTTCGATATGGGGTCTGAGTTGCAAAAGCCGCTTTCCATAGCGATGATTGGGGCGATGTTCGTGGGGACACTGGTCAGTCTGTTCATCATCCCGTTGATATATTGGTTTATTTATAGAAAAGAAAGAGCATGAAGAAATTAAGTCTTATACTTTTGTTCAGTCTGGGAGCCCTTTCCGCTTTTGCCCAACAGCGGATAACGCTCGACTTGCAGCAGACCATTGCCCTGGCGAATGACAGTTCGCTGGAAGCCTTCCGCACCAAGAACATGTATCTGGCCGGTTATTGGGAATACCGCACCTATAAGGCAAACCGCCTTCCCAGCCTGACGCTGAACATGACTCCGGCACAGTACAACCGCGATATCACCAAGCGTTACGACTCCGAACAGGACCTTGACATCTATCGCAGCCAGCAATCCTTCTATGCATACGGCAATCTTGCCGTCAGACAGAATTTCGACTTGACGGGCGGTACGTTCTATCTGGATACGGAGCTGGGCTATATGCGGAGCTTCGGTGGAAACAAGTATACCCAGTTCACCAGTGTTCCGGTTCGTTTGGGCTACTCGCAGAGTCTGGTCGGTTACAATCCTTTCCGTTGGGAACGCAGGATTGAGCCGCTGAAGTACGAAAAGGTGAAGAAGGAGTATATCTACAATGCAGAGCGAGTATCCGAGCAGGCCACTACCTATTTCTTTGCGCTTGCCATGGCACAGGCGGAATATGACTTGGCCAAGGACAATGCCGTCTCCACCGATACCCTCTACCGCATCGGCATGCAGCGCTTGAAAATAGCCGCCATCAGCCGTGCCGACCTGCTGACGCTGAAACTCGACGTGGTGAACGCCCGCAATACTTTGCAGAATGCCGCCAGTGCCTTGAAGCGCGCCATGTTTTCGTTGGCATCTTTCCTGAATATGGAGAAGAACACGGATATCAGGGTGTCGCTTCCGGGACGTCCGAGGGCGCTGACCATACCGGTTGATGAGGCTTTGCTGGCCGCTCAAGCCAACAATCCGGAATTTCTGGGGCTTCGTCAGGAAGTGCTGGAAGCCGAGCAGACAGTAGACAAGACGAAGAAGGAATCGCGCTTCAACGCCAGCATCAACGCCAGCGTCGGCTTCAACCAGGTGGCAGAGAAATTCGGTGAAGCATACAGGCATCCCATGCAGCAGGAGATGGTGTCGGTCAGTGTCTCCATTCCACTGGTGGACTGGGGCGTGAGGAAAGGCAAATACAACATGGCGAGGAACAATCTGAACGTGGTGAAGACTTCTGCCCGGCAGAGTGAAATCAGCATTGAGGAGGAGGTTATCATGACCGTCAGCGACTTCAACGTCCAGCAAGCCCTCGTCGCCAGTGCCGAAGAGGCCCTCGACCTTGCCATCCTGGCGTATAACGAAACCCGCCAGCGCTTCATTATCGGCAAGGCAGACATCAACAGCCTGACCCTCTCGCTGAACCGCCAGCAGGAAGCGCAACGCAATTACATCTCCGCCTTGCAGGACTACTGGCTGAATTATTACAAGATACGGAAACTGACGTTGCACGACTTTGCCAGCGGATTTTCGCTGTCGGAAAAATTTGATTATAATAACTGATGAAACGAGTTTCTTCCTTCACCGTCATAGTGGCGTTTGTCTGCCTTGCTTTGGTAGGGGTGGCGTTGATACCGCTGCTCCCCGTCAAGCTGAATCCGTCACGCAGCCTGCCCGGCTTCACGGTGGGTTTCAGCATGCCTGGCACTTCGTCGCGGGTGGTGGAGATGGAAGTGACCAGCAAGCTGGAATCCATGCTGGCGCGTATCCGCGGAGTGAAGCGGCTGAACTCCACCTCGGGCAACGGCTACGGCAACATTACTGTGGAGCTGGACAAGCATGCCGATGTCGAGGCAGTCCGCTTCGAAGCTTCCACCATCATCCGGCAGACGTGGCCCCAATTGCCCGAAGGTGTCAGCTATCCCACCATTCACATGAAATTGCCCGACGAGAACGCCTCACGCCCTTTCATGTCCTTCACACTGAATGCCCCTTCCACTCCGATATTGATTCAGCAGTATGCCGAGGAGCATATCAAGCCGCGGCTGGCAAATATTCCGGGTATCTATAAGGTGGAACTCAGCGGTGCCACGCCCATGGAGTGGAGACTGGAATATGACAGTGAACAGTTGCGCTTGCTGGGTGTGACCCTATCGGACATCAGCGAGGCAGTACAGCGGCATTACCGGAAGGAATTTCTGGGTACGCACAATGTGGATACAGGTAACGGTAGCCGGGAATGGATACGCCTGGCACTGGTGCCGGAGAGCAACTCCCTTGGTTTTAATCCTGCTGCCATCACCGTGACGGCTACCGACGGGAAACTGCTCCGCTTGGACGAACTGGTGTCGGCTGTCCGTATGGAGGAGGAGCCGCAAAGCTATTACCGCATCAATGGGCTGAATTCCGTCTATCTATCCATTACTGCGGAAGAAACTGCCAACCAGTTGCAACTGAACCGTGCCGTGATGGACGAGATGGAAGCTGTTCGGCAGGTACTTCCTGTCGGATATGAAGTGCATACCAGCTATGATGCGACCGAGTACATACGGGAAGAACTGGACAAGATTTACTTCCGTACCGGCTTGACGGTACTCATCCTGCTTGTATTCGTATGGCTCATTACTCGTAAGTTGAAATATCTTTTTCTGATAGTTACCAGCCTGGCTGTAAATATAGCGGTGGCACTTATCTTCTACTACCTCTTCGGACTTGAGATGCAGCTTTATTCGCTGGCGGGTATCACTGTCTCGCTGAATCTGGTGATAGACAGCACCATTGTCATGACCGACCACATTCTGCATCGGCGTAATCTCAAGGCCTTCCTGTCGGTGTTGGCGGCAACCCTCACTACGATGGGTGCGCTTGTTATCATTTTCTTCCTTGACGAGAGGATACGGCTCAACCTGCAGGACTTTGCAGCGGTAGTGATCATCAATCTGGCTGTTTCCTTGATGGTGGCATTGTTCTTTGTTCCGTCGATGATTGAGAAGATAGGACTGGTGAGGCGGATTACGGGGAAGAAAAGGCGTCTTGTCTTGCCGGGGCTGACGCAAACATTCAAAACAAGGTCGGGACGGATTTTCAGACGTTTCCCCGTTTATTTCTCCTGCTGCTACTCTGCTCTCATCCGTTTTCTGTGCCGTTGGCGCTGGGCTGTATGCCTGCTGTTGCTGTTGGGGTTCGGTCTGCCCGTTTTTCTGTTGCCCGACAAACTGGAAGGAGGGGGAAAATGGGAAGCTGCTTACAATAAGGTATTCGGTTCGGATACCTATAAGGAGTCGGTGAAACCCGTTGTGGACAAAGCGCTGGGCGGCAGCTTGCGGCTTTTCATACAGAAGGTGTACGAAGGCAGTTACTTCACCCGTAATGAGGAGGTGGTGCTCTATGCCAACGCCAACCTTCCCAATGGCAGCACCCTCGAGCAGATGAACACTTTGATGAAACGTATGGAGACCTACCTCAGCCGGTTCAAGGAAATCATGCAGTTTCATACTTCCATCTACAGCCCCCGGCGTGCCAGTATGCAGATTTATTTCAAGAAGGAAGCCCGGAACAGCGGTTTTCCCTATACACTGAAAGCCAATATGATAAGCAAGGCACTGGAACTGGGAGGCGGCAGCTGGGGCATCTACGGATTGCAGGACCAGGGGTTCAGTAATGACGTCCGCGAGAGTGCCGGCTCCTACCGCATCAGGATGTACGGCTACAACTACGACGAACTCTATGAGTGGGCGGAGAAGCTGAAGGCCAAGCTGCTGACGCACCGGCGTATCAAGGAAGTGCTCATCAATTCGGAGTTCTCCTGGTGGAAGGATGACTATCAGGAATTCTACTTCAACCTGAACAAGGAGCGCATGGCGCAAGAGGGCATCGACGCGCAAGTGCTTTTCTCTGCGGTGCGCCCCATCTTTGGCAAGAATCTGGAGATTGGTTCGGTAGCGGCCGAGCAGGGGATGGAGAAAATCAAGCTCTCTTCCCGCCAGTCTGCCGAATATGACATCTGGGCGATGCAGTTCTTCCCCTATGGAGTAGGAAACGGCAAGCATTACAAGCTTTCCGAACTGACTACTGTGGAAAAGGGACAGATGCCGCAGGAGATTGCCAAAGAAAACCAGCAGTACCGCCTCTGCCTGCAATACGAATATATCGGCTCCAATGAGATGGGCAACAAGATACAGAAACGTGACCTGGAGGAGTTCAACAAACTGTTGCCGATGGGTTATACAGCCGAGTCGGACAGCAACAGTTGGTCATGGGGCGAGAAGGACAACCGCCAATACCTGCTTCTGCTGGTGGTGATAGCCATCATCTTCTTTACGACCAGCGTTCTGTTCAACTCCCTGAAGCAGCCGCTTGCCATCATCTTTGTGATTCCGGTTTCTTATATCGGGGTATTTCTTACTTTCTATTGGTTCCGGCTGAACTTCGACCAGGGCGGTTTTGCCTCGTTCGTCCTGCTGTGCGGCATCACGGTGAATGCCAGCATCTATGTCCTGAACGAGTACAACAGCATCCGACGTCGTTTCCCCCGTCTTTCCGCTCTTCGTGCCTACGTCAAGGCGTGGAATGCAAAGGTCGTTCCTATTTTCCTCACGGTAGTTTCTACCATTCTGGGATTTATCCCTTTCATGATAGGTGAGGACAAGGAGGCTTTCTGGTTTCCATTGGCGGCGGGTACCATTGGCGGACTGGTGATGTCCGTCATCGGTATCTTCTTTTTCCTGCCGGTTTTTGTGCTGAAACAGCGTGATTTTCTTAGGAAATGATTACTTTTGCTCGATTTTGTTACCTGAATGGATACTTGAATTTTAAATATGGAAAGTGCGGAGTACTCTTTGGATGAGTTATTATGTCAGTCTCTTCTGTTGTTTCGTCAGTATCGGTTTTATGATGCTCCAGAATGTGGAGAAAAGGCATTCCGGATATTGGAGGAAGCCCATGTATGGATGGGGCGTACGCAAGAGTGTGTGGATATGGCGAAATGGGGGTGCGTGATAGAGTGTCTTGCGCAGAAATACTACATAGAAGATGATACGGATGCGATTCTGGAAGAAATTGATGCTGCCTTGGTTGCGCATTGGAAGAGGATAGAGAAAATCCATGCAGAAGTCACCACCGTTTATTTATGGCTGGGGTACTATTTCCTGCTACGTTTCAGAAACCGGGAATCCCGTTCCCATTCCCGTTGTAAACAGATAATGTCCAGCTTGTTGTGTGCTTTGGTCGAAATCTTCCGTAAGGTGGAGAAGGGGGGAGCCCCGACAGAAGTCTTGTCACATCTTTCGGTAGATGTTTGGGGAGAGACCGTCTGCTGGATGGAGCAGGTACATGATTCCCGTCTTTGCGAGAAGCAGTCGTCAGCTTTGCTGGCACAACTCTATAACCTGAAAAGTGTGGAGTTGGAAAAAGGTCTGGGAAAGCAGGATGCTTTGCTCCAGCAGATTCTGGAGTTTTATTGCTTTTAAGGGAAAATTATCTCTGCTTAGTTTTATCATTTCTGCTTCCACACTTCCACCTACTTCCTGCATCCCTTTATTCATCGGCATTACAAGTGCTGTGGAAGCAACTCAAAAAGGTGGAAGCAACTTTTGCTTCCACAGCGGAAATACGCCGAAAAGTAAGTTAATATCTTGTTTGTTAGTGTATTAATAGAATGTACAGCATTTTGCAAATATCTTGTTTACACGATATGCGTTTCGTGTAAACACGGTATTAACTTCGTAAAAGACCGTTTACCGATAGACTGCAGCTGGGCTCATAATAGGAATAAGATAGGTGCACAGTATGGGGAAACTATGAGTATAATAGGTGTTCAACGGTTATGAAGCACCTTGTTGACGGTCGTTAGTCGAGTGGTTGACGGCCGTTGGCAGAGCGCATCACGGCCGATAGGCGCTGATAACTCCGTACAGAAAATGGAAAGGAAGCCTATGTAAGGGGAAACAAGCTCTGAGCTATTTGTTTTGTTTGTCACATTTATCTTGTTTTTGTACATTGTTGAAGCGGTTTTTTGTATCTTTGAAGGGAGAGGCCGTAAAAAAGCTTATTCTCATCCAAAGTTTAATTATATATACATGGATTATGAAGCGATGTATAGTACTGTTCATAACATTCTGCTGTGCAGTTGTTTCTAATGCGCAGACAAATGGCATTGTGACTGATGGGGAAAAAGGATTGCCGTTGGCTGATGTGAATATTTATCTCCAAAAGGATTCTGTGTATACGCAATGATAATCTGGTAAAGAACATGTTCATATGAAAAAACTGTTATATCTTGGGCTTTTGTCCGTTTGTGTACTGTTAGGTTCTTGCGTAGAGAAGAACGTATCCAATGTTTTTGATAAGGTAGAGAGGTATATGGATGTATATCCTGACAGTGCATTGCTGCTGTTGGAGCAAATTCCTCATCCGGAGGAGCTTCGTGGGAAGCAGCGGGCGGACTATGCATTGCTGCTGACGCAAGCACGTGATAAAAACTATCTGGATAGTTTGCAGTCGGATTCGTTGATAAAAATTGCGGTAGATTATTATAAGAATGGGGAGGATAAGGTGAAAGCGGGGAAGGCATTGTTTTATTATGGCAAAGTGATGGATTTGCAGGGGAATAATACACTGGCTATGCAAGCCTATTTGAATGCTTTGGCTAAATTGGAGAAAACGGAAGAGTATAAGTTACAAGGCTTGGCATATGAGTATATCGGTATTTTGAATGCAGATAGAAAGCTACACAAAGATGCTCTTGATAATTATCAAAGTTCGGTATGTTGTTTTCAAAAGGCAGTTGATATTTTAGGGGTTATATATGCTTATCGGGATATTGCTCGTATTTATTATGTAGAACAACAATATGACAGTGTTTATAACTACATCAATAGGGCTTTGTCCTTGTGTGAGGAAAAGAAAGGATGTACCGATTTTGAACGAGTAACTCCTTCTTTGTTACAAGTAAAAGGAATTGCAAAAAGAAATGAAGGGGATTTGGAAAATGCAATAATCTTGTTGAAAACTGCGGTAGAGACTGAACAAGATAGGCATTCTATGCATCACTGTTCAATGTCATTGGGGAATATTTATTTGAATCTAAATAAGTTGGATGAGGCTGGAAGATGTTTCGCTTTAGCTTTGAATTCTGAAAATCCTCGTACTCTGGCGGGTGCATATCACTATTTGTATCTGTTGGAAAAGAAACAGAAAAAGTATGCAATGGCTCTCTATTTCAAAGAAAAGTCTGATTCGTTGTTAGTCATTGAACGGGATGCTAAACAAACATCTCAAATTTTGACTTTGCAACGTAAATATGAAAGAGGAAAACTTCTTTTAGAAAAGCAACAGGTTGAACGTGAAAAGCAAATACAGCTTTATTTTTGGATAGCAGTAGTCTTGTTTATTATACTGCTATGCATTGTTTTGTATTTTCTTTTGAGAAAGAGATATGAAGGACTGTTCCGGAAGAATATGCAAATAATAGAAGAAAATGAGTGCATGATTAAACGATATGTTTATGAACTTGATGTGTTGAAACAAAGGGCAGGTGAGATGGCAGAAACAAATAGAGAGAAGATTGCTAAATTGAACCAAAAGATTTTGCTATTGGAGAGTGAGAATAAAAAAATAAGTGAAAATGTATGTGTAAATGGCGTTTATCTCTTGGAACAATTGAAGAAGGAAAAGCTGATTGTGAAGAATATGACCAACCAGGAGAAAGAACAACTCCTTGAATATATAGATTTAATATATGGTAATTTTATTTCTCGGTTAAAGAAAGATTTTAAATTAACTAGTGGCAACTTGATGTTGTTGGCTTTGCTTAAAGTCGGTTTCACTTCCAGTGAATTGATGTTCACTTTTGACTGTGAGATGAATTCCATTTTTACGAAGAAACGGAGGTTGAGGGGAATCTTAAGTTTGGATACAAATGATAAATTGGAAGAATTTGTAGCTCTTTACTAGAATAATCGCTTGATTTTCGTCCACTAATTTAGAAATGTTTTTACTGTCATCTTATTGGTGTATAGAGTATTGACTTGTCTTGTGTTGTCCACTCGTATTTTCTCTAAGAAGTGATTGAATGGCTATCTTTGTAACATTCAAAACTAAAGATACTATGAAATCATTTTTTATTTTGTTAAGTTTATACTACTTTCTTGTAGTAAATGTAGTAAGTGCAGATTCAGTTACTTTTCCTTCGAGAGTAGAAATCGTCATGGATGAGGATTTTGATTTACCGGGTGGTCCGGGGAATGCTCATCGTTCTATTCCTTCAGCTACTCCTTTTTTAGCATTTTTGAATGATGACCATTCCATTGATTTGGAATTCTATCAATCGATAGGTGAAGTGGAAATTGCAATTTCTCAGAATGGGAATGTTGTTTACTCCTCTGCTGAGAATATAGACTCTCCTATATTATGAGAATATAGACTCTCCTATATTAAGAAAAGTACAGTTACAGCAAGGTTTAGGTGGTGATTTTTTACTTGAGATAAAGGGCGCGGATGGGGCTTATGCATTCGGTAGATTTACTGTTCATTGATTTGATAATGAATATATAACACTATGAAACAAATCTCATTTTGCATCACTTGCATGAACCGGCTTATTATCGACGAAGTCATAGTGGGAATATGGTTTTTAGGTTAGCGAGTCGGTATGTAATCTGGATGCAGATAATTATCTGGGGGAAAGGCTTTGCAGAGTTCGTGATGAAGAAGTTTGAGAATGAAGAAAATATATTCTATATCAGTACTCTTTGTAAACGTGATGTTTTTGGACGAATATGTTTGAAGAAGCGAGGCTTTATTGCAATGAAAGGTTATAATGAGGCTTTGGTAGGCTATGGATTTGAGGATGCAGAATTTTATGATGGTCTGGAGTCGTAATCAGGATATGAAGTCGGGTGAAACTTGTTCGTTTTTAGCTAAAGAAAAGATTGTATAACGCTTCTTTTTAGTAAGAAGCATAATAATTATTTATGTATGAAAAAAAAGATTGTAGTGTATGTCTTGATGGCTTTTATAGCTCTATTTTTAATATTTAGATTCGTGTCTATATCAAATAACATAAGTCTGCAAAGAGGAATTGTTAGAAGTGTATCTGCTACAGAGCATAATGATATTGTAATAGAGTTGGAGAATGATTCTTTTTATTATATAAATAGAGGTATGGAAAGTGAAATAAATTATGAATGGTTTCAGAATTATTTGCCAGGCCATGAAATAGAGTTGTATATTCAAAATGAACATTTATTTGGGTCAAATAGTAATCGTATTGTTGAAGTAAGCATAAATGATTCTGGCATATATAAGAAGTGATTTATATTTATTCGCAAGAAAACAGTTGTATGCCAAGAAGGTGATAACTTGTTTGATAAAGAGAACAATCAGCATATTCAAATTCGGGGAGTTAGTTCGGATGGATGTTTTTTTGCTTTATTACAACCGGATGAACTTAGCGATGATAATCAACAGAGAATGGGAGTTGAAGAAGAAGGTAACCCCATAATAGCTGTTCTTTATTAAGAAGTTGATATAAAGATGAAACTGTTTTCCCATGAAGTGTGAAAAATATATCTATGAATAGTTCGTAATTCATTTGTTTTTAGTATGTTTGTGCTATTCGTATATATAGTATGAAATACTAAGGAAGAGAATGTTCTTAATGAAAGTATGAAAAGAAGAGTTAAAGCATTGACTGTTGTTTTGGCAATATGTCTTATAACTGTTTTTATTCGATGTCAGTCGAATGAAACTCCTATTCAGCAACTTGTAGTTGTTGTGAATGGGGATTCTATTGAGATGGTTTTTGTGAAAGGAGGTACATTTATGATGGGATGTACAGATGAGCAGGGATGTGACTGTGAGGATAACGAGAAACCAGCACGTAAGGAGTCGGTATCTGATTTTTACATAGGAAAATATGAAGTTACTCAAAGGCTGTGGAGGGCGGTTATGGATACTGATTCCATTTTGCCGTTTAATGGGGGATGCGAAGATTGCCCGATGGAAAATGTAAGCTGGAAAAATGCGCAGGAGTTTATCGGTAGATTAAATGCTATGACCGGTAAAACATTTCGTCTTCCGACTGAGGCCGAATGGGAATACGCAGCGCGTGGTGGACACAAAAGTAAGCACTATAAATACAGTGGCAGCAATCAGGTAAGTGAGGTGGCTTGGTATGTTGGGAATTCCTCTGGCGGACAATATGGAGAAGCTGGAACTACCCGTCCGGTAGGTCTGAAAAAAAGCAATGAATTGGGATTGTATGATATGAGTGGCAATGTTTGGGAGTGGTGTGGTGATTTGTACACTAAAGAATACAAGCAAGGTGGTAAGTCTATCCATCCGGGATGGCCTTTTGAGGGTACTTATCTTTTTTTCCGCCGAATATTGCGAGGTGGAAGTTGGGGAGGAACAGCAAAGGGGTGTCGGGTGTCGTACATTGATTACGACATTGAGAATTATAGTGACGAGTATGGAGGTTTTCGCCTTGTGATGGAGCCGGAATCGATTAAATAATGTAATTAATGATGATAAGTGATATTTTACTACTTTCAGAGTAATGAATAGAAATGGTATGAGATATATGTGGAAATTCTTTTTATTATTGATGTTGGTTGTAACTTCGTGTTCCGAAAAGCAGATTGATGGCAATGTAATTAATGTTGCGGAAGCAATGAGTAGATTGTCAGAAGGACAATCTGTACAAAATTTGTTTTCCAGCATAAGTTATATTCCTTTGGAGACTAATGAGCAGGCTATTATAGGAAAATATCCGGAGTGCATAATTATGGATAGTGCGATATTGGTATCTTCTGTCCATCAGAATCTGAAGCTTTTTGACCGTACTAACGGGAAGTATATTCGGGATATTGGACACGTAGGTACTGATCCGGAAGGATATGCAAAGGATTCATGGGGGAAAGTGAGCTTTTGGGCTGATACGGTTCGGAGAACCGTTTATCTATTGGGATGGAATAATGATTTCCTACTATATGGATTTGATGGGAAATATAAGGATAGAATTCGATTGCAAGATACAGTCAATTGTATTCTGTCCCAAAATTACTATTTGATGGATGCGGACAGAATTTGGGGACATAATAAAATGAAACTCTCTCCGGAGACGCCATCAGTCTTTTATATGGATAGAAATACGATGTCATTGACCGGTATTGCTACATGGAATTCAGCCCTGCTTCCCATGGATGAGGTTTTGTCGGTTTCAAATTTGTTGGGGGGCAATGTTGCTTATGGGGGTGACTTGGCAATGGCAGAATTTGTTGGTGACCGGAAATATTATACGGCAATCAATAGCCCTTCGTTATGGAAATCTAAGGATGCCATCCGAGTGAAACAAGCTTTTAATGATACTATCTATACTATTTCAGAGCAGGGACTTACTCCATATCTGGTTTTTGAACTGGGTGAGTGGCACTGGAATGAGCAGCAGCAATTGGATGTAGAAGGATGTGATAAAAAAATAGCCATAGACTATATTCTGGAGAATGCAGAGTACATCTATTTCCATTTTCATACAAGCTTATATTTAGAAGAAAGTCAGTCATATTGTGGATTTTACCATAAGGAAAAGAAAACTGTTGTTTGCCAAAAGGGTGATAGCTTATTTGATAAAATGAATAATCAGCATATCCAAATCAGGGGAGTCACTTCGGATGGACATTTTTTTGCTTTGTTACAACCGGATGAACTCAGTGATGATAATCAACGGAGAATGGGAGTAGAAGAGGAAGGTAACCCTATTATGGTCATGCTTTATTAAGTACTTATTCCGTCGTCTTCCCCCTTGCATCCAAATACCCTCTTTTAAACATATCCACGAACAGAAAGAATAGTGACAAGAGCAGTGGCCCGAAGATGACACCCATGAATCCGAAAAGGGACAAGCCGATTACAACTCCGAAGACAGTGATAAGCGGATGAATGTCTGCCATTTTCTTCTGGATGATGAAGCGTATCAGGTTGTCGAGCTGTGAAATGACTGCACCGCCATAGATGGCCAGGCCGATAGCTTGAACCCAGTTGCCTATCAATGCCATGTAGACAGCTATCGGAAACCATACCAGCGCTGTTCCTACCATTGGGATGATGCTGGCGAAGCAGGTCAGGAAACCGGCGAACAAGATGTTGGGAGCACCGAAAATCCAGTAGCCTATCATGGCTACTCCTCCTTGTATGACGGCGAGTAAGGGGATGCCGATGGCATTGGAGCGGACAATCATGTTGATTTCGTGGATGACGTTTTGTGTATTGTCATCGTTGAACGGTAGTAGGTCGTTGACGTACTGTTCCATCTTTTTGCCCCCTATCAGCATGAAGTAGAGTACAAAGACCAGTACGAAGATGTTGACGGCAAAACTGCTGATACCTCCCATGATGGCTTGCCCGATGCGGGGAAGAATTGAAATGACGTATGCCACCGTGTCTTTCCCCAAGATATAGTAGCCGGTTTTGGCTTTAATGATGTTGGCCGCTTCTTCGAAAGGAGCTATAATGGCTTGCGGGTCCAGATTGATGTTTTGAAGATTGACCACAGCCAGCCATACCACCAGCCCAAGCGGAACCAGAAAGCAGAGAATGGCCTCTGCCGTAATGAGGGTGGCAGCTATGCTGCGCTTCATTTTCCGCTTGTCGGAAAGATACATCATCTGCTTTCTCACCAGGATATAGATAGTCAAGGCTCCCAGCAGACCGCCCATGAATGGGGCTATTTGTCTGAAAAGAATGATTCCCAGCCCGATAATGATAGCTATCAGCGAATATTTCCAATATTGCTCTTTTGTGCTCATGAGATTCAATGTTTTAATTAAAAACATTGAAGTGGCAGAAAAGGTTTGTTGGTAAGATGCTTAAAAGTCAGATTTTATCCTTCGTCCAGCCAGCCTAACCCCTGGCGTATGATTTCCGGCTCCCCATTGGTGCAATCCACTACGGTAGAGCCTTCCGTACCGCCGATACCGCCGTCTATTACCAAATCGACAATATCACCGAATTTCTCGTCAATCAGTTCCGGGTCTGTGCAGTATTCAATGTCCTCATTGTCATCATGCGGCAATGTAGTTGTCATGATGGGAGCATCCAGCAGGCGGGCTATTTCCTGAATGATGGAATTGTCCGGCATACGGATGCCGACCTCCTTACGGTTACGGAATATCTTGGGCAGGCGGGTGGTGCCGTTCAGAATGAAGGTGAAAGCTCCGGGCAGATTACGCTTCATCAACTTGAAGGTGCTGTTGTCCACTTTGGCATATTCGCTGACCTTGCTCAAGTCGTAGCAGATGATGGAAAGATTGTTCTTCTTGGGGTCGATATTTTTAAGACGGCAGATGCGCTCGATGGCGCGCTCCTTCAGTCCGTGGCAGCCGATGGCATACATGGTGTCGGTAGGGTAGATAAGGATACCTCCGTCATTCAGTAGGTCGACCACCTGCTGCAGGTCGGCGGGATTGTTATTTTTTTCATAAAGTTTCAGAAGCATGGCAGAAATGGATTTGAGTTTTATATTACATGCAAAAATAGATAATAATCGGCTTATAAACAAGCGATTCACCTTTTTAGCATCTCTTTCTCCAGTTTCTTTATCTTCTTCCAGGCCTCTTTGAATTTGGGACAGAGGGTGACGGCTTTCTCATAGTTTTTCATGGCTGCCTCCTTCATGTCATGCTTCAGGCATTCGTCACCCATAAGGATGTATTCGCGGGCATACTTTACAAGGGCTTTCTCTTTCTCCAATGCTGCTTGTTTCAGTGCACGGTTTTCCTCTTTCAGACGGTTGATGATGTTCAGCTTCCGGCGGATGAGGCGCTGCACGTTGGGCTTCTCGATGTCGTAGCGGGAATGGATGGCTTTGAAAAACTCATCCAGGAAAGTGCCGAAATCCCCTTTGTCGAAGGCTTTGGCGGCGGCAACGTATTGAACGTCTGCCTGTGCTTGCTTCAAGGCACGGTCAATGGCGGTGCGGTTGTTGAAGCGTTCGGAGAAACTGACAATCTCCGGACGCACGAATACATCGGCACGGCTGATGGGCTTTTTCAGCTGGATGCCTTCCAGCGAGGTGCAGCGGCTGAGGGCTACGTATGCCTGCCCACCGGCAAACACGCCGCCGGTAAAGTCGATGACTACCCGGCTGAAGGTCAGCCCTTGGCTCTTGTGGACGGTGATGGCCCATGCCAGGCGCACGGGATATTGTGTAAAGGTACCCAGCTCTTCCTCTTCAATCTGTTTCTTTTCTTCGTTGTATTTGTAGCGGATGTTTCGCCACGACTCTCGTTTGACGTCACATTCCTTGCCGTCGTCGGTGATGACGTAGAGGGTCTCTTCAATAGGGTCGAAGCCGCTGATGACGCCGATGGTGCCGTTCACCCAGCGGCGGTCGAAGTCATTCTTGATGAAGATGATTTGTGCGCCCGGTTTCAGTACCAGTTCCTGCGAGGTGGGGAGGCTGCTTTCGGGAAAGTCTCCCATGATTTCGCCGTAGAAGGTGACCGGGTCACCGGGAAGTTCCGCCAGTTTCTTGTCGTTGATGTAGTCCACATTATCACGGCGGGTGGCGAGGGTGATGTACATGTCGGCTTCCGATTGCTCTATTTGGGTGCCATAGCGGGTGTTGAGCAGCTGAAGTTCGGTAGAGCCGACGGTATTGTTGCGGATGTGATCCAGCACATGGATGAACTTGCTGTCTGTTTGCCGGTATACTTTCTGCAGTTCGATGGAGACAAGGTCTATCTGGCCGAATACCCTGGCAGAGAAGAAATAAGGGGTAGGGTAGAATCGGTTCAGTATCTCCCGTTCATCTCCTTTGACGACGGGTTCCAACTGGAACACATCGCCCACCAATAATATCTGTTTGCCACCGAAGGGTTCGCGCAGGTTGCGGGAATAGACGCGCAGGATGCGGTCTACGGCGTCGATGATGTCGGCGCGTACCATGGAAATCTCGTCGATGATGACCAATTCCAGCTCTTCCAGCAGTTTGCGGTGGGGTTTGGTGTATTTGAAAAATTCGTGGATGCGTCCCCGTTGCAGACTGAAGTTCGGGTCGTCGGGCAGCAGGGGGTAGAAGGGCAGTTTGAAGAAGCTGTGCAGGGTACTGCCTCCGGCATTGATGGCGGCTATGCCGGTCGGTGCAAGCACCACGTGCTTTTTCTTTGTATTCGCGCAGATGTACTTCAGGAAGGTCGATTTGCCCGTACCTGCTTTGCCCGTCAGGAATACGGACTGACGGGTATACTGGATGAGGTTCAAGGCGTCTTGAAACTCTTTGTTTTGGGTATCGGGAACGAAGCTCAAAAGATTTCAGATTTATGATGGATTCCCGACTATGCCGAAATATTTCAGGGCGTTGGCGATACCGTCTTCATCAACAGAAGTGGTTGTGTAGTTACTGGCAGCTTTCACGTCATCATTGGCATTGCCCATGGCTACACCGATACCGGCATGGCGCAACATGCTGATGTCATTTCCTCCGTCGCCGAAGGCCATGGTTTCTTCCAGCTTGATGCCGAAGTGGCGGATAATCTGGTCGATACCGTTCTGCTTGGTGTTTCCTTTGGCTGTCACGTCTACGAAGGCGGGATGCCAGCGGCCCATCTCGCAGTGGGGGACGGCGGGCAGGATGATTGCTTCTTCCTCGGCGTTGATAAAGGGAGTCAGCTGGAAGAAGGCTTTGTCGGCATGGCTGTCGGTATAGGGCTTTGCTTCGATGGGGTCCACTTTGAGTTGGCGGTGGAAGATTTCCTCCACTACTTCGCCGGGCTGGTTCACGCAGATGTCGTGCTCTCCCACCAGGATGCATGGGATGTTGCGTTCGTGGCAGAAAGCTGTCAAGGCATCCACTTCCGCTGTCGGTATGGGGCTTTTGTAGATAACGGTGTCTTCTACAAAGCAATAGGCGCCGTTCATCGTGATGTAGCCGTCTATCAGATTCCGTTCCTGCAAGGCAGACAAGTTGTTGATGATGACGCGTGGACGTCCGGTAGAAATGAAGATATGTATGCCTTTGGCCTTGGCGGCAGTCAACGCTTCAATAGTGGAAACGGGAATTTCGTGGGTCTTGAAGCTGACCAAGGTTCCGTCGATGTCAAAAAACAGAGCTTTTATCATAAGGGGTTCTTTTATCTTGTGCGCGAAATTACTTAAAAAAGCGAAGATATTTCGTACTTTTGCGCACAAATAAATGATAAATAACAAATGAAGAAACATTCTTTGAAAGATTGGATGATAGCGGTGCGTCCGTGGTCATTCCCCGCCTCTTCGATGCCGGTGGTGGTGACGTTGGCATATCTGTATTGGATGCGGCAGGACATAAACTGGGTGAACGGCATCTGGGCATTGCTGAACATCGTCGTGTTTCACGCTGCCGGGAATACCTGGAGCGATTATTTTGACTATAAGCATAAGGTCGATGCAAGGGATACCTTTGGCGCCAAGACCTTGACCGACGGGATGTTTGCTCCGCGCGAGATATATGGCTTGTCGATGGCATTGCTGGCAGTTGCCCTTGTTGCGGGTGTCGGCCTGCTGTGGCGTACGGGGTTGCCGTTGCTGTACATCGGTATAGGCGGCGCGGCTTGCTCGTTGCTTTATCCGCCGCTCAAGTATCGTGCGTTGGGCGATGTCGTCATCTTTTTGGCGTATGCCTTGCTGCCGACGTTGGGCACCTGCTATGTGGCTACGGGAGTAGTTGACTGGAATGTCTTGTGGATAGCTCTGCCGGTGGGACTGATTACGGTGGCCATTCTGCATGCCAATAATACACGGGATATGCGTACCGATGCCCGTGCCGAGATTCAGACACTGGCCATGAAGCTGGGAGGAAAGGCGTCGATGTACGTTTATTGTGCCGAAGTCCTTTTTCCTTTTGGCTGGATAGCCGGCTTGATAGCTGCGGGAACTCTTCCTTTATGGACCCTGCTGGTGATGTCGGCACTGGTTCCTGCCATAGGCAATGTACGGGTGGTGTCCCGTTTTCCCGGAAAGGGAGAAAGTGCCATAGCCGGTCTGGATGAGATGACTGCAAAACTCCAGTTGTTGTTCAGTCTGCTGTTCACGTTGTCGTTCGTTGTAGCCGGTCTGCTGTCATGAAGAAGCTGATTTTTACCATTCTGCTGGCTGCCGTGCTGTGGACGGTCATGTTTTCGCCTTGGACGGCTCCTTTCGTGAATTTCTGGTGGATGATGACCGGTTCTGCGCTCACACTGTCCGTGTTTGCCACTTTGTTCAATCCCGGCTGGTGGCGGGAGGTGAAGTGGAGCTTGCCGAATGTCTTGCTGGGAATTGGCATTGCTGTTGCTTTGTGGGGCGTTTTCTGGTTGGGAGACAAGGTGTCATCTTGGATGTTCGATTTTGCCCGTCCGCAGGTGGACTCCATTTATGGGATGAAAGAGGGAGAGTCTCCTTGGCTGCTGGCAGCATTGCTGCTGTTGCTGATAGGGCCGGCGGAAGAGATTTTCTGGCGCGGCTATGTGCAACGCACGCTTTCCAAACGCTGGAATCCGAATGCGGGTTTTGTGGTGGCTACTTTGATTTATGCACTGGTGCATGCCGGTTCCTGTAACTTCATGCTGGTCATGGCGGCTCTGGTGGTGGGGGCGGCATGGGGGGCGCTTTACCGTTTCTTTCCGAACCGCTTTGCCGCTATTATCTTGTCTCATGCAGTGTGGGATGTGGCGGTATTTATATTTTTCCCGATATGATTATTATTTACAAAAATAAGGTGGCGGTAATGGATTGTATACTGAGCCCTATTCAGTCGTATACTGAACCTATTTCAGTATACGACTGAATAGGGCTCAGTATACGACAGAAATAGGATGTATTTATACATGTTGATAATCAGATAGTTGTAAATTCTCTTTCGGGCGGTATAAAAACAAGACAAATTGATGCGTTGAATTAGTGAAACTACAATAAAAAGACAAGCAAATGACTTACAATTTTGATGAAGTAATAGAGCGCCGTGGTACCGACTCCGTGAAATGGGACGGTGTGAAGAGTGTATGGGGACGCGATGACCTCCTCCCCATGTGGGTGGCGGATATGGATTTCCGCACGCCCCCGTTTGTGATGGAAGCCTTGCGGAAGCGTCTTGAACATGAAGTGCTGGGCTATACGTCTGCGTGTGAGGAATGGTATACTTCCATTTGTAGCTGGCTCAGTCGTCGCCACGGTTGGGACGTCACTCGCGAGATGCTGACTTTTGTACCCGGCATTGTCCGCGGTCAAGCCTTCGCATTGCAATGCTTCACCAATCCCGGCGACCGGGTAATGGTGATGACTCCCGTTTATCATCCCTTCTTCCTGGTGACGCAACGCATGAAGCGCGAAGTGGTTTACTCTCCGCTCGACCTGAAAGACGGACAGTATCAGATTGACTTTGAGCGTTTCCGTAAGGATATACAAGGATGCAAAGTATTGATTCTCTGCAATCCCCATAACCCGGGCGGGCGTGTATGGACGATGGACGAATTACGCCGGATTGCTGATATTTGTACGGAAAGCCATACGTTTGTCATCTCCGATGAAATTCATGCCGACTTGACTCTGCCACCTTACAAACACCATCCTTTTGCTACTGTTTCGGGGGCTGCCGCGCAGAATTCCCTCACCTTCATGGCACCCAGCAAAACATTCAATATGCCGGGATTGGGAAGTTCGTACGCCATTATCCTCAATGAGGACATCCGCCACCGTTTTCAGGAGTTCATGGAAGCGGGCGAGTTCAGCGAAGGGCACATGTTGGCCTATATCGGTGCGGCTGCTGCCTATATGCATGGTGAGGAATGGTTGGAACAGCTGCTGGACTATATAAAGGGCAATATCGATTTCACGGAGAACTACCTGCGCGAGCATATTCCGGGCATCGGCATGATACGTCCGCAAGCTTCTTACCTGATTTATCTGGACTGCCGGGGATTGGGGCTGACTCAGGAGGAACTGGTGAGATTATTTGTAGACCAGGCACACCTGGCGCTGAATGACGGTACCATGTTCGGTGAACCGGGCAAGGGATTTATGCGGCTGAATATCGGCTGCCCGCGTTCGGTGTTGGAGCAGGCGCTGAAGCAACTGGAAACTGCGGTTGCAGACAAATGATAGAAAAAACTATATCTCCTATATTATGAATAGATTACCTTTCCTTGGACTATTGTTTGCGTTGCTGTGCCTTGTTGCCTGCCGGCAGATGAATGAGGCACATCTGTTACATCTGGCAGAAAAGCAGGTGAATATGAATGTGGACAGCGTGTATGCCTTGCTGGTACAGATAGAGAGGCCATCGCAACTTTCGGATGAGGAGAGGCTGTTGTATGGATGGCTGAATGCTTATGTGCACTATAAGCGGCACAACTCGATGGCGGAAGATTCCTTGATATTGCCTGCTTCCGATTATTACGTCTTCCGCAACGACACGGCGAAGAATCTGTTTTCCTATCAGTTGAAAGCCTGGTACTGGTATTGGCTGAAAGAGCACGAACGGTGTATAGCTGCCATTGACAGCGGCGTAGCTTTGGCCAAGGCGCTGCAGGACACGGGAAGAATGGCTGATATGCTGATTGATAAGGCATACTGGTATGTGTATGTCTGGAAAGATTATGAGAAAGCGATAGAAACTTTCCGTACTGCCATAGCCTTGGATGCAAGAGCCGAAAGCTTCTTCTCTATGGGAATTGCCCTGGGGCTGAACAAGAATGATTCTGCACCTTACTACATGGAGCGTAGCATAGAACTGGCTGTGCAGGCAGGAGATACCAGTAAGATAGTGCATTATTTGCGTAACTATGCCCAGATGCAGGCTTACCTTTTTGATGAACCTTCCGGTGCGATAGCTACTATTCGTCGTATGGAGCAGTATGTCATCGATCCGGTGCAGTTGCGTATGGGAGATCTGGTGAAAGTGGAAGTGTTCTTGAAAGAAGGGCTGCTTGATTCGGCGGAATACTATTTGAATAAGGAGAGGAAACGTGGCGAGGGCCGGAACCGGTTTCTGACGGAAGAGAATATGGTGGCAGTATATAGGGCATTGATAGATTATACACGTCACCGTACGTTTGATGTGCTGGACGTGGCGCGCTATAATGATTCTGTTGCCAATGCTCTTGCTGCGCTGCAGAGTACCGTCCGGCGTAAGGACGAGTCGAAGGAGACGCTTTCGCAAGCCAACTTGATTCTGACGGTGGAACGGAAGCAGGCACAGTTGAATTTGTTGCTGGCACTGTTGGTACTGGTGCTTGCAGGTGGCGGTGTGTCCCTTTATGTCCGTAACCGGCGTAACCGGTTGATTGAAGCGGAAGAACGGGCGGAAACACTGACCCGGCTGTTGGAAGATGCGACCAAGAACCAGTCGAAGGAGGAAGACGGACAGTTTTTCCGGAAAATACTGTTGCAGCAATTAGGCATGATACGGCTGGTGGCTAAACAACCTACCTCGCAGAATCAGGAGCTGCTTCGCCGCATTTCGGGTATTACCAGCCATGAACTGCCGGTAGAGAGTTTGCTGGTATGGGAGGACTTGTACCCTATCATAGACCGGATGTATGATAATTTCTACACAAAGATGGACAGCCGTTTTGGAGATGTGCTCATTGACAAAGAAAAGCAGCTTTGCTGCCTGCTCTGTGCGGACTTCTCGACGAAGGAGATTAGTGTGGTGACACAACAAAGCATTCCTACCATTTACCAGCGAAAGACGAATATCCGCAAGAAACTGGGGATGGGGGAGAAGGAAGGCATTGTAGAGTTTATAGGCAGCATATAGACCGGAAAAGGCATAATATAGACTTTTGTAAAATTAAAGTGTTGATATGTAGTGATTTGTAGTCTTGGGGTATAGACTTTTTATTCCCCGATATAGACCGTTTGAGGCATGTTTTACCCCTATCTTTGTTTCAGCGAAATACAAAGAGTAAAACATTGAAATCAAACGCATAATGAAAGAAAATCTACTGAACAACGTTAGAAAAAGAGTGATGGTATGGATGGCCTTGGCAAGTATGGCCACTTTCCTTTCCGCCCAGACTTACCGGCTTTCCGGTTGTGTGCAGGACGAGAACCGCCAACCGGTAGAGGTGGCGAATGTGCTGCTGAAGCAGGCAAAAGACAGTACCTATATTACCGGTATGCTGACCGACACACAAGGTTGTTTTTCCTTTGACCAGCCACTGGGAGAATACTTGTTGCATATTACCCTTATCGGCAGCGAAGACCTCTACGTTCCCGTTGTGCTGCAAGGAAACAAAAACGTTGGCGAATTGACATTGAAATCTTCTTCCGCCTTGCTGGACGAAGTGACCGTTACGGCCGCGCGTCCCGTTATCAAGCGTCTGGTGGATAGGGTAGTGTTCGATGCACATAATACCATAGCCTCTGCCGGAGGCAGTGCACTCGACCTTCTGCGTGAAGTGCCCGGTCTGCAGGTTGGACAAAACAGTATTGGTATTATAGGTAAAGGGGGTATCAAGGTTTATATCAACGACCGTGAGACGAAGCTGTCGGGAGATGAACTGATAGATTACCTCCGTTCCTATGACGCCTCCCAGATACTGAAGGTGGAGGTGATTACCACGCCTCCGTCCAAGTACGATGCCGCCGGAAATGCAGGCATCATCAATATCCGCTTGAAGTCACGTCCCAAAGATTACGTGGGTGGTACGGCTTCCGCTTCCTACAGCGCTGGTGAAAAGGACAATTACGGATATGGCGGGGTAAGCCTGAATCTCAGCAAGGGGCGCGTGTCATCCTTCCTCAACGGGGGTACTACGCAGGGCAACTATGAGACGTGTGAGAAGAATTACCGCTATTTTCCGCAGAACACCTGGAACAGCCGTGCCGACTACACCAATTACATGAATAGCTTCTACCTTCAGGGAGGTGTGGACGTATCGTTGGAACGGGACTGGACTGTAGGTATGCAGGCCATCTATAATCACAGTGCTCCCAAACCGGGCAACGCCCTTTCATGGACGGAAGTTTACGATGCCTCTACCGCCGTATTGGATTCTTTGCTGTACTCCAACAGTGACAAGGATACCAGTTCCGACCGCCTCAATCTGAATTTTCATACCGATAAGGTCTGGGATGACAAAGGCAAGAAAATGACTTGGGATGTGGATTACCTGCGTGACAACCGGAACGAAAATATGGGCTTTCTCTCGAAAACCCTCCTGCCTGACGGTACGGAGATTCCGGGCACAAACTTCGATTACAACTATCTGCAACATCGCAAGGTAGATGTAGTCTCCTCCGCTCTTGATTTCATCCTTCCTTTTGAAAAGTACAAGATAACGGCAGGTGCCAAGGTCTCCTTTACCAACACTCGCAACGGTATCAATTACGATACGTCGGACCCTACGCTGGTGCAGGATGATTATTTCCGTTACAAGGAGCAAATCTATGCCTTATATGCTGATTATAGCCGTGAATTTTCCGAACGTTTTTCCATGCAGTTGGGCTTGCGTATGGAGCACACCCGCACTACCGGTATTTCCGAAGCGAAGGATACGGAGGACAAGCACGACTATACGCGCTTATTCCCTACTGTCTATCTGCTTTATTCGCCTACTGACGGGCATGCGCTGAACTTCAGTTTCTCCAACCGCATCTCCCGTCCGTCACAGAATATGGTCAATCCTTTTCCGTTCTATCAGAACAAGTACACTTACGCTTGTGGTCGTGAAGACTTGAAACCTAGTTATACTTACAATGTCGAGCTGGGATATACGTTGAAGAATAACTTCAATGTTTCTGCCTATTATTCTTATTCGGACGATGTATTCTTCCAGGTTGTGGACTTGGATGCCGAAACGAATGTGACCTCTTTTCTCTGGGAGAATTTCATGCAGACGCATGCTTTCGGGCTTAACAATTCGTACACTTTCCGTACCAAATGGCTGCAAGCTTACGCCCAGCATGGAGTGAGCTATCGCCGGACCACCTCCAGCGCTGCCACCACCTCTCCCGAGGAGAAAGGGTGGGCTTATGACGCCAGTCTGCGCAACACTTTCTTCTTCAATGAAAAGAAGACTCTTCTGGCTACGTTGTCCGGTTCCTATTCTTCCCGTCAGTATCAGGGCATCTATCTGATGAGCCCCACTTACAGTATCAGTGCAGGTATGCTTTACCGGTTGTTGGACAATAAGCTCAGCCTCAGCCTGAATGTCAACAATTTGTTTGTCAGCCATTCCAAATTGGAAACCATGTCCAACAGGCTGAAGATAATTGCCGACAATCAGTTTGCCTTTACCAGTTTCCATATCGGTGTATCCTATACTTTCGGTGGTGATATACGTAGCAAGGGTCAGCGGAACAGTAACGAGGATATTCAGAGGAGGCTATAACGCGGAAAGGGTGCTACCCGGTTTCCCCCTTTTGTTGCTAAGTGAGAGATTGTCGAACTTTCATTGTGGAGCGTTATTGTATAGGCTTTCTAATGTATATGAAGGGTCATTGGAGAAATACCCTTTGGTCATGACATCTATCACATCCTTTCCATTGTTGACATAAGTTCCTGTGGTGTGATTCATCAGCCCGGAACATTCCCGTCCGGCGCCGGCATTGCCGTTGTCCCAATAGAATACGGCCATGCCATTGGTGCGTGCAGCTTTGCATACATATTCCAGGTAGTATTTGCGGAATGCTTCAGAACGGTTGTTGTTGCGGTGTACGCACCCCATTTCTCCAATGTATACGGGAATCCCTTTTTCTACGTAAGCGGTTCTTAATGCTGCAAAGACTTTCTTAAGATGCTCTTCGTCTCCCCAGCTCTCTTTTTTACTGGGGGCGCCGGTGTGTCCCCACTCTGCAAATTTATCTTCCAATGCGAAGGTGGCAGGGTCGTAGTAGTGTACTGATATTAACAGACGGTCTTGTGCCGGATCTGTCGGGAGCTGCAAGTGTTTTATAGTAAGATTAGGGCTTGTGCAATAGCCGCTGATACCCAAGTAGCGGGTTGCATTGTTGCCGCCGGTGGCACGGACGGCATCTACAAAAACTTGTTGCCATTCGTTGAGTATGGCATATTGTTTGCCTCCGTCGGTGGTATTGGTGCCAGAGCCCCATCTTCCGTCATGGATTTCATTGAGGCCTTCAAAAATGAGGAACTCGCCTTTGTTCTCGAAACGTTGGGCTATTTGTGTCCACATGGATTTGAGTTGCTCTTTGATAGCGGTATTCATGTCCTTGTTTTGTGCTGCTCCTACGATGTCAAGCCAGCGATGCTCGTCAAAACCGTCTTCGTGGATGTGGCGGTGTCCGTCATGATGGATGTTGATAATGGCTTTCAGTCCGGCTTTTTCAGCATATTCCACTACTTCTGCCACGCGGTTCATCCAGTCCGTGTCGATGTGATAGTGTGGGGCCTCGCCTACTTTTCCCAACCAGGTAACGGGGATGCGGACTGATGTAAATCCGGCTTGTTTTACTTTCAAGAGTGTTTCTTGTGTAACTTTGCCGTTGCCCCATGAGGTTTCGTCGGCTATTTCGTTTACATGGGCATCAAGCTGGTTACCCAGATTCCATCCGAGCCCCAACTCCTTTGCCACTTTTACAGCAGGGAGATTCTCGTCTATGGCAGGTTTGCTCTCTTGTTCATTATTTGCAGCCTGGGTGATGATGATGATGGTTTCTTTTTCACCGGCCGTGATAGTTATGCCGGCTTCACGGGCATTCCCTTTATTGGCTTTTGCTGTAAATGTAAATGACGTAAGGCTATCGGAAGAAGTATTTGATTTCAGTGTTATCCACCCGGCATCGGATTGGGCTGTTGCGATGGGATAGGATGAAACACGGATGGTTATTTCGCCACCGGCAGCTGCGAGATTCTGAGGGGATACACTTTTCACGGTGAGATAGGGCAACTCCTCTATGGAGGAATTGGAGCTGGAACAGGACAAAATGTTTATGGACAATAGTATTGCCATTACATTCTTCAAGCAGATGAATTTTGTGCTCATAAAATCAGTTTTATAGGTTTATGGCGACAAAGGTAGTGGCAATGGGGTTATGTATAGTTTGAAATCCTGCATATAGAGGTTTGAAATCCTACAAATCAGCCTATATTCATTCTTTGCCCGGTGTATCGGCTGGGTTGGACACCGAAATATTTCTTGAATAAGGTGCTGAAATATTTGGAGTTTACAAATCCCGTTTGTATGGAAACATCGGTCACCGGTATTCCTTGTTGCAGTAGGGCGGCAGCTTGCTCAAGGCGGATAATACGGATGAAGTCTTGCGGGGTATGCCCGGTAAGAGCTTTCAGCCGTTCGTGGAAGAGAGTCCGGCACATAGCCATGTGCCGGCAGAGCCGGTCAATGTCGAATTCAAAATCGCTTATGTTATCTTTCACGATTTGGGTTGCTTTTTCCACAAAGGCACTGTCCGCATTATTGGGCACGGCAGATTGTACAGGCATTTCCTTGATGGTCTTGTCTGTTGAAAGGGTATGTTGCAGAGCAATTTGCGTATAGTATTGCCGCAGGCGTCTGCGATTCTCTATTTGTGCCTGAATTTTGGCTTTCAGTATATCTATGTCGAAAGGTTTGGCTATGTAGTCATCGGCTCCTTTCTGCAATCCTTCTATGATGGATGTCCTGAAGGTCTTGGCGGTAAGTAGTATGACCGGTATACCTGAAGTGGCAGGAGTGCTTTTTATACGGTGGCACATTTCGTCACCCGGCATACCGGGCATCATTATATCAGATAACACTAAACTGGGATATTGCGTTTCCATATATTCCAGCGCTTCTTGCGCATTGGATTTGTCTATGACCCGGTAAACCGGTTCAAATATACGGCGCATATAGAGGCGGAGTTCATCATTGTCTTCTACAATGAGCAATGTATCCTTGTCCGAGTCACAAAGTGTGGTGTTTTCGGTGGTAGTGAAATCTTTCGTGATTGGAGTGGTAGTGGGCACGGCAGAGGCTGTGACTGCAGCCTTGTTGAGTATGAGCATGAACTCCGAACCTTGGTTTACGATGGAGTTGACTTTGATGTCCCCTTTCAGTAAAGTGGCAAACCGCTTGGCTTGTAATAGTCCCAAGCCGATGCCCGGAGTGCCGGAACTGATGGCATTGCTGGCACGGAAAAAACTTGTAAACAGTTTCTTTTGTTCTTTGGGGGAGATGCCGATACCTGTATCGCTGACGATAATCTGTACTTTGTCAGCTTCGGCTTTCACGTCGATGCTGATTTTCCCTCCAGCAGGAGTGTATTTAAGAGCGTTGGATAGAAGGTTGGTAAGTATCCGGTCCAGTAATTTACTGTCGGCCCACACCCCCAACTGGCAGTTAATGCTGCTTGCCTGCAATGTTTTCTGTTGCTGCTGGCAGAGCGGTTGAAAGATAGTGAAGAGGTTGTCGATATTCTGTTTTAGTGGCACAGCCTCCATTTTGGGGTTCATACTGGAATGGTCTATTCGTTCAAAATCAAGTAGCTGTGATAATATGTCCAGTAGCTTGTTGAGATTGGAATGTGCCAGCCCTATAGACCGGATGGCGTCTGCATGAAGTGTGGAATCCTGACGCAATTCGTCCAAAGGAGCTTTGACAAGCGTAAGTGGGGTACGGATGTCGTGGGCTATGCTTACGAAGAAGGCAATCTTTTCGTTCATATAGTGGCGCACCAACTGTTGCTGTTTGCTTTTGATAATCACTCCTATAATACCGCATAGGGTTATGGTATATAATAGCCAAGCCCACCAAGTGTTCCACCATGGCTGGCAGATGGTGATGCTTGTTGTCCGGTTGCTTAATATAAGCCCGCTGTTGAGGCTGTATGACCGTATGCAAAGTTGGTATTTGCCTGGTGATACATTCGTGTAGCGCAGTTGCTCATTGTTTTCCAACTTGTTCCAGTCACGGTCAAACCCTTCAAGCATGTATTCGTATGCAATGTCTTCCTGATAACGGAAACTTACTGATTCAAATCCTATTGTGAATGAATTGTGTCGGTATGATAAAGTGATGGTGCTATCTGCCAGCATTTGCATGAGCTCTGGACGCATGTCTGTGGATTCTCTGCTGTCTATATTGTCTATCCGGAAGTTGGTGAGCTGTAAAGACGGGGCCTGATAGGAAGTGAGTGAAATGTGGGGTTTGAAAATCAGTACTCCGGTGGTGCTTCCCAGTGCTACACGTCCATCTGCCAATAGGATAGCGGCGGAACGGTTGTAGAATCTCGACATCACATGCTCAAAGTTTTGGTTGTATATCTGCATGGACGGCTGTGGGGGAAGGCAGGCCAGTCCGTGGTCGGTAGTTATCCATAACATCTTGCTGTGGTCGATGAGCAAGGCACTTACACGATTGGAGGGCAGACGTTGCTCGGTAGAGAAAGCCCTTTTTTCAAGAGTTTGCAGATTGCACAAATAAAGGCCTCCGCCATCACTTCCCAGCCATGCTTGTTCATCGTCTATAAATGCTATGGATTGAATGAAAGCATTGAAATCCTCCCCTTTGTTGTCGGTGCTCTTAAATATATGTGCCTGTTTCCCAGTTTGTTTGTTTATCAGTACCAGCCCGTCCACTGTGCCTACAGCAATGGTATGTGCATCCTTTTGTGCTATGCAACGTGCTTTAATTACGTTGTACGATTTCCACTGCCGGGTAGGGTGCTCCAGTTGCAACAACTGGTTGTCCATTGTCCCTATCCATAAATCTCTGTCTGTATCAAACTGTACTGTAGAGAGGTAGTCGGAAGGCAAACTGCTGTTGGTGCTTAAGTAATGATGTAAAATTTCTCCCTGGCTGTTGAGAAGAAAGACTCCATTGCCATAAGTGCCTGCAGCGATGATATCCTGGGAATCGATGGAGATACTTAATACCACATTGCCTGGAAGTATCTGCCTGCATCGGTTATTTGGGGGATTGTATATGCTGATACCATTATCGGTGGCAATCCACAATTCACCGTTGCTTTGTTCGCAGAATGCATTTACATTGTCATCGGCTAAGGATGGTTCTTCTCCTTTGCGATGTCTCAGTAAAGTTGTACTGGTTTCCTCGGGCATCATGAGAAATGCCCCGCCGGTATAAGTCCCTATCCATATATTGTCTTCGCAATCTCGGCATAGGGAATACACTCCCATGGCAGTAAGCATCCGGTTGGTGCGCGTGAAGAGTGGCTCCGCTTCGCCGCTGGATAAGTTGTAGGTGTACACTCCATCTCCATCAAAACCCAATAAAACGGTGGACGGTGTCATTTCTATCATGGAACGGATAGGAGTGTGAGGGAGAGAACCGTTTTTGACAGGCTGCTCTTGCCATGAACTGAGACTGATACTTTTCACTCCACAGTTGAAAGTACCTATTAATAATATCTCCTTGTTTGGAAGTGGTAGGAGACTTTGTACATAGGTGTCCGGGCAGAGTTTTTGTAATAAATTCCTATCCTTGGAATAGATACGTAAGTCACATGTGGTACCTATGGCCATACTTTGAGGTAATTCTGTGATATAGGTCACATGGCAGTCGGAATCAATAAGTTGGGGCGTTTCACCTAATAGACAACAGTAGAGACCGCTATTGAGCCCTATCCACAACTGTTCCTGAGAGTCAATAAAAAGGTAATGGAGAACCAGGCCCATATAAATATGTTCGGCTAAATCAAGGTAGAGCTCAAATTGATCGGTAAGCAGGTTATATCTGTAAATCCGTCCTACGTTATTATAAGCATAAAGTGAATTGTTGGGGCTTATGGTTAACATGGTAGTACTTCCTGAGGCATCGGAAAACCTTTGGTTGGTCCCTAATTTATAGCTTTTCATCGAGCGCCCGTTGAAACGGTTGATTCCATCAAGTGTGCCCATCCATATAGCTCCTGACTTGTCTGTTGCGATGGAAAAGACCCGTAGGCTGTTCAACCCCTCTTCTGTACCAAATTGTAGGCTGGAAAAACGCTGGATATGCTTGTCTGCATGGGCTGTGATTGAGAACAGCATGAAGAAAAGCAAGACCAGAGTCTGTAGAGTTTGTTTAGTGCAGATATACATTTGCTATGCAATGTTGGTTAACGAGTACAAAAGTACATTAACTCTGTGAATGTTCAAAACAATAATCCAATAAGTTCGAATTGTTGAAAGTATTTGTATTGAAAATCAGTGCCTTGTGATAAAATGCAAGAATTCAAACCTGATATGTGGGGATTCAAACCTGATGAATGGATACTTTAATGAACTTTGCGGCCTAACCGAGAATCTGGTTTACAAATTTTATTATTAATATTATGAAAGTAAAGAAATGTAAAAACACGTTACTCTGCGGCACACTTACTCTCTGTTTGTGGGGAGGTTTTTCGCAAGTGAGGGCTGCTTCATTTGAAAATTTTGCAATAGAACAGCAAAGCAACAAAGTAACAGGTATTGTGAATGATGAGTTTGGTCCGGTGATAGGAGCCTCTGTTGTTGAAAAAGGAACCAGCAATGGTGTAGTTACTGACCTGGATGGTAAATTCAGTCTGAATGTTAAACCTGGAGCAACATTAATCATCAGTTTTGTAGGATACAAACAGCAAGAAGTAAAGGCTGGTAATGCTCCATTGAACATTGTACTTGAAGAAGACAGCAAGATGCTGAGTGAAGTGGTCGTAACTGCTTTAGGTATTAAGCGCGAGCGTAAGGCTCTGGGATATGGTGTGGCTGAAGTGCAGGGTGAAGCGTTGACCAAGGCCAAAGAAACGAATGTCATCAATTCAATGGCGGGCCGTGTTCCAGGTTTGGTAGTGACCCAGACTGCAGGTGGAGCTTCCGGTTCTTCCCGTGTGATATTACGTGGTAGTACAGAGATGACTGGTAATAATCAGCCTTTGTATGTGATAGACGGTGTACCTTTGGATAATACCAATTTTGGTAGTGCCGGTACTTACGGCGGTTTTGACCTTGGTGACGGTATTTCCAGTGTCAATCCTGATGACATTGAAAGCATGTCGGTGCTGAAAGGACCTGCTGCCTCGGCTCTTTATGGTAGTCGTGCCAGCCACGGTGTGATTCTTATCACGACCAAAAAGGCCAATAAGGATAAGGTTAGCGTGGAATACAACGGAACGCTGACTTTTGATACTCAGTTGGCTAAATGGGATGATGTTCAGCAGGTCTACGGTATGGGTGCCAACGGAACTTATCCCATTAACGCGGTGTCTAATACGAACATGAGCTGGGGTGCCAAAGCTGACGGTACCAATATGCTTAAGTATTTTGATGGTGTGGAACGTCCTTACCTGATAGTTCCTGACAATACTTCCCAGTTCTTCCGCACAGGCTTTACTGCAACTAACAGTGCTATCATCGGGGTGAATAATGGCAAGACCGGTATTCGTTTCACCTATACTGATATGCGCAATAAGGATATTGTGCCAAAGACTCACATGAGCAGGGACATCTTCAATTTGCGCGCCAATACCAGTGCCGGGAAGTTTGACTTGGATTTCAGTGTTAACTATACCCGTGAAGATGTGAAAAATCGTCCTGCATTGGGAGACAGCAAATCGAATATTGGAAAGAATTTAATGACTTTGGCCACCACTTATGACCAGGCATGGCTCAAGTCTTATCAGGATGCCAGTGGTGAATATGCCAACTGGAATGGTATGGACCCTTATAATGTGAATCCTTATTGGGATGTTTACAAGAACTCAAACAGCTCTAAGAAAGACCAATTCCGTTTCAATGGTAAGGTTGTCTGGAACATCACTCAACACCTGAAGGTACAAGGAACAGCAGGAGCTGAGCTTAATTGGTTTACTTTTGAAGACTACAAGGCTCCTACCACGCCGGGATATGAATCCGGTTACTTGCAGAATAATAATTTCCGTAATCGCATGTATAACTTCGAGCTTCTGGCCCTCTATAATAACTCTTGGGGGAATTTCGACTTTAATGCGACATTGGGAGGTAACTTGTACAAAGTGAATAACCAGACTATAGTCACTACTGCCAAGGACATGAAGATTCGCGATGTGGTGGCTTTGATGAGCTTCAATGAAGTAAGTGTAGAGCCTTACAGTTATCGTAAGCAGATTAACTCTATTTATGGTGCCGTTAACTTGGGTTGGAAGCACATGCTTTACTTTGATGCAACCCTTCGTGGCGACCAGTCTTCCACATTACCCATCAGTAATAACATGTATATCTATCCTTCTTTCTCCGGTAGCTTTGTATTCTCCGAGTTGCTGAAGTTGGGTGACAAACTTCCTTATGGTAAAGTGCGTATGTCATGGGCGCAAGTTGGTAGTGATACCGATCCATATCAGCTCGGATTGGTGTATACCAAGTCTAAGTTTGCTTATCCCGGTTATACTATTGGTTATATCAGTAACGGTACTATCCCCAATAAGGATTTGAAACCTACCAAGACCAATTCATTCGAAATGGGTCTGGAACTGAAATTCTTGAAGAACCGTATCGGCTTGGACTTCACTTATTACAGCCAGCTTAGCAAGAATCAGATTATGGGTATGGCCAGCTCCTCGACTTCCGGCTACGGCTATCGTTTGATTAATGCGGGTGAAATTGAGAATAAAGGTGTGGAAATAGCTTTGAACACTCGTCCGATTCAAACGAAAGACTTCTCTTGGGATTTGAATTTCAACTTCTCGAAGAATAGTAATAAGGTGAAGAAACTGGTGGACGACATGGATATGTTTGAACTGGAAAAGGCTACATGGCTTGACGTACAAGTGGCTGCCAAGGTAGGTGAGAATTTCGGCTCTATCGTAGGTCCCGACTTCCAGCGTAACGAAAATGGTGATATTCTTATCGATCCCTCAACCGGATTGCCTATGTACGACAAGAGCAACCATGTGCTGGGAAATGCATCTTGGGACTGGACCGGCGGTGTTTATACCAACTTCTCCTACAAGAATATTTCACTTTCTGCCGTGTTTGATGTGAAGGTAGGTGCTGACCTTTATTCTATGTCAGCTCGGGCCGCGCATGAAACAGGCAAGAGCATGGCCACTTTGGAAGGCCGCGAAGCATGGTATAAGTCCGAAGAGGCTCGTCAGGCAGCAGGCTATGCCAAGGATTCTCCTGACTGGATACCGACCGGTGGTTTCATTGCTCCGGGTGTGATTGACAATGGTGACGGCACCTATCGTGAAAACGACATTATAATTAATCCAGAAAAGTACTGGATGAATGTTTGCCGCAATGCGCCTTCTATGTTCATCTATGATAACTCTTATGTAAAGTGCCGCGAAATCACGCTGAGCTACACCTTACCTAAAACCTGGTTGAAGAATGTAATAGACGGACTGACAGTATCGTTTGTAGCCCGTAATCCGTTCATTGTCTGGAAAAATATTCCAAACATTGACCCGGACTCCAACTACAACAATACCACCGGTATGGGTATGGAGTATGGTTCACTGCCTTCACGCAAGAGCTACGGCTTCAATATTAATGTAAAATTCTAAGAGACCCCATACAATTTATCCAATACATTATTAAAAAAGATATATACAATGAGACACTATAAATCATATATCACAATGGCGTTGGCAGCATGTACTTTGTCTTTTGCTTCTTGCAGCGATGAGTACATGGAGAACATGAATACCGATCCCTCAAAGGCTGCAACCATTGACCCCAACGCACAGCTCACGACTGCCCAACTCCATACTTATGGTGACCTGGAGGTGAGTGAAACTTACCGTAGCTACATTTATGCCTTTAATCAGCAACTGATGGGCTGCTGGAATACTACGAATTATGGTGGCCGCCATACACTTGACCTTAACGAGATGGGGCATATCTGGCAGAACTACTATTTGAAAAATATCAAGGACCTTACCGATGCGCAGGCACGCACTACGGATGATGACGAGAAGGTGAACATCAATGCGGCTGTCCGCATCTATCGTGTCTATCTCATGTCTCATCTTACTGATATTTATGGTGATGTACCTTACTTTGAAGCGGGAAAAGGCTTTATTGATGGTAAGTTCACGCCTAGATATGACACGCAAGAAGAGATATACAATGACTTTTTTGCGGAACTCGACGCTGCCGTAACAGCTTTTGATGGTACCAAGGACCGCATCACCGGAGATGTCATTTATAACGGTGATATAAACAAATGGAAGAAGTTTGCCAATTCACTCCGCCTGCGTTATGCTATGCGTATCTCGGATGCCAACCCACAGAAGGCCCAGGAAGAGTTTGAAAAAGCTTTGGCTGCAGATGGTGGTATCATTGTCTCTGGTGCTGATGACGCACTGATTCCTTATTTGGATATTGCTTTTGACTTTGGTGGCGAAAGCTATTCCGACTATCGTCGCAACGCTTTGTCACAACGTCTGTATGGTAACGACCCTCGCAATAACCCCAGTTTTATCTGCTCTACTTTTTATAATCAGCTGTTCAATACTGGTGACCCTCGTTTCCTTGCTATCATACGGTTCTACTTTGACCAGATAATGAGCACAACCAGTACCGAAGGCCGCATTGATATCACTGAAGAGGTATTGGCTAAAAATATGGCGCATCCGCGCGATCCAGGTGCATTCTTCTATGAACCTTGGCCCGAAGCGTACGAGAGCGACCTTATAAAAGAATTGCAGGAAAGCAATCCTGCCATTGAAAAGATTTCCATGGATACAGAAACGGAACCCAAGTTGGCAAGTAACTTTCTTGAGGGCGAAAACCCGGGAGTGGTTATAACCTCGGCCGAAGTGGACTTCCTGCTGGCAGAAGCTGCTCTGAAAGGATGGAATGTGGCTGGCTCCGTAGAAGAGCATTATAGAAAAGGTGTACGTGCGGCTATGGACTTCTTGACGGACAATTACGGATGTGATAAAATAACTGATGAAGAGTTCGACAACTATATGGTCAATAACATCATTGGTTACACGGTAGAGCAGAAAAAGGCATCTATCAATACGCAGGCATGGATTCTGCATTTCACCAATCCGTTGGAGTGTTGGGCTAATTTGCGCCGTTCCAACTACCCACAGCTAAAGTCTCCTGCAGAGTATGGCTTCAGCCAGGTTCTTACTGGGGGGGCAGCTATCCCGGTCCGTCTGTGCTATCCTGTGCTGGAATCTTCATACAATAAGAAAAACTATGAGGAAGCGCTGGAGCGTATGGGAGGTAATAATAGCTGGAATACCCCTGTGTGGTGGGATAAAAATAATGTTCAATAATTTCTGTTCAACATCAAATTAACTATCAATATGAAAAAGATATATGTTATGCTGTTTGCCATATTGGCATTCAACGCCTTCTTGACAAGCTGCAGCGACGAAGAGCCGTTCTCTACGGCTACGCCCAATGATGAGCCTCGTATACTCGACCCTACCTTTCCGGACCGGGTCAATGGAAATCTGGCCACATTTGCCAATTTCAGTCGTGACGGCAAATTTTCGATGAAACTCACGGTGACTCCCGCGGACTATACTACCGTAACCTGGTTTGTGGATGGAGAAGAAGTGGCTACCGGTACTGAAATAGAAAAGGAATTTATGGCAGGAACTTATCACCTTAAAATAACAGCTACCACCACTGTTGGGAAATCCACTTACCGTGAGGGGCTTATCCAGGTAAATCCTTTAGCGGATGACCCCAGTGCCACTGAAGTGGCATTCGAACGTATTGTGGCTCCCGGTAATAAAGCTTGTCTTTACGGCGATAACCTGGATAAAGTGGAAAGCATTCTTATTGGTGGGATGGCTGCCACGGATATTACTTATGTGGAGTCGGAAGATGGCAATTATGTGGAATATACTGTGCCTGCCGGCTTGTCGGAGGGAGACTACCGGGCTATTTTTATCGATGCCGAAGGAAATGAATATGGCGCCAATAAAGTGAAAGTGACTAAAGGGGCTATGATTACAATGGGAGCCAACCGTGCTACCGTTGGTACGGCATGGATAATGACCGGTATTAATCTTGATGCTGTTGCCTCGGTTGCGGTAGCTGATGTGGAGGTAGTGGAATTTGCAGAGCAAACTACCACTTCTCTCACGCTGATTTGCCCGGAACTGGCAGAAGGGGAATATACAGTGACTGGTAAGACCAAGACTGGTGAGAGTATACAGTTCTATGCCAATGGTGAAGTTACTACAGAACAGAAAGTTACTATCTCTTCTGAGAAAGCCCTATGGGAAGGCCATCATTATGTGTCTTGGGACAAAGCGGACGGTGATCCGAACAAATCGTTCAACCTAATTCCTCAAGAAGTGATGACTGCCCTTAAGCCGGGAACTATTTTGCGGGTGTATTATTCGATAGAGCCTACAGCAGAATATCATCAGATGCAACTTGCTACCGGTTGGTGGACAGGGCTGATGGATAAGATAGAATTCAGTGAAGATGGTGTTTACGAACTGATTATCACCCAAGAGGTTATTGACAAGATAAATGCTGAGGCCGGATTCCTTTGTGTGGGACACGGTTACTATGTTGACTTGGTAACAGTTCAATAATTTCTAATAAAGAGTGAAAAAATGCATACTTACATTTTACGATTTTTTCTGCTGTTTGCTGCATCTGCCACAAATCTTAGTGCACAGATACCCATATATCAAAATCCTGATATGCCTATCGAAGTGCGCGTTGAGGATGCGTTAAGCCGTATGACACTTGAAGAAAAGGTGGCACTTTGCCATGCGCAGAGCAAGTTCTCATCGGCAGGGGTGCCCCGTTTGGGTATTCCAGAGTTGTGGATGAGTGATGGACCTCATGGAGTTCGCCATGAGTTTGAATGGAATACTTGGAATTATGCGGGTTGGACCAACGACTCTATTACGGCTTTTCCTGCTCTTACGGCTCTTGCCGCCACTTGGAATCCGGATATGGCTGCACGCTATGGCAAGGCTATTGGCGAGGAGGCACGTTATCGTAAGAAAGACGTATTGTTAGGTCCCGGTGTCAATATCTACCGTACTCCCCTTAATGGGCGTAACTTTGAGTATATGGGTGAAGACCCTTATCTTGCCGGTGTGATGGCGGTTCCTTATGTCAAGGAATTGCAAAAGAACGGTGTTGCTGCTTGTGTGAAGCATTTTGCATTGAACAACCAGGAGCTGTGGCGTGGTACCGTTGACGTTGAAGTGAGTGACCGTGCTCTTTACGAAATCTATTTGCCTGCTTTCAAGCAGGCAATAGTGGAAGGGGGGGCATGGAGCGTCATGGGAGCTTATAACAAGTATCGTGGCCAGCATTGTTGCCATAATGCCCGTCTGCTCAATGATATTCTACGTGATGAATGGGGTTTTGACGGTTGTGTCATTACGGATTGGGGAGGAGCTCACGACACCAAAGAGGCTGCTCTTAATGGTCTTGACATTGAAATGGGGTCTTATACCAACGGTTTGACTTCGGATAATAGCTTGGGGTATAATCTCTATTATTTGGCAGACCCCTATCTGGAGATGTTGAAGAAGGGGGAATTGCCGATGGCGTCAGTGGATGCGAAAGCGAGAAATATACTGCGTCTGATTTTCCGGACTTCATTGAATCAGAATAAGCCGTATGGCTCACTCTGTACCAAAGAACATTATGATGTGGCTAAAGTAATAGGTGACGAGTCCATCGTACTGTTGCGGAACAATGGCATTCTTCCATTACAAGCTGATAAGTATAATCGGATATTGGTGGTTGGTGACAATGCTGTCCGTAGACTTACGGATGGTGGCGGTTCGTCGGAATTGAAACCAAAAGATATGATTTCTCCACTTGATGCACTGCGTGCCCTATATGGTGATAAGATAGAATACACCCAGGGTTATGCATGTGGCCGTCCCTTTTTTGGATATGAGGAGGAAATGCAACAGACGGTGATAGACTCTTTGCGTGTTGAGGCTGTGGCAAAGGCACGGCAGGCAGATGTTGTTATCTATGTGGGAGGTTTGAATAAAAATGCTTTTCAGGATTGTGAATCTACTGACCGTAAGTCGTATAATTTACCTTTTTCTCAAAATGAATTGATAGAAGAGCTTGTTGCTGTCAATCCAAATCTTGTGATAGCCAATATCAGTGGCAATGCTTATGCTATGCCGTGGTTGAAGAAAGTGCCTGCAATCCTGCATATTTCTTATTTGGGGACCATGGGAGGAGCGTCGATTGCAGATGTTATCAGTGGTAAAGTGAATCCATCGGGTAAACTGCCTTATTCTTTCCCGGTGAAGTTAAGCGATTGTTCGGCGCACTCTTTTGGTGAAGGGGCTTATCCGGGTATCGATACTGGCAAGGAAGATGTGTCTTTGACGGATTATCAGCGCAATGTCGGTGTCAACCCTAAAGAAGAGTATAAAGATGATATTTTAGTAGGTTATCGTTGGCACGATACAAAGAAGATTCCGGCTCTTTTTAGTTTTGGCCATGGATTGAGTTATACTTCTTTCAAATACGGCAAGTCTCGGCTGTCATCGAAGACGATGGATGAAAAAGGAAGTATCAAGGTGACAGTACCCTTGACTAATACGGGTACGAGGATTGGTAAAGAAGTGGTACAACTTTATCTTGGAGATCCGGTGTGTAGCGTTATCCGTCCATTGAAAGAGTTGAAGCATTTTACAAAAGTAGAGGTCGAACCTGATGAAACTGTTCAAGTGGAATTTGTTATCACTCCTGATGATTTGAAGTTTTTTGATGAGGCAAGCCATCAATGGGTAGCTGAACCGGGAGTATTCAATGTGTATGTCGGGACTTCATCTGCAGATATTCGTTGCATGCACTCTTTTAAATATATATGTGATTGACGTAATAATTCGATGGCAATTAAACTATGATATGTGAAGAAAGCGTACTGCCTTTTAGGCAGTACGCTGCATAATGAATCATTCTTTTTGAAGTTTGAAATTTAATCAATATCCATTATCTTTGTATATTTGGATAGATAATTGCCTAATATAAAACCATGATGAAACAGAAACTTCTTTACCTTTTGCCACTCTTCCTATTGTCGGGATGCGGGCAGGTTACTTACAAGAATGCATCTCTGCCGGCAGAAGAGCGTGCCGGACTTTTGCTGAAGGAACTGACGCTCGAAGAGAAGGTGTCCTTGATGATGGACAGCTCCAAACCAGTGGAACGCCTGGGCATCAAGCCCTATAACTGGTGGAATGAAGCGTTGCATGGAGTGGCGCGTGCCGGGCTGGCCACAGTGTTTCCTCAACCGATTGGTATGGCGGCATCCTTTTCGCCGGAGACTGTATACGAGGTATTTACTGCCGTATCTGATGAGGCCCGCGCCAAGAATGCCTACTATACATCTCAGGAAAGCCATGAACGCTATCAAGGGTTGACAATGTGGACGCCTACAGTGAACATCTATCGCGACCCCCGCTGGGGAAGGGGTATAGAGACCTATGGGGAAGACCCTTATCTGACCAGCCGTATGGGCGTGATGGTTGTAAAGGGTTTGCAGGGTACGAACGATGGAAAATATGACAAGCTGCATGCTTGTGCCAAGCACTTTGCCGTACACTCCGGTCCGGAATGGAACCGCCATGAGTTTAATGCGGAAAATATCAAGCCCCGTGATTTGTATGAAACTTATCTTCCTCCTTTCGAAGCTTTGGTGAAAGAAGGAAAAGTGAAGGAGGTGATGTGTGCCTACAACCGTTTTGAGGGCGATCCTTGTTGCGGTAGCGACCGCCTGCTGATGCAGATTTTGCGCGATGAGTGGGGATTTGACGGTATTGTCCTTTCGGACTGTGGAGCTATTGCCGATTTTTACAGAGATTATGGTCATAAGACGCATCCTGATGCAGAGTCCGCTTCAGCGGCTGCGGTGCTGAGTGGGACTGACTTGGAATGCGGTTCGAGTTACGAGGCCCTGGTAGAAGCGGTGAAGCAGGGAAAGATTGATGAAAAAGCAGTGGATGTAGCAGTCAAGCGCCTTTTGACGGCCCGCTTTGCCTTGGGTGAAATGGACGAGCCGGAGAAGGTGTCCTGGACCGGCATTCCTTTTTCTGTGGTGGCTTCTGCCGGACACGATTCTCTGGCGCTCGACATGGCGCGCAAGTCAATGACACTGCTTATGAACAAGGATAATACCTTGCCGTTGAAGCGTGGAGGGCTGACTGTAGCCGTGATGGGGCCGAACGCCAATGATTCTGTGATGCAGTGGGGAAATTATAACGGTATGCCTCCGCACACAGTCACCATTCTGGACGGAATTAGAAAAGCTTTGGGGACTGATGACCGGCTTATTTATGAACAAGGCTGCGGATGGGTGGAGAGAGCTCAGATACAGAGCGTCTTCAACCGTTGCAAGACTGCCGACGGGAAACCCGGATTTACTGCACGCTACTGGAATAACGTGACTCGTGACGGTGAGCCAGTCACTACTGCCCAAGTGACTACTCCTTTCCGTTTCTGTACATCCGGTGCCACGGTTTTTGCTCCGGGTGTGAATCTTACCGACTTCTCGGCAACCTACAACAGCGTATTCACTCCCGACCAGTCGGGAGAGGTGGTCTTTGACATCTATGCCTATGGCTCAGGGAGATTGCGGATAAATGGGGAGGAAGTGAGAGGATTTTCCAATCAGCACGGTGGACAGAAGAGTGCTTATACTTTGCAGGTACAAGCTGGAAAAACGTATGACGTTGAATTGGATTTTGAATATTTCCGTAGCGATGCACAACTGAACTTCGACCTTGGATTTAAGAATGAAGTGGATGTGAGGAAATCTGTGGAGCGTGTAAAGGATGCTGATGTCGTGGTCTTTGTGGGAGGAGTCTCTCCGAACCTCGAAGGCGAGGAGATGGGCGTTGAGCTTCCCGGATTTAGAGGAGGCGACCGTACGGATATCGAGTTGCCTGCTGTCCAACGGGAACTGATTGCCGCCTTGCACCGTGCCGGTAAAAAGGTGGTGTTGGTGAACTGTTCGGGTTCTCCCATCGGTCTGGAGCCGGAAACCGGGAGGTGTGGAGCCATTCTGCAGGCATGGTATCCCGGTCAGGCAGGCGGTACGGCTGTAGCCGAAGTCTTGTTCGGCGATTACAATCCGGCAGGACGCTTGCCGGTGACCTTCTACCGTAATGTGTCACAGCTTCCAGATTTTGAGGATTATAATATGACGGGTCGGACTTACCGTTACATGACCCAGGAACCGCTTTTCCCCTTCGGTCATGGATTGAGCTATACCTCTTTCAGCTATGGCGCTGTGGTGCTTGGTTCGGATAATATAAAGTCCGGTGAGAAATTGAGATTGAGTGTCCCCGTAACCAATACCGGCAAATGTGACGGTGAAGAGGTTGTGCAGGTCTATTTGAAGAAAAACGATGATGTAGAAGGACCGAACAAGGCATTGCGTGCTTTCAAGCGGGTACATATCCCGGCAGGAAAGACGGTCGATGTAGAGTTTGATTTGGGCGATAAAGAGTTGGTGTGGTGGAATCCGCAAAGCAATACCATGTGCGTTTCCGAAGGCAGTTATGAACTGATGGTGGGCGGTAGCTCGCAAACTGCTGATTTGCTGCGCCGGTCTTTTGTCATTCAGCCTTGATACATCACTGACAGAGTCAAAAAAAAGTTTTCCGCTTGAGGGTGAGTTATGACCCTCAAGCGGAATTTTTGTATACTGGGAATACATGTTCTTAATAATCCTTAATACTATATGTTAACTCCCTTGTTTCTTTGTACTTCTCTAATTTTAATTGATATATTTGTGATATCATTATGATATCAATTAAATTTATAGAATATGGAAACAAAAGAGTGTGGTTTCAGTGGTTTCAAGATGAATGGCTTTCTGGCCTTGTTCCTTCATTTGGTAGTGCTTACGGCGGTGATAATCTTTGGGTTTCTCATTTCTGTGCCTACCTTGATTCTTTCGGTGTGTCTGTGTCTGGTATGGTTCATTATGTTTGCCGGCTATATGGAGCTGGAACCGAACGAGGCACGTGCCATGGTGTTCTTTGGCAAGTACAAGGGAACATTCAAAGAGACCGGCTTTTTCTGGGTAAACCCATTCCTTAATAAGAAGAAGCTTTCGCTTCGTGCACGCAACCTGGATGTGGAGCCAATAAAGGTGAACGATAAGATTGGTAATCCTATTCTCATAGGGCTGGTATTGGTGTGGAAGCTGAAGGACACCTATAAAGCCATGTTTGAGATTGATTCACAAACAATGGCTGCATCCGCTCCGACGGCGGGTAATGCCAACCAGGTGAGTCTTGGCAATGCGGTGGCCAACCGTATGAATGCGTTCGAGAACTTCGTCATGATACAGAGTGATGCCGCTCTTCGCCAGGTTGCCGGTCAGTATGCCTATGATGATAATGAGGCTGATACGGAAGAGTTGACACTTCGTTCGGGCGGTGAGGAAATCAATGAACAACTGGAGCAGAAACTGAATGAACGCCTGGCCATGGCGGGTATGGAAGTGGTGGAAGCCCGCATCAACTATCTGGCGTATGCGCCCGAAATTGCTGCCGTGATGCTGCGTCGCCAGCAAGCATCTGCCATCATTACGGCACGCGAGAAGATTGTGGAGGGGGCAGTCTCTATGGTAAAAATGGCGCTCCATAAACTTTCTGAAGAAGAAATTGTTGAACTGGACGAAGACAAGAAAGCGGCAATGGTCAGCAATCTGTTGGTAGTGCTTTGTGCGGATGAGGCTGCACAACCGGTAGTCAATACGGGAACGTTGAACCATTGATAAAGGATACGGATGAAAGAGATGGGGGTTATAGGACGATGGGCTCTTATACTGCTCTTGCTGGGCAATGTATATGGGGGCTTTGCACAAGATGCGAATACTGCGCGCGCGCAGCACATTTACGAATTGTTTGTGGCAGGGCAAGGTGACAGTATCCATGCGGCATTGAACCGGGAGCTGCAGAAGAAACTAGCTCCGGCACTCTTCAATGATTCTTTCCGGCAAGCAGAGAAAATGTTTGGTAAATCCATGTCAAAAGGAGAATGGAAGACCGATTCTGCCCAGGGAATTACTATCTATTATTCCGATGTGGAATTTGAACGTTATAATCTCCGTTTTCTGGTGGCTTTTGATGCTGACGGGGCACTGAATACAATCCGGCTGGTTCCTGCACCTGCTGTTAGCACTGCCCAACCGATAGCCTATGATAAGACAAAAATGGATGAAAGGGATATTACGCTGGGAGCCGACGGCTACAAGCTTCCCGGAACGTTGACTTTGCCCAAGCGGGCAGTCGGTCCGGATGCATGCAGGGTTCCTTGTGTTATTCTGGTACATGGTTCCGGTCCTCACGACCGTGACGAGACGATAGGTCCCAACAAGCCTTTCCGTGACCTGGCCTGGGGATTGGCGGAACGTGGCATTGCTGTCGTCCGCTATGAAAAACGGACAAAGGTATATAGTGCGGCTTGTGTTCCTGCCGGTCGCGAACTCGATTATGATACTGAAGCCGTGGACGATGCCGTTGCCATAGTGGAGCAGGTAAGGGCTTTGCCCGAGCTGGCTCCTGACAGTGTGTATGTGTTGGGGCACAGCCTGGGAGGTACATTGGCTCCCCGTATTGCCGGGCGTTCAAAAGGTTTGGCAGGTATCATTATCCTTGCCGGGCTGGCAAGACCGCTTGAAGATGCTCTTGAGGAACAGTTTTATTATACCTCTTCTTTGACGGATTCTTCAGTCAATGTAAAGGCTCAACTTGATGAATTGAAACAACAGTTGGCTAATGTCAAAAAGCTTGGTACGGAAGAGTTTGATGAAACGATTTCCTTGCCATTGGGGCAGCCCCGCTCATATTGGCTGTTTGCCAATGCTTACAAACCGGTGGAAGTTGCCGCTAAACTAAAGCTGCCTATATTTGTTCTTCAAGGGGAGAGAGATTATCAAGTGACTATGGAAGACTTTGGTTTATGGCGTTCCGGTTTGTTACGTTGTAAGAATGCATTTTTCCAATCTTATCCGAAATTGAATCACTTGTTGCAGGAAGGTAGCGGCAAGGCGACTCCGTTCGAGTATAGCCATGCTTCACCCGTTCCGGCATATGTTGTGGATGATATTGCTTCCTTTGTACATGGAAAATGGAATAATCTCTAAATTAATTACAAGTAATCACTAACCGTTAATTACCAGAAAAGTGGCTAAAAAAGAAACTTCAACCAAAAGCTTTGTCCTCCGTGTGGATGCTGCGACGATGGATGCTATTGAAAAATGGGCAGCCGACGAGTTTCGCAGTACCAATGGACAGCTTCAGTGGATTATCGCTGAGGCGTTGCGGAAGAGTGGGCGGATGAAGAAATCCAAGACTCCTCCTCCGACTGAAGAAAAGGTGGAGGAGGATTAGTAATAACAACTCTAAATCGCAGATAGTATGATTAATCTTGGTCCCTATTCCGGCAAGAATTGCCCTAATGTCCGTTTTCAGCCAACTGTACTTGACCGTATTCTGGAAGGTATGGCCCTACTTGTTGTGCTTGTTACGTGGGGTGGTATTTACTGGCTATATACACAAAAAGGAGGCTCCTTGCCGTCAGATGTTTGGATGATGGGCGGTTTTTCTGTTTTCTGCTTCTTGCTCATGGGGATAGCCGGATATCTTCCCGTCCGCTTCATTAATTTTCCCGTTCGGGTCACTGAGCGCAATGTGGCTGTCCAATATCTGCTTGCCATACGCTTTACCCGGGTGATGAATGTTATTCTGACCCTGATGTTTTTAGCTGCTGCCTTTAAGGAGTACTGTGTTTTAGGTAGAATTCTTTTCTTTGCTCCGCTTGTTCTGCTGGGATTGTCATTTGCGGGATACTATATACTGGCGTTTAAGTACAAATGACTCTATAGAGGAGTCTCTCTTAAACGAAAAAATCATATTATAAGCAGGTATATCCGTTTCTTTTATACCTACTAATGACTAATTGTTCACTTCTTATACTATCTTTTAGGTATTGTCACTCTTTTTAACCACCCCTACCTTTGCAGCAAAATAAAACATAAAAAAACAAAGGTAAATGAAAAGCAGAAGATGGTTATTTTCTTTGAGTATGATGCTCTGTATGAGTTCTGTTGTGGCAGGTAATACAACCAGCGCAGATAAGGAAAATGACGTAACAGAGAAGGCGGAAGCTCCGAAAAAATCCCGTTTCACTTTAGGTGGTTATGGTGAGGCTGTTTACACACGCAATTTTTATAGTGACAACATCAATCGTTATTCCAAGGCAGAAGATTACAAGGATGCGAAAGGGCATGGCCAGTTCGACCTTCCTCATGTGGTAATTATGCTTGGATATGACTTTGGCAAGGGCTGGACGATGGGAACTGAAATAGAATTCGAACATGGCGGTACGGAATCTGCTGTTGAAATGGAACAAGAAGAAGTCGGCGAATGGGAGAAAGAAATAGAAAGAGGTGGAGAAATCGCTTTGGAGCAGTTCTGGATTCAAAAGTCATTCTGTCCGGAGTTTAATATCCGTGCAGGTCATATCATTGTCCCCGTGGGATATACCAATGCACATCACCTTCCCACTGAATTTTTCGGTGTTTACCGTCCTGAAGGAGAAAATACCATTATGCCGTGTACATGGCATCAGACGGGAGTCAGCCTTTGGGGACGTGCAGGTGACTGGCGCTATGAGGCTCTGCTGATTCCGGCATTGAATTCCATGAATTTCTCCAAGGATGAGTGGATTAAGAATGGTGCGTCTTCTGCGTTCGAGTTCACGCCGGGCAATAAGATTGCCGGTGCCGTGCGTATAGACAACTACAGTGTTCCCGGATTGCGTATGGGTATCAGTGCCTATTATGGCGAGAGTTTTGGAAATACGCTGCAAACGGATGCAGGTAAGTACAAAGATGTGAAAGGTGAAGTGATTATCGGTACTTTCGATTTCGATTATAAGGGATATAATTGGATTGTACGCGGAAATGCCGATTATGGCTATCTGGGAGATGCTGCTGCCATTTCCGATTACAACCGTATCCAATCCAGCACTTCCCCATACAAACGTACGCTGGTCGGTAAGAATGCGGTTTCAGCCGGTATAGAAGCCGGTTATGATATCTTCTCCAGATTCAACAAACTGAGAGGGGAACAGAAGATGTATATATTCGGACGTTATGAGTATTACGATGCTTATGTACCGGTAAGTGGTTATCGGGAGTATTCGTGGACAAACCGTAAACGCATGGCTGTAGGTCTCAACTACTATCCCATCAAGGATATTGTAGTGAAAGCAGAGTATTCAAAACGCTTCTTCAAGAGCCAGTACAACGATGAGCCATCATTTTCTTTAGGCATAGCGTATGCCGGATTCTTTAATCTGTAAATAATAATCATTAATATAAAATAGGTATGAAAACATTCTTGAAATTCCCTTTGTATGTTGCCATGGCAACAGTAATGGCCTGCAACTTCAGTGCATGTAGCGATGATGACAACCCTTCTGAAGAAGGAACTACAATGCTTGAAAAGGATAAAACTTATAAGGCCATTGCAGAACAATTTACTTCAAATACAGTAAACATCACTTATAAGCATTTGGCAGACAACACGGAGACTTTGGTGGAAAAGCTGAAAACTTTGAAAGCTGACAAGACACAGGACAATGTGAAAGCTGCTTGCGATGTCTTCTTGGAAGCTCGTGCATGGTGGGAGAAGAGTGAAGCTTTCTTGTTTGGAGCTGCCAGTGATTTCGGTATTGACCCTCATATCGATTCATGGCCTCTCGATTTGGACGGCTTGTTGGATGAGCTTGGTAACAAATCGCATATTGCGGCTATGGAAGCAGAAGATGCAGATGAGTGGGCAGGCGCAAAACTCGGTCCTGAGTTACTGGGTTTCCATGGCATCGAATATATCATCTTTAAAGATGGTAACGACAAACCCGTTAGTGAGATTACCAATGATGAGTTGACTTACGCTGTGGCAGTGGCAGGAGACTTGCGCAACAAGTGCTTCCAGCTGCAAGTGTCATGGGCAGGCGAGGGCACTGAGCCGGCAAGCCGCATCTCAAGAGTGGAAGATGAATTGGAGTTGAATACTACAGTAGCTGGCGGTGACTTCTATTATGGCGAGAATATGCTGAATGCCGGTAACGCAGGTAGCACGTACAGAAGCTGGACAGCGGCTGTACAAGCAATTATCGATGGCTGTAAGACTATTGCTGATGAAGTAGGTACTTCTAAGATTGGTAAGCCCCATACCGGTGAAGATGTGAGCTACATCGAGTCTCCGTACAGCCACATGTCCATTACAGACTTTGCTGATAATATGATTAGCATTCAGAATGCCTATATGGGTGGAATAGAAGGGTCACGTGACGAGTCCAAGTCATTGCATGCTTACATCAAATCAGTCAACCCCGACTTGGATACCAAGACAACGGCTGCCATAGATAATTCAATCGCCAAAATTCGTGCAATGAAGGCTCCGTTTGTTGAAAACTATACGGATGCTTCCTGCCAGGATGCAATCGATGCCTGCAAGGCATTGGATGACGTGTTGAGTGAAGTGAAAGCTGAATTGGCTAAATAAAACAAAGAACAGATTGACTATAAAGGGGAATGTGGGTGAATAGCGCACATTCCCTTGAATTGCTTAAATTACAAAAAATATAAAACATGAAAAGGTTACTTTATTCTAGATGGCTGCTAATGGGATTTATCTCGTGCGCATTGGTCGCTTGTAGTGACGATGAGATAAAAGATGAAACGCCGGACGTGAATCCGGACATAGATGTAAATATAGAAACCTACGCGGGTGGTGAATTGGGCACGACGTTTAATAGCTCTGCCTCTGCTTATGAAGACCCTACACCTGCTACGGAGAATGCGGGATTGACAGATAAGTTCAAGTATGGAGAATACTTCTTTGAACGCACTTATACGCAAAATTCCCGTCCGTTCAATGGGTTAGGACCGCTTTATGTACGTAGTTCATGTATAAACTGTCATCCGGGGTATGGCCACGGAAAGCGTATGGAACGCTATCGTGCCGGAGACTGGGGAAACGGTTATCTGCTGGTGGTTACTGATGGAAAAGACAATTACGTAGGTTCGTTGACCGGAATGCCCCAGACGAAGGCTGTAGCGCCTTTTAAGGCACCGATTGACGAGGAAAAGATAAAGATAGACTGGTTGCCATACACGGACGAATGGGGAAACAAGTTTGCGGATGGCGAGTCTTACAGTCTGATTTATCCAGAGGTGACCATTCCCGAAGATGCCTATTATGTACCTTTGGAAGATGCCAAGGGAAATCCGATCGCCTATTCGGATGTAGTGGTTTTATTGGAATCTACCATCGGGATTTATGGTACGGGATTACTGGATGCCATTCCGGAAGAAGCATTGAAAGCTGAATATATCAGTCAGGAGCAGGCCGGTGTGAAACTGAATCCTGCTGTTTTCGCGAACGGGGATTGGAATCCGGATGGTTTATATTCAGGACTTACGGGAAAGAAATTCGCCAAGCGTTTTACTTATGCCCTAAGCCGCGGACCTTTGCAGGACGGTCCCGGAGCCAATGCTATCTGGAACATTACAAATGTTACCCGTAGTGACCGTCGTTATCATTACATGACTGAGTGTTATGCAGAAGTCGCCTCTAAGGATCCGGATGTACAGAAAGACTTTTATAAATATTTCCCCGAAGAGAATAAAACGGGAAATGTGGAACAAGATATTAAAAATTATCTTTTTCAGGATTCGGAGCATAGAAATCTTGCAGCGGAAATGACAGACGAGGATTACGTGAACTTTATGGTATGGCACAGAGGGCTTGCCGTTCCTGCTGCCCGCGACTTGGATGATGCCACTGTCCAGAAAGGACATAAGTTGTTCCGCGAAATTGGTTGCGCCACTTGCCACCGTCCGTCCTGGACCACCGGTGATGATAACTATGCCGACCCGAACGGTTTCTTTGCCGATGGGGATGCCCGCTTGCCGCGTTATCCTAACCAGACCATCTGGCCCTACAGTGACATGATTCAGCACCGTCTGTTCATGAAGAATGACATCCGCACCGGTTGGTGCCGTACGACTCCTCTGTGGGGACGCGGCCTTTCTGCTATCTGTGCTGGACATAGTGACCGCATGCACGACTGCCGTGCACGCAATGTGATGGAAGCTATCATGTGGCATGGCTCTCCCGACAGTGATGCCCGTTGGACCATAGAAAAATTCCGTGAACTGAATAAGGATGAGCGCGATGCTATTGTGAAATTTATAGATTCAATTTAGCGACAACAATCACGCCTCTCTTTTTGAAGTGCGGGCGGTTTTATAATCCTACTTTTCCCTCTCTTCTTCCGCAGGCCATGGAGCTTTTGGGGAAGAAGGGAGGGAAGATGTTATATAGCAAAGAAAATTACACAAGTACATGAAATTATTGAAACGGACGGCTTTCAGCCTATTGGGCATATTGCTTTTGGTCCTCATCACAGCCACTGTGGTGGAGAAGATATGCGGTACGGACTTTGTGAGTGAACACATCTATAGTTCCGTGCCATTTGTAGTTTTATGGGGAGCTTTGTCGGTGGCTTCTTTAGCATATATTGTGAAGTGCCGCCTGCCTCAGCAGCACACTACTTTTCTGCTCCATCTTTCTCTCCTGCTGATATTGGTGGGGGCATTCATTACCTGGATGTGCGGTGAGCAGGGTACTATGCGAATAAGCCAAGGCGAGAAGCAGCAAGCATTTGTCGATAAGGAAGGGATGCGGCATGAATTGCCTTTCACTGTCACACTGGATAATTTTGAGATTGTCTATTATAAGGGAACGCAGGCACCAATGGATTTCGTGAGCCATATCTCCATTTCGGATGCTGACAGACCGGATGGGGTGAGGGGGCAGGTGTCCATGAACAATATATTTTCCTACCGTGGTTATAGGCTCTACCAGTCCGGTTACAGTGAAGACGGTACGGGTAGCGTGTTCAGCATCTCTCACGACCCTTACGGGATAGGAGTGACTTATGCAGGCTACGTTTTGTTATTATTCTCCATAATTCTCTTTTTCTTCAGTCCCCAAAGCCGTTTCCGTCGGTTGTTGAAAAGCCCCTTGTTGCGCAAGGTTGCAGCGGTCTTGCTGCTGTCGGTAGCATTTCCCTCGAGTTCCGTTGCAGCCGGGGCAGACGACCGGATGCCCAAGGTGTTGCCGGTTGAAGTGGCGGGGCAGTTCGGTGACCTCTATATCTTGTACAACAATCGCATCTGTCCTTTACAGACCTTTGCACGCGATTTCACAATCAAACTCTATGGCAAGCCTTCTTATCGGGGATTGACGCCCGAGCAGGTTCTTACGGGATGGATTTTCTATTACGACAGTTGGAAGAATGAGCCGGTAATCCGCATCAAAAGCCGTGAGGCGCGTGGCTTGCTGGGCATAAAGGGTAGTTATGCAACGCTCAAGGACTATGCAAGCACCGTCAACGAGTATAAGCTGGAAAAGGCGATGAGCCGCATCCATGCCGGCGAGCAGGTGGCGGGCAAGCGAGGCATAGAAGAGGCGGATGAAAAGTTCAATATCATCAGCCAGGTTTGTACGGGTGCCATGATGAAGATATTTCCTTGTCGCGGTGCAGATGGGAAGACGTTGGAGTGGTATTCGCAAAGCGACCAACTGCCACGTGATATGGACGATGACAAGTGGATTTTTATCCGCAAGTCCATGAACTACGTCAACGAGATGGTGGTGATGAAGAAGTATGATGATGCCTGCGGGGTCATTGCTAAAATCCGCGAATATCAGCGGAAGGAGTGTGCCGGATTGCTTCCACCGGACAGCAGGTTCGATGCCGAGAAATTGTATAACCACTTCGACTATAGCCTACCCATGGCTGTTGTCTGTATTTGCGTTGGTTTGGCGGGCTTCTTTTACGGATGTCGTTGCATGATGCGCAGGTGCGGATTCAGCAGGTGGGCAACCGTTTCGTCGGGTGTCTTGCTGTTGCTTGTGTTTCTCTACCTATCGGCAACCATCTGCCTACGTGGGTATGTGAGCAACCATCTGCCCTTGTCCAACGGCTACGAGACGATGCAGTTCATGGCATGGTGTACGCTGCTGCTCACTTTCTTGTTGCGTTCCCGGTTCATTATGATACTTCCTTTCGGCTTCTTGCTTTGCGGTCTCTCCCTTATGGTGTCCATGTTGGGCGAGTCCAATCCGCAGGTCACGCAGTTGATGCCTGTGTTGCAATCACCGCTACTTAGCTTTCACGTGGTGGTTATCATGATAGCCTATTCGTTGCTGGCATTCGTTATGCTCAATGGACTGACGGCACTCATCCTGCATTTCTCCCGTGGCGACGATTGTGTAGAAGAGGTGGAGCAGTTACAGCTTATCAGCAACATCCTGCTCTATCCGGCTGTGTTCCTATTGGCGATAGGTATCTTTATCGGTGCAGTGTGGGCCAATGTATCGTGGGGACGTTATTGGGGATGGGACCCTAAAGAGGTATGGGCACTTGTCACAATGATGATATACGCTCTTGCCCTGCATCCGGGCTCTTTGCCCTGGTTCCACCGTCCGTTGTTCTTCCACGTATTCTCGGTGGTAGCCTTTTTCAGTGTGCTGGTTACCTATTTCGGAGTGAACTTTTTATTGGGAGGCATGCACAGTTATGCCTGAAATGCCGGTAAATAGTTGTTTTCTCCGGTTTCAAAACCCATCTGGGCGGCATTTATACCTATATGTAATGACTACTGTTCATTATTATACCTAATTTGAGCGATTGCGTACTATCTGGCGATGCCTTATCTTTGCAACATCAGATTTGAATGAATTAGTTAGTCATAATTACGTAACCACTTTTATGAAGATAAAAGGATCCCCGCTTCCCGATGTGATATCGTGAAGCGGGGATTTGCGTTTTAGGGTGGAAGCCTTACGGCAGAATGCTCATGACTCCATGACTGAACGTCCTTCATCCTATGAGTTAATACCCAAAACACCCGGATGTATTACCCAAAAACATCCCCATCTTTTACCCCAAAACATCCGGGTGTTTTAGGGTAATACATCCGGATGTTTTGGAATAAAAGATGGGGATGTTCTGCTCTTTCAGTATAGGACTTGACGGCATTGAGTCTTAGTGGGAAATGCCTTAGGAGTATATACCTTTCGGGGTTACAAAGAGTCTTTGATATCGCTCAATTCTACCAGCTTGTTGACAATAGCGTAGATGGTGAGCCCTGCCGGAGAATGTATCTGCAGTTTGCGTGCAATGTTACGGCGATGGGTAATGACGGTATGGATGGAGAGGTAGAGTTTGTCGGCGATGGCTTTGTTGGTCATGCCCTTCACAACGCAGGTGATGATTTCCTTTTCGCGCTGGCTCAGGGTTTCTTGTTCGCTGTCTTTTTCCTCTTCCTCCTCGGTGTGTAGCAAGTGGTTGATTTTGGAGGCGATGACATCTACGTCATCGCACATGGCGAAGTTCTCGTCATATTCCTTCAATATGTTGTTGTCGATGACGGAGCATACCATGGCAATGTACTTGATGCCGGATTTTCCGTGTTCTGCCTTGAAGGCGGGCAGGTCGAACCAGCCACCGAAAGTGGGGTTGATGATGATAATGTCTGCCGGATGCATGTGAATGTAGTTCTGCAGCGATTCCGGAGAAGAAACCTCAATGGGATGTGCATTCAGGTTGGGAATACGCTTCAAAACAGCCGTCAGGCCACTCCGGATGATGACCGAAGTTTCTGCAATGACAATCTTCAAAGAAGTATTATTGTTCATTTTTCAGTTTCCTTTCTATTTGCGCTACGGCGGGAACAAACATATAATCTTCTACCTGGCAGTGGGTGGCAAGGTCTTGTTCGCAGTTGAATATATCGAATAAGACCGCATTCAGGAGATTGTTGTTCTCCTTTTCCGGGTAGTATTTGATGATGATGTTCTTCAGCTCTTTCAGTTTGGTGTCTATCTGATTATGTTTGCTGGCAAAAGTGGCGATGTTGTATTCGTCCGATAGGTTGCCTTGGAGCAATTGCTCTACATAGGTGAATACGGCCTGGTTTTCATATTCCATGTGGCGGCGTACCTCCTTGGCATATTCATCGAAGAACTTCAGGATGAGGTAGGCTACATCGTTTGTACTGGAACAATCGATGGCTTCGATGAGTTTGCGGCGGATGGCCGGCAGGTTGAAGTCGAGGAAATATGTGTGGGCACGCTTCAGATAATCCATAAGGGCGGGAATGGAAAAATCGCTTTCATTGCCGCTGTAAGAGTATTGTTCTTCGCTGATAAAGTTGGCTACGGCGAGGAATGTAGGGCAATCGACGCCTTGTGCTTCGCAGACGTCCTTCACGCTCTTGTCTCCGAATCCTAATGACAGTCCGAAGCGGCTCATCACCATTAATAAGGAGTAATTGTCACAGATGAGGTCGCTCATCTTGTCCGTGGAGCGGTACTTATGTTGCTCATTCATTGTATGTTATTGTTTTTAATTCTCTAATTCGTGCGCAAAGTAACGGCTTTTATCCGAGAACTGCAATCACTATTAGTAGGTATTTTGCTTGTCGGGAGATGGTTGGAGAGTGGTGTTTGCCGGATAAACTAAAAGCTTTAGTTTTATTTAACGAGGAAAATTAGTTTTTGAACTAAATAATTTAGTTATTTGCGGAAAACAAAGAATGTTATGAAAGGATTGACTGCAAAAGAAGAAGAAATCATGGGCTTTTTCTGGGAAAAAGGACCCTTGTTTGTGAAGGAAATGCTGGCATTCTATGAAGAGCCGAAACCACATTTCAATACTTTGTCCACCATTGTGAGAGGATTGGAGGATAAGGGATTCCTGAGCCATCATACGTACGGCAACACATATCAGTATTATGCGGTGGTCAGCGAGGAGGATTTTCGCAAGCGGACACTGAAGAACGTTATCAGTAAATATTTCAATAATTCCTATCTCAGTGCAGTGTCCTCTCTGGTGAAGGAAGAGGATATATCCCTGGAAGAATTGAAGCAGTTGATACAAGACGTGGAAAAGGGAAGGGACTGAGATTGTTGAAACTCTAATAACTCTGGCTTATGAAAAACATCGGATTGGTTTGTTTGCTGCTGGTAAGTATTTGCTGCGGATTGCAGGCAAAGAAAATCGTAAAGGTACCCTATTTCATGGCATGCAATACGCGTAGCATTGAAGTGGAGCAAGTGACGCTTGGAAAAGATACGACCTGGTTGGCGGTGAGGCTTTATGGCATGCAGGGCGATAAGGTCAGGATTGATTCGACAGCTGTGCTACGGGCATCCGGAAAAGATTACGGATATTTGGGAAATACCGGTTTTGCCAGGGATGAGTGGACGCATATTCCCGCTTCCGGTGAAATGACTGCTGTTTTGAAGTTTAGTCCGCTTCCGATGGATACTGAGAACTTTGATTTCGTAGAGACACCGGACAGTGATGAAGGATGGATAATTTATGGTATACAGCTCAACGGAGAGAAACCTCGGGTGGATGTTCCCGAACGTTTGCGGAATAAGAAACCGGATGAGGTTTTGCCATTGCCCGGACCGGAACTGAATGTGGGAAAGACTGTCATAAAGGGGCGGATATTGGGGTATAAACCGGAGTATGGAGTGACGTTACGCTACTATGACTCGCCTTGGTTCTTCATGTATTTCACCGGTAAGGACTTGAAGATAGCGGAGGATGGCACGTTCCGTTATGAGACAGAGGTGCTGTTGCCGAGCGGTGCTACGCTGTGGATATCCCGTTCGAAAATAGAATTGTTTCTCGTTCCGGGTGGAGAACTGGATGTCACAATCAATCTGCCTGAAATATTCTATTCGCAAAGTCGTCTTTTAAGCCGGAAAAGGGATGGTGTAACGGATAGCCGTGTTTGGTTTGAAGGAGATTATGCCGGTCTGAATACCGAGTTGCTGCGGTTCGGTGAAATGAAAAGCTTATCGGGAGCTGATGATTTTTATGCAGATATTTGTGGGATGACTCCGCAGGCATATAAAAAGTATCTGTTCAGGCATTATGAAGATATGCAAAAGAAACTTGTAAAAAACAAGGATATGAGCCAGGCTTGCCGTACTTATATCCGGGCAAATCTGGATATGAATCTGTTCAGCCTTATCTATAATTACAAGAGTAACCTTAGTTATGCCCCGATGCTTTCGGGCAGGAAGGGGGTGAAAAGGGCGGACATGACGGTGGATAGTACCTCATACTTCAAGGAAATACTGCAACTGGATATTCTGCATACCCCCGAACAGAAATATTACAATTATTATACGGACTTTGTGAAGACCGCTACCGGAAACCTCCGGGATAAGTTTGTGCAAGACCCTCTTTGGCCGGACATGCTTCTTGCCGGGCGTGCTTCCCGTAATCTGAGCAAGTACATGCCTTTGACTGAGGAAGAGCGTCGGACGGTGGACAGCATCGCTTCTCCCGACCTCAGGCAATTGCTCCTGATGAGAAACGGGAGGATTGAAGCCGAACTGAAATCAGAGTTGGAAGCTACTAAGGGAAAGACCGGATATAAGATTGTTGAGGTGGGAAAGGAGGTAGCGGCAGACAGTTTGTTGCAGGTCATTACTCGTCCTTATCGTGGCAAGATGGTACTGGTGGATATGTGGAACACCTGGTGTGGTCCTTGTATGCGGGCCATGAAAAGCCTGAAACCGCTGAAAGAGGAGCTGAAAGAGGTGGTTTATCTATATATTGCCGACGAAACATCTCCTGAAGGAAAATGGAAAGTAACGATACCGGATATACCCGGTATTCACTGTCGCATTAACAATGAGCAAAGTACGGCATTGGCAAAGCTGTACGAATATCCGGGTATCCCGACCTATTTCGTCGTGAACCGTGAAGGAGATATCTCCTACAAAGCAACCGGATTTCCCGGAGTGGAGATACTACGGAATGAACTGATCAAGTAACTGTAAATAGTAAATCGTAAATCCTTAAATAGTAAATAACTCCATGGGTCTGTTTTTTGTTTATATACTCAAATCTTCTGTTTGCCTGGCGATATTCTATCTGTTTTATCGCTTGTTGCTGGCACGCGAGACGTTTCATCGTTTTAATCGTTTTTCATTGTTGGGCATTTTACTGTTGTCCTGCCTATTGCCTTTGGTAGAGGTAAGTGTGAAGCAGGAGACGGAAGTGCACCAGACGATGCTGACATTGGAACAGTTGCTGATGATGGCAGATGCAGTGAACACCACTGAGGCCGGAGCAAGGGCTGAAACGGCAACAGTCACCTGGATACAAGTGGCGCTGCTTGTCTATCTGGCAGGAATCGTTTTCTTTGCCTTCCGCAACGTATGTTCGTTGGTACGGCTGCTGATGTTGCTGAAATCGGGTAAAAAAGAGGATATCGGCAGCTACTTACCGGGCAGAAAGGAACGTGTCACTCTGATTGTGCACAACCGTGACATAGCTCCGTTCAGTTGGATGGGATATATCGTCATTTCACGCGAAGATTTGGAGGAGAACGGACGGGAAATCCTTATCCATGAGCTTGCCCATATCCATAACCGCCATTCCTGGGACTTGCTGGTGGCTGATGTCTGTATTTTCTTCCAGTGGTTCAATCCGGCATCATGGCTGCTGAAGCAGGAGTTGCAGAATATCCATGAGTTTGAAGCGGATGAAACGGTGATAAAGGAGGGTGTGGACGCAAAACAGTATCAACTATTATTAATTAAAAAAGCTGTCGGCACAAGGCTCTACTCTATGGCCAACAGCTTTAATCACAGTAAACTTAAAAAACGTATCACTATGATGTTAAAAGAAAAATCAAGTCCGTGGGCACGTTTGAAGTATCTTTATGTACTTCCGGTAGCTGCTATTGCAGTAACAGCTTTTGCCCGTCCCGAAGTCTCCAATAAAGTGGAGGAGATTTCAAGCGTCAAAGTTAACGATTTGGCTGCAATTGTAGAAACAAAAGTGACGGAAAGTGTAGGAGACACAACGAAACCTGCTGATGTGAAGTATGTACCGACGGAAGTCCGCAAGCAGTTGAAGGGGACTCCGGTCTTTGAAGTGGTAGAGGAGATGCCGGAATTTCCTGGAGGTGGAATGAGTGCTTTCATGGATTATATAAAGAAGAATATGCGTTATCCGGCATCTGCCAAAGAGAAAGGTACGCAAGGACGCGTGACTGTCCAATTTGTGGTGGATAAAGATGGAAGCATCAAGGATCCAAAACTTCTCCGTTCTGTAGATAAGGATATGGATGCTGAAGCGTTGCGTTTGATAAGTAGTATGCCGAAGTGGGAACCGGGGAGACAGAAGGGACAGCCGGTGGCGGTAAAATATACGGTTCCGGTAATGTTTAGGCTGGATGACGATAAACTTGAAAAAACTTCTTCTGCCAATGGTATTACAGTTGAAGGATATGCAGGTAATGGGAAAGAACCATTGTATATTGTGGATGGAAAAGAGGTGACGCCCTCTGTCATGAGTGCATTGAATCCTGATAAGATAGAACGTGTAACAGTTTTGAAAGACAAATCTGCCACGGAATTATATGGAGAAAAGGGAAAGAATGGTGTTCTTTTGATAACCCTGAAACAAGGAACTCCAGGTATAGTTATCCGCCGGGATAATGAGGTGACAGAGAACGCTAAAGTACAGCATAACGGTAGTCTTGATTTAGCGAAGACTATCTATATTGATGGAGAAAGGGTTGATTTGGGTACTAAAACTATCGATGATTTAATACCAGCCGAGAATATTGAAGGTATTGAGGTGAAGAAAGTGGCAGGTGGAAAAGGTGAGATTTACATCACGACTAAAAAAACTAAAGCTATAGAAAAGGCTTCTGCTCAAGGCAGTATGAAAGTGGAAGGTAAAGTGGTGGATGAGCAGGGTGAGCCGATTGTCGGTGCAGCTGTTTTGATAGAAGGTACTACTTCGGGATCTATTACGGATGTGGATGGTAATTTTGTTCTCTCCGTACCCTCCAAGGATGCTATACTGTCTGTTTCATACATAGGTGTAGCCACCAGCAAAGTGAAGGCTCAGCCTAAGCTTACAGTAACCTTAAAAAGTGAATAGTCTTTGATAACTATGGCAAGTAAAATTCTTTCTTTGTTTCTAATTCTGATGGCTGTGGGGGCAGGGCTTTGCTCTGCCCAGACAGTCGGTAAGAAATATTATTTGATGGACGGGCTTTTCTTTGAAGGAATGCCACCCTGCGTGAGTTCGGACAATGTCGTGGCTTTCATCGTCCACAAAGATAGTGAAGGGCACGAGGTTATGGAACTTCGTCTGCGCAAGAGTTTTGTACTGCCGGAGGATGTAAGCAAATACGCTACTCCTGCCGAAGATGTGCCTGGCTCGGAAGCGTTCTTGATGAGCTATCGGGGCGGTATGGGACAGAAGCTCCCGATAGGTGGTGCCGTACGGACTCTGAAGACGGAGGAGTGGATGGGTAAAGCCTTTCCGGACTTCAAAGTAAAAGATACCGCAGGGAAGGAGTGGACTAATGCCGATGTAGTGGGTCGTCCTATGGTCTTGAACTTCTGGTATACCGGTTGCGGGCCCTGCATCCGCGAAATGCCGGAATTGAACAAATGGATGGAACTTTATCCCGATGTAACCTATTTTGCCACGACGTTTGACAGTGCTGCCCAGATAAAGAAGACTGTAGAAAACCGTCCTTTTCTCTTTACCCAGATAGCCGATGAGTTGTTTTTCTTCACAGCCTTTAATGTGAGCGGTATGCCCGTGACGATACTGGTGGATAAGAAAGGCATTATCCGCCATATAGAACAAGGTACTGGAACTGCGAAACTCCGGTATATGCAGGATAAGTTGCAGGAACTTGTCAGCGAATAATTCTTTCTTGATGAAGAGGGGATAAGGATTTCAGAGGATTTCTTTTGTCCTTTCACAGATTATCATACCTTTGTGAATATAAATCTAAGGAAGGCAAGGTTATGATAAAACATCTCTTTTTAATGTTAGGACTGCTTACGGCACTCACTGCTGAGCCGGTTCTGGCTTGTACATCTGCCGTCGTTTCCGGAAAGGTTACTCCTGACGGCCGTCCGTTGTTATGGAAAAACCGTGATACGGACTATCTGCGAAATCATGTTGCTTATATAAAAGGGGAGAAGTATAACTTCATTGCCGATGTGAATAGTGCTAACTTTCCTGCCTTGAAAGAGGCATGGATGGGCACAAACTCTGCCGGTTTTGCCTTGATGAATACCCAATCCTACAATCTGGTGGAAGTGAAAGACGGGGAAGAACGGGGAGCAGCCAATGGGAGGATTATCTACCGCGCTTTGGAGGTTTGTGCCACGGTGGAGGATTTCTGCCATTTTCTTGATACCATTTCCAAGCCCAGCTTGATAGAGGCCAATTTTGGCGTAATCGATGCTCAAGGCGGTGCCGCCGTATTTGAGGTGGATTATTATAAATATACGATGTATGATGCCAATAATCCCAAAGATGCTCCTTACGGCTACATTGCCCGTACCAACTTCTCTTTTGCCGGTGAAGTGAATCGGGGGGCGGGTTATGTGCGCTATATGGAGGCAGACCGGGTACTGATGAGAGCTTCTGCAATGGGGGGAATTACGCCGCAGGGTATCTTCAATGATCTTTCACGTTCGTTTCGCAATGGCATGCTCGATATTGATTTGAAGAGCGGGAAGTTTAATCGCCCGCAAGGTTCCGGTTGGTTTGTCGACCAGGATTTTATTCCCCGTAACAGCACTTCTTGTTCCATTGTGGTGCAGGGCGTAAAACCGGGTGAGAAGGCGGAACTTACTACGATGTGGACAATGCTGGGATATCCTCCTACGGGCATTGCCGTGCCACTTTGGGTGAAGGATGCGGATAAATTTCTGCCTTCGATGGTATGTTGGGACAAGGCGTGTGCCGCCGCTCCGCTCAGTGATTGGTCACTCCGGCTTTCCAATAATGTCTTCTGTTACAATCAGGGAATGGGAACCAATCGTTATCTGAATTGGGAAAAACTGTACAATATGGAGAATAACGGTTATATGCAACAACTTGTTCCGGTGGAGGCGGAGGTGTTTCGCCGTACATGCCCATTGTTGGACAGTTGGAGACAGCAAGGAAGCATTGATTCTCAAGAAATGCAGAAGCTCTATCAAGATGTGGAAGCACTTGTCCGAAAGGCTTATACGCCTTTGATGGAGCAATGACAGTATTCCAGTATTTCCCTTTCCTGCTCAGGGTGGAACCAGCGGATTTCCTCATCCCGTTTGAACCAGGTCATTTGCTTACGGGAATAGATGCGTGAGTTCTGCTTTATCTTCTCAATGGCAAAGGGTAATGTCCATTCGCCGTCCAGGTACTTGAATATTTCTTTGTAGCCTACTGTATTCAGGGAATTTAGACTTTTATGCGGATAGACCATGCGCGCTTCTTCCACCAAACCCTCTTCCACCATTTGGTCCACCCGGCAGTTGATGCGTTCATAAAGCTCTTCCCGGTCACGCGTTAATCCTATTTTGATAATACGGAAGGGGCGTTCTTTCTTTTGTTGGGTGCGGAAGGAAGTGTAGGTCTTGCCCGTCATATAGCAGATTTCCAAAGCATGGACTACGCGTTTGGGATTTTTCAAATCTACTATTTTGTAATATTCCGGATCCAACAGCTTAAGTTCCGCACAAAGTCTTTCCAGACCTTCTGTTTCATATTTGTGCAGCATGAGCTGGCGTGTATCGGCATCTACGGTCGGAATGTCGTCAATCCCTTTACAGGCTGCATCTACATACATCATTGAGCCTCCAGTCAGCAGTACGGTGTTATGCTCTGTAAACAAGCTTTCCAGTAGTTTCATCACTTCCGCTTCGTATTGGGCGGCACTATAATAGTCTGTCAGCTTCAAGGTGCCGACGAAGTGATGCTGTACCCGTTGCAGTTGCTCCGGTGTAGGGGCAGCCGTACCTATCTTTAAATCTGCATAGAGTTGCCTCGAATCGGCCGAGACGATACAAGTGTGGAAATGTTCTGCCAATCGGAGGCTTAGCTCTGTTTTGCCTACTCCGGTGGGACCGATAAGTACGATTAGGGTGTGCATGCGGGTAAAAAAATAGGCACGGATTACACGGAATATTCAATAACAACCGTGTGTTTCCGTGTAATCCGTGCCTAAAAGAAATCTGTATGGTATGTCTGTTTAATATTTCTCTTCTTCAAAGGAGTTTCCGGCTTCGTCCAAACCGCCGAAACCCTCTTTGTCGAAATCTTCCATATCGAAGTCCTGGTCGCCGTAAAAGTTTTCGTCCAAATCAAGGGAACCGCCGGCGGCTGCCATCTCTTCAAAATCAATGGTCTGCTTGGGAGCTTCACCTGCTTTCTTGGTGCATTTGGCTCCTTTCATTTCCTTTCCGGTAATGATTTCAGAAAGCTCGATGAAGAAGCAGCGCTCAGTCATATAATCGAATACATAGAGAAGTTTCTGCTTCTCGTCTTCAACCAGTTCGCTCAGCTGGGTCTCTTTCATCACCCAACTGTCCATTTCCGGATTGTCGTCCATTTCTTCCAGCGTAATTTCTTTTTCTTTCTCCCAGTCATCATCGCAAATGAAGAAAGAAGTCATCTGGTCGTTAGTGTAGCCTGCCGACTTTAGAATCGCTTCATGGAAGTCATAAAAGGTAGCTTCCGGGTCTATCTGTATTTCTCTGACAAAATCGTCCACCTCATCAGAGATGATTGTAAATCTGTAGATCATGATGATTTATAATTTATGATTTCTGACTTCTGATTTTGTGTAAATCATACGTTTTTCATTTTCCTGCGGGGATAATGCCGCGGGCTGATTCACGTATAAAGTTTACGATATAGCTTATTTCCGGTGTCATTTCCATTTCATCCTCGATTTTTTTCAAGGCATCCGTATTGTTCAGGCCGCCTTGATAGATAATACGATAGGCATCATGGATTTTCTCGATGGTCTCGTTGGAGAAGCCACGGCGGCGTAACCCTACCACATTGATTCCCGCATAGCAGATAGGCTCGCGTCCGGCAATGATGTACGGCGGGATGTCCTTGCTGAAACGGCAACCGCCTTGTATCATACCATAACCGCCTACATGGCAGAATTGGTGCATCAGTACATTGGCGCTGATGATGGAATAATCGTCGATGACAATTTCACCCGCCATTTTTGTAGAGTTGCCAATGATACAGCCGTTGCCTATCAGAGCATCGTGGGCCACGTGCACACTTTCCATCAGGAGATTGTTATTGCCGACGATGGTTCTGCCTTTGGCAGCTGTACCGCGGTTGACAGTTACGTTTTCACGTATGATATTGTTGTCTCCAATTTCAGCAGTGCTTTCCTCCCCTCTGAACTTTAAATCCTGGGGAATGGCACCGATAACGGCTCCCGGGAAAATGGTGTTTCCATTGCCGATGCGTGCACCGTACAGAATGTTGACATTTGCCATAATCTTGTTGTTATCACCGATTACCACATTCTTGTCAATGAAAACAAAAGGAGCAATCTCTACGTTTTCCCCGATTTTGGCTTCGGGATGAATATACGCTAAGGGACTTATCATATTATTTACGATTTAGCTATTTATTATTTACGATTGAGAATACTTGCGATTTACTGTATATACGATTTTATCCGAATGTGATAATTCTCACGAGTAATTTGAATCGTAAATCGTAAATAGTCTAATCGTAAATTTTATTATTTGTTCTTAACTATTTGTGCCATAAACTCTGCTTCGCAGACAACTTTTTCGCCTACAAACACATAGCCTTTCATGGTAGAGATGCCGCGGCGTATGGGGGCCATCAGCTCTACACGGAAGATGAGCGTGTCTCCCGGTACCACTTTCTGGCGGAATTTCACACCGTCAATCTTCATGAAGTAGGTGGAGTAACGTTCCGGTTCGTCCACTGAATTCAGTACAAGCAAACCTCCCGTCTGTGCCATTGCCTCTATCTGCAACACACCGGGCATTACGGGTTCCTGCGGGAAGTGTCCCTGAAAGAAAGGTTCGTTGGAAGTTACGTTCTTGACACCTACAATGTAGTTGGCACCTATTTCTATGACTTTGTCCACCAATTGCATCGGGTAACGGTGAGGCAGAAGTTCGCGGATGCGGTTTACATCCATAATCGGTTCGCGGTTGCAGTCGTAGGTAGGGGCTTGTATTTCGTGCAAACGGATTTCCTTGCGCATCTGGCGGGCGAACTTATTGTTGATAGTGTGTCCCGGGCGGGTAGCGATGATACGGCCCTTGATGGGCTTGCCTATCAAGGCCAGGTCACCGATGACATCAAGTAACTTGTGGCGGGCGCATTCATTGGGCCACACCAAAGGTTTGTGGTTGATATATCCCAATTGTTTGGCGTCCATATGAGGAACACCCATCACGTCGGCCAGCTTGTCATAGTTTTCCTGGGACATTTCGCGTTCGTAAATAACAATCGCATTGTCAAGGTCGCCGCCCTTGATAAGACCGGCTTGCAGCAACGGCTCAATTTCGCGTACAAACACGAAAGTACGGCTTGCGGCGATTTCATCCTTGAACTTCGTCATGTCCTCCAGCGTTGCAAACTGGTTGGGGAGGATGTTGGAATCGTATGATACCAATACATTCAAGCTGAAGTTCTCGTCCGGCAACACGATGATGGAAGAGCCGGTTGTTTCGTCACGGAATTCAATTTTGGACTTGATGATATAGAAATCTTTTACGGCATTTTGTTCTACAGTGCCTACGCGCTCTATTTCGTTGACATAATATTGGGCGCTTCCGTCCAGAATGGGAAATTCCGGTCCGTTTACCTGTATCAAGCAGTTATCGATACCCAATGCATAGAGGGCTGCCATACCATGCTCCACTGTGCTCACCTTTACTCCGTTTTTGGAGATTACAGTTCCACGGGTAGTTTCGGATACGTTGTCTGCAACGGCATCGAAGGTAGGCTGTCCTTCCAAGTCGATACGTTGGATTTTGTATCCATGGTTATCCGGAGCAGGATTGAAAGTAACGGTTAGGTCAAGTCCCGTATGAAGACCTTTTCCACTAAGCGAAAAGCTATCTTTTAGAGTCTTTTGTTTTAACATTGGTTACTTATTTAATAGTTGTTTAAGTTCATTCAATTCTTTGCGGAGCTGGCGCAGTTCCACTTGCATTTCCGGCAAACTTCTTTGTGCGATGGATGCCTTGAAATATTGTTTCAGCTCCATAGGAGGGGTACCGATAAGCTGGCTACCGTCCTTTATGCTACTGGGAACACCAGACTGTGCGCCAAGGTTCACTTTGTTGCCAATATGAATATGACCTGCAATGCCTACCTGCCCGCCGAACATGCACCATTCTCCTATCTTGGTAGAACCTGCTACACCTACTTGCGCCGCCATTACGGTGTGGGAGCCTATTTCATCATTGTGTGCCACCTGAATCAAATTATCCAGTTTCACACCGCTATGTACGATGGTGGCTCCCATAGTAGCACGGTCCACACACGTGTTGGCACCGATTTCCACATGGTCTTCCAGGATAGTGATACCTATTTGCGGTATTTTTTCATAGCCCTCGGAAGTGGGGGCGAAGCCGAAACCGTCTGCACCGATAACGCAACCGGAGTGCAGGATGCAGTGGTTTCCTACCCGGCAATCGTGGTAGATGGTGGAGTTAGCGTAAATAATACAGTCATTGCCCACTTTGGCACCGCTGCCAATCGTGACGTGCGGATGAATGACCGTATTGTCTCCCACCTCTGCGTATTCGCCAATGCAGGCAAAAGGCGCAATGTAAACATCCTTGCCAATTTTAGCTGTCTCGGCAACAAAGGCCAGAGAGTCAATTCCCACCCACTTTGGCTTGCTTTGCTCATAAAGATTTAGCAATTTAGCAAGACTTTCATACGCATTGTCCACTTTAATCAGGGTGGCTTTCACTTCTTGTTCCGGAACAAAGTCCTTGTTTACCAGAACAATGCTTGATTGGGTTTCGTATATGTAGGGGGTATATTTGGGGTTGGATAGAAAGGAGATGGCTCCCGGTATTCCCTCTTCGATTTTCGCAAAGGTGTGAACGGTAGCATTCTCGTCTCCAACAATTTCTCCTTGGATAAATGTTGCAATTTGTTTAGCAGAGAACTCCATGTCTTATTCTTGTTAGATGGTTTCAAAACGCAAATAACGGACTTTTTTTTTATATTTCCTTGTCCTGAGGTGAATATTTTATACTTATCTATGCAAACGTTGGTAGCATAAGTAGTACTTTTTTACTTTCTTGGACAGAAGAGAGATATTGAGCATATCCGATGCTTCGGCAATATTCTTGATGCTGCCGTCGTTGTAGAGGATGTCAATACTGTCATCTGCCTCGTCGTACATATTCTTCTCGATGCTGGGGGTAGAGATGAAATATCTCGCTTCGGAGAGAGGGATGTTCAGTTGTTCACTGATTTGCAAAGTTAGTTCTTTTTTCCGTTCCTCACTAATAGGTTCGGTAGAAATCTCGACTTTGAAGATGTTTCGGTTAATCATGCCGGCGCTCAGGGTGGACAAAACCTTGTCCGAATGGCGGCTCCATACCTTGAGGGCAGTCCAGATGTCATTATCGTCCAACTGAATGAAATTCTCCAAACATTCGGGATTGTTGTAGAATGCCTCCCGGCTGATGTCGTTGTATAGAAAGAATTTCAAGGCGGGTGAGGCAAAGAGGTCTATGCCGCGGCTTGCCAGTTCCTTGGCGCGGAGCAGGGTGCTAATCAGCATTTTCTCGTAGGCAACGGAGGTTTTGTGCAGATAGACTTGCCAGTACATCAGGCGGCGGGCGGTGAGGAAGTTCTCAATAGAATAGATGCCTTTGGACTCTACTACCAGGTGGTCATCCTTTACATCCAGCATCTTGATAATGCGGGCGGAGCCAATGTTGCCTTCGGTCACTCCGGTATAGAAGCTGTCGCGGCGCAGGTAGTCCAGGCGGTCCATATCCAGTTGCCCGCTTACCAGTTGGTGCAGGAAGCGCTTGGGGTATTCATCCTTGAAAATTTGAATGGCGAGTGTCAACTGTCCGTTCATTTCCTTGTTGATACGTTCCATCAGCATCAAGGAGATGTCTTCGTGGGAGACGCCCTGCACGATGGTATTTTCCAGTACGTGGGAGAAGGGGCCGTGGCCGATGTCGTGCATCAGGATAGCGGCTTCGACAGCTTCGGCTTCGCTGTCGAAGATAAAGTTTCCTTTGGTGGCAAGTTGCTGGATGGCCTCACTCATCAGGTAGAAGGCTCCCAAAGAGTGTTGGAACCGTGTATGCTGCGCACCGGGATATACGACAGAAGACAACCCCAGTTGCTTGATACGGTTTAGACGTTGCAAAAGAGGATGTCGTACAACATCGTACAACAACCCCTTTGGTATGTTGATGAACCCGAAGACAGGGTCGTTGATAATCTTTCTTTCGAACATTAAGCGTTAGTCGTTAATCACTTTTTTCAACTCTTCCGCCATCTGTGCCTGCACTTCTTGGGCTGCTTTTCGGCTGGCGGCGGCGAAGTTCTCTGTCTTGTCCACGTAGATGATGCCACGGCTGGAGTTGACAATCAGGCCGCAAGTCTTGTTCATGCCATACTTGCAGACTTCTTCCAGGGAGCCGCCTTGTGCGCCTACGCCGGGAACCAATAGGAAGTGTTCGGGAACAATCTTGCGGATATCTTCGAAGGCGCGGCCTTGTGTGGCGCCTACTACGTACATCATCTGTTCGTCACTGGCCCACTCCTGGGATTTGCGGAGCACTTTTTCGAAGAGGCGTTCGCCGTTGGTGTCTTCCGTCAGCTGGAAGTCGTGCGAGCCTTTGTTGCTGGTCAACGCAAGCAGGATTACCCATTTGCCTTCGTACGTAAGGAACGGGGTCACACTGTCTTCGCCCATGTAGGGAGCTACGGTTACGGAATCTATATCCAGCTCTTCGAAGAAGGTACGGGCATACATGGCAGAGGTGTTCCCGATGTCACCGCGTTTGGCGTCGGCGATGATGAATTGGTCGGGATAGTTCTGCTTGATGTAGTTTACGGTTTTCTCGAAAGCTATCCAGCCTTTCACGCCCATGCTCTCATAAAATGCCAGATTGGGCTTGTAGGCGATGCAGAGGTCGGCAGTAGCGTCGATGATGGCTTTGTTGAAAGCGAATATAGGGTCTTCCTCTTTCAGAAGATGTTCGGGTATTTTCTTGATGTCGGTGTCAAGACCTACGCAAAGGAATGACTTCTTGCGCTTGATGTTCTCGAATAATTGCTGTTTGTTCATATTATTTTTTAGTTACGGGTTACTTATCACTGCCTTACAGTTCGCTCTCTTTCAGTCTTTCTGCATTTTCCGCCACAATCAGGTGGTCGATGCAGTCTTGGATGTCTCCGTCCATGAAGGCGGCGAGATTGTAGATGGTGTAGTTGATGCGGTGGTCCGTGATGCGTCCTTGCGGATAGTTGTAGGTGCGTATCTTGGCGGAGCGGTCGCCAGTACTGACCATCGTCTTACGCTTGGAGGCGATGTCGTCGATGTACTTCTGGTGTTCCTTGTCGTAGATGAAGGTACGCAAGCGCGAGAGGGCGCGTTCCTTGTTCTTGGGCTGGTCGCGCGTCTCGGTACATTCGATGAGGATTTCTTCGACTATGCCTGTGTTGGGATTCTTCCAGTTGTAGCGCAGGCGCACGCCGGATTCCACCTTGTTCACGTTCTGACCGCCGGCACCACCGCTTCGGAAGGTGTCCCACTTGATTTCACCTTCGTTGATAACTACGTCGAACTCTTCGGCTTCGGGAAGCACGGCTACGCTGGCAGCTGAGGTGTGTACCCGTCCTTGCGTTTCTGTGGCCGGTACGCGCTGCACGCGGTGCACGCCCGATTCATATTTCAGTGTGCCGTATACATTGTCGCCCGTCACGGAGCAGACAATTTCCTTGAAACCGCCGGCTGCACCTTCGTTGGCGCTGGATATCTCCATTCTCCATCCCTTGGATTCGCAGTACTTGGTGTACATGCGGAAGAGGTCGCCGGCAAAGATTGCCGCTTCGTCACCACCCGTGCCGCCACGAATTTCGAGGATGGCATTACGGCCATCCTGCGGGTCGGCGGGGACGAGCAGCAGCTTTATCTGCTCTTCCAGTTCCGGTTGGCGGGTTTGGCAGGCATCCAGCTCTTCGCGTGCCATTTCCCGCATTTCCTGGTCTGTTTCGTTGGCGATAATTTCTTTGGCTTCTTCTATGCCGCCCAGTACTTGCATGTACTCTTTGCGGGCATTCATCAGGTCGCCCAGTTCTTTATATTCTTTGGTGAGCTTGACGTAACGCTTCTGGTCCGCAATCACTGCCGGGTCTGTAATCAAGGTCGACACTTCTTCGAAGCGGGCGACAAGCCCTTCCAGCTTTTCGAGTATGGTATTGTTGTCTGCCATATATTTAATACTTGAACTCTCCGAATTCGCTCTTGATAATCAGTTCTTTCTTGTCGCTTTCTTCCACGCGGCCTACAATCTGTGCATCGATGTTGAAACTCTTCGAAATAGCAATCACCTCTTCTGCATGTTCGGGAGAGAGGTACACTTCCAGGCGATGCCCCATATTGAACACCTTGTACATTTCGCTCCAGTCCGTATCGCTCTGCTCCTTGATGGTCTTGAACAACGGTGGAACGGGGAAGAGATTGTCTTTGATGACACGGCAGTTGTCTCCCACAAAGTGCAGTACCTTGGTTTGTGCGCCGCCCGAGCAGTGTACCATACCGTGGATTTGGGGACGGAGCGCATCGAGCAGCTTCTTAACTACCGGTGCGTAGGTGCGGGTGGGGGAAAGTACCAGCTTTCCTGCATCCAGCGGACTGTCTTCGACACTGTCTGTCAGTTTTAGCTTGCCACTGTATACCAGCTCTTCGGGTACAGCCTTGTCATAGCTTTCAGGGTATTTCTCTGCCAGGTATTTGGAGAATACATCGTGGCGTGCGCTGGTCAGTCCGTTACTGCCCATACCGCCATTGTATTCTTTCTCATAAGTAGCCTTTCCGTAAGATGCCAGACCTACAATCACATCGCCCGGACGGATATTGGCATTGTCTATAACATCTGAGCGCTTCATGCGGCAGGTCACTGTCGAGTCTACGATAATGGTACGTACAAGGTCGCCCACGTCGGCTGTTTCGCCACCGGTGGCATAAACGCCTACTCCCATTTCGCGGAGTTCGGCAAGCAGTTCATCCGTACCGTTGATGATGGCTGAGATTACTTCGCCGGGGATGAGCAGTTTATTACGTCCGATGGTAGAGGATACCAGAATGTTGTCTACCGCACCCACACAAAGCAGGTCGTCGATGTTCATAATCAGTGCATCTTGTGCAATGCCTTTCCACACACCCAGGTCGCCGGTTTCCTTCCAGTACATATAGGCAAGACTGGACTTGGTGCCTGCTCCATCGGCATGCATAATGTTGCAATACTCCGGGTCACCGCCCAAAATGTCGGGGATAATTTTGCAGAAAGCCTGCGGGAAAATACCTTTGTCGATATTCTTGATGGCGTTGTGCACATCTTCCTTTGATGCGCTGACGCCTCGCATCATGTATCGTTGATTACTCATGAGATAATAGGTTTGTTCAATTGAATGTGCAAAGATACATCTAATCTTCTACAACACAAAGCGAGGCACAAAGTTTCTCGCCTTTGTGCCTCGCTATAGAGTTGTGTATTTATCAGAATTGTACCTGGGGAGCTTGTTCCGCTCCTTCTGCCGCTTCGAAATAAGCTCGTTTCTCAAAACCGAAGAGACCGGCAAGGATATTCTTGGGGAAACGGCGAATGGCTGTATTGAAGTTCTTGGCTGCATTGTTGAAGTTGGTACGTGCTACGTTGATACGGTTTTCCGTACCTTCCAGCTGTGCCTGCAGTTCCAGGAAATTCTGATTTGCTTTCAAGTCCGGATAGTTTTCTGTGATGGCAAGCAATTTACCGAGGGCGGAAGTCACCGCACCTTGTGCTTTCTGATATTCAGCCAGCTTTTCCGGAGTAAGGTCTGCCGCATCCACTTTGATTTGAGTGGCTTTGCTGCGGGCTTCTACTACACCTTCCAGTGTTTCCTTCTCGTGCGTGGCATATCCTTTCACGGTATTCACCAAGTTCGGAATCAGGTCGGCACGGCGTTGGTATTGGGTTTCTACGTTCGACCATTGTCCGCTGACATTTTCGTCCATGGTTACGAGTCCGTTATAGCCGGTTACACCCCAAATGGCGAGAAGAGCTATAACAACGATAATGATAATGGTTGATTTCTTCATACTTTTCATTTTTAGGCCTCACCTCCGATTCCTCTCCGATAGAGAGAGGGGAGGAGGGGAAGGCAGTTATTAATCATTTAATTATATTCTATGTAAACGTTTTATTTTCTTCCAGTATCCTCGAAGGTGTGTCAAAACGGTTGATGGCACACAGATGACACATCCTCGGCGTTAGAACCGGGAACCGGCTCCACCGCCACCTCCCATACCGCCTCCGAAGCTACCACCGCTGAAGCCTCCTCCGCCACTTCCGCCGAAGAGACCTCCACCACCGAAGATGACCGGACCACCTCCGCCTCCTCCCCGGTAATTTTCATCGTATGACTGCTGGCGGCGCACTACTTTATGTCCGCAATTGCGGCAGGTGTAGGTCACATCTTCCGTTTTCACTCCATTGCGGCGTGAGATGAGTATGCTGCTGCTACGTTGCAATTTATGTTGTCCGCAGTTGGGGCATTTGTTGGCAGCGCGTTGGGCAAGGATGCCTATAATAGATGCCACTGCGAGGAAACCGATAAGCCCCAGTAGGATACCTCCTACGGAGAGGTCATCCTCCTCTTCCGTGTCATTCACCATAGTGCCGTCAAGACGTGAACAGACTGCCTTTACACCCGCTACCATTCCGGCATCCCAATTACCGTCTTTCAGATAGGGAATCATATATTTGGTCTGTATGCGTTTGCAGATGGCGTCAGGCAGGTCCCCTTCCAAACCGTATCCCGTATAAAACTGGATGCAGCGTTGATCGGTTACCAGCAGAATGACCAAACCGTTGTTTTTCTCTTTTTTCCCTACTCCCCATTCATTGAGCAGCTGGTGTGAGAAATCAAAACAGTCTTCTTGTCCGATGGACGGGACAACGGCAACTACCGTTTCAATGCCAGTTTGCTGCTCCAATGCATAGAGCATACGGTCTATATTGTCACATGCCTCCGTGGATAGGATTCCGGCTGGGTTGCACACATAGCGTGTCTTGTCCTGAAGGTGTACTTTAGGAATATTCTTAGTGGTGTAGACTTCTTGTGCCTGCAAGGATAAGAGCAGGCATAAGAAGAATGTTATGGAAATAAATCGTCTCATACTACCAATATTTGTTGCGGCGAAGATAGGTAAAATCACATCAATGTATGTATTTTCCTACGAATTTCTTTACATGTTCGGTGTATTCCTGCGGATAATCCTTGTAAGACATAGCATGCGTGGCACCGGGCACAATCCATAATTCTTTGGGTTCGGGCTTGGCTTCGTAGAGGGGATAGACCATCCACGTCGGCACAAAGGTGTCGGCATCGCCGTGGATGAAGAGCATCGGCAAAGTACATTTCTTTACTTGCTCCAAAGCAGAGGCTTCCAGGAAGTCCCATCCGTACTCTTGCCGGCAGAGCCAGTTTGCTGTATGCAGAAGAGGGAAGGCGGGCAGGTTGAACTGTGCTTTCAGTTCTCCGCGAAACTCGTCCCATACGCTTGTGTAGCCGCAGTCTTCTACGAAACACTTGATGAAAGGCTGTTGGTATTGACCATGCTCCACTTCGCCGGATACCATCATGGTGGTGGCGGCTCCCATGGAGATACCGTGCACTACCATCTCTGTGCTGCGGGATGCTACGCTGTCTGTATGGCGGCGCCCGAAGAGTTCGTCGGCGGTTTCGGTCCATTGCAGTACGTCAAGCCGGTCTTTCCAGCCCATCTGTGCATGGTTTCCCTCGCTCATCCCGTGCCCGTAGAGGTCGGGCAGCAAGATGTTGAAGTCCATCTCCTTGTTGTACAGATAGCCTATCATCAGCATGCGCACGGCATTATCCGTATATCCGTGTACGATGACTGCTGTTTTTGGGGTGGGGTGGGCGGCGGCAACGTAGAGTGCGTGTAGCGTCTCTCCATGGTCGTTCTCAATGTAGAAGTCCTTCAATGCTCCTACAGTCACCAAACTGTCTACCCACGGTTGCAGTTCGGGATATTGCTCGAACATGAAGTTGTAGGATTCGGCAATGTTGCGACTGCGTGTGATAAGGCCTTCGGGTTTCAGAGCATGCCCCAGCATATAGTACCCTCCGCACAGTACTACGGTGCAGAGGGCAGCCAGACCGAGAATCGAATATTTTATGGTTTTCTTCATTATTTATTCCAAATTTCCCATGCAGCAAAGGCTTGCAGCAGTAACATTTCCAGACCGTTCTTAGTGACGGCTCCTTGTGCCTGGCCTTTCTTCATGAAAAGGGTTTCGTTTGGATTATATAACAAATCATAGAGCAAATGGTTGGGAGTCAGTAGTTCGTAAGGAATATTGGGACAGAAATCCACTTTGGGATACATGCCTACTGGGGTACAGTTGACAATCACTGTGTACTCTTGCATGATTTTCGGTGTCAGTTCTTCGTAAGTGAGGTATTTATCCTCTTTCTTGGCGCGTGATACGAAGGTACTTTTTATACTCAGGTTCTCCAGCCCGCGATATACGGCTTTCGATGCACCGCCGGTACCCAAAATCAGGGCTTTCTTGTGTTGTGGTTGCAAAAGTGGTTCTATGGATTGTGTAAATCCTATGATGTCGGAGTTGTAGCCAACCAGTTTCACTTTGCCTTTGGGAAGGCGGATAATCTTAATGACATTGACGGCGCCTATCTTGGCTGTGTCTTTGTCCAGTTCGTCCAGGTAGGGGATGACTTGCTCCTTGTAAGGGATAGTCACATTCAGTCCACAGAGGTTGGGATTTTCCTCGATAACTTCCATGAAATCCTCGATACGTGGAATTTCGAAATTTACATATTCTGCATCAATATTTTCTGCCTTGAATTTCTCATTGAAATATCCGATAGAAAAGGAATGTTTCAACGGGTAACCTATTAAACCGTATTTCTGCATAATATTTTAGTTATTGATTGAACTATATTCGTTTGTTTATGGAGTACATTATTGGTCGGAAGTAGTTGAGGAGGTGATTACCGGTTCTTTGATGATAACAAAACCTCCGAATTGCAATCCGTTGTCTTTTCCGTTCAAACAGAACTTTCTGTCGAATACGGGTTTATTTTTTGATTTCCAGATCAGTTTGCTAGAGAAGGTGATGACGTCTTGAGTACCATCGTTCCAGTCTATTATCACTTTTTCGTTATCGAATGTATCGTCGCCATTGAATTCTCCAAAAGTGAGAAAGTATTTGCCAGTTTCAAATTTCATTGTTTGCAGACCGTTGAAGTGTGCAAGGTAAACTTTGGTTTGGCTTATTGGAACGTCCTTTTCATATATTTTTCCATTATAGATTGCCTTGATTCCTTGCTTGGCAATGTTGCCGGGAGTTTCAGGATTCAACAAATCATTACCTTGAGCATCTTGTACTGCGATATGCAGTTCGATAGGAGCAAAATCCCATATCATATCATCACTTCCCGAATCATCGCAAGCTGTGAAACCGGCAACGCAAAGGAGGGAAATAAATAATAAATAGAGGGTGTGTGTAGCTTTCATAAGGTCTCTTTTTTATATAAGTTTCTTCTTTTTATTTAGTTGCCACATAAAGTGTACATATCCCGAAAGTCAGCCGCTTGAAGTGCACTTCGCTGAAGCCTGCCTTACGGATTACCTCCTGCATCACTTCTCCCTGCGGGAAGGCGCGAATACTTTCCGGTAGATAGGTGTAGGCGCTGTTGTCTTTCGAAATACATTTACCGAGCAGGGGGATGACAACTTTGGAGTAGATGGTGAACAACTGTTTCATCGGGAAGCGGTCTGGTGTGGAGAGCTCCAGTATGACGAGATGTCCGCCGGTCTTTAGTACGCGGCACATCTCGGACAGTCCCTTGTCCAGCCCTTCGAAGTTGCGGATGCCGAACGCTACGGTCACGGCGTCGAAGCTTTCGTCGGCAAACGAGAGGGAGGTGCAGTCCTCCCGGACAAATGAAATCTTGTTCGAGAGGTGCGCCTGCTTTACTTTTTCACGTCCCACGTTCATCATGCCTTCCGAGATGTCGGTGCCAATCAGGCTATCGGGTTGCAGTTCGCGGCATGCAAGGATGGCGAAATCGCCGGTGCCGGTAGCTACGTCCATAATACGCCGGGGGCGGAAAGGACGTAGGTACTTGATTGCTTTCCTACGCCAGCTGCGGTCGATGCCCATGGATAGGGTGTGATTCAGCTTGTCGTAGGCAGGAGCGATGTTGTCGAACATTTCTTCCACTTGTTCGCTCTTCTTGCCGTCATTACCGTAGGGCTTGATGTGTTCTTGGGGATAGTCCATTTACTTTAAATATTCGGTTACATTCTTTTCAATGCGTTCGGCAATGTTGCTGGTATCTTCCTTTACAAACTTCTCGCCGGTGATGTGTTCGTACAGTTCGATGTAACGTTCGCTGATTGAAGTAACGATTTCGTCGGTCATTTCCGGTACCTGCTGTCCTTCCTTGCCTTGGAAACCGTTGTCCATCAGCCATTCGCGTACAAACTCCTTGGAGAGTTGCTTTTGCGGTTCGCCGTTGGCAAAACGTTCTTCGTAGCCTTCGGAGTAGAAGTAGCGGCTGGAGTCGGGCGTATGGATTTCGTCCATCAGGTAAATCTTGCCGTCGTGCTTGCCGAATTCGTATTTGGTGTCTACCAGAATCAATCCGCGTTCCGCTGCAATCTCGGTACCGCGTTTGAAGAGGGCCATGGTGTATTGCTCCAATACGGCATATTCTTCGGGTGTGGCAAGACCTTGTGCCAGGATTTCTTCTTTGGAGATGTCGGCATCGTGTTCGCCAATCTCGGCTTTAGTGGTCGGGGTGATGATGGGTTCAGGGAATTTCTGGTTTTCCTTCATCCCTTCGGGCAACTTCACGCCGCAGATTTCACGTACACCGCTCTTGTAGGCACGCCATGCGCTGCCACAGAGGTAACCGCGTACAATCATTTCTACGGGGAATCCTTCACACATCACACCTACCGTCACCATCGGATCGGGTGTAGCCATTTTCCAGTTGGGGCAGATGTCGGTTGTGGCATCCAGGAATTTTGCTGCAATCTGGTTCAACATTTGTCCTTTGAAGGGAATACCTTTCGGCAATACTACGTCAAAGGCTGAGATGCGGTCGGTAGCTACCATGACCAACTTTTCACCATTGATGTTGTACACATCACGAACTTTTCCGTGGTACACGCTTTTCTGTCCGGGAAAGTTAAATTCAGTTGCTGTTAATGCTTTCATCTTTGTAATATTTACGATTTTGAGAATTTACTGTTTCTGTTCAATCTTACTATCGGCTTGTTCGGCTTTGCGTCGTTCACGCTCCGCTTTCGCTTCCTTGTCGAACTTCTCGTAGGCCTCCACAATCTGAGTTACCAACTTATGGCGTACGATGTCTTTCTTGTTCAGCTCCACGAAACTGATGCCTTTTACGCCTTTCAGAATCTTCAGTGCCTGCACCAGACCGGAAGTCTGGGAAGAAGGCAAGTCAATCTGCGTCATGTCTCCCGTGACAATCATCTTGGTGTTCATGCCCATGCGGGTGAGGAACATCTTGATTTGCTGGGTGGTCGTGTTCTGCGCTTCATCCAGAATGACGACGGCATCGTTCAGTGTGCGTCCGCGCATAAAGGCGAGGGGGGCAATCTGGATGATGTTCAGCTCCATATACTCTTTCAGCTTGGCGGCAGGTATCATGTCCTGCAGGGCGTCATAGAGTGGTTGCAGATACGGGTCTATCTTGTCCTTCATGTCGCCGGGCAGGAAACCGAGCTTTTCTCCGGCTTCTACGGCAGGGCGGCTGAGGATGATTTTCTTTATCTCCTTATTCTTTAGTGCCCGCACGGCAAGCGCGATGGCTGTATAGGTCTTTCCTGAACCGGCGGGACCGATGGCAAACAGCATGTCATTCTTGGCAAATGCCTCTACCAACTTCAGCTGGTTCTCGCTGCGCGGGATAATCGGCTTTCCGGTTACGCTGAATACAATGACATTGCCCGATTTTTCCGCTTGCGGGGCATTGCCTTTGATGATGTCTATAATGACCTCTTCTTTCAAAGAGTTGTATTCGGCACAGTATTTCTCCAGCTTGGTGATGTTCTCCTCGAATGCACACATTTCCTCCTCATCACCCAATACTTTGATGACATTGCCGCGGGCAACGATGCGAAGCTTGGGATACAAGGCCTTTATCAGCTGCATGTTGGCGTTGTTTACGCCATAAAATATTACCGGGTCAATATCTTCAAGAACAATCAGTTTTTCTATCATTGATATGTTTTAAAGTTCAATTCGTTCTTTTAGTGAAACGTTCTGCAAATGTAGTGAAACGTTTGGATACTTAAACAGTTCCATTGGGTATTTTTTTTGCAGTGGCTTCGGGTAGATTGTCGGTAATTGTTGCACGACGATGCCGTTTCCTTTTTTTGAGCATCCGATACGTTGTCGGTTCAGCGTCTGTTCCTTCATGTTGAAGATAATATTGGGGTCGAAGTGCTGCCCGTTGACGCGTGTCTCGAAGTGCAGATGCTCAGTAGAGGCGCGTCCGGTGCGTCCGGTCAGTGCGATGGGCTGTCCGGCTTTGACTGTGTCGCCACAATGTACAAGGTTTTTGAAGTTGTGGCTGTATATCGTTTCCAGTCCGAAGTCATGGCGTACGACGACGACATTGCCGTAGGCGCTATAAGGCTTGGACATCCGTACTACGCCGTTGAAGGCACTCCGTATGGTGTCTTTGGCGTAGGTCTTGATGTCTATGCCACTGTGGCGTCCCCGCCCCCGTCCGTAAGGGGAGATGACTTTTCCTCCAGGCAGGGGAAAGGAGTATTCCGTGTCCGGAATGTCCTCCAAAGGTAGCTCTATCAGTTCTCTTTGCGAAAACAGTCCCGGAGTGGCAACGCGGATATGGTTGGTTTCCATGGTGGAAAAGACCGTTTTCTTCCCTTGTGCCGTGGCACCAAGGGCTATGAGCAGGAGAGGGACAAGAATACGGATTCTCATTTATTCAAAATATTGTATAGTCCCACTGGTAGAGGAAGCATATTTCTCCAACAGTTCCAATATCATTTCGGCTGCTTCTTTCAGACCTTCCTGCCCGTTGTAGCCGTTGACAATGGCAAGGATATGGCGGGTTTCAAGTTTCATCTTGGTGCGTTCGTGGTCGCTGGTCGGGGTACCGATACCGCCTATACGGTCGCGGTAGACGGGCAGCCCTTCTATGTTCAGCATGCCGCGGCCTATACCCTCGAACAATTCCTCGGCACGTCCTATGCCCAGCTCAAGGTCGGTCCCTTGTATCTCGTCGGCATCAAATCCGCCGATAGAGTGGCCCGTACGTAGGGAGACAAGGTTGATAAGGTCTACCAACGTATCTATCTGATAGAGTTCCAATCCGCGCAGCAGTCGCCGTCTCAGTGCTTCGGCCGAGGGACGGTAGCGGCTGGGGTCCTTGCCGCAACGTTTGTAGGCTTCGCGGGTGGCGGCAATGACGGGTTGGTACTTGATGCTGTCCGTGGTTTCACGGGCTCTTAGCTCTTGGGTGAAAGTTGCGATTTCTTGCCACAACCCTTCGCAATATGGGGTATTTGTCACTTCGGCAAATACGGCTGCACCGCGGAATTCGGGGCAATTCTGCTTGATTTCTTTAGAAAGTGTGATATGATACATTAATGCAATCCGTTTGAATGGGTTAACATGATTCCCGACAATATCCTTCCGGATTTGATACCCATCCGGCGTGCCGAGAAAAACTCTTCATATTGGGTAAAAGTACATATATTGGCTGTCTCTACTTGTGCGGAAGGTACTCCGAAGTCCAGTAGTTGCAGTCGGTTGGCAGCCCATAGGTCGATATGGTATTTGTGGGTGGCGGGTTTCCATTCGGAGATGTAATCCATCTGGAAACCGTTCTTGCGGAATGCTTCATAGACTTCGTCGCCTACCTCGAAGGCGGAAAGGGAGATGCCGGGGCCGATGCAGGCTATCACTTCTTTGCCCTCTGTGCCATAGCGGGCACGCATCTTGTCGAGTGTGTGGCCGAGGATGTAATTCACAGTGCCGCGCCATCCGGCATGAACAGCGGCTATCACGGCATTCTTCCGGTCGTAGAGCAGGATGGGAATGCAGTCTGCCGTAGAGATGCAGATGCAGCAGCCCGGTTCACGGGTTATCAGTGCATCAATGCCCTGCAACATGGAGTGGCGTTCTTCTGCTGTTGCATGCAGATAAGTTCCGTCAATGACAAGTGCCTTTGTCCCGTGGGTCTGAAACGGGATGACCAGTTCTTGGGGGCGTTGGGGCAGGGAAGAACATACTATTTCCTGATTGCGGCGTACAGCTTCGGCTTCGTCTCCCGTGTAAGGTGTACAGTTGAGGGAGGCATAGTTACCTTGGCTGCATCCACCGTGGCGGGTGGTTACAAAACAAGAAATGCCGGGATATGAGGCAAGCAGCTCATATCCCAACATTTTCTTATCTTCTGTAAGAGGAATCATTTTTTATCTTCCTCCCAATCTTCTTCGTATTCAAAGTCCTCGAGGTCCTCTATGTCCTCGTCGTCATTGACGTATTCATAGCTGAGGTCCTCGTCCTCACCCTCTTCTTTCAATTCTTCCTGCAGGTGGCTGAGGTCTTTGGCGCGATGGGCAATGCTGTCCACTTTGCCTTCTATCTTATTACTTTCCTTGTTCAGCTCTTCCCAAAGGATGTCTTTCAGCGTAGAGATGCCCATGCCGGAGACAGCAGAGATGAATATATGCGGAATCCCTTCGGGCAGTGTCGGCTCTATCTCGTCCATCAGTTCCTGGTCGAGCATGTCGCATTTGGTGACGGCAAGCACTCTCTGTTTGTCCAGCATTTCGGGGTTGAAAGTGCGAAGCTCGTTCAACAGGATTTCGTATTCCTTACGGATGTCGTCACTGTCGGCAGGCACCATGAACAGCAACAATGAGTTGCGCTCGATGTGGCGCAGGAAACGTAATCCTAAGCCTTTGCCGGCACTGGCTCCTTCGATGATGCCGGGAATGTCCGCCATCACAAACGATTTGCTGTCGCGATAGGACACGATGCCCAGATTGGGTTCCAGCGTTGTAAACGGATAATTGGCGATTTTGGGCTTCGCCGCAGAAACAGATGCTAGTAAAGTGGATTTTCCTGCATTGGGGAAACCTACCAGACCGACGTCTGCCAGCAGCTTCAGTTCCATGATTACCGTCAACTCCTGCATCGGTTCGCCCGGTTGTGCAAAGCGGGGAGCCTGGCGTGTGGCGGTTTTGAAGTGCCAGTTGCCCAGACCTCCGCGTCCGCCTTTCAGCAAGATGACTTCTTGTTCGTGCTCGGTGACGTCGCAGATATATTCACCCGTTTCGGCGTTGTACACCACCGTGCCGCAGGGCACTTCAATCACCTTGTCCGCTCCGTCTTTTCCGAAGCTCCGGTTCTTGGAGCCGGATTCTCCGTGTCCTGCCAGGATGTGGCGGTCGTACTTCAGATGGAGCAGCGTCCAGTAGTTGCGGTTACCGCGCAAGATGACATGGCCTCCTCGTCCTCCGTCACCTCCGTCGGGGCCTCCGTTGGGTATGTATTTCTCACGCCGCATATGCGTAGAACCTCGTCCGCCCTTTCCGGAGCGGCAATATATTTTTACGTAGTCAACAAAATTCGATTCAGCCATATTCTGTTTTATTGTTATTTCACTGCGTCAATAGCCTTGCAAACATCGGCAAAGATTTCTTCCAATACGCCGAAGCCCTGGATGTGTTGGTATTTGCCGTCCTGCTTGTACCAGTCAATCAGCGGAGCTGTCTGTGAGTGGTAAACCACCAGACGCTTCTTGATTGTCTCTTCATTGTCGTCTGCACGTCCTGATTCTTGTCCGCGCTTGATGAGGCGCTTCATCAGTTCTTCTTCGGGCACGTCGAGGTCAAGCATCACGCTGACTTCCTGTCCGCGTTCGGCGAGCATCTTCTTTAATGCTTCAGCCTGGGCGATTGTTCTGGGGAAGCCGTCGAAAATCACACCTTTGCTATCCTTGAAGCTGTCGAATACGCTTGCCAGAATATCAATCATCAACTCATCGGGAATCAACTGGCCCTGGTCGATATAACCTTTAGCAGTCTTGCCCAGTTCTGTACCGTTTTTCATTTCAGCACGGAGCACGTCTCCGGTAGAGATGTGGTTGATGCCATACTTTTCTACAATCTTTTCACTTTGTGTTCCCTTACCTGAACCGGGAGCACCAAAAATTACAATGTTCAACATTTGCTTAGTTATTATTTAATGATTTACCATATTATATTATGTCTGTATCAGTCTACTACAGTATAAATGTCGGGATAGTTGCGCCCGAAGCCGTCATAATCCAACCCGTAGCCCACGATGAAGTCGTTCGGAATATTCATGGCCACATATTCTATGTTTAAATCAACTTTCAGCTTATCAGGTTTCACCAGTAGGGAGGCAATATGAATCTCCCTGGGACCGCGAGTGCCGAGGGTGTCCAGTAAGCGTTGCATGGTGAGTCCCGTATCTACTATGTCCTCTACAATGACCACTGTACGGTCTGTGAGGTCTTCATTGATGCCTATTACTTCCTTGATTACCCCGGTAGAGGATATTCCTTGATAAGATGCCAATTTGACAAACGAAATTTCGCAGGGAATCGTGATTCGTTTCAGCAAATCGGCGGTAAACATGAACGAACCGTTCAGTACGCTGAGGAATAGAGGATTCTTTCCTGCCAGGTCGCGGTTGATTTCGTTCGCTACACGGGTTACTTCTTTCAGTATGTCCTGCTCCTTGATGGAGACTGTGAACATCTTGTCTTTTATTTGTATGGTATCCATAGATGGGATGTTTTTAGAAAGTTGCCGCAAAAATACGATTTTTATTCCACTCCATGCATCATCTTCTGTAATTTCTTTGAAAGCAGGAAGAGGATAAGCGATGCCGTGGCAGACATGACGACGAACACCATGAAGAAATCGTACATTGTCTCGATGCGATAACCCAGCAGCGTCTTTACCTTTCCGGCTTCGGGGTAGAGCCCGCTCAGCGTGCCTGCAAACTTATTGGCAGTGGCGGTGGAGAGGTACCATATCCCCATCATCAGCGAGGCGAAGCGGATGGGCGTGAGCTTGTTCACCATGGAGAGCCCGATGGGCGAGAGGCAGATTTCGCCCATGGTATGGATGAAGTAGAGCCCCGTCAGCCAGATGAGACTCACCTTGATGCCCGGCTGAACATCTTTCACCCCAAAGCAGATGACGAGATAGCCCAGTGAAAGCAGTAGCAAGCCGATGGCTTGCTTGGTGGGCGAGGCGGGCTCCATGCCCCGTTTGCCCAGGGCGCCCCATACGCCCGGCATGATGGCGGCAAGTATCACCACAAAGAAGGGGTTGAAGGACTGAATCCAGGAGGCGGGCATTTCCCACCCCAGGATGACGCGGTCGGTCTGCTCGGAGGCGAAAAGCGTGAGCGAGGCGCCTGCCTGCTCGTAGGCCGCCCAGAAGAAAATGACGAAGAAGGCGATGATGTAGATGACGAAGATGCGGTCGCGCTCCGTCTTGGTGAGTGAGCCTTCCAGCAGGATGCTGACGGGAAACACGATGCAGGCGGTGAAGATGCCGATGCTTATCCAATCGCTCCCGAAACACCAGTAGAAGAAACCGGCAAGCGCGATGGCGAGCAGGGCGAGCAGCAGGTAGTTGCGCATGGGCCGTCCGTTGGCGTGGGCACTCTTCCGGGCGGTGTTGTCTGCCTGGGGCCGCTCCTTGCGGGCGTCGGGGATAATGCCGAGGGGCTTGCCATCGGGGCCGATGAGGTACTTGTTTTTCTGGGTTTCGAAGAGGACGACCGTCAGCACGGTGACGATGGCGGCAATGAGGAAGCCCCATCGGAAGTCGTGAGGGTTGCCCGTCTCGCCAAAATAGCCGCAGACCAGCGGGGCGAGGAAGGAACCCACGTTGACACCCATATAGAAGATGGTGTAGGCGGAATCCAGCCGTTTGTCACCCGGCTCGTAGAGCTGCCCCACCAGGGAGGAGACGGTGGGCTTGAAGCAGCCGTTGCCCAATATCAGGAAAGTCAGTCCGCCGTACATCAGCCAATGCGAAAGCTCACGCGCCTCCAGCATCGAGGCGCTGGCAAACATCAGGAACTGGCCGACTGCCATCATCATGGCCCCCCAGAAGACGGAACGGCGGATGCCCCAGTATTTGTCGGCGATGTAGCCTCCGATTAAGGGTGTCAGGTACACCAGTCCGGTGTAGCTGCCGTAGATGGAGGCGGCGTGCTCCTTGTCGAAAAGGAGTGCCTGGGTGAGGAACAGAATGAAGATGGCACGCATGCCGTAGTAGCTGAAACGCTCTGCCGTGCTGGTGGCGAAGATAAGGTAAAGACCTTTCGGGTGTCGGGATGTACTCATTGAATATGCTTTTATTGTTTTGGCTTTTATTATATGTTAAGGGTACAAAATTAGTCATTATTTTGCGTAAGTTAATGGGTATAATTAGAAACTTGCCGACAAGCCTGCGGGAACTTGCCGACAAGCTTGTGCAAACTTATCCGTAAGCCTACGCAAACTTAAAACAGAATTTCTGTTTCTGTAAATAAAGCTTTTGTTTATAGAAATAGAGCTTTTGTTTCTAAGAATAAAGGCTTTGTTCTAAGAATCCTTTGCATTGAAGACAACTTTTCCTTACGGAGCAGATATTTTTTCCCGGGGGACAAAGCAACTTGATAAAAAACGTCTTCTCTTTGTACAGTTGAAATCAAAGCCCTATCTTTGCTCTACGATTTTAAGATAATCCTATTATGAAGATATTTCCTACTACAAGCATCAAGCAACTGGATGCAGATACCATAGAGAATGAACCGATTGCCTCCATTGACTTGATGGAACGTGCCTCACGCGCATTGGCCCGTGCCATTGCCGAGCGTTGGGAGCCGGACACGCCGCTCACCGTTTTTGCCGGACCGGGGAACAACGGTGGCGATGCGCTTGCCCTGGCGCGACTGCTGGCCGGGAAGGGCTACCGGCTCGAGGTGTATCTCTTCAATACGAAAGGGACGCTTTCGCCGGACTGCGAGACGAACAAGGAGCGGCTGGCCGACGTGCCGGGTGTGGACTTCCACGAAGTGACCACCCAGTTTGTACCTCCCGTGCTGACGGCAGACCATGTGGTGATAGACGGTCTCTTCGGCAGCGGTTTGAACAAGGCTCTGAGCGGCGGTTTTGCAGCCGTAGTGAAGTACATCAACGCTTCGCCCGCCACGGTGGTGTCCATCGATATCCCATCGGGACTGATGGGTGAGGACAATACCTACAACGTACATACGAATATCGTCCGTGCCCATCTGACGCTGAGCCTGCAATTGCCGAAACTGGCATTTCTCTTTGCCGAGAACGAGCCGTATGTGGGCGAATGGCAGTTGCTGGACATCGGACTCAGCGAGGATGTCATCCATGACATGGAAACGGACTTCTGCCTGCTGGAGCATGAAGACGTGTCTGCCCTGCTGAAGCCGCGCAGCCGGTTTGCCCATAAGGGGAACTTCGGCCGCGCACTGCTGATAGCCGGTTCGCAGGGGATGGCGGGGGCCTCGGTGCTGGCTGCGCGTGCGTGTCTGCGTTCAGGTGTGGGGCTGCTGACGGTACATGTGCCGTTCTGCAACAACTTCATTGTGCAGACTTCCGTACCCGAAGCCATGACGGAGCTGGATATCAGCGACACCTGCTTTGCCGCCGCTACCGATACGGACGATTACCAGGCCGTGGCGATAGGCCCGGGACTGGGAAAGGCGGCGGAGACCGAGGCGGCTCTGCTGGAGCAGATAGAGACATGCCAGACTCCGATGGTGGTGGATGCTGATGCCCTGAACTTGCTGGGCGAGAAGCGTAACTATATAGGGCGTCTGCCCAAAGGGAGTATTCTGACTCCGCACCCCAAGGAGCTGGAGCGTCTTGTAGGCAAATGCCAGAATTCGTACGAGCGCCTGATGAAGGCTCGTGAGCTGGCGAAGAGCGCCGGAGTGCACATCATCTTGAAAGGCGCTTATTCTGCCATTGTCACTCCTGCTGGGAAATGTTTTTTCAACCCTACCGGCAATCCGGGTATGGCAACGGGAGGCAGCGGTGATGTGCTGACCGGAGTGGTGCTTGCCTTGCTTGCCCAAGGCTATGAGCCGGAGAAGGCTGCCTGCCTGGCCACGTATGTGCACGGACTGGCGGGAGATGTTGCCTGCAAGAAGCAGGGGGCAGTGGGGATGACGGTGGGGGATATAGTTGCCTGCCTGCCGCTAGCGTGGAAGATGCTGGAAGAATAATTCTTTTCCGCTTATTTCTCTCTTGTCGTAATGTGGAAGCATCCTTGCTTCAACTCGTACTTGATGTAGCATTTATCGGCTTTCCGCAGGTCACGGAGCACTTCCGAAAGAACCAGTTTTAAGGTATCTGCGCTGACATCCTGCAAAGGACGTCCATCTTCGTCTTCTATTTTCTGAAAGCGTTTCCAACTGACATCGAATGTCGTTCCGTAAAAATGTGCCGAGTTTGGAGAAGCATTGCCGTTGCGGCGGCGCAGGCGTTTTACGTCGTCTTGGGTGCGGAGTACGGAAGTCACAATTATCTTGTTTGGATTCAGTCCTTTGGCGGTCAGTGAATCAAGGAAGTTGTGTCCGATGGTGTCCAGCAGGCTGGCGGCGCCCGGAATGAGATAAGGGATGGAATGCGTCAGTGAATCCACGGCATAGAGCTCGTTTGTCGTGATAGGTTGCAGTTGCTCTCTCATCTTTTCTGCTTCCTCGCGGGATGAAAGTACACGTATGCCGATGGCTTGGGCTACATTGAGATGTTTCTCATTCAAGTCTCCGAACGAGCGCTTGTAGCTGACAACACCCCGAATGTTGCGCGGTTCGTTCAACTTGAGCGACATGTCCTTCTTCTTACAGCCGGCAAAGGTGAATGTTGCGACAGCTGCGACAATTATCAGTATAGGTAGGATTCTGGAAGAATATCTCATCTTATAAATGTACTATGTCTGTGAAAAATCTGCGTTAATCTGTGTAATCTGTGGTGAAAACCTTGCAAAGATAATTCAAACCTTCTTAAGTTTGCACTATCTTTGCACACAAAAAAGACCGTGCAACGATATTTTATATACCTGGCTTATGATGGCACCGCTTATCACGGCTGGCAAATCCAGCCGAATGGAGTGAGTGTGCAGGAGTGTTTGATGAAGGCGCTGAGTACCTTGCTACGTCGTGAGGTGGAAGTCGTGGGAGCGGGGCGTACCGATGCCGGGGTGCATGCCTCACTGATGGTAGCTCACTTTGACAGTGATTCTCCTCTGGACACTGTTTTTATGACGGATAAGCTGAATCGTCTGCTTCCTCCCGATATTTCCGTATACCGCTTGCGGGCCGTGAAGTCCGATGCACATGCCCGCTTTGATGCTACGGCGCGTATGTATAAGTATTATGTCACTACCGCCAAGTCTCCTTTCAACCGCCAATATCGCTGCCGTCTGTTCCAAACGCCGGACTTTGAGCGGATGAATGAGGCTGCCCAAACCTTGTTTGACTATACGGACTTTACCAGCTTCAGCAAACTTCATACGGATGTCAAAACCAATAATTGCAAGATTATGCATGCCGCCTGGACCCGGGTAGACGATGTGACTTGGGTATTCACCATCCAGGCCGACCGGTTCCTGCGGAACATGGTACGTGCCATTGTCGGCACTCTGCTCGAAGTGGGTCGCGGAAAACTTTCTGTTGAAGGTTTCCGACGCGTCGTCGAACAGAAGGACCGTTGCCAGGCAGGAACTTCCGTTCCCGGAAATGCATTGTTTCTGGTGGACGTAGCCTATCCGGAAACAATTTTTTTAGAATAAGACAGAAGGATACTGCGAAAACGTAGTGTCCCCCCCCTTAATTTTTAATTCTTAATTCTTAATTTTTTAATTAATCCTATGTGGTTATTACTTGCTTTCCTCTCTGCTGCCTTATTGGGATTTTACGATGTCTTCAAGAAGAAGTCGCTTCGTGACAATGCCGTACTGCCGGTGCTTTTCCTGAACACGCTGTTCTCGAGCCTGATATTTCTTCCTTTCATTCTGGTATCTGTCTTTGCGCCGTCGGTGTTGGGAGGTACGATGTTTGATGTTCCCGTGGTGGGGTGGGAGGTGCATAAGTTTATTGTTGTCAAGTCGTTTATCGTGCTCTCTTCCTGGATATTCGGTTATTTCGGGATGAAGCATCTGCCGCTGACCATCGTGGGACCGATTAATGCGACGCGCCCCGTGATGGTGCTTGTAGGTGCCATGCTTGTGTTTGGCGAACGCTTGAACCTTTATCAATGGATTGGCGTGATGCTTGCCATAGTATCCTTTTTCATGCTGAGCCGTTCGGGCAAGAAGGAGGGAATCGACTTCAAGCATAACAAATGGATTCTTTTCATCGTGCTGGCTGCCGTTGCTGGAGCTGTCAGTGGGCTGTATGACAAATATCTGATGAAGCAGCTCAATCCGATGCTGGTGCAGTCGTGGTATAATGTCTACCAAGTCTTTATCATGTGCCCCATTATCTTGCTGTTGTGGTACCCCAAGCGAAAAGAAAGTACCCCGTTTCGTTGGGACTGGACCATTATCTGTATCTCCATTTTCCTTTGTGCGGCAGACTTTGTCTATTTTTATGCCCTGAGCTATGAGGACTCCATGATTTCCATCGTTTCGATGGTGCGTCGTGGAAGCGTTGTTGTTTCCTTCCTTTTCGGTGCGCTTTTCTTCCGTGAAAAGAATTTAAAAAGCAAGGCTGTCGACCTCATTTTGGTGTTGATTGGAATGTTCTTCCTATATTTGGGGAGTAAATAAACAAGAGATATATGGCAGAAGACCTATATATAAATGCTGGTAGCAAGACAGAGAAATATCGCGCTTTGCTTCCTCAACTGAAAAATCTGCTGGCAGGTGAAGATGACTTGATAGCCAATCTGGCGAATGTTTCGGCGGCGCTGAAAGAGACTTTCCATTTCTTTTGGGTAGGCTTCTATTTGGTGAAGGGTGAAGAATTGGTGTTAGGACCTTTCCAGGGACCGATAGCTTGTACGCGCATCAGGAAAGGCCGTGGTGTTTGCGGCACGGCATGGGATAAAGACGAGACGTTGGTTGTGCCCGATGTGGATGCATTTCCCGAACATATAGCCTGCAGCTCGCTGTCGCGTTCGGAGATCGTGGTTCCGCTGAAGCGTGAGGACGGTGAAGTGTGGGGAGTATTGGATATTGACAGTGACGATTTGGGCGGTTTTGATGAAACAGATGCCCGTTTCCTTGAAGAAATGATTAAAATGTTATGATAAGAAAACTGAGTGCTTTTTTGATTTTGGCTTTCATCGGATGGGGGTATTTGCAGGCCCAGGAAGCCAAGACGTGTTTTAAGAATATGCCGGATTCTATATGTCCGTTGCTTAGTGCCGTGAACCGTGCGGATTTTATAGACTTTCTGGAAAGTAAGATGAAAGCTGAGGTGACCAACAGCTTTGGTGGTAAATCGGAAATGACGGAACTTGCCCCGGATTATATACATGTGAAGATGACTCCCCAGAGCTCGTGGCAGATGAAGCTCTTGCCTGTCAACGACAGCACGAAAGTGGTTTGTGTGGTATCTACGGTTTGTGCTCCGGCTTGCGACAGCCATGTCAAGTTCTATACGACAGACTGGAAGGAGCTGGTTGCTTCGTCCTACCTGCCGGCATTGCCCGTTCTGGATGATTTTATCGCTGAGGCCGCGGATACGGTGGATGTCTATGAGTATCAGGATGCCCGTCGCCAGGCCGACATGCTGCTGATGAAAGCGGACCTTTCTGCGAAGGATGCCACGTTGGCATTCACTTTTACCACGACCGATTACATGGGTAAAGAAGCGGCGGAGAAACTGAAACCGTTTGTCCGCCGTCCTATTGTTTATACTTGGAATCAAGGGAAGTTCGAGAAATCCTCTACTTCACTTTGATTCTGTCGAATCCCTCTCCATAGACTCCGATGACTGCACTTTGTGATACAAAGGCATTGGGGTCTATGTCTTTTATGAGCCGGAAAATGATGGTGGACTCCCGCTTCTTGGCCAGCACGAACAGCATTTTTATCTCTTTTCCCGTATAGAAGCCCGAGGCGTTGATGACCGTTGCACCTCTGTGAGGATATACCTGGATGTGCTTGGCTATCTCCTCATATTTATCGCTGATAATAAAGAATTGTACGGACTGGCGGGCACTGTTCACCACTTGGTCGAGCACGAAGCTGCATATGTATAGAGTAACGTAGCCATACACCACCTTTTCCCAATCTTTTAGAACAAAGTAACTGGACGAGATGATGATAAGGTCACATATCAACATGACTCTGCCCAGCGTGATGTCGCGGTACTTGTTGATTACGGCGGCAATGATGTCCGTGCCGCCAGTACTGCCGTTGTTGGAAAAGGCGATGCCGATGCCGCTACCGCAGAAGGAGGCACCGATGACACAAGCCATGAAAGGCTGGTCGTGCAGGAGGACAACACCCTCGGTCAGTTTCTGGATAATGGAAAGGAAAAAGGTCAGGGTGAATACGGCAAAGATTGTCTTTACGCTGAACTTCCATCCCAACACACGTAGGGCAAGCAATAGAAGCAGAAAATTGATGGCGAAGTACGTATATTGGACGGGAAATCCAGTGGCAAAATATACGATGGATGCAATGCCCGGTACGCCACCGGTAGTAATATCGTTGGGAAGCAGGAAGACTGTCCAGCCGATACCATATAAGACCATACCCAGGGCAATCATCAGATAATCCCGCAGTTCGCGCATGGTGTTCTGTCGGGAGGGAACATTTACTATTGTTTTCATTATAATTTTATGTGGTTGTGAAAATGCGGGGACAAAGATACAAAAGATATCATTTGTTTGTTTGAGTATAAGATTGATATTTATATTTTGATGTTACTATGAGTTTTAACATACAATAGCTTGCTTTGATAAAATAATTATCTATATTCGCTTTTATAATTAACGGTGATTATTGACTTAGATGACTATGAAACCACTTTACCAAGATCTGCCATTCCCAATAGACAGTCATATACATTATTATATAGAAGACTTGCCGCACTTCATTGTACCTTGGCATTATCATCCGGCCATAGAGATAATGTATATAACTAGAGGTATAGGAACTCGTTTTGTCGGGGATTGCATAGAACAGTATGAGGAGGGGGATGTATGTATGATTGGCCCTAATCTCCCTCATGAATGGCGTAATGATGATGCTTATTTTGATAAGGAGTCTGGTTTGCGTGCTACGTGTATCTGTCTGTTCTTTAAACGTGAGATATTTGATCCGAATTTTATCAGATTACCAGAAATGAATAATATTCGTGATTTGATAGAGAGATCACGGCGTGGACTGAAGTTTACCGGAAATTCGAAATTAGAGATAACCCGGTTTATAAGGAGTTCGGTGAATGATGTAGGGGTTCGGAAGGTAACGAATCTTTTAACACTTCTTGAGCTGATGGCCACATCGACTGAGTATGAGTTACTGGCCTCAGTGGGATTTACGAATTCTGTAAATTCAGAAGATTTTGAGAGATTTAATAAGGTATACAAGTTTCTCGTCAAGAACTTTGCGACTTCCATTAGGTTGGAAGAAGTTTCGACTTTGGTTGGATTGACCCCGACAGCTTTTTGCCGTTATTTCAAGGAGAGGACCAAGAAAACCTTTGTAGAATATCTGAACGAAATGCGTATCGGTTATTCGAAAAAACTATTACTGGAAAACAAAATGAAGATTTCTACTATCAGTGGGGAAGTCGGATTCCCTAACTTATCTAATTTTATATCCCAATTTAAAAAAGTGACAGGAATGTCCCCGTCGCAGTTCCAAAAGCAGTTTGGAGTAAAGGCTAAACAAGCCATTTGATTCTACTATTTTATCATTGAATATTTGGTGGTTAGAGCCTTGGTTTTCTACTTTTTTTGCAAGGTTTTATCCATTTGCTGCGAATAATGGTAAAATACCATAATTATCGGAAAATATAGAGGAAAGAGCGAGTTCCATATCAGCGTACTTTTGCAATATAAGATTTTAAAAGTATGATGCTGATGAATGATAAGAGAACAAATGAGTCGCCTTTGCTCTTTATAAAGGATTCTTTGATCGGTGAAAATGTGAAGAGGAGTTTGAAGACTTTGGCTGATTTACGAGGTGTTTTTCATAATTGTGAGGCTTATGAACAGATGTCTCCTGATACTTTATTGTATGAGGTGACTTGTCATCTGCCGGTTGAAGAAGGAACGCCAGGGGGACTCTATTTCGGAATCACGAGAATTTATCCAGGTAAGGTTGGTGATGAGTATTTCATGACCAAAGGACATTTTCATGCCAATATGAATCGTGGGGAGTACTATTGGGGAGTGGAAGGTGAAGGCAGATTGATTATGATGGATCAGAACCGAAGGGTTTGGAGTGAGCGGATGTTTCCGGGTAGTCTTCATTATATACCTGGAGGGGTGGCCCATCGTGTGGCAAATATAGGATATTCTGTTCTGTCATTCGCTGCTTGTTGGCCTTCGGACGCAGGACATGATTATCAAGTGATTTTGGAGAACGGGTTTTCTGCATCTTTACAGTGTGTGAATGGCAATCCCCAATTGATAGAAATATGAATATGAAGTATATCATAGCTGTAGATTTGGGAGGAACCATTACAAAAGTCGGTCTCTTACGCAATGGAGAACTGGTAGACTATGTAAAAATGCCTTCTCGTCAAGATTTGGATATGACAGCAAGTTTGCCGGAGATTGAAAATGCAATTGATTTCCTGCTAAATTCAAATGGTGTGAAGCGCCTCTTTGGAGTGGGTATAGCTTTTCCAGGGCTAGTAAATAATAAAAAAAGCATTATTATATCTACGAATGAAAAATATGATGATGGAGTGGAGCTTGATTTGGATAGATGGGCGGATGAACATTGGGGAGCCCCCTTTTACATTGATAATGACGCACGGCTTGCAGCAATTGGAGAATGGCAATATGGGAGCGGCAGAGGATATGATAGCGTTGTTATGATGACTATTGGTACGGGCATAGGATCGGGAGTCATTATGAATGGTGAGGTAATGTATGGAAAGCACTTTCAAGCAGGTTCGTTGGGTGGCCATTTTGTAGTAGACTACAAAGGAAGGTTATGCTCTTGTGGAAACAAGGGGTGTGTGGAGGCTTTGTCCTCTTCATTCTTCCTTCATAAAATTATAAAGGATCATGCTTGCCTGTCTCCTTCGTTTAAAATGTCATCTCAGAATTATGATTTTAAAGAAATCTTCCAATTGGCGGAACAAGGAAATAGAGACGCGTTATTGGTACGAAATGAATGCATTGAAATATGGGGAGCTGCTGTTATAAATTTTATTCATGCTTATGATCCTGAAGTGGTGATACTTGGAGGGGGAATCATGAATAGCCATAAAGTGATAGTGCCTTATATCGAGGAACGGGTGTCAAAGTTTGCCTGGACTCCGAGTGCAAAAGTATCTGTGGTAGTTTCTAGCTTGGGAGATTATGCAGCTTTGTATGGTTTGGAATATTGTTTAAGAAAAAAGATAAAAGATGAAGTATTCTGCTAATTACGATAAATATCCTTTTGTGCAGGTGTCCTATAATTCGGATGACTGTATTTCCGGTTGGTTTGCCATTACCGATAGTATCAGTGAACGTTTGAAGGTACTGGAGAAGCCGTTGAAAGTGGTTGCGATTGAGTGCTATCAAGGAGTGTTTGAGAATGATATACGTAATGCTTTTGCCGGTAGGTTCAATAATGCTTTATTTGTTCATACAGATAGTGCGATGTTGCCGGAAGAGAAAATCAATGATTTTTTCTATCCTGATATTACCGATGATGAATTATTCGGCTATCTGACCCGGTATACAATGGAATGTTTTTTTGATTTCGATAAAGTTACTGGTATCCGGCAACAGATAGAAGATTTGCAGTCTGGTATTGTAATAGTCTATGGGGTTGGTGCGGCCTATCTTTGTGAACATCCTGATTTGTTGATTTATGCCGATATGGCAAGATGGGAGATACAGTCCAGATTCCGTAAAAATGAAATATCAAATATAGGTGTCAACAATAAAGAAGAACGAACCTCCTTGCAGTATAAAAGAGCTTTTTTCGTAGATTGGAGAATATGCGATAGGCACAAAAAGATGCTGATGGCAAAGGTGGATTATGTTTTGGATACGAACCGGCGCAATCATCCTAAGATGATTACAGGCAAAGCGATGTTTGAGGGATTGGAGAAAGCGGTAAATGGTCCGTTTCGTGTAGTTCCCTTTTTTGATCCGGGGCCTTGGGGAGGACAGTGGATGAAAGATGTTTGCGATTTAGAACGGACGATGCCTAATTATGCTTGGTGTTTTGACTGTGTACCTGAAGAAAACAGTCTGTTGTTGGCCTTTGGGGATGAGAAAGTGGAAATACCGTCAATTGATTTGATTTTTGCTTATCCCCGACAGTTATTGGGTGATGCTGTGTATGGCAGGTTTGGTGATGAGTTTCCAATACGGTTTGACTTTCTTGATACGATAGAAGGCGGCAATCTAAGCTTACAAGTTCATCCTTTGACTGAATATATACAACAGAAATTTGGGATGCATTATACGCAGGATGAGAGCTACTATATTTTGGATGCTAAGGAGGGGGCAACTGTATATTTGGGTTTGAAGGATAATATTAAACCGGAGGAGATGCTTGATGAATTGGAAAAATCGCAAAGGACTGGTGAATTTGAAGTGGAGAAGTATGTAGGTATTTATCCGGCAAAGAAGCATGATCATTTTTTAATTCCGGCTGGTACGGTACATTGTTCGGGAAGGAATAGCATGGTACTTGAGATTAGTGCAACCCCATACATCTTTACATTTAAGTTGTGGGATTGGGGACGGATGGGACTGGATGGCAGACCGCGTCCGATTAATATAGCTCATGGGGCTAATGTGATACAATGGAATAGAACGGAGTCTTGGGTGAAAGAAGAACTGATAAACAAGGTCTCTGTTATTGGTGAAGGAGATTCTTGGCGTGAAGAAAAGACGGGACTTCATGAATGGGAATTTATAGAAACAAGAAGACATTGGTTCACGGACAAAGTTTTGCATAAGAATGAGTCGGGTGTTAATGTTCTGAATCTGATTGAGGGACGTTCGGTGATAGTGGAAAGTCCTATAGGACAATTTTCTCCGTTTGTTGTCCATTATGCGGAAACTTTTATTATTCCTGCTGCCATAAAGGAATATACAATAAAACCTTATGGGGAGTCTGAAGGAATGGAATGTGGAACAATTAAAGCTTTTGTAAGACATCATGCATAAAGATAATTTTGATAAGGGGATTGATATAGGGATAACAGAAAATCCGTTAGGTTTTATTTATGGTAAGGACGTTTTTGGCCCGACAGTAGAAAACCGGTGGTTGGATGATATCCGGTCTAGTTTGTTGGATCCGAAATGTGAAGGACCGGATATTGTCTATTCTATAGCTATGGATGTGGGTAAGACTGTTCATAAAGCGCTTTTGCAAAAACAGCATTTGCTTTTTGGAGTAGTGGCTTATGCCAAAGGAAGTTTGGGAATGGAACCCATTCGCAGTCAGGGACATATTCATAAGGTCTCACCTTTTAGTCAATGGTCCACTCCAGAGGTTTATGAGATATGGAATGGAGAGGCGGTCATTTACATGCAAGAGTCGGCTACAGATGAACCGGGGAGGTGTTATGCTGTTTATGCACAGCCTGGCGATGTGGTGGTGGTCCCTCCATATTGGGTACATGCTACCATTAGTACGAATGCAGATGAATCTCTTGTGTTTGGTGCATGGTGTGACCGTGAATATGGTTTTGAATATGCTGAGATTCGTCGTCATAAAGGTATTGCATGGTATCCTGTTTTTGAGGGTGATGGATTGAAGTGGATCAGAAATACAAACTATCATTTTTCGGAACTGGTAAGAAAGGCTCCAAGAGAGTATCATGATTTAGGTATTGGGAAAGGTAAATCCATTTATAAAATTTTTGAAGATGCTCCGGATACTTTCTTATATGTTCCGAATCCGTCAGTGAAAAAGGAAGTTTGGATAAGTTTTGAACCCTAAAATATAAGTTTAATATGAAAAACAGACATATAATATTTTTAATAGCTACAGTTGTAGCAACAGGAGGATTGCTTTTCGGCTTTGATACTGGGGTAATTTCAGGAGCGATTCCATTTCTTCAGTCAGATTGGGGAATAGATAATAATGATGTTGAATGGATTACGGCGGCTGGTTTGTTGGGAGCTATGTTGGGGGCTGTATGTTGTGGGCGTTTATCTGATATATTTGGAAGAAGAAAAATCATATTGGTTTCTGCTGTGATATTTGCAGTGGGAGCGTTATGGTCAGGACTGGCAACGGATTTGACGAGCTTGGTTTTTTCTCGTCTGTTTCTTGGTATAGCTATAGGTGTGGCATCATTTACTGTTCCATTGTATATAGCAGAAATTGCTCCAGCTAAATCCAGGGGACGTCTGGTTTCAATGTTTCAGTTAATGGTTACAATAGGTATTTTACTTTCATACATGTCAGATACCTTTTGGGCTGATGAAAACAAGTTGGATTGTTGGAGATGGATGTTTTGGGCAGGTGTCGTACCGGCTTTGGTATTACTGGTAGGTATGTGTTTTGTGCCTGAAACACCTCGGTGGCTGTTGAGTAAAGGACGGTTGAAAGAATGTAGGAAAGTGTTGCAGAAAATAGAACCGGAAAATACAGTAAATGATTTAATTGGACAAATGGAGGTGGAAATAGAGAAAGATAGGAATAGTGCGGTAGGATGGCGATATTTGATGCAGCCTTGGTTGAGAACTCCTCTAATGATTGCTGTTTGTATTATGTTTTTTCAACAGTTTGTAGGTATTAACACAGTTATTTATTATAGTCCGAAGATTTTCCTGATGGCAGGATTTGAAAGTACACTCTCTGCTATTTGGGCTTCTGTAGGTATTGGAATTGTAAATGTTGTATTTACAGTGATTTCTCTTTATTTAGTGGATAGAATCGGACGACGAAAGTTGTATTTTATTGGTCTGTCAGGAATTGCCTTTTCTGTTTTGTGCCTTAGTGCTTGTTTTATTTATGCTAATCAGTTGGGCGAAATCGGAAGGTGGTTAATGGTCATTTTTATGTTTGGATATGTTGCATTTTTTGCAATTAGTATTGGACCTTTGGGATGGTTGGTCATTTCCGAGATATTTCCGCAGAAAGTACGGGGATTGGGGACTTCGATAGGTTCATTGGCTGTATGGATATTTAATTGCATTGTCTCCTTTACTTTCTTTAAGATTATAGATTTTTTTTCTATACCAGGTACCGAAATTGTTGTTGGACAAACGACTTCTGAGAATCCGGCAGGTGCATTTTTTCTTTATGGATTTATTGCCGTGTTGGGTTTGGTATGGGGGTATTTATTCTTGCCGGAGACAAAAGGGTTATCATTGGAGGAGATTGAACAGAAATGGAGAAAAAATAGAGAATGTTGAAGGAATAAATCATTAAAAAAATGATATATGAAAAATGGATTTTATTTTTTAGGTCTATGTATCTGCTTGTGTTTATGGGCTTCTTGCTCCAGTATGGAAGAAGTACGTGATTATAATGAAAAATATACGGGAGAGTATACGAGCAGGATTGCTTTCCCTATTGGGGGATTGGGGACGGGAATGTTTTGTGTAGAAGGTAGTGGTGCAATTTCTAATATGAATATTAGGCATAAAACTGAGATGTTGAATGAACCGACAATGTTTGCCGGATTATATTTGAAAGGGGTAGATAATGGTAGTATTGTTGTGGAAGGACAAGTACCGGATTGGAAAAAATTTGGCCAACCACAGTCAACAAAAGGATACGGCGGCACGTGGGGATTACCTCGATTTAAAGATTGTGATTTTGAAGTAAAATTCCCTTTTGCCAAATTGAGAATGAGTGACGATGAACTGAAGATGGACGTGACAATGAAGGTTTGGAATCCATTTATTCCTACAGATGAAAATAACTCAGGGCTTCCAGTTGCTGGTTTTGAATATACGTTTAAAAATAAATATGCTAAAGAAGTAGAAGCCATATTTTCTTATAATTCAAAGAACTTTGTAGATATTCGTAATGGAGGAGCATCTATTAGGCCAATTGAAAATGGTTTTATAATATCACAGAAAGGAACAGAAACGCAGCCGTTTCATCAGGCTGATTTTGCAATCTTTACAGATGAACCGGAAACTAAGGTTAATTATTGTTGGTTTAGAGGATGGTCTTTTGACTCATTCACGATGTGCTGGAATGAGATGAGCAGTGGGGTAATTAAAGAAAATCCTGCTAATATGGCGGATGCTCCCGGAGCTTCCTTGTATGTACCGTTTAGATTGCAACCGGGAGAGTCAAAGACAATCCGTTTATATATGGCATGGTACGTTCCTTTCTCATTAGTTCGTGAGGGATTGGAACCGATTGATGATGTAGATGTACCTATCGTACCTGTAGTTAATGAAAGAGGAGAGCCCGCAGGCTATATTGATACTTCCATTCAGTTGTCCGATAAATACCGTCCCTGGTATAGCAGTAGATTTGCAAATATAGAGGAAGTCGCAGACTATTGGATGAAAAATTATAATACGTTGAAAGAAAAAACAGAGCTGTTTACTGATGCATTTTATGCTACAACTTTGCCTGCTGAAGTTGTTGAAGCTGTTGCTGCTAATCTTACTATATTAAAATCACCTACGATTTTTCGGCAATACGATGGTCGGATGTGGAATTGGGAAGGTTGCGGTAATGAATATGGCTCTTGCTATGGTTCTTGTACACATGTTTGGAATTATGCTCAAGCTATACCTCATTTGTTTCCTAAAATGGAAAGAACACTGAGGGAAACGGAATTTTTTGTTAGTCAAGCTAAGAATGGGCACCAAGCATTTCGCTCTGCACTTCCTATCCGACCCATCAGACATAATTTTCATGCAGCAGCTGATGGGCAGTTAGGTGGTATTATGAAAGTATACCGTGATTGGCATATATATGGTAATGACGAATGGTTGAAGTTGATTTATTCATACGTACAGAATAGTCTTGATTATTGCATTAATACGTGGGATCCTAAAAGGAAAGGTGTTATAGAGGAACCTCATCATAATACTTATGACATTGAATTTTGGGGGCCTAGTGGTATGATTAATAGTTACTATACTGGCGCATTACAAGCATTTGTTGCTATGGGTGAACATTTGGAGAAAGATATGACAGAATATAGAGAGTTGCTAGATAAGAGTATTGACTACATGGAAAATCAATTGTACGACGGTGAATATTTTATTCAAAATATTCGTTGGAAGGAGTTGCAGGCTTCTGATCCGACGAAAGTACAGTCTGTCAATTCTAATTATTCGAAAGAGGGTTTGGATTTATTGGAAAAGGAAGGGCCGAAATATCAATACGGAAAAGGCTGTTTATCTGATGGAGTAGTAGGAGCATGGCTTTCTTTGGTCTGTGGACTGGACGAGGCTATAGATAGAAAGAAAATATTAAGTCATTTATTGTCTGTTCATAAATATAATTTAAAGAGGAATCTCAGAAAACATGTAAATCCTCAGCGCTCGACTTTTGCTTTAGGTGATGAAGGAGGCTTATTATTATGTTCATGGCCCAAAGGAGGAAAGTTACAACTTCCTTTTGTTTACTCCAATGAGGTATGGACAGGTATTGAATATCAAGTGGCTTCTCATTTGATGTTTGAAGGTGAGGTTGAGAAAGGACTTGATATTGTCCGTACTTGTCGTGATCGGTATGATGGAAGAGTACGTAACCCATTTAATGAATATGAATGTGGGGCATGGTATGCCCGTGCAATGTCTAGTTATGCTATGCTCCAAGCTTTGACTGGAATACAGTATGATGCAGTGGATTCTACTTTATATATTGATTCAAGGATAGGTGATGATTTTACGTCTTTTTTGTCGACGGAAACAGGTTTTGGTAATGTTGGTCTAAAAGATGGTAAACCTTTCATTGAGGTGAAATATGGGAAGATTGATGTGAAAAAGTGCTTTGTTTCTGACATAGAAACAGATTTTGTTAATTGATAGAGAAAGGAGGAATAATGGAAATAAGAAGAAAGTAATTATACAGTGGTGAATCTAATAATAGTTTGAAACACAAATAATCAAAAAAAATGAAAACAATAGACATTAAATCTAATAGCAGGATATTACATTGGGCATTTTATATTTTCCTTTTTACTGTTTTGAGTGTGGGAAGTGTATATGCATCGGAAGATACTCCGTCTGTATTATCCACTAATCAATCAGAAAAGAAAACAGTAAAAGGAAATGTGATGGATGAATATGGACAACCATTGGTGGGGGTAGCTGTACAAGTTAAAGGAACTTCATTAGGTGTTGTTACTGATTTGGATGGAAATTTTAGTTTTAGTATTCCAGTTGATAGTCGTGCCTTGTTATTTTCTTATTTGGGAATGAAAACTCAAGAGGTATCTGCCAATAAGAGTAACTATAAAATAGTGATGGTAGAGGATGCCACCCAAATGGAGGAAGTTGTAGTCATTGGGTATGGTTCTCAGTCTCGTGAGAAGATTACGACATCTGTGACCAAGCTTGATAAAGAGGCTTTGAAGAATGTACCCTATGCAAATGCAGCTTCAGCCTTACAAGGTACAGTGTCTGGTGTACGTGTGCAAAGTATTTCAGGGCAACCAGGTGCAGAACCTCGTATTATAGTCCGTGGTGGTACTTCCATTAATAATCCTAATGGTGCTACTCCACTATATATTATTGATGGTGTTATGAGGGCGAATATGGTTCATATAGCTTCGGAAGATATTGAATCCATCCAAATTCTGAAAGATGCTGCTGCTACTTCTATTTATGGAGCCCAAGGTTCAAATGGTGTTGTAATTGTTACTACTAAAAAGGGGAAGGCCGGTAAAACCAGAGTTGAATATAGATATAATCTGACAATTTCTGATATTGGTAAAAAATATGAATTTGCCAATGCTGAAGAATTTTTGACCCTTATGAGGAAAGGTATGATTTCACCAGCGAAATTTGGAAAAGCTACCGAACAAAGATTGATAGGACATTTAGGTTATGGAACAGGAAATGATCTGACTAATAATACTGCCTTCTCTACTCAATACTTGACTGATGAGAATCGCTATAAATTAGATCAAGGGTGGAAATCAATGCCAGATCCAGTAGATCCGAGTAAGACATTGTTATACTCAGATACTGATTTTCAGGATAAAATTTATCGTACTGGTTTTTCTCATAATCACCATATTGAAGTTTCAGGTGGAACGGAAAAGGCTACCTTTAATATGGGATTAGGGTATATGACTAATGAAGGAACTGTTATTACAACTTCATATAAACGGTATAATTTTAGTTTGAATGGTTCTTTGCAAGCACGGGATAATTTGAAAATTTCAGCTAGAACTACTTATTCAAACTCGTTTACGTATGGTTCTCCATTAGCTGCAGATGCAACATTCTATCGTTCACCGGCTGCCTCACCTACCACTAAATTCAGATTTGAAGATGGTAGTCTGGCTCCAGGAGCTGCCCAGTATCTGGGAAATGCTGTATATCATATGAACAAGGCACAAAGAGAGTATGACTATCAGAATTTATCAATAGGAGTAGATGCAGATTGGACTATATTGCCAGGATTGTCTTTCAAACCAGCTCTTTCTTTATTTGAAGTGAACAGTAATAACTATACTTTTTGGGATGCTTTTTGGAATGGACCGAGAGATTATATAACTACAAGAAATGCAAATGCTGATACTTACAAATGGCGGCAATATCAGGCAGATGCTGTATTCAACTATGTTAAATCTTTCAATGAAAAACACAATTTGAATGTAACAGCTGGTTATGCTTATTATTTTAGGAAAGAGGCCCGTTTAGCAGCTGCTGGTAGAGGTGCTTCTACTGATTTGATTCCTACTTTGAATGCCTCAAGTGTTCCTGTAAGTGTGAGTAGTTCTATTACAGAGCGATCTATGCAAGGTATTTTTGCTCGTATAGGGTATGATTATAAGGATAAATATTTGATTTCTGTATCTGCAAGATATGACGGTGCTTCCAATTTGGGTACGAACAACAAATGGGGATTTTTTCCTGGCGTGTCATTAGGGTGGCATGTGGATAAAGAAAAGTTCTGGTCATTTATGCCTGAGAATCTAATGCGTCTGAAATTGCGTGCCAGCTATGGAGTAAATGGTAATATTTCAGGCTTGGGGGATTATACGGCTCAAGGTAGTTATAGTGTAGGATCTAAATATTTAGGTAATGCAGGTATCACTATGGGAACTATGGCAAATCAAGACTTGAGTTGGGAGGAGTCTAAGACATTTGATATCGGTACTGATATTTCCTTTTTTAATAATCGGTTAAACTTTATCTTTGATTATTTCAATCGTACCACAGATAATTTGCTGACAAATCGCACTTTACCTCATTCTACAGGCTTTGGCTCTATTTTCACTAATTTAGGGCGTTTACAAAATAGAGGTATTGAGTTGGAAATGAATGCAAGAATATTACCGGTATCCAGTTCTATTCAATGGTCATTAGGTTTTAATGCCTCGAAGGTGACCAATAAAATATTGAAGCTGCCAGATAATGGGGTTGAAAATAATCGGATTGGTGGTGAGTACATTTGGGATGCTAAACTGGGTAAACATACTTGGCAAGGTGGTTTACAGGAAGGAGGACGAATTGGAGATTTGTTTGCCTATAAGATGATAGGTGTATATTCTACTGATGAGGAAGCACAGAATGCTAATGAGCCGATAGATAATGTTATTACAGTCCCTGATAAAACCAAATATGGTGGTGATGCAAAGTGGCAAGATACTGATGGTAATGGTGTGATTGACAGTAAAGACCGTGTATATGTTGGTAATATTTATCCGGATTGGACTGGGGGTATTAATACTTCTCTATCTTATAAAGGGTTCGATTTGTATTGCAGACTTGATTTTACATTGGGTCATACCATATATAATTTTGCCAAAGGCTTTTTGGATTATAATTGGCAGGGTGATAATAATATGACGAAAGATGTCGTAAATCGCTCCTGGAAAGAACAAGGTGACAAAGCGGACATGCCGAGATTCTATTGGCATGGTGATCGTGGACAGCAGAATGCTATCCGAGGTAGCTCTTTGTATCATGAATCAGGAGATTTTCTAGCCATTAGAGAAGTTTCTTTAAGTTATACAGTTCCTGCAAATATCATACAAAAGATTCGTTTAAGCGGACTTCGGTTTACGGTTACGGGAAATAATCTGCACTATTTTACTAAATATTCTGGTCTTAATCCAGAAGAAGGTGGACAGGATAATGGTAGATATGCTATGCCGAGAAATATTATTTTTAGTGCAAATGTATCATTTTAATAAAGTAAAGTTATGAAAATTAGAAATATAATAAATAGTACAATAGCTTTGTTTATGGTCCTGACATTTGCTTCTTGTGATGCACTAGACCTTAAGCCAATAAGCTTTATAACGAATGAATCTTTCTGGCAGACAGAAGATGACGTGAAGGGTGCGTTAAATGGTATTTATGTCCAGTTACGAGGAGCTGCTGAACATGATTTGTATATATTGGGGGAAGCGCGTAGCGAAATACTGACTGTAGGTATCGGTGGATATGGCGGATATGATATTTATTATTATAATACGTTGACACAAGCTAATATGCCTATATCCTGGATACGTTATTATCAGATAGTCAATTCATGCAATCTTCTTTTAAAGTATGCTCCCAATGTGACTTTTAATAACGAGACTTCCCGCAATAAAATGTTGGCTCAAGCTTATACAATGAGGGCTTTCATGTATTTTGTGATGACTCGTACATGGGGGGATTTGATAATCCATACAGATCCTATTGAAAACACAAATTCAGAAGTCCTTTATAAAGAAAGAAGACCCCAAACGGAAGTTTTCCAACTGATAAAAGATGATTTGGAGAAAGCTTTGTCTTTATATCCGGATGACAATTTCGGTGATCAAAGAGCTATGTGGTCAAAACCGGCAACATTGGCTTTGAAAGCTGAAGTATATCTTTGGAGTGGAAAAAAAATGAATGGTGGAAGCAGTGATATTGAAACTGCATTAAATGCTTTGAATTCAATTAAAACGGATAAGCTTCGTTTACAGCCGGATTTTGCTGATGTATTTGCTTATGATAATAAGGGTAATGATGAAATCTTGATGAGTGTTAGATTTCAGGATTTGGAATCTGGTATTAACTATTTCAGATATATGTGGATACATGCGAGTGCTGTTCCTGGAGATGCTCCTCAAGAGGTAAAGGATATAGTTTATCCGATAGGGCCGGGACAAGGTATTATAGTAGCTTCGGACGAGTATAGAAAGCAATATACAGAAGATGATACTCGAAAAAATGCTTCTTTTCTTGAGATTTATTCTAAAGATCAGGAAACTGGAGAAAATAAATTTTATGTTAGTGTAGTATTAAAAGGTAAAGGCTTGGTGCGAGATGGTGATCGTATTTTTGCAGATGATATCATATTGTACCGTTATGCTGATATTTTATTAATGAAGGCTGAGGCTAAAAATGCTTTGGGACAAGATCCTTCTGCAGAAATTAATGAGGTCAGGAAACGTGCATATAAAGACAAGTATGAAGAGCATATTTATGTGAATAGCACAAAAGAGGCGAATGATGCAGCTATCTTGAAAGAAAGACTTTTAGAATTGGCTTTTGAAGGTAAAAGGTGGTGGGATTTGGTACGTTTTGACAAAGCCTTTGATTTGGTTCCTTCTTTGAGAGAGCATAAGGGGGAAGATTATATGATGCTGTTCCCCATTCCTTTGTCAACAATAAGCGTGGAGCCGAAAGTTACTCAAAATCCTGGTTGGGATAAATAAAGTATATTATTGAAATCTTTCCAATATGTTGTAACTTTACAGCATATTGGAAAGATTGATAAACGAACATAATAAAATTATATATGAAAAAGTCTATATTTCTCTTTTATTGTCTGCTTGTCCACTTGTGTTCTGCGACAACATTGTTTGCTCAACAGAATGACGTTTTGATACCAGGTGTCAAGAAAATAAAGGATGTAATAATATATAAGGATACCATGTTTTACTCCGCTTTTCCTTCAGCTGTAAAATTATCGAATGGAGAGATACTGGTATCGTTCAGAAGAGCTCCAGACCGTAAAGTCTTTAAGGAGAAGAAGAATAATCATTTGGACCCGAATAGTTATCTGGTAGTAGTGAGATCCAAAGATGGCGAACATTGGACCAAGGAACCGGAACTGCTTTATGCCCATCCGTTTGGAGGCTCACAAGATCCATGTTTGTTGAAGTTGAAAGATGGAACACTGCTATGTGCTAGTTATTTGTGGACATTTATTCGTCCGGATGGTTTAGCTGTTCTTAAGAAACCGTTCGTACAGAATACAGACGCTGTTTTTGCAGGAGGATATTTGCTCCGTTCTTATGATGATGGTAGAACTTGGAATGATTTGATTATACCTTGTAGCGTTCCGTCTGAAATAAATTATAGTGGATTGGGAGGTAAATTGCCGGCTTATAATCGTGGCGCTTTGTATGAAGGAAAAGATGGACGTATTTTTTGGGCAGTAGTAGCTTCTGATACAGAAGCTTTAAGAAATACGTCGGTCTATTTGCTTATATCCAAAGATAAAGGAAAAACATGGGAATACGGTACGAAAATTGCTAAAGATAAAAAGGTCTCGTTTAATGAGACTTCCATGTATGAAACGCCTAATGGGGATTTGATTGCTTTTATGCGTTCGGAAGCGTTTGGTGACCAAGCTTGTATTGCACGGTCCATAGATGGTGGGAAAACATTTGGTGAATGGAAAAGTATGGGGTTCAAAGGACATCCTCTCCAGGCAATGAGGCTGCCAGACAATAGAGTTTTGTTGACATATGGTTATCGTCATGAACCTTGTGGAGTTAGAGCCAGAATTCTTAATGCAGAATGTACAGATTTTGCCACGGCTCCTGAGATTATCATAAGAGATGATGCGGATGATGGAGATGTCGGATATACATGGGCTGTACAGCTGGATGAGAAGAGGGTATTGGTGGTATACTATATAAACTTTGACAGAGCCAAAGGTACTAGACATATACAAGGCTCTATTTTAGAGATTGAACCGCAAGGATAATTGTTAATACATAATATGATGAAGAGAAAACAAATTCCGGGCAATATGGATTCCAGCCCTCAAAAGATGTCTCGTCGTAAAGCATTGGCTACTATGGCAGGTGCCGTAGGATTGGCAGCATTACCTGGTGTAGGGCATGCATTGAATCCCATCAAGAAAGAACGGAGAGACATTCAAACCTCTGCTTTTACATCTATCCATACTATGCGTAACGCTGTATCTCGTCAGTTTACGACTTTTGACTTGAATACTAAGATTAAAGCCCATTTGGTTGGACCGGGTGAGAAATCTGTACTGGTAGATCACACTTCTCCTGGTGTAATTACCCGTATGTGGTTTACTATTAATGGTTGGTTTTGGGAAAATTGGGATTTAAGTAAGGAGCGGTGGCCTGATCCTACTATTTTGAAAATGCTGATTTTGCGTATTTATTGGGATGGTGAGGACTATCCTTCTGTAGAATGTCCGATTGGTGACTTCTTTGGTATAGGGCATTGTGAATATAAGCATTATATGTCCAAATATATAGGTATGTCCAGTGGAGGTTTCTATTGTTATTTTCCGATGCCATTTAAAAAGGTAAGGATAGAAGTGGAAAATCTTCATCACCGTTTGACTACAAGCGTTTTCTTAAATGCCAATTATGATCAATTGGAGAGTTTACCTGAGGGTATGGGACGATTCCATTGTTTATATAATGCTGGTACCAATCCTGGTTATGAACCATTAACCATATTGCAGACTAAAGGACATGGACATTTTATTGGCTGTTCCTTGTCCATGCAGAGTTGGCTTCCAAACTACTTGGGATATTTGGAAGCACCCGAGTTTATTTATATCGATACGGAAGACAAAAGTGTACCGACTATAGTTGGTTCTGGACTTGAAGATTATTTTAATGGTGGCTGGTATTTTAGGGAAGGTGAATTCTGTGGAGAGTTGCATGGAGTTCCTATAAAGGATCCGCTCCGTTCGATGGTGAGTATGTATCGTTATCATGAGCAAGATGCAATCTGTTTCAATGAAAGTTTTATTTTTGATTTTATAAATCCCCGTAAACCGGAGCAGACCCGGCCCTTTAAATTCTCTTCGGCGGCTTTCTGGTATCAAGACAAAGCTGTACCTCTGGCGTTCAAATTACCAGAGAAAGAAAAGTTGGTTGATTGGTATAGAATGCGTGATACAGACCATCAAGCTATACCATAAGATTGATATTTATATTTACTTTTTGAATTACTGAAATATGTTACTTGAAGATAGGATTTTGAAAAAATGGTTATTACCTTTTATATTGTCGGTTCTTATTGCCGTAGATTCCATGGCTCAATGCATTCCGGTGTACAAGGATTCTAGTATGTCTGTTGAACGACGGGTTACAGATTTATTGGGTAGAATGACATTACGAGAAAAAATAGCACAATTAAGTCATTTGCATGGTTATCAATTATACAATGGTCAAGAGGTGGATTACCAAAAATTAAGAGATGCAGCTGGTGATATTAGTTACGGCTGTATTGAGGGATTCAATCTTACTGGTGAAAATGTGCGGAAAGCATTTCATGCAATTCAGAAATATATGGTTGAAGAGACACGCTTGGGAATCCCAGTTTTTACAGTAACTGAGTCTTTACATGGCTCGGTACATGATGGTTCTACCATTTTTCCTCAATCTGTAGCCGTTGGTAGTACTTTTAATTTAGATTTGGCTTATCAGATGACTAAAGCAATTGCTACAGAATTAAGGTCCCAAGGGGTAATTCAGACTCTTTCACCAGGATTGGATGTTGTTCGGGATTTGCGATGGGGGCGTGTTGAGGAATCGTTTGGTGAAGATCCTTGGCTAGTGGGACAGATGGGGATTGCACAAGTGAAAGGTTATATTGACGGAGGAATATCTCCAATGTTGAAACCTTTTGGACCGGGAGGAGCTCCTTTGGGAGGGCTGAACTTGGCTTCAGTTGAGAGTGGAGAACGGGATATACGTAATATCCATATCAAGCCGTATGAGATGGCTGTTCGGAATACGGAAGTGAAGGCGGTGATGACCTCCTATAATTCTTGGAATGGCATCCCTAATTCTGCTTCTTCTTATTTACTGACGAATATTTTACGCAATGAATGGGGATTCAAAGGATATGTATATTCCGATTGGGGGGCAGTGGCTATGTTGAAGGATTTTCAGCATACAGCTAAGGATGATAGTGAAGCGGCTATCCAAGCCTTGACTGCGGGGGTGGACTTGGAAGCTTCCAGTAATTGCTATTGGGCTTTGGAGCAATTGATAGAGCAAGGCAGGTTTGATGAAAAATATGTGGATTTGGCTGTTGGACGTATCTTACGTGTTAAATTTGAATTAGGATTGTTCGAGAATCCATATCAGGGCGCTGACATGCCGGAAGTAGCCATGCGTACTAAAGAAGCGGTGGAGCTATCGCGCAGAGTGGCTGATGAATCGATTGTTTTATTGAAGAATGAAAATACTCTTTTACCCTTAAATTTGAATAAAATAAAATCATTAGCAGTGATTGGGCCGAATGCTAATCAAGTACAGTTCGGGGATTATACATGGAGCCGGAGTAATAAAGATGGGGTTACTCCACTTGAAGGCCTAAAGAAACGGGTTGGAAATAAGATAAAAATAAATTATGCGGCAGGATGTGATCTTATTACAGATAATAAATCCGGATTTGATGAAGCTGTAGCTGCTGTAAAAGCGAGTGACATGGCTGTTGTATTTGTTGGTTCTTCTAGTGCTTCACTGGCACGTGACTATTCAGATGCTACATGTGGGGAGGGGTTTGACCTCTCTTCTCTGGATCTGACAGGTGTACAAGAAGAATTGGTGGAAGAAATCTATGCAATAGGAAAACCTGTTATAGTTGTATTGGTTACAGGTAAGCCTTTTTCTATTTCTTGGATAAAAGAACATATTCCAGCCATAGTTGTACAATGGTACGGTGGTGAGAAAGCTGGAGATGCAATAGCTGATATGTTATTGGGAAATATTAATCCTTCAGCCAAACTTCCATTCTCGTTTCCGCAGAGCGTAGGACATTTACCGGTTTTTTATAATCATTTGCCAACGGACAAAGGATTCTATCGTCGTCCTGGTAGACCAAATGAACCTGGACGTGATTATGTTTTTTCTTCACCAGCTCCGTTATGGTCTTTTGGGCATGGATTGAGTTATACTACATTTGAGTATTTGAATGCTCATTATTCTGCAGAGTTATTACATCCATCTGATACCTTGATTGTCAGTGTATCTTTGAAGAATACGGGTAGTGTAGCGGGAAAGGAGGTAGTACAGCTTTATGTTCGAGATGTGGTCAGTTCGGTTGTGACTCCAGTCAAGCAACTGAAGGCATTCTCAAAACCATTCTTACAACCAGGCGAAATGCAGACAGTTGTTTTGAAGCTACCAATACAAGAATTGGCCTTATATGATTTGAGCATGAAAAAAGTAGTAGAAGAAGGGGAGTATGAAATACAGATAGGAACAGCCTCAGATGATATCAGATTACGAAGGACAATCTTTGTTGGCAGACAGCCGGTGACTAGTAATAGTCTTGGTCATAACGACTTCTGCATGGATGAAATTGTGAAGAATCCAGGAAGAAAGATAAAGGTTGCTGGTTGTGTCAGAGATGTACAAGCAACCCCTATAAGTGGAATTGAAATCAAATCTAATTATTCTGGTAGAACGGTTATAAGTAAGGAAGGCGGAAGATATTCCATTCTGACTGTAGAAAACGATGTGCTAACGATTTCTGCCAAAGGATTCGAGACAGTAAATATCAAGGTGAATAAACAAAAGGATATAGATATAAAATTGAATTACAGTCATGATTAAACACGAAATCAGATGGGAATACATATTGGTAATATGTATTATTCTCGGTACGTTACCTTGTAATGCACAGTCAGTAATTCCTATGCCAAAAGAAATGGTGATGGGAGAAGGTTCTTGGGATGTATCTGCCGATACACGTATAAATTACAGTAATGATGCGCTTACCAAAACAGTCAGTCTCTTTAATAATTATTTAGATGGACGGTTTGGGGTGACTTTGAAGAAAGGATCGAAAGGAAAGAATGCCATTCATTTGCAGATAGACAAGAAAATGCCTTTAGAGGCATATTCATTAGTTGTGGATGATAAGGGAGTAACAATCAAGGGAAGTGAAGCTGGAATATTTTATGGAATTCAGACATTGCAGCAGTTACTTGTTGATAAGGGAAATGGATGCATACAGCTTCCGTATATTATGATAAATGATGAACCCCGTTTTGGTTATCGTGGTTTGATGTTGGATGTTGCACGTTATTTTTACTCAGTGGAATATGTAAAAGAGTATATAGATTTAATGGCTCGTTATAAAATAAATAGATTCCATTGGCATTTGACAGAAGATGCCGGGTGGCGTATTGAAATAAAAAAGTATCCAGAATTGACCAAAATTGGGGCATGGCGTAATAGTACTCAGTGGGGGCATAATCCGACAGAACAAGATCGTATTCCACATGGAGGATTCTATACTCAGGAGCAGATTAAGGAGATTATCCAATATGCGGCAGATAGGTACATCACTATTGTTCCGGAGATCGATTTACCAGGACATACAATGTCTGTTTTAGCTACATATCCGGAGCTGTCTTGCACGGGCGGACCATTTCGGATACCGGAAACTTGGGGTATTAAGGAGGAAGTTCTTTGTCTCGGTAATGATAAAACCTATCGGTTTGTAGAAGATGTTTTATCTGAGGTGATAGATTTGTTTCCCGGTGAGTATATTCATATAGGCGGTGATGAGGCACCTAAAAGACGTTGGAAAGAATGTCCGAAGTGTCAACGACGCATTAAGGAAAATAAATTGAAAGATGAACATGAATTACAAAGTTACTTCATCCATCATTTGGATGAATTTGTAACGGGGAAGGGGCGAAAAATCATTGGTTGGGATGAAATCTTAGAAGGTGGTCTGGCACCGAATGCTGCTGTAATGAGCTGGAGAGGAGAAAACGGTGGAATTGCTGCAGCGGGAATGGGGCATAAAGTGGTGATGGCTCCCAATAACTATATGTATATTGATTATTATCAGAGTGAGGATTATACTAATGAGCCTTTAAATATAGGAGGACTGGTTACGTTGGAACATATCTACAGCTATGAACCTTATACGCCTAAGCTTACAAAAGAGCAATGCGGTTATATAATGGGGGTACAAGCTAATGTTTGGGGAGAATTTATACATCATCCTGATAAAGTGAACTATATGGCATATCCTCGGGCTATGGCCCTTTCAGAAATAGGTTGGTCACCTGCGGAAAAGAAGAATTATGCAGATTTCCGTGAAAGATTAGCGGGATGTTTGGCTGAACTGGATAGACAAGGGGTTACTTTCCGTATTCCCGAACCGATTGGTTGGGATAAAGCTATTGTTAGAGGCGGTAACGCGATAGTGGATTTGAAGCCGTCAGTAGAGGGTGCTGATATATATTATACCACAGATGGTACCGATCCTCGTTTATATGGAAAACTCTATACGGATACATTGCAGTTACCTTTATCTTTCAGTGGAGTAAATATAAAATGTTATCTCCGCCTTTCTTCCGGTAGAAGTAGTGCTGTTTATACAGTTGTAGCTCCTGATACAAAATAAAAAAATGATAATAAATACAGTATTTATGACGAAATATTTATTAATATGTCTGGTAGTTTGTGCACTGATTTTTCAAGGGTGCTGGCATCATGAGAGTGCGGTTGAACGTGGCTATAATGAGAAGTATATAGGTGAATATACGCGTAAAATAGCTTTCCCTATAGGAGGTATAGGCACGGGCATGTTCTGTATTGAAGGAACAGGAGCATTGAGTAATATGTCTATACGTCATAGACCGAATGTTTTCAATGAACCAACGATGTTTGCTGCAATTCATGTGAAAGGTTATGAGTATGGTACACGCATTCTGGAAGGGCCGGTTCCAGAATGGAAAAAATTTGGTGCTCCTAATTCCAGCCGTGGAGACGGCGGCTCATGGGGAATGCCCCGGTTTAAGGAGTATAGTTTCCAGTCACGTTTCCCTTTTGCGGAGGTAGAGTTGGCAGATCAGAATGTCCCTATAGATGTGAAACTGGTTGCCTGGAATCCATTTATACCAACGGATGAAGATAATTCAAGTCTACCGGTTGCTGGGTTTGAATATGAGTTTCATAATACCAGTAATGAGGAAGTACAAGCCGTCTTTTCATATAATAGTATGAATTTTATGCAAACTCCGGGTAGAGGTAAAGCGTATATAGATGCAGCAAAGAATGGATTCATTCTAAGACAGACAGGCACAGAGAATGAACCTTTCTGTCAAGGTGATTTTATGATTTATACTGACAATCCCCAGACGGTAGTTAATCATAACTGGTTTCGTGGAGGTTGGTTCGACCCATTGAGCATTTGTTGGGATAACTTGGAAGAGGGCAGAATGGAAGAGAATCCAGCAGGCTTGGAAGGAGCAGTGGGAGCTTCGTTATATGTGCCGTTTACTTTAGCACCTGGTGAGACTCGTAATATAAGGTTGTACATGGCTTGGCATGTCCCTTATTCACAAGAACGAATAGGTGGAATCCCACGTACAGATACTGATATCCCTGATGCACCAGTTTGTCCAGATGAATTGAGTAACTGTTATACTTATGAGAATAATTTTGAAGGGAATTACCGCCCTTGGTATAGCAGTAGGTTTGGCAGTATACAAGATGTTGCAAACTACTGGTTGGATAATTATGATGCATTGAAAAAGAATACTCAGTTGTTCACTGATGCTTTCTATGATTCTACTCTTCCACCTGAAGTTAAGGAGGCTGTTGCTGCTAATTTGAGTATATTGAAATCTACTACAGTACTTCGCCAATACGATGGGCGTATGTGGAATTGGGAGGGAAGTCATGATAATTGGGGCTCTTGTCATGGTTCATGCACGCATGTTTGGAATTATGCGCAAGCTGTATCTCATCTTTTCCCAAAATTAGAACGTACATTACGTGAAACAGAATTTTTTGTGAGCCAGGATAAAAGGGGACATCAAGTGTTCCGTACGAATCTGCCTATCAGTCCTACTGTCCATGATTTTCATTCGGCGGCAGATGGGCAATTAGGAGGTATAATGAAGGTATATCGTGAATGGAGAATTATGGGTGATATAAATTGGCTGAAGATGATGTATCCAGCTGTGAAGAAAAGTATGGATTATTGTATCCGTACTTGGGATCCGAGAGAGGTTGGAGCTGTTGAAGAACCTCACCATAATACGTATGATATAGAGTTTTGGGGCGCGAATGGGATGATTACCAGTTTTTATGTAGGAGCATTACAAGCTATTTGCTTGATGGGTAAAACGGTAGGCGATGATATTTCCCGTTATGAAGAATTGATGAATAAAAGTAAAGCATATTTGGAGAGCAAACTTTTTGATGGAGAGTATTTTATTCAGAACATTCAATGGACTGGATTGGACGCTCCAGACCCAGTTGATGCCCAATCGTTTGTGACCCATTATACGCCAGAAGCTTTAAAAATCCTACAAGAAGAAGGTCCGAAATATCAGTATGGTAAAGGTTGTTTGTCTGACGGAATATTGGGCTCTTGGATGACATTGGTATGTGGAATGTCGGAGGTGGTCGATCGTCTGAAAGTAAAAAGTCATTTGATTTCTGTCCATAAGTATAACTTTAAAAAGAGCTTAAGTAACCATGTCAACCCTCAACGTTCCACCTTTGCATTGGGAGAGGATGGGGGATTATTACTTTGTACCTGGCCGAAAGGTGGTAAGCTAAAATTGCCTTTTGTATACAGTAACGAAGTGTGGACTGGAATTGAATATCAAGTGGCTGCTCATCTTATGTTTGAAGGAGAAGTGGAAAAAGGGCTTGAAATAGTGAGAACTTGCCGTGATCGTTATAATGGTCGTGTTCGTAATCCGTTTAATGAATATGAGTGTGGAGCATGGTATGCTCGTGCAATGGCCAGTTATGCTATGCTAGAAGGCCTTACGGGAATACGCTATGATGCAGTAGACAAAATTTTGTATATAGATTCGCGGATTGGAGATGATTTCACTTCATTCTTGTCTACGGAAACGGGTTTTGGTAATGTTGGACTTAAGGAAGGAAAGCCGTTTATAGATGTGAAATATGGGGTAATAGATGTACAGAAATGTATCGTTTCCGGTAAGGAAATTCAATTATAGTTTGGATAAGGTTCTTGATTATATACAAATTGTGAAATTTGTAGTATTGTAAGATTTACATGTATAGATTAGATGGTTTTATGAGAGTTCTGTGGGGCTGTGATTGTTCCACAGAACTATTTTTATGTTATTTGCAGATTTTTGCAACCAAACTTCATCTTTCTGCGTCTAATAAATAAAAAGAGGAGATTATGAATATGAAAATGAATTTTTCTATGGACGAGATTCGTCTTAAAGTAGAGGAGTATATAAAGAAAGGTAGTCGGGCAGCTGGTCGTCCCGTACTGACAGCTTATTATGTCCTGACTGCTGATTCTACTCCAGAGAGTGAAAGGACAAATATCATGATTGCTTTGGTGGCCATTGTGTTTCCTGCCGGTATAGAAGACCTCTTGGGACAAGTCTTTATGGTAGGGAAGGGATTTGCTGCAATCTATGCTTATAAGAAAATGAAGAAATACATCACTCCACAGATAAAGGATAAGGTAGAGGCAAAATTGGATGAGTGGTTCCATGAGAATGTGATGGAAGTAGTGGAACCGCTTTATCTGGAATAACAGTTCGCCACAAAGATCATACTGATTTGCGCAGATTGAATTTATATCGGGAATTTGTATCTGTGCGAATCAGCATAATCTCCGTGACGGACTGTTTATTGTTTTTTGCTCAAGAAGCGTCTGGCCAGATATTTCCGTACCGGTTCATCATAGAATTTTAAGCATAGATAAGCCAATAATATGTTCCATGCGTAAACACACAAGGCAACCTGCCAAGTCTGCTCCAACGTGAAGAGCTGGTTCTTGATGAGCCATGCATAGAACAAGTACATAAATGGATAATGTATCACATAGACTGGATAGGATATATCTCCCAGGAACTTGCATATCTGGGTCGATTTTTTATCCGTTGTGGTACCGGAAGCTCCTAACCAGACGAGAACCGGAAAAGCGATGATTACACAGAACGCTTCATAAATGCCATTTGTACAGACCGGTGTTGCACCTTCCAAGTAGGGCACTGAAAACAAGGTAACCAATGCAATGGCACATATCCAGAAAGCACCTTTCACCTTGATAGGCTTGAAGTTGCGCGACAAAAGCATGCCCATGGAGAAAGGAAAAAGCATCCTCAGCAATCCGCCGCCAAAGTTTATTCCGTCCAGTGTCCAGCCTACCCCCATATTTCCGTATCCGGAGATGTCGAAAATGGCGAATGATGCCAATGCCACTCCCAGCAATATTGTCAGTACGGCAAGGGCTTTGTTTGATAAGCGGTGGATAAACAAGGCATAAAGGATGTTGCCTAAATATTCAAAAAACAAGGACCAGCATGGACCATTCAAAGGAAACATTTCGCCATTACCACGGACTTCATAACCTGCACCTGGCATTGCGGGAATAAAAAATATAGTGCAAAGAAGGGACAGCATAATCATGGAGAGGGCAATATGTGTTCCGTCCCATTGTACGCATCCTTGAAGACAGAAAGTAATGGCACCCAGGACAGCTCCCATAATGACCATCGGATGGAGACGTATCAGGCGCCGTTTAAAGAAGTTTTTCATTGTGAGGTTCCTGCCCCAACGGTCGTCATAAGCATACCCGATAACGAATCCCGATAGTATAAAGAAGAAATCTACAGCTAAATAGCCGTGGTTGAAGGTTTCGATAATGCTACCACCGGCAAAAGCATAGCCTTCGAATATATGATACCATATAACCATCAAGGCTGCTACGCCACGGAGCCCGTCGAGAAGGTCATAATGTGCTTTGGTGTCTGAAAAGGCAGAAGATGAAATGTGCGACATCTGTTTTTTTTCTGTTGTTTGGTTAATGTTTTCGGATCTCAAAGATACGCCATGCGAAGCGAAGTTCTTTTGCTTAAAAGCAAAAAAGAACGGCAATCTTCTATTTTTTTGCGCGTACCCGGCTGAGAGTATAGATGGAAATACCCAGGAAGGCTGCCACATATTTTAGCTTCACCCGATTTATCAGTCTGGGGTAACGGCGGTTAAATTGTTCATACCGCTCTTTGGGAGGCAGTTGGAGCCTTTCCACAAACATATGACTGAGCTCTTTGTTTACGTTCTGATGCAGTATTCTGCCCCAGTTGGCTATATCAATATATGTTTCGTAGAGAGCATTTAACTTGTCTATGTGGATGACGTAGATTTTGCAGTCCGAAAGAGTTTCAATGCTTTCTACTGACGGCTGCTGATAGTACAGTGAATCCATTCCGAAGGTTACATCACCTTCCTGGCTGAACCAAGTGGTGGTATCTTGTCCGTCGTGATGAAATACGGAACGGGTGACCCCTTCCTCAATGAAATAAACCAAACGGTCTGTCACTCCTGCTTGTACTATATAAGTTCCTTTAGGGTAGTGTCTTACCTGCATATTCATCAGCAATGCCTGAAGAGCTTCTTCGGAAACCGGATAAATCTGCCTGATTTTATGAATGATGTTGTTCATTGGAGGGGAGCTTTTTATTCGTTTACAAACTTACATAATTTTATTAACTAAAACTGAACTTTGATATACAAATGTGTGCGTTGCCTTATAAGCGTTTATGGTATAATGGAATTTTTCTTGTAAAAGAGATGTTTGTTCTTTGAATATTGTATCTTTGTAGAAAACGGTAGCCTATGAATAAAATATTGGTAACATTATTGGCTCTAATCGGAGGCAGCTGCATTTCATTCGCACAGATGGAGACTGGAAGAGTTTCCGATACAGCTGAGGATACATTGAGAATAGAAAATGAAATTGTCGCTGTTGATACCGGATTTTACCAGTCAGTAGTCCGCTATGATACGGTGCGCTATAATTTGAAAATGCAGAGTGTTTACAAAAAGGCTTTTCAACTAAAGAATGATGTTTTTGTGGAAAAGATGAAAGAGCCGTGGTTAGATGATATTCTCAGAAATATCTTATTTAAATAACCATGAATTTGTGCTTTGCGTCATTCGGTTGACTTCCTGGTTTAACTCACTCGGTTAAACCACACTAAATTCAGCATTCTCTAAAAACAAAAATCAGATAGAAATCTTGCGATAACTATCTGATTTTCAGAAGAGCGGAAGACGGGGCTCAAACCCGCGACCCTCAGCTTGGAAGGCTAATGCTCTTCTGCGGCTGCCAAAAGCTGCGCTTTCGTCAGCAACCAACTGAGCTACTTCCTTTTATGATAGCTATCTTTAGAATCTGATTCTATTTAGAAACTATTGGTTGACGTCTTGGTTGACTTTTAAGGTCAAGTGCCAAGAATGGTTCATAATAAATAAATTAATAATCTCTTTTGCAGAATAAACCTGCATTGCAAAAATAGCAATTATAAAATGAAGTTTCAACTATCTATATAGTTATTCAAAGTAATCATAGTACTTTTTTGAATTGGGGTCTATAAAACTAACTTTTACTAAAAAAGGTACTACTATTGATTGAAACACATTATAGCTGTTATATACTGCTAATTCATGAAAGCGCATAAACAAAGGCGACAAAGATAATCAATGCCGCCTAATGTCTGATTTTTATTTACTTTCTTACTTTTTACGTGTGTAATTCATTATTCCGTCCTCACTGAGATATGATAATTTACTTTCTGTAATCTCTAAGATTTCCACAATGTCTGATTCAAAAATGTTATTATTTAAGGTTAACCTTTTTTTGCTACTGTCATAGCTGTATGTCCCTTCACCCCATTTTTCTGTTTTTTCATTAGGGTAATTTGTTCCGGTGTAATAATCTATTCCAGTCCATGTCATATCTGCCTTGAAAGTAAGAACCTCAGTCGTTGAACTAACAACATTTCCATTTACATCAGTAAAAGAGTCAAGTTCATTTTCCCAACTACCAACTAATAAAGCTAACGTTTTATCGTCTTGCTGTTCTTCATCATCATCGCTACACGCTGTAAAGTTTACAGTCAACATGACCATTAACAAGGTCATTCCAATTAATCTAAATGTTCTCATTTTGAATTAAAATATTTATTGTAAGTAGAAATATATTCTGTAATTTGCCTAAACACATCACCTGCCATCAATCCACTACTTGCAGGTAGTCTCTCTTTATGGATGGAAACAATGATAGAATATTGGGGAACATTTGTAGGGAAGTAACCACAGAACTCTACAATATAGCTTCCATCTTCAAGCTGTACTGTTCCTGTTTCACCTGCAATTTGTATCTTATCAGACTTGGCAGGTTGTCCTAAGCCATCAGTTACCACATATTCCAATGCCTGTTTCAGACTGTCAATGTTGGCTTGACTTACTATCTGTGGATTGATAACTGTTGTACTGTCTTTGTAAAGTTGAGGTTGTACCATCTTTCCACTATTAGCAATAGCATTATAAAAGGTTAGCATTTGTATAGGGGTAATAGTTTGATTATATCCAATGCAGAACCATGCAAAGGCTGTATCACTCCAACCACTATCTTTAGGAGTAACAAAGTATGCAGGTTTCAGATTAGCTATTCCTGCGATACTGTCTGGTTTACCATAATTCACCTTATTCAACAGATTGAAGTATGCTTGTGCATCATCTCCAAATGCTTTCTCCATTGTTTTATAAACAGCAATGTTTGAACTTGAAGCTAAACCTTGCTTGATAGAGATTTCACCATATCCACCTCTATGCCAATTATGGTCTTTTAATTCTCTATCCTGTACAGAATAGCTTCCATCGTCCACATCTACCATATCAGTTAATTTGACTTTACCTGTTTCCAATGCTGCCAATATGGATATAGGGTGCATCAGTGCTGATTCGTGTGCTTGGGAAAAGTTCTCACAAGGTTGGTAGTCTGTACTGTCTTTCCTTTCAAGTCCAACCATAGTCTTTATATACCCTGTCTGAACTTCCATAATGATAATTTGCCCGGATAAAGCATTAAGTTCAGATAGCTTATTCTCTAAGATAGAAGTAGCTTTGACTTGTAAAGTACTGTCTATATAGCTACTTAGTTGTTTATTTTTGTATTCTTTATATTTACATGAATATAAAAATGTACACATTATTACCAATAGTGTAAATGTTATTTTAGTCTTTCCCATATTTGTAAGTTCTATCAAACAAATTACTCTTTATTCTTGTCTTTTAATGCCATGAGTAGTGGTATTATTATAGCACATAGCAAAGCGAATATTATATCAGTAAAAGAAAATGGTTCTTCACGCGATAATTTATCTCCAGCATAAGAAGCTAAAGGACATATTATAAATAGTGTATTAAGTAAAATTCGTTTCATTAGATAAAAAATAAGAAGTAATCAATTTCTCCTTCACGTAATAAACTGATGTATTTATCACGTTTAGCTAAAGTATTATAACTTCTATCAATATAATCGGGGATAATAATCTTCTTTATATTAATAGGAGTAAATGTGCTATTCAATAAGCTTGCCGTATTCCATTTGTTTTTAAACCTATAATATAATTCTTCATTCCATGGCAATGCAGGGTTTCTGCTGAGTGCATCCCAATCTAAACGTTCTTTATATCTATCAATAAGTTTTTCATTCCATTTGATTTTCTTATTTAAGCTTAGAACTTCGAATATGATAAGATTTTCATTTTGATATATATAATCATCGCTCAAAGGAGCATTACGACAAAATGATTCGTAAAATTTCCCAGCATTATAATAACTGTATTTATCAATCCAATAATCTTTATAAATGGTAAACATGGCTTCATTCCATTGTAGAGATTCATTTTTTGCTAAACTTTCAAAGTTCCATTTGTGAACAAATTCCTTAAATAAAGCATAGGAAATGGGAATATTGGGATTGCTACTCAAAAGTTCCCATCCCATGTCACACCTATCTATATATGAGGAGTACTTATGTAAGAAATTTATAGACCAAGGTATGGTTTGATGCAAAGAACTACCGTAATAATCTCCACTACAAAATCCCCATTGCCAATGTATCCTATCTTTGAAAAAATCAATTAACTGATTGGTGGCATTGTGCGCAATATTTATGCTTAAATAATGCCAATCCCAGTTGTCAATGAATGAATTGATTAATTCAACAGATAAAGGTAACGACTCATTTGAAGATAAAGCTTCCCAATTCCATTTATCTTTAAATGTTGTAATCATATCAATAGATAATTGTAGCGATTGGTTTTTTGACAAGACTTTCCAATCCCAGTAGTTATAAAAAGATATAATTGTTCCAGAAGATAGGGATAACGATTTGTTTGATGATAAAGCTTCCCAATCCCATTTATCACTAAAACTACGGATAAATTGGATAGACCATGGCAACGATTCACTTAACGATAGAGCTTTCCAATCCCATTTATCTTTGAATTTTTTTATAAATTCGATAGACCATGGTAGAGAGGGATTCCGCGATAAATTATTCCAATTCAATTTAAATTGAAATTTTTCTATGAAGTCTTCACTCCAATCAATTCGTGTATTACTACTTAATTCATCCCAACATACTGTTTGTGAGTGGTATGTAACCAACTTTACAGTTAAACCACCACTCTTGAATAGATTCTTTTTAAATCCCTCTGTATCTACTCTTATTTGTTCATAAAGAAAATCAAAATCAACACTTTCCTTTTTAAGAAAGACATAGCTACAAAATGGGCATTTATCTACTTCTTTGGAAGAATACCATTCACTTCCACATTGAGGACATTTCATAGTGATAATTTATATGCTCACTTGTTCCCTGCGGTAAGCCATAAATAAAAAAGATGTGGGAACACTATTTGCTTTATCCTTGTAAC
>ERZ791645.6-NODE-6-length-199148-cov-9.377758_pt1 | contig 199148 bp, 163 predicted proteins | sample MGYA00509939_ERZ791645 | MGnify/ENA primary metagenome ERZ791645 (study PRJEB30046, sample SAMN00715249) | human gut metagenome | study: EMG produced TPA metagenomics assembly of the A metagenome-wide association study of gut microbiota in type 2... | reverse complement strand
CACACGTCTTACCTGATATGCTTCCTGGACTATAGCGCTTGCGCTCTCGGCAATATCATGCAGACGCTCCATTTCCTTCTGAGAAATGTTGCTCTTTTCAGTTTTAAGATCATTAAGATTATCAAGTGTTTCCTGAGTATCACGGAGGATTATCTCTGTTTCGCTCTCGATCTTGCCCTTCAGGCCCTCAAATGCTGAGAATACCTGACGGCGGACAGTTTCAGTGAAGTCATTATTGAGCTTCATTTCGTGGAACTGCTTTCTAACCTGAGTTTTGAAGTTTGACTTATACTTATCTATTCTTTCCTTAACAAGTATCTTATCAACGGCAAAGTTTGAAGTAAAAGTACCTGCAATGCCTGCAAGAGCCATAAGGCAGAGAGTCACAGGCAGGGTAGCGGTGATGCCAAAGAAGCCTGCAAAGAATATAGCAGTATAATAAGTAGCATAAAATCCTGCAAAGCCTGTCGCTCCGCCCAAAAGTGCGCCCTTTACGCCAGACTCTCTGAAGCCCAGGAACAATCCTCCGACGCCGTAAGAGCCGATAGCAACGCCGATTATCTTATCCATTACGCCGCCATTCTTTGAGACTCTGTCGGAGATAGTGAACATCTGCTGTATCTTTGTAACGGACTCGAAGAACTCGTCCTCAAATTCCTGAAGTCTTTCAGCCTCACAGGAAACAGCGAAGTTGATGCTGTTCTGTATCTGCTCGCAGATTATCTGCGCTCTTGCCTCTATGCTCTCCTTTATTTTCTCGGTAAGCTTTGCGGTAACGAGCTTGAGCTGATCTTTCTTGAAATCGTCAGAGGACATCTGGAAGTTGTCTATAACCTCCATAGCGGTCTGCTCGATGTTTGTCCAATAGCTGTCAAGAACAGGCTGCAGGTCATTGAACACCTGATTTGCGGCGTCGTTGATCTTGACAAATTCCTGTCTTTTCTTATTTCTTATCTCGCCTATCTCTTTGATAGCCTCGTCATACTTTTCCATGAACTCATCGTTAGCCATCATGAGTGCGTTTTCCTGCATAACAACGCTTCTGAGTATCTCAGTACCCGAATTTGTTATCTTATTTGCAAGGATCTGCAATGCGATAACGCCACGCTCTTTTGTGAGCATGGTTTCAAGAGCCTTTTCAAACTCAGGGAAGTTACTCTTTTCAAGTGCTTCCTTATCCCCTGTTTCCTTGGCGGTAAGAGCCTGCTTTGCATAAACACCGATAACTCTCGGAGTTCCAATTTTTCTCTTATAGACCGCAAACTCACGGGAATCTTCGCCCATGACCTTTTTAGCCTTTTCCATAACGTATTTTCCGATACGTCCTCTTACAGTTTCGACTATCTTGTTCTCGTCTGCCTGTGAGAAAGTACCGAAGCAGTTTACAACGAAAATAATCCTTCCCACATCGGATGTGAGCATTTTCTTTTCCAAAAACTCTTTCTCAAACTGTGAGAAAGGGGAGTTTGCACTGATAACGAAAACGGCTGCGTCTATTTTCGGCAGGATAGACAGAGTAACGTTAGTCATCTGATCATCATCGTTAAGACCCGGAGTGTCTATGATATCCACGTTGTTCTTACAGAACTCGGTATCATAATAAACAGTGGCTTCCTTGACAGTTTCGGCTCTTTCCTCCGACTCTGCCGTAAGCTTTGTTACATAGTCCTCCAGCTTGTTTATATCCACCCTTTCACTTTTGCCGTTTTTGTATTCCACCTGTACATACGGCTCTTCGCTATAAGTAACTCTGTTAAGGGTAGCCGTTGCAGGCAGCACGTCAGCAGGAAGCACCTCCTGACCCAGCATTGCGTTGATAAGGGTACTCTTACCTCTCTTGAACTCGCCCACTATAGCGACCTCAAAATGCTCCTCGGCAGTTTTCTCCAATGTTTCCCGAATAGATTCCGCAGTATTGACAAGAGCGATCTCCTCGCTCAATCCAAGCAGCGATTTCAGGTTCTCTGTGAGACCCTTTACCGTTTCCTTATAGGACGCATAGCTGCCGTAATCAATTTGCTTTTTCATTACAAGCCTCCGTTCCTCATTTCTAAGGTAATATCTATACTATATTCCATTCATTTCCGCTGTGACACAATAAATATTACCGTGACATTATTTTAATTATAACATATTATTAAAACATAAGTCAAGAATTTACTTATAACAAGTACAAAAAACTACCCTTTTGTACAAATCAGCGTACACATAATATACATTTTGCACAATACAGGGGCAAATGTGCAAAAAAACGCCCCGAAAATCGGAGCGCTGCATCTGCATAAAAATATGTTGAATGACGGGCTGCCTAAGGTCGCCCCTACACAAAAAACTATAATATGCGAACTAATTCTGTCCGTAATATGCGTTCTTGCCATGCTTTCTAAGGAAGTGCTTGTCAAGAAGTTCCTGCTGCATATGACCTGTCTCAGGGTTCAGCATCATTGCGTGGAAATTCATGAACGCAGCCTCTTCAAGAACAACTGCATTATGGACAGCTTCTGCTGCGTCCTTTCCCCATGTAAAGGGGCCATGGCTTTTTACCAGAACCGCAGGTATCTGAGTTGCGTCAAGACCTTTGAAAGCCTCGATTATAACAGAGCCTGTTTTCTTTTCATACTCACCTGTTATCTCCTCAGGGGTCATTGCTCTTGTGCATGGTATCTCGCCATAGAAATAATCTGCGTGAGTTGTGCCCATTGGTATAACACCTTTTCCTGCCTGAGCAAAAGATGTTGCCCAACGACTGTGGGTATGTACTATTCCGCCGATATCAAAGGCTTTGTAAAGCTCCAAATGTGTTGGAGTATCGCTGGAAGGCTTATATTTTCCCTCCACAACCTTGCCGCTTTCAAGATCAACTACCACCATATCATCGGCTGTCATGCCCTCATAAGGCACGCCTGAGGGCTTTATGACAACAAGTCCCTTTTCTCTGTCGATAGCAGAAACATTTCCCCATGTGAATGTGACAAGTCCATATTTCGGCAGAAGCAGATTTGCTTCGCACACCTGTTGTTTTAATTCTTCAAGCATAAAATTCTCCTTTCGCTGATTTGGAAAATGCACCTTTTTGTCTGCCCGTTTTCCGTACAAGTGAACAGCTCACCGACAGTTTGAGTGGGCAGGTGGGCGACCTCAGATTGCCCCTACGATCTATCTATGAATTTCTATGATTTTTTTCAGAACTGTGCGTTTTTTTCTGCCGCCAATCCCTTTTTATATCTTTCTAGGAATGTTTTATATCCTTCTGAGCCTGTCTGCTCAGGCTGAGAAGTTGTCACTTCCATATCAGCGAACACCTTTTTGTCAAGGAAGTCTGCAAGCTTTTCGCCATTTGAAAGCTCCATATATGCCGCAAGGATAGCCATGCCCCATGCTCCGCCCTCGCCTGCTGTTTTCATCACTGAAACAGGGATAGAAAGTGCGTCCGCCATAAGCTGTGAAGCCACTCCGCTGACCTTGAAAAGTCCTCCGTGACCTGTTATCTTTTCAGCTTTTACCTGCTCTTTGTCAAAGAGGATATCCATGCCTATTTTCAGTGCGGTGAAAGAAGAATAAAGCTGTGCTCTGAAAAAGCTGCCCAAGGTCAAAGTGCTGTCGGGAGTGCGGAAATACATTGGTCTGCCCTCGTCAAGCTTTATAACAGGTTCACCCGAAAGACAGTTATAGGCTGTTACGCCACCGCATGAGCTGTCGGCTGTCATGGCGTTTTTATAGAGAGTTTCATAAAGCCTGCTCTTGTCTATTTCATTGCCTGTGAGCTTTGCGAACTCACCGAACATATTAACCCATGCGTCAAGCTCTGAACAGCAGTTATTGCAATGCACCATTGCCACAGGCGAGCCGTCAGGGGTGGTAACAACGTCTATCTCCTCGTAAACGCCTTTCAGTGGCTTTTCTAGGACGAGCATTGCAAATATGGAAGTGCCTGCGGAGATGTTTCCGGTCTTTTTCAGCACGCTGTCCGTTGCCACCATGCCTGTGCCTGCGTCACCCTCAGGAGGGCAGACCGGCACGCCTGCTTTGAGGCGTCCCTCCGGGTCAAGGAACTTTGCGCCCTCTTCTGTAAGGACAGCGCCCTTTTCTCCTGCATTTCTTACCGCTGGGAGGATATCTTTCAGCTTATGGTCAAAGCCTTTTTCTGCAAGGCTTTTTTCTGTAGGCTCGCAATACTCTTTTTTGTATCCTATGCCCTCCACAGGGAAGATACCTGAAGCTTCGCCAACGCCAACTTCAAAGCGGTCTGTGAGCCTTTTATGCACATATCCTGCAAGGGTATTGATATAAGCGATATGAGGAACATGGGCTTCTTTGTTAAGCACCGCCTGATAAAGATGTGCGATGCTCCAACGCTGCGGGATATTGAATCCCAGTAGTTTTGTAAGCTCTCCTGCCGCCTGAGCTGTCATGGTATTGCGCCATGTTCTGAAAGGCACAAGAAGCTTATCATTCTTATCAAAAGCCATATAGCCGTGCATCATAGCAGAAATACCCATTGCACCGTATGTTTCAGGATAAATGCCATACTGTGCCTTTACGTTTTCTGCAAGGTCTTTATAGCAGGCTTGTATGCCCCCGTGGATATCATCAAGAGAATATGTCCAACAGCCGTTCTCAAAGCGGTTTTCCCACTGCTTCGACCCTGATGCGATAACAGAAAAGCTATCGTCTATAAGAACAGCCTTTATTCTTGTTGAGCCAAGTTCTATGCCAAGATATGTTCTTCCCTGCAAAATTTTATCTTTTACTGTCATTTTTGACTCTCCTTATAGTCCTTATCTCATTGTCACAACTACAACGGAGCATTTTGGCAGGTCTATCTCAAAGCCCTTTTCTGTCATTTTCGCACTGTACTCTTTTGGTGCGACCTTATCGCAGTTATCAAAATCATTATAGTCCCTTACTTCATTGTCAAGTATCCTGCACTCAATGTTCTGATAGTTTGAACCTGCGATATCACAGCAGATATGAGCGTCATCATCTATAGAGCAATTCGCTATAGTGACAGTGAGGACGCCGTCCTTTACTGAGGCAGACTGTGATATCATTGGAATCTTTCCGCCTGCCTGACAGTTGTTGGCATAGCTGTAGCAAAGCTCGCCTCCCTGATGAGTTTTGAAAAGATCAAAGACGTGATAGGTAGGCGTCTTTACCATTTTCTCGCCCTCTGTGAGAATAAGAGACTGCAAGACGTTCACAGCCTGCGCAAGATTTGCCATTACTACCTTGTCGCTGTGGTTATTGAAGATGTTCAAATTGCAAGCCGCCACGATAGCGTCACGCATTGTGTTCTGCTGATAGAGGAAACCTGGGTTTGTGCCCTCCTCAACGTCATACCAACAGCCCCACTCGTCAACTATAAGACCTATCTTACCCTCTGGATCACGGCGTGACATTATCTCGCTGTGACGTTTTATAAGCTCGTCCATATATAGAGTTTTTGATATAGTTTCGTAATACTCCTCGTCTGAAAACTCAGTTGCACTGCCCTTTTTGCTCCAGTCGCCTGTAGGAACAGTGTAATAGTGCAAAGAGATAGCCTTTGTGTGCCACTCCCCAAGGTTTGACATTACAACGTCCGTCCAGTTATAATCGTTGGAATTTGGTCCGCAGGCAATTTTGTAAAGCTCATTGCCGCTGAAATTCTTGCAAAAGCTCTGATATCTTCTATATTCATCGCAGTAATACTCAGGGCGCATTGAGCCGCCGCAGCCCCAGTTTTCGTTGCCTATACCAAGATATTTAAGCTTCCAAGGCTTTTCTCTGCCGTTTTTTCTTCTCAGGTCAGCCATAGGCGAAACACCGTCAAAGGTGATATATTCTATCCACTCTGCAAGCTCCTGAACAGTGCCGCTGCCGAGATTTCCTGCAAGATACGGCTCACAGCCTATCTCTTCGCACAGGTCAAAGAACTCATTTGTGCCGAAAGAGTTATCCTCCGTCACGCCGCCCCAGTTGGTGTTTATCATTTTCTTTCTCTGGGATTTTTCGCCGATACCGTCTTTCCAATGATACTCGTCAGCAAAGCAGCCTCCCGGCCAGCGGAGAACAGGCATTTTTATCTCCTTGAAAGCTTCGATAACGTCTTTTCTTACGCCGTTTATGTTCGGTATCTCAGAATTTTCGCCAACGTACATTCCGTTATAGATACATCTGCCAAGATGTTCGGAGAAGTGTCCGTATACCTCCGGGTTGATGTGGGAACGTTTGTCTGCGGTATTGATAAGCATTGAAATCTCTTTCATTGTGACCTCCTTGATGTATATGATTTTAGTTTCAATTATATTTTATCACTTGACAAAAAAACAACAATGATATATCCTATTATTATACTGATACATCATACGAAATTAGAAAGGAAAAACCTATGGAACTTCACGCTTTGGGACTAAACTACAGCCATGACGGGTCTTTTGATATACGCCGTCCAAACGGTTCGGGGGATAATCTTCTGCTTATATTCAAATCTTCTGCGGTGGTTCGTTTGCACGGCAGGGAATACACAGTTTCCCCTGACAGCGCAATACTATACAAAAAAGGCACTGAGCAGATATACCGTGCCTGCAAGGGTTTTTACATTAACCACTGGCTTCATTTCGATTGTGACGATATGCTCACCCGTGACTATTCACTCCCATATGATACGATTTTTATGTTATCAGACGCAGAGAAAACTGAGGATATATTATCCACCATAAGCAGACTCAGCTTATCTGAAAGCGGCAGGCGTGAGGATTATATCGAGCTTATGCTCAGAATGCTGCTCATAAGACTTGGAGAGGAATATTCTCTCAGCAAGAGCGGTCAGCCGCCAAGAAAGCGCAGTCACTACGCTGACGCACTTGAGCGGCTCAGGGCTGACATCTACAGCTCTCCCTCCGGGAGCAGGAACATTGCCGACATGGCGAAAACTCTCAGCGTAAGCCCCTCCCACTTTCAGTATCTTTACACCTCACGCTTCGGTGTGAGCTGTTATGAGGATATTCTATGTGCGAGAATGAAAAACGCTGAATACTATCTTCTCAGCACTGACATGACAGTGAAAAACATTGCCGCCGTATGCGGATACGAAAATGACGTGCATTTCATGCGGCAGTTCAAACGCAGATACAACATGACACCCTCACAGTTTCGGCTAAAAAACAAGAAATAGGCATATGCAAAAAGCGGACGAAAAGAACTCGTCCGCTTTTATTCTGTCAAATATCTATTAAAAGGCCTGCGACCAAAGTCCGCCCCTACAAAACAGCTTAATCTTCGATCTCCGACTGATCCTCAATGACAACAGGGTGACCGTCCTCGGTCATTATCATATCCCCTGCACTGCACTGAACAGCCGTCTGCTCTGCGGTTATGTCATTGGGTTTGAGTTTGAATCTTATTGCCTGCTTGCAGTTTTCTATCTCAACATATGTATGCTTTCCGCCCGACTCTCCGTCCAGCGTCCAAGGCACTTCGTTCTCACTTGTGAATGTGACCCTTGAAGTCTTGAACGTCACAAAATGCTTATCGTTGAGCTTATTAAGCACCGCTTCATTTATGGTGTTGCTCAGCTCGATAGCGTTCTTAGGCGTCTTTACCAGAACCACCTCGAAAAGTCCATCGTCAAAGCACACCCCGGAAGCGATAAGCTTTTTCATTCCTCCCACAGAGATAGTATTTGAGATAAGACCGAGTATAAAGCTTCCTTCTACTACCTCGCCGTCATGCTCCACTCTCATTTGCTGACCTGTTATCTTTGAAAGCCTTTTTATCCCCTCTGCCACATATGCGGCATGACCAAACTTGTTTTTCATCGTTTGTGAGGTTTCATAAGAAACGTCAGTGAAAGCGCCAAAGCCTGCTACATACACAAAATACTGACCGTTGAACTTACCAACGTCATAATCAAAATACACGCCGTCAACTATCTCCCTTGCGGCGTCAAGCATTTTTTTCGGTATGCTCAAAGACTGCGCACAATCGTTTGTTGAACCGGCAGGGATATATCCAAGCGGTATTTTCTTATCAAATGTCATCATTGCCTTGACAGCCTCAGACAATGTTCCGTCACCGCCTGATGTGACTATCATGTCATAATCCTGACCGCACTTGCAAAGCTTGTTATAGCCGTCAAGCTTAGCCTGCGTAGGGTATGTGACTACCTCATAGCCGCCCTTTGTAAAAATATCCACAATGTCGCAAAGGTTATCTTTTATCTGTCCCTTGCCAGCATGGGGGTTGAACACAAAAAGCAATTTTTTCATTTTCCCAGCCCCTTTTCGTTTTTCAAATTCCTATTATTCTACTTTTTATCTATCTTTCTTACACACTTTTTACATAGAGAATTATACCACAAATTTCACAAAAGTCAAGTATTATTGCGACAGCCGTCAAAAAGTTCGTCAACAATCACAAACAAATTGTCAGCCAAACCACGAGGGTGACAAAGATAATAAGGGCAAAACATATAAAATAAGCAAGGCGGATAGGCGGGCGACCAAAGATCGCCCCTACGGGAAATAATCATCGCCGCAGGCGATACCTTAATTCCTCATTCCTCACTCCTCATTCCTCACTTATCTATAAGGTGGCATAATAATGATATTTCTATTTCTTCTGCCCTTTTATCTGGGCGTATCATCATACATGATGTTCCGATTTTTCTACTGGATGAAGCACTGCAACCACAGATTTAACTGGCTGCGTTTCAAAGTGCCTTTTGCAGTGGTTTATCTTTTCATGGCGCTTTCGCCTGTTATAGCTTTTCTGCTCCCGAAATCCGCCGTTGCTATCGTCATAAGGCGAATTTCTACATACTGGATAGGCATTATGCTCTACTCGCTATTGTATGTGGTGCTTTTTGACCTGCTAAGACTTATCGCAAAGCACACGAAGCTCAAAAACACGCTGCTTTTTTCCCGTGGAAGCGTTATTTCCATAGGCTCGGTGGTTGTGGCTTGTGCGGTGGCGACCTGTCTTTACGGCATTTTCAATGCACGAAACATCAAGGTGAATGAATACAGCGTAACTGTCAACAAGTCATGCGGCAGTGACAAGCATTTAAAGGCTGTGCTTGTGGCTGACTTGCACATGGGTTACGCTATCGGTGTAGACCACATCACAAATATGGTTAAGAAAATAAATGAGCAGAACGCTGACATTGTTATAATTGCAGGAGATATTTTTGACAACAGCTATGACGGCATGGACGATCCCGAAGGTATAAAGGCACAGCTCAAGTCCATAAAAAGCAAATATGGCGTATATGCGGTCTACGGCAATCATGACATTGATGAAAAGATACTAATGGGCTTCACATTCGATTGGGGCGGCAAGCAGCTTAATAGTGAAAAAATGACAAACTTTATAAAAGAGTGTGACATAAAGCTTATCAATGATGAGTCAGTTTTGATAAACGATGAATTTTATCTTGTGGGCAGGCGTGACACTGACAAGCCCGGTACTGAGGACGGCACTCGTGCAGAGATATCAGAGCTTACGAAGGATCTTGACAAGACCAAGCCGATATTCGTGCTTTCCCACGAGCCTGACGAGCTTCAAAAGACCGCTGATGCAGGTGCAGACATAGATTTCTCAGGTCACACACATGACGGGCAGCTTTTCCCGGGCAATCTGACAATAGGTCTTTTCTGGGAAAACCCATGTGGCATGATAAAGAAAGATAATATGTACTCCATTGTCACCTCTGGTGTTGGTGTATACGGCACTTTCATGAGGGTAGGAACTGACGCTGAGATATGCTCTGTAGATATTGATTTTGCAGGTTAAGTTATATAGTAAAAGGTCTGTCACTTGATTTTGGTGACAGACCTTTTTTATGCTAAACAATATCCTTTTCAAACACGGCTTTGATATTCATATCCCCGTTCACCTTAGCCTTTATCTCCGATTGGGTATTATCGCCCTTTACGCCCTCCCAATGGTCAAAATGCCAGCCTGATTTTGCTTGTGCGTTCAATTTTATCTCACAGCCGTCAAAATATGTGCCGCTATAATCACTTTCTATTTCAACGCCCCCTATCAAAACGCTTCCCTGCTCGTTATCCGCTGATATCTTCACTGTTCTGCGCTCATAATAGTCAAACTCTCTTTCAAGATAGCCAAGCACTTTATCATATCTTCCCTCAATAAAATTCTGCCAACGTATTATCATAGGGTCTGTAGCTTTCGCAAGGTTTGCCCATGTTGGAAAACGGTCGAAATAATTATCAAGCTCGCCGTAATAGATATTCTTATAATATTCGAGATACTCCCCGAACCGCTCCGCAGTAAAGTTCACGCTTCCAAGCTGACACATTGCCGAGGTGAGCTTCAAATCAAATTCCTCGTTATCTATAAGGCTGCAAAGTATTCCGCCAAACTTTGTATAGCTTTGGCTTCTAAGATACGAGAACATATTTGTTTCCAGATCCTTCTCGTTATAATGCGAGCATGACGATTCCGTATCGAAAAGCACAAAGCGCCATCTGCCATCTGCATAGCTATTGCCCTGCTCTATGGTTCTTGTGCGCCAGCAAGCATAGTTGTTCTGCGGCCAATCGTCATTGAAGATATACATTTCCGTGGCGGCATACTCCACAAGGTTATCCATATCTATCATTGCGCAGGCTTTGCGATAATTCTCCTCAATGGACATATCGTTTTCTGTGATAAACTTATACATATCATTGAAAAGCTTTTCGTCCTCAGCCTCACCCTCGCTCAGCTCATCATTTTTATACATGACAACGTTGCTTTTTGCAACATTATATCTATCCGCAAAATATCTGTCGCTGTAATCCGACTGCAAGGTATAAAGTCCCCAGTATTCACCGTCTATAAACAGCACGCAGGCTGTTCCCTGCTGAGTTTCAACACCTCTGCCTGACACCATATTTTGTATCATCATGTCCTTGAATTTTGAATAATTGGCGTCATTTCCGCCGTTTCTAAGCACAAAGGTCTTGCATGAGGTGATAGCCTCGCCGTTTACATCTGTAAAGCTATCCCAGAAAGCTGTATCAAAAGAGCTTTTGCCGTAATCGTTTCGAGCATAAAGCCTGAACGACTTTTGATAATCCGCCCTAGACCAGCCGCCTTGTATCCTTATGCCGCAATCCTGAGAAATAAGGCTGCTGCCCTCGCTGTCGAAATACTCAACATAACATTCTTTTTCCCACTCTCTGCCACGCTGATTATAGTTTGCAGGGATAGAGCCGTTCCAAGGGTGGTCGGGATTTTCTTCGTCATATTCTTTGTATACGTCCCCAAGACAGTAAATGCCCGTTTTTTCGTTGAAAAGCCCGTCAGGATCGGTGGTAATGGATACTATAGGCAGATTGTTATGATCTGCACTTGAAACGTCCACAAAATAAGTGGCAGTAACAGTTTTTCCGCACTTTCCGCTTGTACCCTCTGCGCAGGCTCTAATGACAGTGCCTTTATCAACTGCGCTTTTGTCAGGCAGTTTTATGTTGTCACGATAATCAAGCTGTATTTTCATAGGGTCATAAGCCGAAAGGACATTTTCATCATCTGACCTGTCGTCAATTCTCAGGGCATTTTCATAGACCTTTCTTGTGTCCGACGTGGCAGGGTCAGTGCCGTCAGTGGTATAATACACCGTCTGACTCTCCCCTGCGGTTATCTCAAGGTCAAAAGCCTTTTCATAGCTGCCTGCCGCCTGAGAAAACGCAGGTGTATCGCCGATAGTTTTCTCTGCATTCGCCGCAAGAGGTGTAGGCTCTGAAACGTACATTTCACCCTTGGCATTTTTAGAATAGCTCACGCCCTTGTTAAGCTTAGGCAATTTTATGCTCTCGCACTGAAGCGAGTCATATTTCAATATTATCTCCGCTTCGCTGACCTTGCCTATGCTAAAATCAGCGTGAGGAAAATCAGCATTTTCAAAGCCTGCTGACGAGCAGTATACTATTATATAGTCATGGGCTTTTACTACATAGTCCCCTAATGGCTGATCTTCACCGCCATTTTTTGAAAGTGAAAATCCCGTAAGAGAAATATCTTTATTTGTAGGATTATATATCTCTATCCAATCGCTTGGTTCTCCGTTTTTGTCCTGCATAGCTGTTTTCTTAGATGTTTCGCTGTTTGAGGGGCATATCTCGCTTATATATATTTTCGGCGGTCTTATTATAACTGCAGCGAGCATTACCACCGCTGCCACCGCCGCAAGACAAAACCCTATCACGGAAACCCTTTTCAGTCCCAATATGAAACCTCCCGCTCTGCAATATTACAAATATCATTATAGCCTTTTTTCACATTTCTGTCAACCGACTGCAAAACATACAAAATCCATGGGAATTTTCTCTGTGGCTTTTACTATTTCTACAATCCTTTTAACTTTTACTTGACAAACTTTTACGGCTGTGCTTTAATAGAGTAGTAGGGTAAAATCCCCGTAAACACGAAAGGAATGGTACATATATGAAGTTAAGAAAAGTTCTGGCACTTGCCGCTGCTGCGGTAATGGCTGTGGCTGCTCTTGCGTCATGCGGCGTTAAGGAGGACTCCTCAAACGATTCAAAGGCAGGCGGCTCATCAGAAAAGCACTATAAGATAGGCATTGTGCAGATAATGGAGCATACATCTCTCAACACTATCAGAGATGCTGTTATCGACAGACTTGCAGAGCTTGGCTATGTTGACGGCAAAAACTGCACTATCGACGCTCAGCAGGCTAACAACGAGTCAACAACTGTTCAGCAGATACTCGACCAGTTCAAGGCTGACGGTGACGATATCATCATCGCTATCACAACACCATGCGCACAGCTTGCAGCTCCATACTCTGAGGAGATACCTGTAGTATTCTCCGCAGTAACAGACCCTATCGGTGCAGGTCTTTGCGACTCGCTTGAAAGCACAGGGGCAAACATCACAGGCACATCTGACAAGCTCGCTATCACAAATATACTTGACTTTGCGCTTGAAATGAAGCCTGAAATAAAAACTCTCGGTTATCTTTACAACACAGGCGAGGACAACTCAGTTTCAACCCTTAAAGAAGTAAAGGCTTACTGTGAGGAAAAGGGCATCACTGTTATCGAAGGCGCTGCTTCAAACACATCTGAGGTGCAGGAAGCTGCTCAGAACCTTGCCGCAAAGTGCGACGCTGTATTCTCACCTAACGACAACACTATTGCAGGCGCTATGGGTACAGTTACAGAAGTTATGAACAAGGCTAAAGTTCCAATGTTCGTTGGCGCTGACTCAATGGTAATGGACGGCGGTCTTGGCACTGTTGGTATCGAGTATTCCGACCTTGGAAAGGAAACTGCAAACATGGCAGCTCAGATACTCAGCGGCGAAAAGAAAGCTTCTGAGATACCAATAAAGGTATTCAACGAAGACCTCAGCACTTACATCAACAAGACAACTGCTGACACGATCGGTATCACTATTCCTGACGATATTGCAAACGGAGAAAAGACAGTTTACTTTGATTAAACTATTGCAAAATCAAATCAAACATAGTATAATAGTAGGGAGCGGGACTTTCGCTCCCTGCTATTTTTTATTGAAAGGAAAATTATATGAAACTGAATAAGAAAACAGTTATCTCGCTTATACCGAAAGCTGTGCTTTTGATCTTACTTCTTGTGATAATAAACACTCAGCTCACGGAAAGCGTTGTTACGGGAACATTTGAAAAAGGTCTTGTTTTTGCTATCCTCGCTTTGGGAATATTCATCTCATTCAGGATACTTGATATCCCTGACCTGTCGGTAGACGGAACTTTCACCCTTGGCGTTGCAGTATCAGTTATGCAGGCTTTCAACGGCGACCCTATCAAGGGCATACTGCTGTCAATAGTTGCAGGAGCTATCGCAGGAAGCGTGACGGGAATACTTATCACAAAACTCAACGTTCAGCCTATACTTGCGGGAATAATCACAATGACGGCTCTTTACTCCATAAACCTGAAAATCATGGACAGACCTAATATTTCACTCTATAAGAAAGATACTATATTTACAATAGCACAGAAATATTTCGGCGACTATTACAAGCTTGCGGCGGCAGGTATCGTGCTTGTTATTGCGGCTGTTCTGCTTTTCTGGTTTCTTAAAACTCAGGCAGGAATGTCACTTAGAGCCACAGGCGACAACGAATACATGGTAAGGGCTTCTTCAATAAACTCAGACAGAATGAAGATAATGGGCTTTGCCATTGCAAACGCTTTGGTATCCCTTTCAGGCGCAATGTACGCTCAGTATTCCTCGGCAGGCGACTCAAACAGCGGTACAGGTATGCTGGTGGTAGGCCTTGCTTCTATCATTATTGGTGAGATATTCTTCAGCAAGCACTCGATCCTCTGCGGAATACTTGCGGCGATATTCGGTGCGATAGCATACAGATTTGTTCTTGCTTTTGCAATGAATCTCGGTATGGACAGCAACTACACAAAGCTTTTCTCAGCCTGCATAGTTGCCCTTGCTATCTCTCTGCCTGCTATCAAGAAGTATATCACAAAGGCATACAAGCGTGTATGCAGTGACAAATAGGAGGTTTAAAATGCTTAAGCTTGAAAATATAAACATAACCTTCAACAAGAACACTGCCAACGAGCGTAAGGCGCTCCAGCACATAGACCTTGATGTAGCTGACGGAGATTTCGTTACTGTAATAGGTTCAAACGGTGCAGGAAAATCCACACTTATGAACGTTATCAGTGGCAGCTACGAAGCGGACACCGGCAAGATATTCCTTGACGGAAAGAACATCACTCACCTAAAGGAACATCAGCGTGCAAGAACTATAGGCAGGCTTTTCCAGGATCCGCTGAGAGGAACTGCACCAAACATGACCATAGAGGAAAACCTCGGCCTTGCCTACAGTCGTGGAAAGCGTCGTTCGCTGACTATCGGTATCAGGAAAAAGGACGTTTCAGTATTCAGAGAAAGGCTCAAAGAACTTGACCTAGGTCTTGAGGACAGAATGAAAATGCCTGTGGGACTGCTTTCAGGAGGTCAAAGACAGGCGCTCACATTGCTTATGGCGACTATCGTTACACCAAAGCTTCTGCTTCTTGACGAACACACTGCGGCACTTGACCCTAAGACCGCAGAAAAGGTCATGAGGATAACCGAAAAAATAGTAAAAGAAAACGCACTGACTACTCTTATGATAACACACAACATTTCAAATGCCATTGAATACGGCAACAAGACTATCGTAATGAGCCAAGGCAAACTGCTTCTTACTATCGAGGGCGAGCAGAGAGCAAACATGACGGTGGAAAAGCTTATGAAGCTTTATTCCGACACCGCCGAGGACGAACTTTCAGACAAGATGATACTTCAAGAATAATCAGACATACAAAAAGCTGCGGAGCGAAAACTCCGCAGCTTTTACTTTTGTTCTTTCACATAAGACTAAACATATGTTATATCTATTCCCGCGATCTTTGCTCTGCCCTTTATGATAAGGATCTTTTCTTTTTCATCATAAGCTACGTTAGGCTGGTCTATTCCGCCAAGAACACAGTCGGCTTCCACCTTTATGCCCCAGTTCTTCGGGATATAAAGCTCCACTCCGCCGCAAAGCACATCAACATTCAGCTCAACTTCGTTTCCTGCCATATCGGCAGAATCAAAGTACACCTCCATACCGCTGTAACGGCAGCTTATGTCAACTCTTTTCAGCACCTTTGAGGTTATATACTTTGTGCAGCCTGAAAATTTTGCGTCGATACGCACATATTCCCCGTTGTCTGAGGATTTATCCCATGCAGGATTATCGGTAGTGTGGGTGGTCCACTTGCTTTGGGTAAACCTGTAGCGGTAAGGGAAAATAAATGAAAATCCCACGCTGAGAAGCAGTGCCGCACCCAGAACAGGCCATGGGGTGAACTTCTCGATACCGAGAGTTTCGTCAAAGAGTATCGCCATGATAGCCATAGGGAAGAATATTCCCCAGAAGTTAAGGTGTCTGACGCTCGTTACGATAACAGGAACGAGGAGCAGTGAGATCACAACGCTCCACACGCCTACACTTCCAAGCAGACCTGTGCGGTCAAGAATAAGCGCAACGCCTGCAAGGATAAAGAACAAGCCCCATATAAGATTTTTGTTTTTCATAGAAATCTCCTTTCTCCAAGTCTGAGCTTCAAAAGCTTGTAATAGCTTCGTGAGGCGTAAAGCTGTTTGTGAGTGCCTGCAAAGCTTATAAGGCTTGCAGAGGTTATGTTTCGCTCAACGGAATAGATGTGCTTTACGTTCACGATTGCTGATTTTGACACTCTCACGAATTTTCTCGGAAGTATCTCTTCAAGCTCGAAAAGCTTCATTTTGACCTGAAAAACGTCGTCAGAGGTATGAGCGTTAAGATTATGTTCCCCTGTTTCAAAAAACAGTATGGAATCAATGGGAGGATAGAACTGAACTGCGTCTTTGAAAAAAGCTATCTCAGGATCGCCCTCTGTCGACTCCGCCGCCCTTTTCATTTTAAGCACACGTTCATCGGGCTGGGCGCACCTTATGACTATCTCGTCTTCAGACATATTCTCGTCTATCTCTATCCTGACCTTCACGCTTTCACCCCCAGTTTTATCTGACAGCCTTATTATAATCTATTTTTCTTTTCATGTAAACCCCTTTTGGCTGACAGGTGCAGATTTCTATGTAAGAGGTAAATTTTATGGTCCAAAGGGGTGCTGACCATGCAGCACCCCTTGATTTAGTTTTTTACCAGTAGCTTGCCTCGCTGCCTGTGCCATTTTGCATATATTTGTATATGAGTTCAAAAAGCTCGCTGTTGTCAACATTGTTTTGTTCCATATAATCCACAACGCCCTGAGCGGTAAGACCGCTTGCATAGTCGCTGTTTCTAAGCACCATTGCAAACTCTGCCGCAGAGCAAGCCTTTGCAAAATTCTGTGACACAGCCTCTGTATAGTCAGAACACATAACAGACTTGTCTATAAGCTTGCTTTCGCTCGCCTCCGGGTCTTTATACCTCACTGAAACTGTGAGCATTTCTCCGCTGAGCTCGTTGGTTTCAGCCTTGCTCTCGTTATCCTGATATTTCAGCGACTTTTCATTGCCGTTATTTGGCACTATCTCATACAAAACCGTGACCTGCTGACCCGAGCCGATATCGCCTGCGTCCTTTGTATCGTCCTCAAAGTCCTCATCATTGAGAAGTCTGTTTTCATAGCCCACCAGCCTGTATGCTGAAACATTTTCGGGATTAAACTCTATCTGCACCTTTGCGTCCTTTGCGACAGTGAAAAGCGTTCCGCTCATTTCTGTTACAAGCACTCTTTTTGCTTCGTCAACGCTGTCGATATAAGCATAGTTTCCGTTGCCGTTATCAGCAAGGGCTTCAAGCCTGTTATCCTTATAGTTTCCTGAGCCGAAGCCAAGCACTGAGAGATATACCCCTGAGTCACGCTTTTGTGATATAAGGTTGGTAAGCTCTTCTTCACTTGACAGACCAACGTTCAGATCGCCGTCAGTTGCAAGGATAACTCTGTTGTTGCCGCCCTCTATGAAATACTCCTCTGCAAGCTTGTAAGCTGTGGTAATTCCTGCCGCACCTGCTGTCGAGCCGCCTGCTGACAGGCTGTTAAGTGCTGAAACTATCTCCTCGCTGTTGTCGCCACTTTCGCCCTCAAGAACAACGCTGTCGCTGCCTGCATAAGTGACGATAGAAACTCTGTCATCAGCCCCAAGGTTTTCAGCAAGCATTGAGAAAGCCTGCTGAACAAGAGGAAGCTTATCCTCGTCCTCCATTGAGCCGCTCACGTCTATGAGGAAAACAAGGTTTGTAGGAACGTCCTTGACCTTTGCTTCCCTTGCCTGAAGCCCCACCAGCATAAGCTTTGCTTCACTGTTCCAAGGACAATCTGAAAGTTCAGTATTTATAGACACCGCGCCCTCCGCAGGCTTTTCATAGTCATACTTGAAATAGTTTATGAACTCCTCTGTTCTCACAGCGTCAGGATCGACCTCCCAGCCGTCGTTTATCATTCTTCTCACGTTTGTATAGGAAGCAGTGTCAATGTCTGTGGAAAAGGTGGAAAGCGGTTCGTCTGAAACAAGCTTATAGCCGTTTTCGGTCAGATGGTTATATTCCTCGGTATTGTAACCCCCTCCTATATTCGCCGTGCCGTCAGTATCTCCGGCTGTAACATTGCTGTATCTGTAGTTTTCCGCAGTTGTTCTTTCATTGTTATAGCTGCCGCTCTTTCTGCTCTCCGAGCCGTCATAACCGCTTCCGCATGAAGCAAGCATTGTCGCCGTCATCATAAGCGACAGAGTCATGGTCAAGTTTCTTTTTATGCTGTTTGAAGTTGTCTTTTTCATAGCTGTCATCTCCCGTAAAATAGCGTGGGCGATATGCCCTTGCGTTGTTAGCTACATAGTCCTCCACTTAGCAAGCAGGTCTTGCAGATCGTTTTTCGAGGAATATCTCATTCGGTCATAGAAATAATCGTTCTTGCTTTTCTGCGAGTCTTTAAGAATACCCGAATCATCGTCAAGACTTTTCCAGCCGTTTTGAAAAACGATATCCCCGTCAAGAGAAATTTCTATCTGAGGTGCATTTTCAAAGGCCATAGAATAAGTGCCGTTTTCTTTCCTCAGTGGTATGAAATATTCTCTGTTTTCCTGCATGATATAAGGGGTAGAGCTTTCAATGGTGATATTTGTTTTGCTTTCTTCTCTTGTCTTTGATACAAGGCTGTTTATTCTCAGGGTGTAATGTGCGCTGTCGCTGTCGAGCCTTGCTGAAAGCACTGTCACATCTGCAAAGAAGTCTGTATCTTCCAGAACGCTGTCCTCTGTGAAATAATCATCGCCCTTTGGAATGTAGCTGTCCTCATAAGCCTTTGTGTCTGTGTGGCTGAAACTGAGCTGTTCGTATGTCTTTTCTTCTCTGTTTTCAAGCCTAGCCTTGTCAGCCGTTTCTACGCTATGCTTTGAAACACTGTCCGACTCTGAGCGGATATCGGCGTAAAGGCTTACACCGCCGATAATAAGCACGAGCGAGGCTGCTGCCGCTGCAAATTTTCTGTAATTTCTGCGGCTTACTTTTATCTGTGTCTGATCTTTGTCCGTTTTGTTTTCAAGCTGTCCCTCTATCCTGTCCCAGAGCTTTTCCATGTCAGGGGCAGTATCAGAAATATGCTTTTTGTAAAGAAATTTTATGTTCTTAGCCATAGATACTGTCCTCCTTTATGGTCTTTTTTAGTTTGAAAACAGCCTGACGGTATTTCCATGTGACAGTACCCAGCGGATTTCCCACTGCCCGACTTATCTCACGAAATGTCATATCCATTCCAAGCCTCATGTTCAGGATATCCCTTTCGCCCTCTGAAAGCAGCTTCAAAGCCTCCTCGAAGGTGAGCTTTCCGATCACATCGTCGTCTACCCGCATACTGTCCTGCTGTTCTTTATGCCCTGCTTCTTCATCATCAAGGGTCGGCGTTTCGTGCCGCCTTTTTCTGATAAAGTCAAGAGCGAGATTTTTCGCCATTACAGTCAGATATCGCTTATGCCCCGTTCCCTTTCGGTACTGACCTGCGGTGTCCCATAGCTTTAGGAAAAAATCTGATGTGAGGTCCTCAGCGTCCTGAGGACTTTTCACAATGTCAAGCATGATGTTATATATCACCTTGCCGTAGCATTGATAGATCTCCCTAAGCCCGTTTTTGTCATTTTTCAGGATCAGCTCCACCCTGAAATCGAACTCAGTGTCGGTCAAGTCTTTCACACCCCTCGATAACTTATATACGATTCTGCACGGGAGATTTTATGGCAAAATAGTATACAAATTTTACTTTTATTTTTTGTGCATTGATAACAAACTTATGTACAAACACAATTGTGCCGATAAGATATTTTAGCACATTAAAGTACTTCTGTCAAATAAAAGAACACACCCCCGTCCATATGAACGAGGATGTGTTCTTCGTGTGAAGATCTATGAGAAATTATTTGGAGAGGTCAATATTTCTTACAGCGTCCCTTACCTTAAGAACAAAGGTCGGAGAAACTGAAAGCTCGTCAATGCCCATTCTCAGGAAGGTTTCTGTGAGAGTAGTGTCAGCCGCAAGCTCACCGCATATACCTATCCATGCGCCGTTCTTGTGGGCGTTCTCTGCAGACATTTCAATAAGTCTAAGTATAGCCTCATGGTGAGTGTCGCAGAACTGCTCTATATCAGGGTTCTGCCTGTCACAAGCAAGGGTATACTGAGTGAGGTCATTAGTGCCAACGCTGAAAAAGTCCACAAGCTTTGCAAGCTTGTCGCTTATGATAGCCGCCGCAGGGGTCTCTATCATGATGCCAAGCTCAACGCTGTCGGAAATTGTTATGCCCTGCTCTTTAAGCTCAGCCTTGACTTCACCACACATAGCAAGGGCTTTTTCTACCTCTGAAACGCTTGTTATCATAGGGAACATTATGCCCAGATTGCCGTATACGGAAGCTCTGAAAAGCGCTCTGAGCTGAGTTTTGAATATCTCAGGTCTTGTAAGACAAATTCTTATTGCTCTGTATCCCAAAGCTGGGTTTTCCTCTTTTTTCAGACCAAAGTAATCCACCTGCTTGTCAGCGCCGATATCCAGCGTTCTTATGATGACCTTTTTCCCTGCCATGCTCTCAAGAACACGCTTATAAGCATGAAACTGCTGTTCCTCTGTAGGGAAATCTGAGTTTTCAAGATAGAGAAACTCGCTTCTGAAAAGACCTATTCCGCCTGCGTCATTGAGAAGCACAGCACCGATGTTGTCAACACTTCCGATATTGGCATAAATATTTATCTTTTTGCCGTCCTTTGTGACATTCTCCTTGCCTTTGAGGGTCTGCAAAAGACGCTTTTTCTCCTCGTCTGCTTTTTGCTTTGCGGTAAGCTCAGCGGTGGTCTTTTCATCAGGGTCAACGAATATCTCCCCTGTGAAACCGTCAACGATAGCAAAGTCGCCGTCCTTTATTTCTGACAGGAATTTGCTTCCTACGCCTATTACCGCAGGTATGTTCATATTTCTTGCAAGGATAGCTGTATGTGAATTTGATGAGCCATGCGCAGTAACGAAGGCAAGCACCTTGTCTTTATCAAGAGATATAGTTTCGCTTGGTGCAAGATCATCGGCACAAACTATCATCTTGTCGTCACCTGCTGAGCCGTCGCCGACATTGCCCGTGAGGTTTGCGATGATCCTGTTGGAAATATCCTTTACATCTGCGGCTCTTGCCTGCATATAAGGATCGTCCATAGAAGCAAACATCTCCGCAAAGTTGTCTGCCGTCACTGCCACTGCATATTCTGCGTTGACCTTCTGGCTGTCGATGATATTCTCTATAGACTCGTTATAATCATCATCTTCAAGCATCATCATGTGTATCTCAAAGATCTGAGCGTTTGTTTCGCCCACCTCCCTGAGTGCCTTGTCATAAATGCTCTGGAGCTGTTCTGTGGCTGCCTGCTTAGCTCTGGCAACTCGCTTCTTTTCTCCCTCGCTGTCTTCTGTGTGAATACGTTTTATAGCGGTATCCTGCTTTTTGAATACTGAGATCTTACCCATTGCTACCGCACCGTAAACGCCTTTTCCTGTATACTTAGTCATAAATATCCGCCCCTTTTCTCATAGATCTTATTATTCTTCACGCTGTTTCCAGCCGATGGGACGCTCCTGCGAACACACCGCAGAAACGTCCCGCCGGCTGGACGGCTTTAACCGCCCAGCTGACAGATAATAATTAAAGTGTTTCCTCAAAAAATGCCTTGAGTGCTTCGGAAGCCTTGTCCTCGTCTGCACCCTCGCAGGTAACAGTAACAGTATCGCCCTGCTTAACGCCCAGACCCATAAGAGCCATAAGCTTTGTGATGTTCACGCTCTTTCCGCCCTTTTCGATAGTGCAAACGCTCTCGAACTCCTTTGCTTTCTTTGCAAGAAGTCCAGCCGGTCTTGCGTGGATACCAACTTCGTCTGTGATTGTGTAGCTAAATGTTTTCATGATGAATACCTCCAAATAATTATTTTATCTTCAAGATCATATCTCCTGCCGAAACGCTGTTTTGTGCGACAGGTTCAACAGACGCATAATCGTCCGTGTTGCCAATTATGATAGGTGTTGTCACCTTATAGCCTGCGGCTTTTATCTTATCCATATCAAAGCTTATGAGCAGGTCGCCTTTCTTGACCTCCTGACCGTCACTGACATGGGCTTCAAAATACTGTCCGCCAAGCTTTACAGTGTCGATACCGATATGGAGAAGTATCTCCACACCATCGTCCGATACCATATTTACGGCATGCTTTGTGTCAAAAACGCTGTCTATCTTTCCGTCGCATGGAGCGTAAAGCTTGCCCTCTGACGGCTCAACGGCTGCGCCCTCACCGAGTATCTTTTGTGAGAACACCTCGTCCTCAACGTCCTCAAGCTTAACGGCAGTGCCGTTCATGTGAGAGTAAAGCGTTATTGTCTTGACGTTAGTTTCTGTGTTTTCTGCACCCTCGGTCTGCGGTTTTTCTTCTATTTTATCAGAAGCTTCCTCAGTGCCGATAATGCTGTCAGGGTCATCGCTGTATGGCGAATCGATAAAATCCTCAAGATCTGATTTTATAACTGAGACCTTTGGTCCGTAAATGACCTGAACGCCGTTGCCCTTGTGGATAACACCCGAAGCACCGCTGGCTTTGAGCATATCGTCCATGACCTTTGAGGCGTCATTTACTGTAACTCTAAGTCTTGTTGCACAGCAGTCAACGTCTGAAAGGTTATCTTTGCCCCCAAGACCTTTGAGTATCATTGCGCTTACAACGTCTGAAGCCCTCTTGTCTGTGCTCTTTACCTTTGCCGCCTTAGCCTCGTTCACGTCGCTTCTGCGATAAAGCTTAGGTTCAACGTCATCAGGCTCTCTGCCAGGTGTTTTAAGATTCATCTTTGTTATCATAAAGTAGAACACAAAATAGTAAACAACTGCATAGATAAGCCCCACAACAACTATCCATATCCAGTGGGTCTTTGCGTTGCCCTGCAAAATTCCGAAGAGGGTCATGTCTATAAGACCGCCTGAGAACGTCATTCCAACGCCAACGTTAAGAATGTGCATAAGCATATAGGAAAGTCCTGCCAATACGCAGTGAACAGCGTACATAAGAGGTGCAACAAACAGGAATGTGAACTCCAAAGGCTCTGTGATACCTGTTATCATTGAAGTAAGAGCCGCTGACAGAAGCAAGCTTCCTACTATCTTTTTCTTTTCAGGACGAGCAGTTTTGTACATTGCAAATGCTGCAGCAGGTAGACCAAATATCATGAACGGGAATTTTCCTGCCATAAATCTTGTTGCCGATACTGAGAAAACTTCTGTTGACTTTGAAGCAAGCTCTGCAAAGAAGATGTTCTGTGCGCCTGCTACCATGTTGCCGTCTATCATCATTGAGCCGCCAAGCTCTGTCTGCCAGAAAGGCATATAGAAAACGTGATGAAGTCCGAATGGGATAAGAGCACGTTCAAGTATTCCATATATCCATGTGCCTGCATAGCCTGAGTTGAGAACGAGCACGCCAAGCTTTGAGATACCAAGCTGTACTATAGGCCACAGATAGAACATTATGATACCAACGATAAGGTATGTGACAGTTGAAACGATAGGAACAAATCTTGTTCCGCCGAAGAATGAGAGCACCTGCGGAAGTTCTGTTTTATAGAACTTGTTGTGCAGTGCCGCAACGCCAAGTCCTACAAGGATACCGCCGAAAACGCCCATTTGCAGCGTGGTGATACCAAGCACTGACGTTGTGGAGTTTTCTGCCATTGCCTCAACGCCGCCCTTTGCGGTGATAAGTGCGCTGATAGTGGTGTTCATTACGATATAGGCGATAGCACCCGAAAGGGCTGCGACTTCTTTCTCCTTCTTTGCCATTCCGATAGCAACGCCCATTGCAAACAGAAGCGCAAGGTTATCGAAAACGGCGCTTCCCGTTTTGCTCATTATGTCGAGGATAGTGTAAAGCACACCGCCCTCATAGATGAATTTGCCAAGATGATAGGTTTCGATAGTTGTGGCGTTGGTGAAAGAGCTGCCTATTCCAAGAAGCAGACCCGCCACCGGCAGCAGTGCGATAGGGAGCATGAACGAGCGTCCCACACGCTGCAATACGCCGAAAATTTTATCCTTCATAATAATAATATCCTCCAAAAAATTATATCTCAGCCGAATTATCATTATGGTACCGTTAATGATAATACCGCAGCGAATACATTATATATAAGCTGTGGCAATAATGCCTATCCGCTTATTTTCTTCAGATGGATCGAAAGAGTTATCATTTCATCTTCCGATATAGTTTTAGCATAATTCTTCAAAATATGATCCTGCATATGCTTTGCACATTTATACTGCTTTTTGAATTTCTTTTTTATTATATCAGCGAACTCCTCGTCCCTGCTGAGAACATTAGGAAGCTCCTGAGATTTGAAGAGCCTTTTCGCAAGATATTTTAAATGAACAAGAAATCTTTCATATGCCACCGAAGTTTTGTTTATCTTTCCTGACAAACAAGCGTCCGCTATCTCAGCACAGCCGTTCACCATTTTAGTGATATCCTGTATCTGTCCCATTTTTGTGCCGAGCCTTGCGTTTATGATGTGCATTGCGATAAATCCTGCTTCATCGCCACTTAGCTCAACTCCCAAACGCTGAAATATCTCCGCCACGCAATATCTTCCAAGAGCAAGCTCCTTTGGGAAGCAGTCGCTTATGGCGTCCATAAGAGGGTTTTCAAATTCAAGCCCCTGCTTTTTTCTTTCAATGGCAAATGAGATGTGATCTGAAAGTGTTATTATGAGCGACTCGTTTAGCTTTCCGTCGATATGTGAAGAAATATAGTCCACAAGATCTGCCGTAAGCTTTATATGCTCATATGGTATCTCGGTCAGGCACTCGATAAGCCTTTTTCTAAGCTCTGAGTCTGTGACAAGATACATTTTCTGTATTTTATCCTTGTCAGGCTCATCACCATATTTTTTCCCAAAGCCTATCCCCTTGCCTGAGATTATCTGCTCTTTTCCTTTATCGTCTATAACGCTTACGGTGTTATTATTTATCACCTTGATTATTTTCATTAAAAATCCCCCTATAAAATCAAAAAAACCAACCTTAATACGAACCCATACAATATGTCCGTACAAAGTTGGTCATGCCCAGTCTATAAATGAAAGGTAACACTCCAATAAAAGATGTTATATATCAATTTCACTATAATTATATTAACACACCTACATTTATTTGTCAACAGCGTACATAAAATTTGTTTTCCAAATCTGTTTTTTTAACAAATAAACTCATTTTGTTTTGTATAAAATCTACAATCATCAGCCTGAAAAGCACAAAAAAGCCGTGGAAACACTGCTGTTCCCACGGCTTTCGGTATGTTAAGAGAGTATCTGTATAGCTTTATTACTTTGTCATAAGCTCGCAAACAAGGTTTGCAAACTCAACAGGGTTGTCGATAGACATACCCTCGATAAGCAAAGCCTGATCGTAAAGAAGCTTTGCATAGTCTTTCAGCTTGTCCTTATCGTTAGCATAGAGATCTTTCAGCTTCTCAAAGATAGGGTGGTTTGGATTTATCTCCAGAGCCTTTTCAGCCTTTACCTTGTTGCCGTCATTCTGAGGCATAGCGTTGAGGACTTTCTCCATTTCGATAGTTATACTGCCGTCTGACGAAAGACAAACAGGGTGAGTTTTAAGCTTCTTTGAAAGACGGACAGTCTTTACCTTGTCAGCGATAGCTTCCTGCATGAAAGTGAACATATCCTTGTTCTCTTCGTCAAGCTTTTTAGCCTCTTCCTTTTCTTCCTCTGTGTCAAGGTCGAGATCAGCATCGCTTATGGACTTGAAAGGCTTGCCGTCATAGTTTATCATCACCTTGATAGCGAACTCGTCAACGTCCTGTGTAAAGTAAAGAACTTCATAGCCCTTATCCTTGATCTTTTCAAGCTGAGGGAGCATTTCGATCCTTTCCTTTGTTTCGCCGCAAGCATAGTAGATCTCTTTCTGATCTTCTTTCATTCTTGAAACATACTCTTTGAGTGTAACGTTCTTTCCGTCAAATGAGGACGGGAACATAAGGAGATCTTTCAGAGTTTCGTTTGCAGCGCCGTATGACTGATAAATGCCGAACTTGAACTGAAGTCCGAATACGCTGTAGAACTTCTCATACTTCTCACGGTCGTTTTTCAGAAGCTTTGCAAGCTCGTTCTTTATGGACTTTTCAAGGTTCTTTGCGATTATCTTGAGCTGTCTGTCCTGCTGTAAAAGCTCACGGGAGATGTTCAGTGAGAGATCCTCAGAGTCAACAACGCCCTTTACAAAGCTGAACCAGTCAGGAAGCAGGTCTGCACACTTTTCCATTATCATTACACCGCTTGAATAAAGCTGGAGTCCCTTTTCATAGTCCTTTGAGTAATAGTCAAAAGGCGCACGGGCAGGTATATAAAGCAGTGCATCATATGTTGCAACGCCCTCGTTCTTTGAATGGATATGTGCAACAGGTGGCTCATAGTCACCAAACTTCTCCATATAGAAGTTGTTGTAATCCTCGTCCTTTAGCTCGCTCTTGTTCTTCTTCCAGATAGGGGTCATGCTGTTAAGAGTTTCGATAGCCTTGTGTACCTCAGGCTCTTTACCCTCCTCATTATAATGAGTATGCTCGACTTCCATTCTGATAGGGAATCTGATGTAGTCAGAATATTTCTTTACAAGTGACTGTATCTGATACTGATCAAGATATGTTGAATACTTCTCGTCATCAGTATCGTCCTTGAGTTTAAGTGTGATAGTTGTGCCGACACCGTCAGGCTTGTCACACTCTTCTATTGTGTAGCCCTCAACGCCGTCAGATGTCCACTTATAAGCCTGATCGCTGCCAAAAGCCTTTGTTACAACTGTAACTTCCTTTGCTACCATAAAAGTAGAATAGAAGCCTACACCGAACTGACCGATGATATCAACATCGTCCCCAAGGTCATTGTCTTTCTTGAAAGCGAACGAGCCTGAGTTTGCGATAGTACCAAGGTTGTTTTCAAGATCCTCCTCAGTCATACCGATGCCGTTATCAGAAACTGTAAGCGTTCTGTTTTCCTTGTCGATAGCGATATTGATAGCGAAGTCGCTCTTTTTCATTCCCACAGAAGTGTCTGTCAGGGACTTGAAATACAGCTTATCAATAGCGTCGCTTGCATTTGAGATTATCTCTCTGAGAAAAATCTCCTTATGAGTGTAGATCGAATTGATCATCATATCGAGCAGTCTTTTTGATTCTGCCTTAAATTCTTTTGTCTGCATAAAATCTCGACCTTTCCTTAATAATATTTTACTTTCTTTGAATACTGTTCCATATAATTAGCACTCTATCTATTTGAGTGCTAATTATATTATACAACAAGGTTGATAAAATGCAATAGTTATCACAAAATTTCTCTTATTTATTTACATTTTGATAACATTTTATCACATACCTGACAAAATACCATTTGCAAAAGCACCATGTTGTGTGTTATAATATATAGATAAGACCGAACAAGGGAGGAATAATATTTGACTACCAAAAAGTCTGTTTCTCTGCTGACCCCTGAAAAACAGCAGGAAAAGAAACTTCTTACTATAGATTGCGTGAAAATTTCACTTCTGCTCATTTTATACAACCTGCTAAACAGGATATTCGCAGTGTTATTCTTTTACGTTGCATACACTTATCACTCAGGGAAATTCACTCTTAGCTACTCGGCAGTTCTCAGCTATCTGAAAAAGCAGACCGCTTTTATAAGCTCAACTACTTTTTCCATGACGGCAAATTTGTTTATTACTCTTATGAGCGTGCTTGTTTTTGGGATAGTTTTTGCTATACTTTTCCGAAAGCGAGGATCAAGCTTCATAAAGCCGAAAAAAGGCACGGCAGCAAAAGGGTTAAAATGGTTTTCAGCCTGCTTTGTGATAAACATTCTGCTGTCACAGCTCACATCTATCCTCACGGGTATACTTGGTCAAAACGGAGTGACAGTTCCCACAAGCGATTTTTCCATTCATCAGCCCTCTGCCCTTGCAGTAATAGTGCAGTTCTCATACGTTGTGATAATAGCCCCTATCGTGGAGGAATTTATCTACCGTGGAGCGATCCTCACGGCTCTAAGCCCATACGGAAGGGGTGCGGCGGTGCTTTTCTCGGCGCTTGCATTCGGACTTATGCACGGAAATATACCTCAGGCAGCTTCGGCATTCGGCACGGGACTTGTTTACGCTATTATCGCCGCAAAGTGCGGCTCGATACTGCCAACAGTTATAATACACTGTCTAAACAATCTGCTTGCAAACTTTTCGTCCATATCTGATGCGATAGGACTTGAACACTATGAAACCTTCATGAGCGTTGCTGAGATAGTCATAGGTCTGGTAGGCTTTATGGTTCTTTTCACAAGTCTTAAAAAGCTTATCATTGATGACAGCGAAAACGTGCTTACACCGAAAGAATGTCGCAGATACGTCTTTACAAACCCTGCCACTATAGTATATATGCTCTGCCTTATCATACCGATAATAAAGAGTCTTGTCCAAGCAAACAGCTGATAAAACAAAACGGGTGACTACCAACACTAAGTTGACAGCCACCCGTTATTTTTATATCCAAAAGTTAATTAGTATGCCTTGCCCCAAAGTACCATATGCTTTGCTGGTTTTCCACAGCATACGCAGGTATCTGCTATCTCTTCCTGCTCAAACGGGATACATCTTGAACCTACTCCTGTGAGTTCCTTTACCTTATCCTCGCAAGCTTCGTCGCCGCACCACATTGCCTTAACAAAGCCGTCGCCCTTTTCCTCAAGAGCCTTCGTTATCTCATCAAGTGTCTTGCAAACATAGGTACGTCTTTCTCTGTTTTCAAGTGCCTTCGCATAAAGACCATCATGAACAGCCTGAAGTCTTTCATTTACTGTTTCAACAAGCTCACCAAGCTTGCAGAATACCTTTTCTCTGTTGTGTCTTGTAACAAGCACACACTGATCGTTCTCAATATCCTTTGGACCAATTTCAAGTCTTACAGGAACGCCCTTCATCTCATACTGTGCAAACTTCCAGCCAGGTGACTGCTCTGAATCGTCGAGCTTAACTCTTATGCCTGCATTTTTAAGCGTATTGTAAAGCTCGTTAGCCTTGTCAAGAACGCCCTCTTTGTGCTGTGCTATAGGTACGATAACTACCTGAACAGGTGCAACAGCAGGTGGCAGAACAAGTCCGTTATCGTCACCGTGTGTCATTATAACTGCACCGATAAGCCTTGTCGTAACGCCCCATGATGTCTGGAATGGGTGTGCAAGCTTATTATCTCTTCCGGTATAAGTGATATCGAAAGCCTTTGCAAAGCCATCACCAAAGTAATGCGAAGTGCCTGCCTGCAAAGCCTTGCCGTCGTGCATAAGAGCCTCGATAGCGTATGTTGCTTCTGCACCTGCGAACTTGTCGCTCTCTGTCTTTCTGCCCTTTACGACCGGCATAGCAAGCTGCTGCTCGCAGAAATCAGCGTATACGTTGAGCATTCTCTCTGTCTCCTCGATAGCCTCCTCAGGTGTCTCGTGGATAGTATGACCCTCCTGCCACAGAAACTCTCTTGAACGCAGGAATGGTCTTGTTGTTTTTTCCCAACGTACAACAGATACCCACTGATTGTAAAGCTTAGGAAGATCCCTGTAGGAATGAACTATATTAGCATAATGCTCGCAGAAAAGCGTTTCAGACGTTGGTCTTACGCAAAGCCTGTCTTCAAGCTTTTCACTTCCGCCGTATGTTACCCAAGCTACCTCAGGTGCAAAGCCCTCAACGTGGTCTTTCTCCTTCTGAAGCAGGCTCTCAGGGATAAACATAGGCATACAAACATTTTCATGACCAAGCTCCTTGAACTTTGTGTCAAGTATATGTTGGATATTCTCCCATATTGCGTAGCCGTAAGGTCTTATTACCATACAGCCCTTTACGCTTGTGTATGAAACAAGCTCAGCCTTCATACATATATCAGTATACCACTTTGCGAAATCCTCGTCCATGGAGGTTATCGCGTCAACCATTTTCTTATCCTTAGCCATTTATAAAACCTCTTTCTTATATCATTCAGGCATTGTCATTATTCTTGTTGCCGTCGTCTTTTTTAACAGCTTCACTGCTGACATTCTTCTTTTTCTTTTTAAAATTAAGAGCATAGATATCCTCGTTATATATCTTATAGTTGGGATCCCAGCCGTCAATGTGGGACTTATCAAATATGCCCTGTACCTTATAGTTCTCAGGATCATTCCCTGTATTCTCACCGTCCACCCTTTCGGGATCGTCCTTTTCGGCAAGCTCAGGGTGACGTTTTTCAATAAATCGTGCTATTTTCGGAGTGATAAGGCAGGCAATGACGATAAAGGTCATTATTACGACACAGCCTGCTGCCAGCTTCAACAGCAATAGCAGTAATTCTTTATTCAGACAAGTCACCTCTTTTCGCAAACATAAAGTTATTATAGCACAATTATTATCCAAATTCAAGAGGTGAAATATGAATTTACCGCCATTTCTGACCTTTAGCACGAAAAAAGGCGGAACAAAGTCCGCCTTAAAGCATTTTCTTTCGTTTGAAAAAGATTATACACACTATCACTACTATTATACTAAGGGCTATAACACCCGGATACCCCTCTTTAAGTTCGGGCATATTCTGAAAGTTCATGCCATACCAGCCCGTGATAAGGGTCAGAGGGAAAAATATAGTGGATATGACCGTAAGAAACTCCATATTCTTGTTCTGCTGAGCATTGACATGGGACTGATAAGCGTCTCGCACCTGCGTTGCATATTCAAGAAGATGTACCGTTCTGCCCATGAGCCTGTCGGCACGGTCTGAGATAGTGCCGAAATATTTTTTCTGCTTTTTCTCAAAGAAGCCGTTCTCGTCCTCTTCAAGCTCTCTGCCCAGATCCATTATTTCATCATAGTAGCTTCTCAAAATAAGAAGCTCTTTTCTGATAGGCGTTATGGTTTCAAGAAAATCGTCCGTCTTGCCATCGTTTACGTTCTCCTCAAGCTCCATAAGCTTTTGCTCATGTTCCGCAAGAAGCTCGGTGTCACGGAGCATAAATTCGCTGAAAAAATTGTAGATAAAATGCTCCCTGCTCTCTCCCTGATTATGCCTGCTTCTCTGTATGCGTTGGACTAACCTGAGCGAGAACTCCTCATCGTCTATTATCACCATGTTTTTGTTGTCAATAAAAAACTGTATCCTGTGGCGGCTTCCCTTTATGTCAAGAAGCTTGGGGATAGAAAGCGTGCCTGCCAGACAGAAAGGCTGTGATTCTATCTTACAGAACACAACGTCACGCAGGGATATCACACCCTCGTAGGTTATGTTCGCCGTTCTGAGGGTTTCCTCTGCGTGAGCAGAGTCGGTAATAAACACAGCCGAGCAAGTTTGCTCGCTTAGCTGTGCCGGTGTTATTTCTTCAAGTGAACCCTTCAGGGCAAATATTGTCATTTATCCTCGACCTCCGCCTTTGAAGCTCTTTCATAGGCAAGATCATAGAAAAATTCCTGAGAATTGAGCGGCTCTTTGCCGTCTGAAACAAGGGTATATTCCCCGTCAGAGTCAAGCTCTCTTGCCTGACAATTATCTGCAAGCATTTTGTCGAACATCATGCTTATCTGAGACTTGATATCCTCGTCAAGAATAGGTGCAGCGACCTCAACACGTCTGAGGGTGTTTCTTGTCATAAAGTCTGCGGAAGCAATATATATCTTTCTTTCCTCGCCCTTGCCAAACATATAGACACGGGAATGTTCAAGAAAACGTCCTACAATGCTTATTATCCTGATGTTGTCGGTTTCGCCCTCAACGCCTGGGATAAGACAGCATATGCCTCTTACCACAAGGTCTATCTTAACGCCTGCTCTTGAAGCTTCGATAAATCTGTCGATTATCTTCTTATCAGTGAGAGAATTTATCTTCACGCCAATATAGCCCTCTCCCCCTGATTGTGCTATGGCTATCTGCTCGTCTATCATATCAAGCACCTTGTTTTGCAGACAATTCGGCGCAACAAGAAGCTTGTCAACGCTCTTTACAGTATCGTCAGAAGCAAGAGCATTGAACACGTCTATAGCGTCCTTTGCTATGTCCTTATCGCAGGTCATAACAGACAGGTCGGTATAAAGTCTTGAAGTTTTCTCGTTGTAGTTTCCAGTGCCTATCTGAGTATAATACTCGGTCTTTGTGCCTGAACGCTTTGTGATAAGGCAAAGCTTTGAATGTACCTTATAGCCCTCCAGACCATAGATAACAGTACAGCCAGCCTTTTCAAGTCGGCGTGACCACTCGATATTATTTTCCTCATCAAATCTCGCCTTAAGCTCCACCAATACAAGAACGTCCTTGCCGTTCTCTGCGGCTTCACAAAGGGCTTCGACCACCTCACTGTGCTTTGCCACACGATACAATGTCATTTTTATAGACACAACATTTTTATCGTCAGCCGCCTCACGGAGCATATTGATAAAAGGCTTTATGCTATCAAAAGGATAAGAAAGCAGTCTGTCTTTCTTTTTTATCTGCGGCAGGATCGGCTTGTTATCGTCAAAGGCAGTAAACCTCTGCGGAACTCTCTTTTTATAGAAAAGCTCAGTTTTCTGTCTGAGTATATCCTGTATCTGGAACAAAAATGACAGATCAAGAGGAGTGCTGTTTCTGAAAACAGATTTTTTATTCACTTCAAGCTGTTTGCAGAGCAGGTCAACTATGCCGCTGTCAAGCTGTCTTGAAAGCTCCAGTCTTACAGGCGCAAGGCGCTTTCTTTTCTTGATAAGGTCAGCCATGAACTCACGGTAATCAAGATCCTCGTCATAAAGAGCGTCAGCGTCGATATCAGCATTTCTTGTAACTCTTATAAGTGACTTTGACTTGACGGTGTAGCCCTTGAAAATTTTAGGTACATAGTGGAGGATAAGCTCTTCAGAAAGCATATACTTGCCCGTTGAACCGACTTTTATAAGGCGTGGGAAGACTTCGCTTCCGCAGGAGATAACGCCCAGCTTCTCCTTGGAATTTTTGCTTTCAAGGACAACTGCGGCATAGATATCCTTATTTTTAAGGAAAGGGAAAGGCTGTCTTTTTCCCACCACCATAGGTGACAGGAGCGGTGCTATCTGATTGAGAAAATACTGCTCAAGCTGAGAATTTTCCTCCGCTGTAAGCTTGGAAAAATCAACAAGAGCAACACCCTGCCCGGCTATTTTCTTCATAAGGTCAGCGTAGATCTTATTTTTACGCTCGTTAAGCTCACCCACTCTGGCGATAACAGCTTTGAGCTGTTCCTTAGCGGTCATATTTGTTTTATTTTCCCTGCTGTCAGGGTATACCTCCATTTGGTCAGTGAGCGAGCCTACACGAACCATAAAGAACTCGTCCAGATTGCTCTGATAGATAGAAGCAAAAGAAAGTCTTTCACAGAGTGGCACGCACTCACGCTCAGCCTCCTCAAGGACTCTTTCATTAAATTTCAGCCATGACAGCTCTCTATTCATAAACACATTTTTCATTGTGCCATACTCCTTTTATTATGATATCAAAACATCTATATAAATTTAATTTATTATATCACAAAACGGCGAACTGTTAAAGAGGTTTAAGCAAAATTCATGTAAAATATTCTTCTTTTATGCAGCATTGACCACATCGGCACAATCAAATTATGCAAAATGATAGATTTTCGTAAATTTGCAGGCAAAAATACTGTACAAAAAAGCAAAAATCAAAAATATCAATATTTTTTATGCAAAAAAGGTTGACAACGGGGCACAAATAGTGTATAATAATCAAGTCGCTATGAGAAACGCATATGGCGGTATAGCTCAGTTGGCTAGAGCACTTGGTTCATACCCAGGGTGTCACCGGTTCAAATCCAGTTACCGCTACCACATTTCTCATAGCGAAAAATCGGCCCGTTGGTCAAGAGGTTAAGACGCCGCCCTTTCACGGCGGAATCATGGGTTCAATTCCCGTACGGGTCACCAAACACAAGGCTCAGAAATGACGTTAAATCGCCATTTCTGAGTTCTTTTTTTATCCCGTGACGGCTTCTGTCCTTTACTTGTCCTTTATACAGCTTCGGACTGTCCTTTGCCTGTGTCGTGCTTTTTGAAGTCAAGCACTGATGCGATAGCATCTCCTGCCCTCGCCTGAGCCTGATTGAACACATGACAATAGATAGAAGTCGTGGTAGTTATCGTCGAGTGACCTAATGCTCCCGACACAGCGGCTGCGTCCACGCCCTTGTTGATAAGAGCTGAGGCATAGAAGTGTCGCAGGGAGTGAATGTCACAGAAACGGAAATTGTTTTCTTCACAGAATTCTTTCAGCCAAAAATACGGTGTGTTGTTGTTCATCGGTCTGCCGTCCCACTTCACGAACAGTCGGTCATAGTCCTGCCATTTCGTGCCGAGCTTTATACGCTCCTCGTCCTGTTCCGCTTTATACTCACGGAGCAAATCCATGACGCTCTGAGGAAATTTCAGCGAACGCTGAGACTTCTTCGTTTTGGTGGTGTCGGTGTAGATGCCTTTAGAAGCGGTGTAGTTGCTTGTCCTGCGGATGCTGATAACATTATGCTCCCAATCAATGTCCTTCCATTCCAATCCGAGCATTTATCCACGTCTGAATCCGCTGTATATCGCCAAAGTAAAGAAAGTGCGGTATTTCAGCGGTGCGGTTTCAAGGAGCTGAAAGAGCTGTGCGACTTCTTCGAGAGTGTAGATGTCCTTCTCTTTCTTCTCGCCCTTCGGAACGGTAACACGCTTGCAGGGGTTATCGGTGAGCATTTCCATCTTCACAGCGTAGCTGAACACATCGCTGATGAAGCTGAGATGATGAACGGCTGTCTTTCTCGACAGCGGTCTGCCGTTTTTCAGGCTTTTGCCGTTAAGTGCCAGATCGTTGATAAACTGCTGAATATGACGGCTGGTGATCTTGTCAAGTCTGAGGTGTCCGATTGCAGGATACACCCTCACCGTGAGCTGTTTCATACGCTCGTAGGACGTATTTCTGAGGTTGAGTTTAGCGTATTCTTCAAACCACTGTTCAGCAAAGTCCTGAAACTTGATGTTCGCCGTGACCTGACCTTTCATGCACTTGTCCTCAAAGAGGATCGCCTGCTTCTGAAGCTCCTTCTCGATCTGCTTCTTGTTCATACCGTCCGCAGGCTTCCATGTCATGGTCTGAACGACCTGATTACCTGATGTATCATATCCGCAGGAAACTCTGATCTGATAGGAGTTTCCTCTTTTTCTTATCGTAGCCATAAGTTGATTCCCTTTCTGTCAACATAGATTTTATGGCATACTCCTGTTACTCTAATGTTAGCGCACTATCGGGCTTTTGTCAAGAGTTTTTTCTATCTTTTTCGGGAGTATGCCCAAATCTATGTCCTTTGCTCTATGGTGTTTGTGGATTTTCTGTCTGTTGCCGTTCAAACAGCGTAAAATCGCCGTTCTCAGCATACAGACTTACTTGTCCGCTGTCTGTCCCTTGAGGTAGGCAAGCAGATCAGCCTTGTTGATGAGCATCTTACCCTTAACGCCGTCTCCAGCTCTCAGGTACGGGAGCTTTCCCTGGGCGATCAGCTTGCGGACAGTATGTTCGGACAGCCCCTTAACTGCTTCGGTACACTCACGAACGGTGAGCATCTCCACGGCATCGGGCTTGACCTCAGACACCTGTTCGGAATCATTGGCTTCGATAAGTTCGCTCAGGATATTCACGAGCTGAGCGATAAGCTCGTTCTTTCTGCTTGTTGTCATAGTTGTAAAAACCTCCATAGCAGGTACTTCCCCTGCTTTCTATCTTGTTTATATGTTATTCCAGCACGTTTTTTCTTGTAGTGCTGTTGTACTTGTACTGCTGAAAGTCGGAACTCAGCCCGCAGGCAGAAATAAAAGCCTCAGCCTTTTTCAACTTGCGGGACAGCTCGTCCTCACGGCTGATACGCTTTGTTTCCTTTTTCAGCTTCTCACGGGTGAAAATTCCCTTTTGCTCCTCGGCTTGCTTGTAGGAAGCGAGTTTCGAGGAAACAGCAGACAGCTTTGCTTTCAGTTCATCACGCTCCCGTACAGCTTCATCACGTTCCTTACGGAGCTTCTTTGTCTGCTTCTGCGATGCAACTTCTTTCCTTGCAAGGTCGGTGACGTTCTGCCAGTCCTCCTGTGACACTGTGACCTTACCGCCGAACACGGTCTTGCCCGTTTCAATGCTGTCGATCTCCGCAAGTTTAGCAGTTTTCTCCTTGACAGCTTTAAGCATTTCTCGCTTCTCGCCAAGTTTCGCTTCGACCTGAGCCTTTTGCTCTGCCAGCTCGTCCGCCTGCCGACGCTGTTCCTTGTACTCCTCAACTTCAAGCGTACCTCTCGCCTTTTCGGGAGCAAGGGGCTTGATACCGTGTTCAAGGCAAATAGCGTTCAGCACCTCGACCTCGGCAGCTCGCCAACGGGCAATAGCCTGCTTGCCCTCACCGTACCCCATTTCTTTCAGAGCTTGGGCGATACCGTTCTGGGTGTCCTGTCCACGCTTGTAGTGCCCGATGGGAATGTAGTCGATGTGCAGGTGGGGAGTCGCCTCGTCCATGTGCAGGACAGCGTTAAAAACGTAAAAATTTGGGTTGCGATTCTGGAGCCCCTCCATGTACTCTTTCAGGCAATCAGCCACAAGCTGAAAGTCCTCAGTGCCGTATCCCGAATCTTCCATCTTGCCAATCTGCACAACGTCCTCATAAAAGCTCTTACGTTTGTCGGCGGCAGTGCGGACAGTGTTGCTGGGCTTCACACCAAAAGGTGTTCGTAGTAGCTGCCGTGTATCATACGATCATTCCTTTTCTGCCGAGCATTATATCGCTCAGTGGATTCAGCAAAAAGCTGCTCGTATGCTTCACCGATCGGCTGACGCACAAAGGTGATGTTCTGCGAAGTGCGGAGCGGATCAACATTGTCCGCCACGAACTCCCTGTTATTGTGAGTCAGAGACCCCTTTCCCTGACCGAATGAAATTCTTTTCTGTTTCATAATTTCGCCTTTCTTGTTCATTGGATTTACTTCTTTCTCTCTACGAAATCCAATCAAAAAATCATAGGCATCAACTCCTTTCTTGACCGCTGAGGCGGAAGGGCTATCGCCCGTCCTGACGGACAAATTTTTCCTAAACGACACAAGAGATGGTCGCAGGAAAAAGCTGCGGAGCAGCGGTTACAACGGTGCAGAGCGCCGCTTGTAACTCCGTAGTACTTGCGGCAGCATCAGACCGCCACAAGAACTACTCCGCCCTGCGGGGCTATCCCTTACGGGAGAAGAACGGCTGTCGGAGCAGCCGAAAATGTGGGCGCATTTATTCAAAAATCCGCATTACATTTTTTCAATAGCAGCATTTCAAAAATGATGATTCTGCTCATGACCTATCGCTCAAAAATGAGCAAAAGTCTATGCCGTTACATCCAGTATGAACCCACTCAAAAATGAGCAAATTTGATTTTCTGAATCAGAACGGCGGCTTCTCCTCGACATCGAGAGTTCAAGCAGATATTTTACCTCATCGCTATAGAGATAACTCTCATAACCGTCGAGGTAATGAATGCTGCGAGCAACAGCTTCACGCACACCAAGACCACTTCTTTCTTCAAGGATAGAAGTCAGCTTTTCAACCTTTTCCATATCGACCATACACCTCACCTCCTTTCTGCAAAAATGCTCAACCAACATCAACCGACAGCAACCAACATTCAGGTCTGTCTCTTGCAAAAGTCGCTATACCGCCATTTCAATGTCAGCCACCACAAAAGCCACAAAATCCGGTAAAATCAGATATTTGGATTCACATGAACCATCTGAGCCTTTTTGTTGTTGGCGGCGGTCACATCTTCGTAAGCAACATAGCCGTATTCAGCAAGAGTATCGAGAGCCGAGTAAAAGTCCTTTGCCGTGGGGAAAAGATTGCATCGACAGGCGTGATAGAGATCGGACTTCAAGCCCTGCTTTATCTCTTTCGTCTTGAATATCTGAATGATCTTCTCAGCCTTGACAATGTTCCCGTCGGGAGCATTCACGCTGAAACCGTATATCGCCTGATAACGGTAGTAGTGAGCAAGGTTGAATGCTCTCAGAAGTGTATCGTGATTCACGCTTTCATCGGGCGGCTCAATTCCTCTGGAACAGCAGTCGGCACAATGAAGAATACAGGCTATCCGCAGTATCAGACCGTGGAACTTGCCGCCCCAGTCCTGACAGCAGCACATGGACTCCTTGATCTCTTTTTCGATATACTTATTGCAGTAATCTATGTACTCCTCGGAAGCATGACGAGACAGACGTAGTATCGTTTCTTCTCCGTTATGATCCTTCTTTCCTTTCAGGAGCTGATGAATGAAATCATGATACTGCTCCCTGACCTTTTTTGATATAGGTGCTGTATCATATCTACGATTTCCCACATTGCTCTTGGCGAAGCAGGGAACAAAACGTGCGATAAGTCCGCTTGACCTGAAAGCGGTATCGTTCATCATATTATCCCATATATACGGCTGACCTGCGAGAGCGACCGAAAGATAAGGACTGGGAATTTCCGTTCTTCCTCGGATAACTCTGTTGCAGATGTACTTCTCACCGTTCCACGCTTTCAGAAGCAGGTCAAGGTTCGGGATACCGCCGCTGTACTTGCCGTTGAAGTTTGAAAGCATTCCTGCTTCATCGGAAATCATCAGCAGAGAATCATTCTCACTCAGCTCGATCACAAGGGATTCGGGCGTAATATCGTCCACAGCTATCCTAATTGGTGTAGTGTTTCTGATATTGTCAGCCTGCACACGTAGCTTTGCAATTGCGGCTGTGTCAGGCTCGTCCTCTTTCTCCATAGCCTTGACACGGACTTCAAGAGCCTTAACGTCCTGCTGTGCCTTGTACATTTCCTCACGGTGGTCTTTGTTGTACTTGCTCTCAAAGCTGTCGAACGGAGACTTGATGAAGTGCATCACAGGGCTTTTTCTTTCAGAAGGCTGTGCTATAATGATCGAATACAGCACAGGCGGTTCGGTGTGGTCTGCTTTGCCCGCAAGCCTGTACAAACCTGTGAAGCAGTAGCCCACGGCTGAGAGCATCGCCGTTCCTGCCATTCCCACATCGGTGGAAGTCGTGACCGAGATCGCCTGCACCATATTTCGCAGGACAGTCGGCAACGCATCGAGCGGAAAAGGGATAGCGTCCGCACTCTGCCGGAGCGGTCGGGGTTCTCCCCATTGAATAGTATTCATGTTGTCTTTTCCTTTGTCTGTTATTTTTTTATTTATCTTGACAGATTGCATTTGATGTGCTATAATACGAAATGAAATAACACGTTTCGATCTTTAAATCATATTATATGCTACCAAAGTAGCATTTGTCAAGCAAAAATAATTAGAATGGATTGAGTTCCGCTTTTTGCACAAATTGGAGGGACACAAAATGACTGTCTTTTGGAGAAAATACAATGAATTATGTGACGAGCGAGGAATCAAGCCGAGAACATTAGCCAACGAGTTGGGCATTTCGGCTGCGACCGTCACCAAATGGGTGAATGACGGTATGCCGAACCTCGACATGATAACGAGGATAGCGGAATACTTCGATGTTCCGATAGATTATCTCATAAACGAGGACGATACGCCGATCATTCCGCAGGCAAACAAGAAAAGAAGTGTGTTCAAGTCGGTAAGCTCCCTGTCTCAGCGTTGGGTGAGCCTGCGCCGTGGAAGCGAGATCAGCCTGGAAATGCAGTTGAAGATCATTCCCTATGTGAATTGTACGGTGCAGTTCCTGAATAATGATAAGTATATTGAGTATGTTCCCGAAGCTGAGTACGATACAGACCACCTGAAAGATACTGAAACAGTTTTCGATATTCTGGGCATTCTCGACCACTGTGCCGACACCGAGAGTTACCGCACCGTGCAGGTGCAGCTCTCACGCATCGTGCTGTATCACCTGAAAGAAAAAGGCTTTGACCGTGAAGCCCTCCGCACCGAGCATCTCGATCAGGAGAAAATGGAGTATCTCTACACAGGCAAGGACAGCGGTAAAACGCATAACTATGGTCTGAACTTCTCGGATATGGATTTTCTCAGAGAGTTTACAGGGCTGAGTTATCAGGTGATGTTTACGGGGATTGAATAATACTACGGAGCTGAGGAGCTTGCTTCTTGGCTCTTTTTTGAAGGGACTTTGATTCCAATGGAGTCGAAGTTCCAAACAGCCAAAAATAGGTGAAATGCTCATTATTTTCATTGCTTTTTCAGTCGAATTGTGCTATAATTATATATGAATACAATTATTCTTATCAAGTGAATGATTTGATTATAATTTAACAGGAGGGTATCATATGAAATCCAACTTTGAATTCTTAAATAAATACTGGCCTGCTCTTGCTCAGATAGCAGATACGGCAGAAAAATATTTGTATTCAGATCCTAATGCTTGTATGTACAAGTTAGGTATGTTTTCAGAGCGTCTTGTACAAGAAATCATGGTTTTTGAAGGAATACCCGATCCTGTTACCGATAATACACAATCAAAGCGTATACGACTTCTGAAGCGTGCCGGTTTATTGCCATATGACATTGATAATACCCTTTATGCACTCAGAAAGAATCGCAATGATGCTGTTCATGCTGGTGCTGATTCTCTGGATGATGCCAAAATGCTTCTTTCTATGGCGTATAATCTTGCTGTATGGTTCATGCAGACCTACGGAGATTGGTCTTTTAATCCCGAATCGTTTGTTCTCCCGAAAGAAACTGATCCTTCAGCTATGGAAAAAACATTAGAAGAACAGGAAAAGCGCATAGCGGAGCTGACTCAAAAGCTGGAAGAGGTAAAGACAGCCGCTTCCGGAACCACACAAAAAGAGCGAGCAAAACGTGGCTTAACTGTATCGGCTATGATGGAGTGTAGTGAAGCCCAGACAAGATGCCTTATTGATGAACAGTTAAGAAAAGCGGGCTGGGAAGCAGATACTAATAATCTGCGTTACAGTAAAGGTACTCGTCCTGTTAAAGGAAGAAATATCGCAATAAGCGAGTGGCCTACTGATTCTCAGTTATGTAGTAAAGGGTCTGCTGATTATGCATTCTTTATTGGTGAAAAACTGGTTGCAGTAATGGATGCAAAAAAATGGGGAGAAGATGTTGCTTCAACTATTGATGTGCAGGTAAAGGATTATGCACAAAGCATCAGAGCTGAACATGACAAATACATTATAAGCAAATGGGGCAAATATCAAGTGCCGTTTCTGTTTGCATCAAATGGCAGAGCTTTTTTAGAACCGCTTCGTACCAAATCAGGAATATGGTTCTTAGATGCACGAAAACCTGAAAACCAATCCTACCCTATCAGAAATTGGTTCAGTCCTGATGATATTGAGGAAAAGCTTAAGCAAGATATTGACAAAGCAAATAAAGCACTGAATGATGCTGATGATTCCTTTATGGAAGATACCACGGGGCTTAATTTAAGAGATTATCAGATAAAAGCCATTAGTAAGGCGACAGACGCAATAATTGAAGGTAAACAGACAGCACTTCTTGCTATGGCTACGGGTACAGGAAAAACCCGTACTGTACTTGGTTTAATATATAAGATGCTGGAATCCAAGCGCTTCAGAAGAATTCTTTTCCTTGTTGACAGAGTTTCTCTCGGAGAACAGGCTATGGATACGTTCAAAGATGTTAAGCTGAAAGAGCTTATGACATTGAACCAGATATATGAGATCAAAGATATTGACGACAATGAGATCAATCTTGAAACAAAGGTTAGCATTTCGACAGTACAGGGATTGCTGAAACGTACAATTTTGTCCGATAAGCCAGACCTTATGCCCGGTGCGTTCGACCTTATAATTGTGGATGAAGCACATAGAGGTTATATTCTTGACAGAGAAATGACCGAGGAGGAGATCCTCTATTCAGATCAGCTCGATTACATGAGTAAGTATAAGCAGGTTATTGAGTATTTTGACGCTGTAAAAATTGCATTAACTGCTACACCTGCACTGCATACAACGCAGATTTTCGGAGAACCTATTTTTACATACAGTTACCGTGAAGCGGTCATTGACGGCTGGCTTGTTGACCATGATCCGCCCTATATTATCAATACAGATTTCATTGAAAATAATGTGAAGTTCAAAAAGGGTGAATCGTTAGCTGAGTATGATCCGAACACAAATGAACTACTAAACGGTTCGGTTCTTGAAGATGAACTGGATTTTGATGTGTCTGATTTCAACCGCCAAATCGTTCTGCCCAATCATACCAGGAAGGTATTAGAGGAGATCGCATCTTTTATCAATCCCGAAAGCGATGAAAAAACTCTTATCTTTGCGGTTAATGATAGTCACGCAGATTGCATAGTGGATACTCTTCGTGATATTTATAAGGAATATGGTATTTCAAACGATGCTATAATGAAGATAACAGGCAAGACTGCTGGGGGAAACAAGAAAAAGATACTGCAAGTTATAAAACAGTTCAAAAATAACCAGTATCCTAATATTGCAGTCACAGTAGATCTGCTGACAACAGGTATTGATGTTCCAAAAATATGCAACCTTGTTTTCATGCGTAAGATCAACAGCCGTATTCTTTTTGAGCAGATGTTGGGACGTGCTACTCGTCTTTGTCCTGAGATAGGAAAAACACACTTTAACATCTTTGATGCTGTCAGAGTTTATGAGGATCTTGACTCAACTTCCGGAATGAAGTCTGTAACTGTCAGCAAGGATATGGCGGAATTATTGGAAGAGCTATTCCGTCCAAGTGACGAAAGCAAGCAGCAGACCAAAGATCGCATTATCGCACGATTACAGCGTAAATACAATAATCTCTCAAGAGAAAAGAAATACGAGGTGTCTGAGCGCTTAGGAGGTCAGGATCTGAAAGCATATGCTAAGGCATTGAAAAACAGCGCCGAAGCTGCTTTTATTGAAACCTGCCGGAAGGATAAGGATTTTCTCCTTTGGGTTGATTCACTGAAAGGAAAAAAGCGGGGACAGTATTATTCCGAGAAGGAAGATACATTAAAACCTACTACCCGTGGATATGGAAATACAGATAAGCCGGAAGACTATCTCGAAGCATTTACGACCTATATAAACGAAAACAAGGATAATATCGAGGCTATCCGACTTGCCTGCACAAAACCGAGCAGCATGACAAGGGCGCAGTTGAAAGAGCTTAAACTACTGCTTGACAAGGAGAATTTCACAATCAGCAGCCTTAATGAAGCCACAAGCAACGTGAAGAATGAGCAGATCGTGGCTGAAATAATCGCCTATGTGCGTCAGGCTGTATTGAAAACGCCTGTTTATAACCATGAAGAACGTGTTAAAGCTGCTTTCAAGAAACTCATATCTGAGCAAAAATTCAACAAAATGCAGCTTGATCTTCTGGAGAAGATAAAAACATATATGCTACACGAAAGCATTCTGAATGCGGAGACATTTGATGCTCCTGTATTCAAAATGGAAGGCGGATTCTCTCGATTTGATAAGAAATTTGCAGGAAAGCTCAATGATATAATAGAGCGAATCAATACTTATATTTTTGAAGGAGTTGCGTAATGAGCACACAAGATATCGTACAGAAGCTCTGGAACCTTTGCAATGTACTGCGTGATGACGGTATCACCTATCATCAGTATGTTACCGAGCTGACTTATATATTATTTTTGAAAATGCTTGAAGAAACAGGCGAAGAAAGCGCTTTACAGAAAGAAATTGAACAGGCATACAAAAAACGTCTTGAAAAATATGCTGCAAGCAAGAAAAAAACTGTCGATGATCTTGATGATGATGAGAAAAACGACAGAAAGAATGTTCTCGATTCATATTCATGGGCTTATTTAACTACGCTTAATGGTATTGAACTAAAAAAATACTATAACGCAGTTTTAACTGAGCTTGGAAAACTTCCTCTTTCAAAAATCAGCAGTATCTATGCTAAGGCAGTATCAAGCATAGAAGAGCCTAAAAACCTTGAAAAGATCATTTCTGAGATCAATAAGCTTGACTGGTTTGAAGCCAAAAAAGAAGGTCTTGGCGATCTCTACGAGGGATTACTTGCCAAAAACGCTGATGAGAAGAAATCCGGTGCTGGTCAGTATTTTACTCCCCGTGTGCTTATTAATGTAATGACCGAACTTACAAACCCGCAGTTTGGCGAAAGATGTTTTGACCCTGCCTGCGGAACTTTCGGTTTTATGATATCCGCTTTTCAGCATACAACTGAGAATAAAGACCTCTACGCTCTGTCAGATAGTGAAGTTAACGCATTTCAGGATGCTTTCAGCGGTGTAGAGCTTGTCCCTGATGCACATCGCCTTGCACTTATGAACGCATATCTGCATAGCGTTCCTGCAAAGATCTATTGTGAAGACTCTCTGGCTCCAAGTGCAAAGCGTTTCAAGGAGTTTGACGTTATACTCACCAATCCGCCGTTCGGAACTAAAAAAGGCGGTGAGCGAACCTCCCGTGACGATATTTCTTTCCAGACATCTAATAAGCAGCTGAACTTTTTACAGGTAATATACCGCAGCCTGAAAGCAGACGGTAAGGCTCGTTGTGCGGTTGTACTGCCCGATAACGTTTTATTTGCAGGTGGTGACGGTGTAAGTGTTCGCCGTGAGCTTATGAACTTCTGCAGCCTGCATATGATACTGCGTCTGCCTACGGGCATATTCTATGCTCAGGGTGTAAAGACCAATGTGCTGTTTTTTACCCGTGGCAATACCGAAAAGGGCAACACCACAGAAGTCGCTTTCTATGATATGCGAACCAATATGGAGAGTTTCGGCAAGACAAGACAGCTTAAAAAGAGCGATTTTGAAGAATTTATAGAGGGTTATAAAGATGCTTCAAAGCGTACAGGTGAGCGTTGGAGCAAGTTTACCCGTGAGCAGATCGAAAACGAACATGATGACAGCCTTGACCTCGGACTTATCAAAGATGATTCGATCATAGATGCCGAGGAACTTCCCGACCCTATCGAAAGCGGAGAAGAAGCTATCGCTCAGCTTGAAGAAGCTGTTGACCTGCTGAAAAGTGTTGTCCGTGAATTGAAGTCACTGACCTCGGAGGAATAAACATGGCGAAGAAAACAAAATCCGCTGATCTTTCAATTGAAGAAAAACTGGAACAGGCGTTGATTGTCCCCGGATATGAACCATATAAGATTCCTGATAATTGGTGTTGGACAACTGTTGGTACTGTTACAAATATCTATCGTGGTGTTTCATACAAGAAAAATGAGGGGCACTCAGAAAAGCATATGAATGATTGCCTTGTTTTGCGTGGCGGAAATATTCAAGAAGGAAGCATTGATACTGAGACAGATAATGTTTTTGTTAATAGAGATTTAGTGTCTGGCACTCAAATAATTAGAAAATATGACGTAATAATTGTTTCTTCTACAGGAAGCAAAAAGGTAATTGGAAGGGCAGGTATTTCTTTTAATGATTATTCTGATGTAGCTTTCGGAGCTTTTTTAACACTTGTCAGAGCTAACGATTATATTTATAAGCCATTTATAGCTTATTATCTTCAAAGTGATATATATAGAAATCGTATAAGAACACTTGCAAGTGGAGTAAATATAAACAATATTAGAAATGAATATATAACGGAAACACCGTTATCTCTTCCTCCACTACCCGAACAGCAACGCATAGTCGAACGCATAGAATCACTGTTCCAAAAGTTCAATGAAGCTAAAGAAAAAGCTCAGAAGGTGCTTGATAGCTTTGAAACACGCAAGGCTGCTATACTGCATAAGGCTTTTACCGGTGAGCTTACGGCTAAGTGGAGAGAGAAAAACGAATGTGAATCATGGGAAAACATTCCATTGGCAGAATTTGCTACTATTGTATCCGGATTTGCATTTAGTAGTAATGACTTTAACAAACAGAACGGCGTGCCCTGTGTAAAGATTACAAATGTTGGTGTAGGAGAATATTATGCTGATGAGTATGAATATTTACCGGATGCTTATTTGAATGAGTACCCACAATTCGTTGTTAATTATGGAGATGTCTTAATATCCTTAACACGTTCTTATATAAACACAGGATTAAAAGTATGTATCTATTTAGAACCAAAGAAAGCGCTGTTAAATCAGCGCGTTGCATTGATAAAAAACTGTAATACCCAATATTTGTATTATTATCTTTGTTCTAATTCGGTTTTAACTTATATTAAAGAAAAAAGCAAGACAACCAATCAACCCAATCTATCTATAAAGGATTTAAGAAATCTGATAATCCCTGTTGCATCAAGTGAAGAGCAGCAAATAATTGTTGAAGAATTGGACAGTTTGTTATCCAAGGAAATTATATCGAAACAAGCTGCTGAGGCGTTAATAGACCAGATTGACATAATGAAAAAGTCGATTCTATCCCGTGCATTCCGTGGCGAGCTTGGGACGAATGATCCTGAGGAGGAAAGTGCGGTGGAGTTGCTTAAACAAATATTAACTGGAGAATGATATGAGAATTAAAAGAATAACAGTTAAGAAATTCAAAAACCTTGTAGACTTTGATTGCGAGTTCTCGGATTCAAATATCTCCGCTTTTATTGGAAATAATGGTGCGGGAAAGTCCAATATTCTGGAATTGATAACAAAAGCATTTAGCAATGCAATGAATTTTAGTTGCGGTAAATTATTACCAACAATATTACCTAATGATAAACCTTCTGTAATTGACTGCATAATTGAATACGAACTGGACAGTACCATTTATCAGCTTTATTATAATGTTGGAATATTGAAAGCTACAGAAGACAATCAAATAGAAGAAGGTAAACCGCCTGTATTTGTTACTGAATCTATAGCTATACTACATGATGGAAAAGTATTAAAAAGAAGCGAGTACATCAATGCATTACCAACAAGTATTCTGCTGTATTATGCTGGTGAAACTAATCGTCAAAAAGTAAATGCCGATGACACTTACGATAAAATATACGACAGAAAACTAATAGACGCCAAAACCGACGATCTGCCTGGTTTAAGATTTATGGATTATTACAATATTGAGGATCTACCTCTTTTGTTGCTTGTTTCAGCAGCATATAAAAGTACTGAATACAACAAAATCATGAATCTGTTCAATTGTAACTCCATATCGTCGAAGTTCAGCATAGTGTTACAAAAGCCTGAAAAAGCAAAGGGTGAGATTGACACATGGTGGAATTCAAGAGGGTTCGTTAAAAATTTTCTCGATTCATTAAGGAAATACGTTTCTGCTACACAGGATATGTCAAAAAAGTATTTTATGTTTTTTGATTCTGCCGATGAATTACAAAAGCTTGCAGATAATGAATATGAGTTATTCTCAAAACTTAAAGCGTTAAAGAACTATAGTATACTGAACCATATTGGTATTGGTCTGGAAAAAGATATGGTTGATACTCCTTTCTCTCAATCAGCATTAAGTGAAGGCGAAAAGCAGATGGCGTTGATTTATTTACTTACAAGTTTCAGCGCAAAAAGTAATTCTCTTTATTTGTTTGATGAATTTGATGCTTATTTACATCTAAATTGGCAGCGTTCTATTTCAAAAATGCTTAACGATATTGATGTTAATGGTCATATTATCTTTACTACACATTCGCCGGGAACTATATCACAAATCAAGAGCGACAATTTGTATATAATGAAGAGTGGAACTATAATATATCCTGAAAGTGAAACGTACAATAGAGCATTGGACGAAATTATGTTTGAACAAATGGATGTTTCTATGATGTCTCCGGAAATTGAAGAATTATATGATAAATTCAAACAGAGCGTAGCACAGCATAATAAAGAACAGGCTGATTACTATGTTCAGGAATTAAAGGAGGTTTTAGATGAAAATCATCCTTTATTTACAAAGATAAGAATCAATCTTAGGAGAATTTAAAATGAAACATATAATCAAAACATCCCCTCCAGATGAATTTGTAAAAGAATGTGAAACTCCTGGTGTAAGTTTCTCTACTTTACGAAGTAAAAAAACGTTAAAAGAACGATTGTTACAAGATCAAGGATTCATTTGCTGCTATTGTGGATGTGAAATAAAGAATGATGGTCATACAAAGATAGAACACATAAAATGTCAAGAAAGACATGAAGATTTAGCACTTTGCTTTGAAAATATGCTTGCTTCCTGCGATGGCGGTGAAAATGATAGAAAAAACAAAGTAGTACCTCCTCATGTAATACATTGTGATGCAAAAAAAGGAAGTGATGATATTCCTATATCGCCTTTGGAAAAAGACGTTGAGAATTGTTTAATGTATTTTGATGACGGTACTGTTAAAGGATCTGATCCTGAAGGCAATGGCAGTAAGCTTATTCAAGTTTTAGGTCTTAATGTTGCATACTTAGTAACTCAGAGAAAAAATGCTATCGAAGCATATGAGGATTTTGATGTTACAGAATTAGAAAAAGAACTTAATTGGATTAAAGATAAACATAATGGAAAGTATGAACCGTTTTGTTTTGTCTTAGAACAGTACATAAAAAGCATTATTGATAGCTTCGGCAATGGCAATTCTGAAGAATTAGAAGGGAGAGAGTTATTAGCTATCCAATAGTATAGAGGTAAAATATAATTGATTATTTATCTTAGAAAATAACTATGCATTTAAGTTGTACCAAGATTTTTTTTGCGATGAATAATGATGATAAAATCAACGGCTGCACCCGAAGGCACAGCCGTCTGCTCTCAAATATAAACCATACACTCAAACACAGCTTCTCTTGCCATATAGACGAAGCAGTTTTCCAGACCGAACATCTTCTCAGTGTCACCGCTGAGGACAGCTTTCAGATAACAACTATCTGTCTGCTTCCAAAGCTCTACCTGACGGGAGATAGCCTCGCTGACTTTCAGTTCCATATCATCGAGGTACTGAATGATCTTGCCCTCGTTGACGAGCCTGCGAAGCCTGTCAGGGCAATGGCTGTCAGAGAAATGAAGATGATATCTGATAAAGTCGGTGGTGTATGTCTTGCTTTCCTCGGTCTGCATAACAGCATTGAAGTGAGTAACGGTCATGGTGTTGGTATCCAGTCTCCACAGCGGAACGTATTTCTTTTTCAGGGAGCTGTATGCGGTCTGTTCACTCTTATATCTGCTCATGGTTATTACCTCCGTTATCGCATATTACAGTAAATTTCACGGTGTTCAAAAATGTATTCCGTGATTTAAAATGATAATAACAGGAGTATGCACATAACGTTGTCCTTTGTCTGTCCTTTACACGTTCCGAAAAGTTACGATAAAGGACAGGATTATAAAACACGTTAAAACTAAAAAATGCCGTAGATACGGGATAAAATCCATATCACGGCAAGTTAGAAAACTCGAAAAATTTAATTCAATTCCCGTACGGGTCACCAAAGTTTAAAGCTCGGAGATAGCACATTGTGCTGTTTCCGAGCTTTTGTTATCTGAAGTTTAATACCTTCCATGTTCTGCCCTACTTTTCTCCGCACATCTCACTCTTGAGTTTTTTCGCCACCTTGAAATACTCATGCATTTTCACGTCCGCAGGGTCTATCTGCAATGCAAATGATATCCTGCCAAGCAGCGAATTTATGTACTTCTCAGGCGCAATGTCAGCACCTTTGAAAAACAGGCTTTGGGAAACTCCGTATTTCTTACAGTAATATATTTCCTGACGTATCTCCCGACGCTGCTTCGACGAGATCTGCGCCTTTTTGTTGACTACTATCCCCGTTACCTGCTGACGTTGCGATGAGCCGATAAGCGTCGTTTTTTTCATGTTTAGCTTAAACCCCATTTTCCGCAACGCCCTGCTCACAAGTTGCGTTATCTCTTTGGCGTTAAGCACAGCTTTTCCACCTGAAAATGTCATATCATCACAGTATCTTGTGTAATTTATGCCACGCTCTCCACACCACTTGCCTATCCTCTCATCAAATCTTTTCATCACCAAATTCGATATCTGCGGAGATGTTGGCGCACCCTGTGGCAGTATGCTGTTATGAGTGCATATATTTGTCAGCAGCGTTGTTGCAGGCTTAGAAAATCCAAGCTCGCACATGACCCCATAGACCTTGCCAAAATCAATGCTGTCAAAAAAGCCTGAAACATCGAGTTTAAGCACTCTTTGTTGACCAATATGCGGCTCTGCATTTTTCAAAAGCGAAGAGTTTTTGCAATATGCAGTGGCATACTCAGATACGGACAGCGTGTAAAGATACCTTTCAAGTATCCTTCTTTGAACGAGCTTGAGATATTCGTTCGGCACTTTTAACACCCTGTTTTTATGCCCTCTGCCACGATGTATTATCACCTTGCGGTAATTTGAATAACACTTTCTCTGATTTCGTTTATGATAGCGTATTCGGTTGTTGCTAAGCATATAAAGCTTTTTCAAAGGAACATCAAGTTCCTCTGAGATCCTTATGATATCATTATCAATATCATTCATTTTGTCACCTCAAAAAAATAATAACAAGCGTCAGCACAAGATTCAAATGCTTTGGAGCCGAATTTTATTTAATGGAATTAAATCCGATTCGGTGAAAAAGCTTTTGATAAAGCTACTATTCCCTGAAACTTCCACAGCGACTCGCTGTAGTTATGCGTTTTGCAATATCGCTGCTGACGCTTGTCATATTTTATTAAACCATGTTATGTACTCATGATAAAAGCACCTTGTTTATTTTATGAGATAATTATATCACGCGAAATGCACAACAATTGGTGCATCTCGCAGAGTACAACGAAAAAAATGGCTGTATATAAACACACTGATATCATTTTACCAATTTATGCACAACACGTCAATGGGTTATCCTGACATTTTGCGTCAAACGCCAATATTTTGTATGAATACACAAAAAAGCATCAAAAAAGGAGCGTATTCGCAAATTTAGAAGTTTCAATTACAGAGGAGTTTTTTTCAACAACATTGTTCTACCTATTCCAACACCATCTTTTACAATTGCAACATATGGTTCACCTTGGTGAAAAAGATCAATCTTTCCAATTAAACCTGATGCACCATATACATCGTATGCACCATTCTTATCAACAGCCTCAGATAATTTCAAATTAGAGATACCTTTTTTCGCATACATCTTCAAGTCTAACTCGCATAAACCCATCTACAAACCCGAATTTGTTGCGTAAGTATCGTAAGAATTATTAATGCAGATTTGAGGCCTAAGCGTTTTTGGCTTATAAAGTCAAATAAGTGTCTTGTAATGGGCTTAAAAAGTGTGCTTACCCTTGTTGTTGACACGCCATGTGCTTATGTGCTACAATTCAGCAAGTAGGAAACCAATTCATAAGCGACCTTTCCGACTATTTTGACGTCGAGCTTATCAACCGCTTCTCACAGAAATACACTTTCAGCGAGATATCAAGATCGGTGTACAGAAAGATAGTTGAAAAACGGCTTGCGAGCGAAATAAAAGTCATCAAAAGGCTTCACCCTGAGCTGAATATGGACTCCCTGTTCAGTGCAGACGAGCTTGCAAAGGCAGTAGATCAGATAACAGCCGACACCTACAACATCAAATCAGGTGCACGACCTGCCATCACAGCAGTAAGCAAGTTCATTGACAGCAAGCTCCTTTAACACTTCTCACGCATGGCGAAAACATACAGACCAAACCAAAACTAACGCTTCGCCATACAAAAAATCAATGACCGCACCTTTCACGGGCGCGGTCATTTTTTTATTCTGACAATTTTACTCTTATTAAACAGATATAAAGAAAAGAAAGATAAAAAAGCTCGAATTATGTTATTAGGATATGTCACACCCACAAAATATCACGCTAAACAGCCGATATCAAAATGTGATTTTTGCATTTGATGTGCGAGAATTGGATTTTTTCTATATGATCTTACCGTCAGACACTTCGATAACACGACTGCATTGTTCTGCAACTTTTGGATCGTGAGTAACGATAACGACTGTTTTTCCCTCTTTGTTAAGGCGTTTGAAAAGCTCCATTATCTCGGCCGAGGTCTTTGTGTCCAGCGCTCCTGTAGGCTCGTCCGCAAGTATCATGGCAGGCTCGTTGACAATTGCTCTGGCTATAGCAACACGCTGCTTCTGTCCTCCCGAAAGCTTGTTGCAAGGCTTCTTAGAAAGATCCCCCATACCAACAGCTTTTAATGCTTCAAGAGCTTTTTCTTTTTTATTCTTTATCTTTTTCTTTGCAAAATCCAATGGAATCAATACGTTTTCAAGGGCAGAAAAATCCTCAACAAGTGCAAAGTCCTGCATTACAATGCCTATCTTTTCATTCCTTATCTGTGCATACTGCCCCTCCGATAAATTTTTTACCAAAGTGCCGTCAATTGTGTACTCACCGCTCTGATAGCTGTCTATGCAGGCAAGGATATGCAAAAGTGTGGATTTTCCTGCGCCTGATTTTCCAATTATCGCTACCATTTCACCGTCTGATATCTCGCATGATACCCCATGCAAAGCCTCATATTCATTGGCTTTCTTTGGATTATATATCTTTATTATTTTATCAAGCTTTATCATTATAATGCCTCTCTTATTCATTTATCATCAAGATCTCATTTGGTGTATTTCGTCTCATTATAACGCCCGGTATCAAAAGTGAGATCAGAATGTTCAAGATAACGATACATACACAGCCAATCAAGTGCAGCCAACCAAAACTTATCACTGTATTTCCCATAAATTTGCTCATAGTAAGAACATTTGAAATACACACTGCAATGGCGGCGCCTGCCATAACTGCAGTCATAAGATCACACACAAGATCTATCTTGATATATGCGTTCCACTTTGCTCCGCAGAGATAATAGATACCATAATCTCCAAGTCTCTTTTTTATGTTCACTGCCGAAGCCGAAACTGAGCTTACAATAACAAGAACTATCACGCATATAAGCATTGGAACAAGCTTGATAAGCTGACCATTAATATAGACAAGCGAATTTTCTCTGAAATCCTCAAAGTCAAAAACCCTGCCATAATCCCTCAGATATAATTCAATCTCCTTAAAACGCTCATTGCTTACATTATCCTTTAACGTTATTATTTGATTGCCACAAGGATATATTTTACAGTTTATATCTTTAAGACAGTCTGTCGGAACTATCAGCATCATGTTGCCATGCTTATTGACATTAGCATAAAGATCTCTGAAATCAGGCTTTTCTTTTATACTATCCTCAGTGCCTAAATATGCAGATGAAAATCCCAGCAACTGTGAGCCGTCAGCTATGACACCGACAATTTCCACCTTGTTCTTAACATACTCATACTTATAAGGATCAGCATAGTCAAAATCCTCATCATCAGGTGACATCTCCCCTACTTTCTCCTTGTGCATAATGGTAACTATGTCACCCGTTTTGTAGTTGCTGTTTTCAGTCACAACAGCAGGTATCAAATCTCCGTTAGCCGACGCATTAGACAGCCATTTTCCCGAACTCATCTGCGGCGTAAATGACTTTATCATATCTTCAGATAAAGCATTAACGCTCATTCTATCGTCACCAAGTCCATTAGATAAATCTTTTGATGACGGAGAATAATACAAGCTTGTATCATATCCGCTTGTCACCGACTCTACATCATCAATATTTTTAAGCTCACCGTCAAGAGGAGCAGTATCATATATATTACATATATATAGTCCCTTGCCATCAGGAAAGTATTTCTTTACAGGAGTATACATCTCTATTCTTGAAAGAACAGAAGAAACAGCCGCCGACATTATAATAAATGCAATGGCGAGCTGAACAGCGATAAAAATATTGCTGTAGATATTTCTTGCAAATTCTTTTAAACCATATTTTATCATATTATTTTCCCCTCTCTTTCATCATTTTCACAGGGGATCTTTTATTTGTAAACAATATCACAATGTTAAGGAACAAATAAATAGAAATAATATATATTCCAAATATGGTCATATATACCCTGAAATTATATGCGACCTTGATATACTCAAAAAACAAAGTAAGCTTAGGAAGCAGCGCATAATTGAATACCAATGCAAATATCACATATATCGTCACTGATATCATACCTATCTCGGCTATATACATCCTTCTTATTTTATTTGACGTGCAGCCACACAGCATGAATATAGCAGTCTGTTTAGCACGGGATCTTATTATGTATCTGAAAAGCATTGCAAGATTTATTGCAGAAGCTATCGCAACGGCTACGGACATAAATATAACGGAATTGTAGAATTTTATTTCAGTCATATCGATCGTGTCTATCGGAGGAAAATTAACATTACACGTTAGAACTTCGCTGAAAGCTTTTTTCAGCTTAAAAAAGCTTTCTGTATCTAGAGCATTGTCATCAAGAAAACTTATGCTTGAAATAGTGCAGTTATCACCCAACGTTTTAAATGGCACCTGAAATTCCTCTTGTACAGTATTACCGAATATGCCTATGACCTTATAGCTTTTGCCAAGCAGTTCAACATTCTTGCCGATCATATCGTCTTTTGCGCCGCTAGGCAGCACGACCAGATTTTCGTCTGAAGCATATTCTTCCTTAGTAAAATATCTGCCTTTGCGTATACTAATGTTGTCGACATACGATTCGTATAAACTATAATCATTCAGCTCCTCATCATATTGAATGCGCACCGCAGACATAAGATACGGTTGACCGCCGTCAAAACACTCATCAATTTTAAGCTCGTCTTGATCAAACATTAAACTAAAATACATACCCGGCATTGACGCTTTAGAATTATCATCAAGCTTGTCAAGCACCTCACGAAGCTGAACAGGAGTTATAGAATCTGTTCCAAAATAAGACAAGATCCTGCCATCACTGTCTTCCTGAGTATCTATTATATCGCCAAATGAAAAAGTATAGTTAAATACATACTTCTTTTGCTTTTCAAAATCCTTGCTTGCTTTAAAATTCTGAAATGCACCATGTGAAAACAATATTATAAGCACATCAGTAACGGCGCAAACAATAAATAGAATAAAGATAAGCACATTCTTTACGGCAAAATTTTTCAGGTTAATAAAAACGTATTTCATTTAGTCCTCTTAATATTACTTATTTTGATTTATACGATAACATACATTGTCTATAGCAATCTGATTATCCTTATCTGTTCTAACTTCTACACTATGGATATAATAAGCATATGACTGACCATATACCTCTTTGGTTGCTGACGTAGTTGCTAATGCAGTAGTAACAGCCATAGTGCTTACAATAGCCAATGCAACAATTCCCGTAACAATTTTCTTAATAATCATACTTATTTCCTTTCTCGTTTCGCAATAAATCACGAATTTTTAATTTGTAGACTTAACTGAATTTGCCATACGAATTATGTCACTTTCGCTCGCATTTCCAACGATTGAGTATGAAAAAGATTTATCTGTCCAAACAAGAATAATATCATTTTCAGTTATTGAAATATATCCGTCATATTTACCTATTTTTATTTGCCTTGCACCTAAATCATCAATATCTATATTCATTCCAGCCGATATATCATTTTGAGTGAATTGAATTTGCTCCGTGCCGTTTGTATAAGTCACAATGTGTGTAAAATCGTCTATAAAATCTTCTGACAATACATAACCGCTAGGAATGAAGTCAGGAGTCATAACATTGTTGGCAACAGACAAACTATTATCTTCAATGTCACCATCTGCAAATCTTACACTAGAATGAGATGCCCCTTGTGTCACAAATATTCCAACAAACCATTCACGCAGCGGCGGTACGGCGGCGACTGTCACAGAGCCGACCGCAAGCACCGCAGCTATTATCGCCGCAGCAAATCTTAGAGTGATCTTTATATGTCTGTGACCGCTTTTTCTGTTAGTTTTTATCAGCTCGCCAATTCTCTGCTCATATTTTTCCGAAAAATCATGTGGAATTTTCTCGACAGCCAAATAATCCTTATAGTCTTCATCAATTATGCCTAATTTTATTGCTTGTCTGAACTTATCATTCAAAACGATCACCACCGATCAAATCTAAAATTTGTCTTTTGGCTTTGTTCAGATAATTAAATACCGTTCTCTTAGAAATGCCCATGATCTGTGCGATCTCATCAGCAGTCAGATCATAATAGACCTTATATGCTATCACAGACTTTAGTTTATCATCCAGCTTTCTTACCGCATCTATAAGCAGATCTAAGTCAATATCATCATAAAAATCCTCACTCGGCTCATCTTCCACCTTAAGATCAAATATAGACGATGTTGGATTTTGATTTTCCTTATTGTAGATCGCATAACAGGCGTTTCTAATAGTTCTAATAAGATATGCGTCCATATCGTGCAAAGAATAATTGTGAATTTTTTTAAAACATTTTGCGATGCTGAAAAAAGCATTTGCACAAGCCTCTTCTGCCAGCGCAGAATTATTCAAGATCTTGTATGCAAAAGCATAGGCTATCTGACGATTTCTGTAATAAAAATCTTCAAAAGACGTCTGATCCTTATCGTTGTCTATCAAGGTCATACATACAGCTAACATTTGATTCCCCCTGAGTTACTTATGTTACTAAGTATAACACATATTGACATACTTTTCAAGATACCAACAAATAAACTTATAACCCGAAATTATAATACATTTTGCAATTTATACTTGTATAAAACTAACATGATTGAGCCATTCAATTTAGTTAAAGCTACAAAAATTCAAATATAGATCAACAATATGATGCACGAAACGACTACTTTCGCTATTATTTATAGTGTAAGACTAAAATAAATAGGAGGTTTTTATGGTAAACATAAATTCAGAAGTAATCGTTGAACGTATACAGAAAGACGGAGTAAACACTATAATCATAGCAGCGGTCATAGCTATACTAAGCTGGATATTTAATATGTATCACAAAAGTGCAAACAAGTATCGTGACCAAAAAGACCAACAATTTCGTGAAGCAAGAGCTACATTTGAATCGGCTTTAAAGCAGATCAACAAAGATGATACTGATTTTAATGAATTTTATGATTTATTAAAATACACTAAAACGACTGACGAATACTATCAGTTAGATCAGTTAATTAATGATAAAAATAAAGAGGAAATAAAAAAATACATAAAAGATAAACTATTTGAAATCAATGATAAAATTCCAAATCCGATCAATGAACCAAATTTAACGTATAAATTTATAACCCGAAAATTGCGAGAATTTAGGATATATGAAAATATTATTGCACCTGCGGTTTATACTTTTTTTACTATTTACATGATATTTTTTGCTGTTGCTATAATTATTAACATAAACAATGATGTAAAAAAATATTTTATGTTATTTAACTTTTCAGCATCTTTTGCCATTATAATATTTTATGGATCACTATTGCTTGATGATGATATGACTTCTTTATCAACAGTGTTTATAAAAATACTATATATCCTAGAGTTTATCTCTGTTTTATCACTTGAATATGATGTTAAAAAAGGCAATTGGTTTATTTTCTTGGTAAATCTATTATTTGTTGTAACAATAATAGTTACAAGATCAAAAAACAACGTAAAGAATGTCACCTCTATCTTAAATAAAAAGCGTAAATTCCGTGGCTATAATAAAATTATATCTTTTGTAAAATCACAAAATGGTGAACTTTTGTCAGATGAAAAACTGGTATCTTTCATTTACTTTTTCAACCATAAGATCTATGGCATTTATCAATTCAAAAAAATTGAGAATAACAAATTAGTTTTGGTCAAAGAAATAAGGAAGTCATACTATGATTCAATAATCGATCAAAAAAAGGTCTTTTCAGAAATTGAAGAAAACTCCAAATGCAAAATTATTCAATAAGATAGGCATTACCCTGAATCTAATAGCCAAACCTGAAAAAGCCAACCGCACCCAAATGGATGCGATCGGCTTTTTTATCTTATTCTATTTTTTTCTACCCCAGCTTCAAAACATTCAGCAGGAATATCCAGCTAGTTCCATAGTAAGCCACAACTGCCACCAGATCGTTCAGCGTGGTTATCATAGGGCCTGACGCAACGGCAGGATCTATCTTTATTTTTTTGAAAAAGAGCGGTGTGAGCGTTCCCACTGCACTGGATACTATTATGGCAAGTATAAGTGAAATGCCTATACAGCCCGACATTGCAAAGGAGTATACCAGTCCCTTGCCCTTGAAGAAGAAAATATACAGCCCCACTGCTATGAACGACAGCACGCCTATAAGAGTGCCGTTTAGAAGTCCAACTCGCATTTCTTTTGAGACAAGATGAAGCTTCTGCTTTGCAGTAAGGCTTCCGTCTGTAAGCACACGGATAGTCACTGCAAGGGATTGTGTACCAACATTTCCCGCCATGTCAAGTATCAGCGATTGGAACGCCACAATAAGAGTGAGCTGTGCAACAACTTTCTCAAACGCTCCCACCACTGTTGACACCACCATGCCAAGTCCCAACAGCACAAGCAGCCAAGGCAATCTCTTTTTCACACTCTGCAATACAGGCTCGTTAAGATCTTCCTCTGCGGAAAGACCGCCAAGCTTTGCATAATCCTCGCCCATTTCATCATCTGATGCCTCGATGATGTTTTGCGCCGTGATAACTCCCAGCAGTCTGTTTGAATCGTCAAGCACAGGTATGATATACTCTGAATAATCCTTCAGCTTTTCGATACAATCGGCAGTCTGCTCGTTGGCGTAAACATATGGAAAAGAAGTTGCCGTTATGCTCTCAAGCTCCACCTCGCTGTCAGCCGTGATAAGATCCTTCAGATCTATAGCTCCGCTGAAAACCTTATTTTCGTCCACCACGAACAGCGTTGAGATGTTGTCATTTTTTCTCGCCTGACTAACAAGAGCATTCATTGCCTGCTTTACAGTCATGTCCTCGTCAATGATAATGCAGTTCGTAGTCATTCTGCTTCCTATCTCTTCCTCATCAAATGAAGCGATAAGCTTTAGTTCACTGCGTACATCAGGTGCAACAGCGTCTATAATAAGGCTTCTCCTGTCCTTGTCCGTTTCAGACAGAATGTTCACCGCAGTATCAGTGTCAAGCTCCGATATAAGCTCCGAAGCCTTGTGGATATCCATTTCTCTCAGATACTCCCCTGCCTGCTTTTCGTCAAGATATTCAAATATCTCTGCCAGCATTTCAAGACTGCACACACGGTAGAATTTCTTTCTGTTGAGAACAGAAAACGTACTTATTACCTCTGCAATATCACTGCCATGATAATCATCAAGCCTGTTCATCATGGCTTTCGGTGAATCATTGCTGTTGATGACAGCGGTTATCTCGTCGCAGTAAATGTTTTTTACTGCATCCTCGTTTGAAATTACATTTTTGTTCAGTTCATTTTTCTTCATTTGCTTGTCCTCCGTTTCATTTTTTATGACGTGAGGGACAAACAGGCATAAAAATGCCCGTGCATGACAGGTCACACACGGGCAGATATATCAGATCACAACGAATAAAACGGCAACGCAAAGCGAAGCCCGTCGGCTGTGTTCACATATATACATAATCGCCCGTTAGACCCGCAACTGTCGCTGTTTGCCACTTTATTCACCTCCGTAAGATCTTGTCTGTTTAATATTGTACCACATTTCATAATAATCATCAACGCATAATTCTTATCTTATTATAAAAATATTGTTAAAGCAATGGAGCAAATATCCTTAGCACGCCGTCAATGAGCCGTCCAAAGAAACCACGCTTCGTGTCCTCAAGCGTGCGCTGTTTGCACTTGCTCTGAGTGTCCAGAATATCCGCCTTGAAAGTCTTTATTATAGACGAATCATAGAATATAGAACTGCACTCAAAATGCAAAAACAGACTTCTATAGTCAAGATTTACCGAACCAAGCACCGCAAGCTTGTCATCGCATATACAGCCCTTTGCGTGAACAAACCCAGGGGTGTATTCATATATCTTCACTCCAGCCTCGATAAGCTGACGGTAATAGCTCCTTGAAAGCCTGAAAACTACCTTCTTGTCAGCAATACCGGGCATTATGATGCGCACGTCGACCCCACGTTTAGCCGCCCTTATAAAAGCGTCAAAAAGGCTGTCACCAAGCATAAGATACGGCGTGTAGAACCACACATAATCGCTTGCAGAATAGAGTATCTCAGAAAAAAACGTGTTGCTCACATTTTCGTCCACCATAGGGGAATCATAATAAGGCAAAACATAGCCGTCGCCGCCCTTACCCTCTTTTTCAAAGCTCTCCCCCACAAGGTCATGAGGTATCAAGTCATTTGAAAAAGCGTTCCAGAACTCCATAAACATATAGGTGTAGCTTTTTACGCCCTCGCCTGTTATCTTGAAGCCGATATCTTTCCAGTGACCATATTTCGACCCTATGTTTATATACTCGTCCGAAAGATTTATTCCGCCGCTGTATGCAACTCTGCCGTCCACCACCATTATTTTTCTGTGGTCACGGTTGTTGAGCTGTGATTTTATAAAAAGGAACGGATTGAAAGGCACACATTTTATACCTTCCTCACCAAGCTTCAAAGCGTCTGCAAGAGAATATGTTGCGATACTTCCAAGGTCGTCATACATTATCCTGACGTCAACGCCCTGAGCCGCCTTTCTCGCCATTATATCCACCATAGTGTTAAGAAACTTGCCGTTTTGCAAAATAAAATACTCTGCAAAAATATATTTCTCCGCCTTTTCAAGCTCCTTGCACATATCAGCGAACATTTCCTCCCCAACGGAAAAATACTCTGCACTGTCAAGCTTCACCATAGGAAAGCCCGTTGCGTCGCTTATTCTTTTCACCGATTGAGCAAGCCTTTTGTCCTCACGCCTAAGCTCCCCTATGCACTTTTCTCCGTCAGGAAGCTCATAGTCCATGTGAAGCCTTGCCTTTGTGATATTCTTTTCAAGCTTTTTCGCCGTATTATTGTTGCCGAAAATTATATACATAACTGCACCAAGCACAGGAAAAGTAAGTATCACAATAAGCCAAAGGGTCTTGTAGCTGCTCTCCTCACGCTTTGTGTTGATATAAAGCACAAACAGAAATGACAGCACAGTAAGCACGATACTGAGAAGCCCTGCCGCCTTGCTGAGCCATTTAAGTATGAGAAGATACCACAGAAACTGCATAGCCACAGGAACTATCACCGCCACCACTCTGCCTGCTATTTTCTTTACATTGTTCCACGTCAACTCCGTTTCGCTCCTTTCATTTATCATCTTAGGGCAACAAAACACTATCATTATGCGATGTTACCATTATTATAACAATTTTTTTAACATAAGTCAATGCCATTGATTTTAACTGCAAAAAGTGTTATATTAAATATAACGAGTCCTGCGGATAGCTTTGTCAGCAGGCGGGCGAACGATTCGCACCCACGAAAACAATTTAATTGGAGGTAACAAAATGTGTACTGCGGCAACTTATAAAACTAACGATTTTTACTTTGGAAGAACTCTTGACTATGAAAGCTCCTATGGCGAGGAAATAGTCATAATGCCAAGAAACTTTCCCCTTAACTTTGTTAATATGGGCAGGATAGCTACCCATTATGCGGTGATAGGCACAGCTCATGTCGCTCAGGATTATCCTCTTTTCTATGACGCCGCCAATGAAAAGGGTCTTGCCATGGCAGGTCTTAACTTTGTTGGCAATGCCTTTTACCGTGATGATATAGACGGCAAAGACAACGTTGCGCAGTTTGAGTTTATCCCATGGATACTCAGTCAGTGTGCAAACGTGACAGAAGCAAGGACGCTTATAGAAAAGATAAACATAACCAAAACTCAGTTCAGCCCGCAAATGCCGTCAGGTCAGCTCCATTGGATAATAGCAGACAAGAACGATTGTATTGTGGTCGAATCTGTAAAAGAAGGCATAAAGGTCTATAACGATCCCGTGGGAGTGCTGACGAACAATCCGCCTTTTGATATGCAGATGTTCAGGCTCAACGATTTCCGTGGACTTTCCCCAAAGCAGCCTGAAAACACTTTTTCAGACAAGCTTGACCTTACTTCCTACAGCCGTGGCATGGGTGCAATGGGTCTGCCCGGCGACCTGTCCTCGCAGTCAAGATTTGTAAGAGCCGCATTTGTGAAAATGAACTCACGCTCCGCCCCCGACGAACAAAGCAGTGTGAGCCAGTTCTTCCACATCTTAAACTCAGTTGACCAACAAAGAGGCTGCTGCCAGGTGGCAGAGGGCAAGTATGAGATAACCATTTATACAAGCTGTTGCAATACTGACAAGGGCATATACTATTACACCACCTACAACGGACATCAGATATCCGCTGTTGATATGCACAAAGAAGACCTTGACTCCGCCAAGCTTATTGCCTACCCTATGATAACGGGCGAGATAATAAACTTTCAGAACTAGCAAACGCTCCGTACAAAATCTGTACGGAGCGTTTTTATTACTCAAATCTGAAATATTCAAAGTCAAAGTTGCTTCCCGGCAAGAACGCAAATGAAACCTTCTGTTTGCCGCTGATACCTGAGATATCAAAGCTCCTCTGGGCATAATTTTCGCTGTCATCTGTCCTGAACTCGCAGAGTATGCGGTTTTCGCCCTCGCTGCCGTTCAAAATAAGATGTATGCTGTTGAGGGCAAGCGGTGACTTTCCGCTTATAACGAGCCTGCTCGGCTGTTTTTCAGAGAAATCGAACTCACCGAAATCAAGCATAACATTGTTGCCTATCTCGGTCACACACTTTTCGCCCTTTGTGAACTTGTCGCCGTAAATGTTGTCAGCCTCAGCCGCATTATTTACCGCAAATTCACGGCTCACCTTTTCAAAGTTGAAACCGCCCACTTGGAAGCCGTCCACAGTAAGGATACAAAGGGTCTCAATACCCTTGAGCTTTCTTGAAAGCTTGAAAGTTTCAGGCTTGAAGATCATCCACTCAGGCTCTTTGTGATAACAAAACGTACCCAGATGCTTTCCGCCCTCTTCAGGTATCCCGTCATAAAAGCTTATCTTAACAGGGTCAAGAGTGTTCGCCCATATCTGCACCGTAACAGTGTCAGAGCCTGCACTGCCGAAGTCAAGATTATCATATGCCGCCCATGATGTTACCCTGCCCATTGCAAAGCCTACACCCTTCTTCATGCCGCTTGAAACGTTGTCGCTCGCCCTTGTGAATAGTCCGCCGATAACAAACTGATAAGGGTCGGTAAGTGCGCTTCCAAGACCCCGTGCAGTGAATTTGAGCACAGAAATGATGTGATAACGCTCAGTGCCGTTTTTGCACATTGCACGAAGCCAGAAGCTTCCGTCGCCCTTTGCTTTCACCCTTACACCGTCTGCTGTTACATCGCATTCTGCAAGATTAGATGTTATACCCTTTTCATTTGTTACCCTGAACTCTATATTCTCAGCATAATCCGAATTGGCAGGGAGTGCCTTATATTTTACTGTTATCTCAGGGTTATCCTTGTCAAGAGTAAAAGTATCAGTATAAAGCTCTATCTTTCTCACAGGTATCTCGTCTGTTCTTCCACACTCAGTAGGAGCAAAGCCCACATTCTCCAGCGATGATGTGCCGCTGTCATATTCTGCCTTAACAGCATCAAGGGTAACAACACAGTCAGGCAGACCCTTTGATGTAAGCGTTACCTTTATCTCCCCCGTCTTATCAGCCACACCAATAACAGCAAGCATTTTTCCTGAGAAAAGTCTGCGTGATGTGCCTTTATACTGGTCATAGTCAGTGCTGTCGCCGTTATCAAGACCCATAAGCCTTGCCGCACCCTCAACGCTTACGTTCACACGATTGTTGGCATTTGCGCAGAAAGTGCCGTCCTTATCAAATGCAGATATTTCAATATATACAAGGTCAGAGCCGTCTGCAAGTATCTCTGTCTTGTCAGGGACAGCTTCTATTCTAACATCGTCCCCGAATGAACGCTGTATATCCTCTGCAATGATATTTCCATTCTCGTCATATGCAACGGCTTTAAGCTCGCCCTTTTCATATGGTATGATATAGTTCGCTGTCAGCTCCTTGCCATGCTTGTGGTCTATATCATATGCACCCATTGAAACGCCGTCCTTGAAGAGCTCAACTCTCGGAGCATTTGAGCAAACTCTCACGTCGCAAGGAAGTCCGTCGCTGAAATCCCAGTATGGGAAAATATGCACAAACGGGTCAACCTTATAGTCTGTCCACTCTGCACGGAAAACATAGGCACTGTCCTTTGCAAAGCCTGCTGTGTCGAACTGACCGAAGTATGAGTTTTTCGTGCTGTATGGAGTTGGCTCGCCTATGTAGTCAAAGCCTGTCCAAATGAACTGACCTGCACAATATTCAGCGTCACGGTCAGGGATAATGCAAGCCTCAGTGTTCTTTGCTCCCCAGCCTGTGCAGCTGTTGCCCAAAGATGAACACTGCTCGTCATCATCAGTTAGCAAGGTTTCAGACAGTGGGAAATGATAAATTCCACGGCTCTGAACAACAGAAGCCGTTTCGCTTCCGTATATCATCCAATCAGGGTGAGCGGCGTGGTGTTCGCCGTAAAGTCTTTCACCGTAGTTATAGCCTGCAAGCTTGAGAATATCAGCGCATTTCTGACCATTCTCCCACTGCATATAGTTAGAGCCGAATGTGACATAGCCGTTGCCATCAGGGTCATGGAGCCTAACGAGCCTTTTGAGCCATGCCGTTACCTCCTGACCTCTCTCGTCAGCGTGTGTGTCAAAAATCTCATTTCCCACGCTCCAGCCTATGATAGAAGGGCGGTTTCTGTCACGGCGCACCCATGAAGCAACGTCATTTTCTACCCACTCATCAAAAAATCTAGCATAGTCATAGTCGGTCTTTGACCTCTCCCACATATCAAAGCCCTCAGAGAGAATGAGCATACCTGTTTCGTCAGCGATGTCCATAAACTCCTCCGCAGGCATATTGTGAGAGGTCCTGATAGCGTTGATGCCCATTTTGCGTAGCTTTTTAAATCTTCTCCTTATAGCCGCAGGATTGGAAACTGCCCCAAGACAGCCGTTGTCATGGTGTTCGCATGATCCGTGTAGCTTAACGTGTCTGCCATTGAGGTAAAAACCGCTGTCGCACTTGAATTTGATAGTCCTGAAGCCGAATTTCTGACCTACACGCTGTACACAGCCGCCGTCCACAAGAATTTCCGACACCATGGTGTAAAGCACAGGGGAGGTGATATCCCAAAGCTCAGGGTCTTTCACTGTCATGGTCTGAGCGGTGAGAGAATAGCTCACGCCTTTCACACGCACCGCCTCAGGTATGCAGGAAATATCCGCCCCACAAGCGTCAGACTCATAGCTTGCCGCCTCTTTGCCGTCCTTGTCAAAAATAGTGTTCCTGATGCGGATTCCCCCAAGAGGAGTACCCACAGGACGAAGCATCTCAGCCTTCACAGTCACCTGCCAGCCGTCCTCGTCCTTTGACGTGGTGATATAAATGCCGTCATTGCCGAAACGTATCTCAGGGCTTTCGCAAAGCCAAACCTTTCTGAAAATGCCTGCTCCCGAATACCACCTTGAGTTTGGCGAGTGGTGATCCACACGGACAGTAATAATGTTCTCTCCGTCCTTAACAAGGTCGGTGATATCGAACATAAATGCCGAGTAGCCGTATTTCCACTCCCCTGCCAAAGCACCGTTCACATACACCTTGCTGTCCATGTAAACTCCGTCAAAGCGGATAAAAGTGCGTATGCCCTCTTTCTTTTGGTAAGAGAAATTCTTTCTGTACCAGCCAGTAGAAGTTTCATATAGGTCATTTGTATTATAAATAAGCCAATCATGAGGAACGTCCACAGGCTTGAAAGCAAAGTCCTCTGAATAGTCAGAGCCGAAAACCGCCTTGTAAAATTCCCAATCGTTGCAAAAAAGCTTTCTGTTTGAGTATGTTTCACAGATATCCATAAAAACTCCTTTATATTTTACTTATCTGAATATGAAAATGTGCGTTTATCAAAGGCTTTTCAAGCTGATATTTCTCCGCAAGCCTTGGTCCGCAGGAGTTAGAACCTACCCCTGCCATTGCATAGTCAACGCAGATAACATTGCTCTCGCACCTTTCAAGCTCATAGTTATGTGCCTTTGCCGCAAGCTCCTCCTGTGAAAACTGAGAAGCGTTAAATGAAAACTCCTCTCCTGCAGTGAACATCACACTTGTGTCCTCACTGCTCACAGTGAGATACCTGCACCCATAGTGCGATGAATTTTCCTGCGGTCTTATATAATCCTCGTGCATATCTCCGATATCAGCCGCAAATCTGCCCATATAGCAAGCCTGACGCTTGTCAATGTAGCTTTCTGTAGGACCATATCCGAAATATTCCACCCTTGAAAAATCTTTTGGCATGAAAAGCCTTATACCGAACCTTGGAAGCATATCTATCTTATTTGAAAACTCCGCTTCGCATTTTATGTCAAGCCCACTGCCGTCAATAACATAAACAGCTTTCAGCCTGCAAAACGGCTGTTGTATGGACCAGCCAAAAGACTGTGTGACGCTTATCTCCGCTCTGTTCTCGCTCGCTGAAAGCTCACAGCCGTAGCTTTTCACATCAAAGTCATTAAGATGCACCTTGTACCAATTGTGCTTCATAACATCATTATCCGTAGGCGCACGGAAGAAGTTATACTGCAAAGGTCTGTCAAGAAGCTCCCTGCCGCCGAATTTCACAGAAACAAATGCCGACTTACGCTTGTCAAAGCGGTAAACAACATCTCCCACTGTCACAGTGATATCAAGAGGCGTTTCCACAGCCTCAACATTTTCTTTCACCTCAGCGACCTTACAAGCCTTGCCCTCTGCTATCCTAAGCTGATCGAAGCACACCTCATAGCCATTTTCACAATAGTCAGTGTCCTCCTTTGCAGTGAAAATAAACCTTATGAATGTTTCATTTTCATACTCCGCTGTATCATTGGGAACATTCACCACAGTGCTTCCCATAGGCTCGATGTCAAAATCCACTCTGCCGATATGTATAATACCGTTTTTGTCCGTTATCTCATAGCGGCAATCGAGAATATCCCCGGCGTTCACAAACTCCAGCGTGCTTGAAAAAACAAAGCTTCCCTCGCTTTCCCCTTTTGTTACTCGCACAGGTCTGTATACCTGCTTTACCTCAAGCAGTCCCGTGTGTGGCGTTCTGTCAGGATAAACAAGACCGTCCATGCAGAAATTGCTGTCATTGTGTCTTTCCCCAAAATCTCCGCCGTAGCCGTATTTTATCCTTCCCTCAGCCGTCTTGCCAAGCGGTACAGAATGGTCGCACCACTCCCACACAAAGCCACCGCAGAAACGCTCATTGGAATAGAACACATTGTGATAATCCTCCAGATCACCAGGGCCATTTCCCATGGCGTGGCAGTATTCACACTGCACGAGAGGTCTGTTTTCCTCAGGCTTTTCAAGATAGCCTTTCAGCCCGTTTAGATCCCAATACATACCCGAAACTACGTCAAGCACGCTGTCGGAAGTTCCGTCAAGGCAGTGTGTGCTTTCATAATGCACAAGCCTTGTATCATCAAGCCTCTTTATAAGCTCAGCTTCATCAAGCATATTTTTGCCATATCCGCTCTCATTACCCAATGACCAGAACACTACGCAAGGGCGGTTGATGTCACGCTTTACAAGACATTCCGCACGATCTTTTATGGCATTGCCAAACCTCTCGTCGCAGGCAAGCATGGCGATGCCGTTGTAATTTGAATAGTCCCACTTATAGTCATAATAGACCTCCACACAGCCATGTGACTCCAGATCCGCTTCATCAATAACATAAAGCCCCAGTCTGTCGCAAAGCTTATAAAACACAGGGGAATCAGGATAATGCGACGTTCTCACAGCGTTTATGTTGTGCTTCTTCATAAGCACAAGGTCAGCTTTCATCTGCTCATAAGAAGCATAATATCCCGTGTCAGGATAGCTGTCATGACGGTTTACGCCCTTGAACTTCACCGCCCTGCCGTTTATCTTAACAACGCCCTTATCCACCTTTACATCTCTGAAACCAACTTCCTCACCGATAACCTCGTCGCCTGCATTGATAGTAAGCCTGTAAAGATAAGGTGTTTCAGCACTCCAAAGCTTGACGTTCTCTAACTTTATCTCAACGCTCTCACCGTCATAAGCCGAAAACTGAGCCATTGTAACACCGTCGCTGTCGCAAAGCTTTGCCGAAACATCACAGCCGAATACCGTAAACTCCAGCTTTGCTGAGCCGTTTTCACCGAGTATAGTTTTCACGATATAATTTTCAAGACGCATTTTCGGTCTTGACAGCACATAAACATCTCTGAAAATTCCCGAAAGCCTTATTTTGTCCTGATCTTCAAGATAAGTTCCGTCGCACCATTTCAGCACAGCGGCAGTAATGATATTCCTGCCCTCAGCAAGATATGGTGTAATATCAAACTCAGCCGTAGCGTGAGAAACCTGTGAATATCCCACAAAGCTGTCGTTCACATACAAATAAACACAGCTATCCACGCCCTCGAACACAAGCACCCTGTCCATGCCGTCAGGGGAATAGTCATACTCACGCTGATAAACTCCCACAGGTATATCGTCAGGCACAAAAGGCGGGTCAAATGGTATTGGATAGCACACGTTCGTATACTGCGGCTTGTCATAGCCGTAAAGCTGCCAGTTTGACGGCACTGGGATAGTGTTCTCAAACTTTTCGTGAATAAAATCGTCCTCTAGGTCTATTATGCTGTCATAATAACGAAAACCCCAGTTGCCGTTTAAAAGCTCCATTCGCTGAGAATTTTTACGGTCCTCAAAAGGATCCTGCCCCTTTGCAAACGGCACAAAATAGCAGTGCTTATCAAGCGTGCCAATGTGCAGCGCCTGAGTATCCTCATGATATATCATTTTCGATCTTGGCGAATTTTCCGCCGCAAGCTTTAAAATATCCATAGCTGTTCTCCTTTACAGGTTTATAAATTACTGTAATTATTTTATCAGCTATTGACAGGCAAGTCAATGAATGATATTATTAATTTATAACAATATGAATATGGAGTTGATATTTTTGTTCTTTGCCGATTATCCTATCCTGGGAAACGAAAAGTCCCTGCCACTATATCTGCAAAATATGGGTCAGCAGCACTGTCAGGATCACCTTATAAGACCCGAGGGCTATCACTATGACCAGATCCTCTACTGCACCAAAGGCAGCGGCACGCTTATCTTTGAGAATAAAGCCATTCCCATACCACATGATACCGCCATATTCATACCCGCTGAGACGCCCCACGAATACTATCCGGAAGAGGATATATGGGATATCCACTGGATAGTCCCCTGCGGATATGCCGCCAAGGATATCCTTACCCAGTTTGGCCTTACCGAGCTTAAAACCTTTCACCTCAGCGACACGAAAATGCTCGAGCATATTTTCCGCAAAATGCACAATGCTCTGCGAACGGACAGTATTTTCGGCAATTACAAGGCCTCTGGCTATTTGTATGATTTTCTTATGGAGTTTTACCGCCTTATCGCCTACAAAGACCCTGCCACGTCAGTATCCTCCGCCCTTATGAAAGCACTGGACTACATAAACTACAACTATTTTTCCCCTATCACAATGGACGAGCTTTGCAGTGTGTCAGGAGTAACTAAACAGCATCTTTGTCTGCTTTTTCGCAAAAAACTCAGTATGCGTCCAATGGAATACATCGCAAAACGTCGTATCCAAGAAGCCAAAGCCCTGCTTACCGGTACAGAAAAAAGCATCGAGCAGGTAGCCGAGGAAACAGGCTTTTGCTCAGAAAGCTATTTCTGCAAGCTTTTCAAAAGATACGAGGGAATGACCCCCTCCGCTTTCCGCCAGATCAAATAACCACAAACAAAAAAAGAGCCGCCCAAAGGCAGCTCAATTATGCAGAAAATTAGCCCTGCTCCTTCATCTTAGCGAAACACTCGCTGCAGTAAACAGGTCTGTCCTCTCTTGGCTTGAAAGGAATAACAGCCTCGCCGCCGCAAGAAGCACAAGTTGCTGTATAAGTCTGTCTTTCAGACTTTGTAGCAGCCTTTCTTGCATCTCTGCAAGCTTTACATCTCTGTGGCTCGTTTACGAAACCTTTCTCAGCATAGAACTCCTGCTCTCCTGCTGTGAAAACGAACTCGTTTCCGCACTCCTTACATACTAATGTCTTGTCTTCGTACATGGTTCTTACCTCATTACATAAAATTGTGCCTAGTCGGATTTGCACCGACACCTTTGAATAAACAACGCTCTGCTATTAAGCTATACGGCCATATTCCTATCTCAACAGTGATCTCAATTTCCGTCTGACTCTCTGCATTGCATTGTCTACCGCCTTTTCCGACGTGCCCAAGCCTAATGCTATCTGATTGTATGACATTCCTCTCAAAAACGATTGAAATACCTGCCATTCCTGCTCCGAAAGTGCAGAAGTGATCTTATCATAAAGCTCATTCAGCTCCTCACGCTCCACTACGACCTCCTCAGGCACAGTGCCACCGCCGCCAAGAATAGCCTCAAGGTCAGCTTCCTCGCCGCCTGAAAGAAGTGCATTTCTGTGAACAGACGAAATGATCTTATTTTTTATACATTTTGTAGCGTAAGTTGAAAACTTCGCATTTTTGTCTTCACGATATGTCCTGACCGCACCCAGAAGCCCCATAAGCCCCTCTTGGACAAGATCCTCGTGAACCTCGGCGCCATATTTTTTTGCCAGAAACTCCACCGTACAGATATATCTCGCAATAAGCTCACCGATAGCCGTTTTGTCACTCTGTGCATTTAGCACAAGCTGCTCATCTGAAAGCTTTTTCTGCTGATCCTGCCGATCGCCTCTCAAAAAATACCGCCCACCTAATCGTAGAAATTACCGCAAAGCCCCATTCTGACGCCACTGCGTAATGTTATAATACCATTTTAGACCATAAAAGTCAAGAGAATTGACGAAATCCGCCGTCCCTGTGAAAATATTTGTAACATACCACAGTTTTAAGAATGTATTCTTGTGATTTTCAACAAACAAAAAGTCAGCCGTGTCGAAATACACGGCTGACCGCAATTTACGCAACTTTGATGTTATACACGGCAGTATTTTGCTCTGCCATCGCTGAAAATATCCCCTCCGTGGCAATCGTCAGCCACAACAAGAGGAAAATCCTCAACGTAAAGTTTTTTCACAGATTCACAGCCCAGCTCCTCAAAAGCCACTACCTCACAAGACTTTATGCAATTGCAGGCAAGTGCGCCCGCACCGCCTATAGCACAGAGATAGACCGCACCATTTCTTATCACGGCGTCCCTTACCTCTTGTGATCTCTCGCCCTTGCCGATCATTCCGCCCAATCCAAGATCAAGCAATCTCGGAGCAAACCTGTCCATTCTTCCTGAAGTGGTCGGTCCGCATGAACCGATAGGCTTTCCCTCAGGTGCAGGAGTAGGTCCGGCATAGTAGATAACAGCGTCTTTCAAAGGGATAGGAAGTTCCTTTCCCTCGTCAAGCAAAGCATTGAATCTTTTATGTGCAGCGTCCCTTGCAGTGTACACAACGCCCGAAAGCAATATCTTGTCACCGCATTTAAGCTCTCCGCTCACCGCTTTAAGCTCCTCGGAACGCACCTTTCTTATTTCCGACATGACAAACTATTATTCAGCGTCATCATCGCTTACAAGAGAAAGACCATCGTCAATAAGATCTCTTGCAGTGTTTACAGCACCGATACTATTGCCATACAGATCGTTAAGTGATGTAACGAGCTGCTGAACAGTTTCGCTCAGACTTGTGAACTGTGTCTTAACAGACTCTCTCAGGTCAGCAGACTGTGCTCTGATGTTCTTAGCTTCGTTCTTAGCGTCGCTTACTACCTTTGCAGCCTCAGCATTTGCCTTTGATGTTACGTCAGCGGCTTCTGCGTTAGCCTTAGATGTAACAGCCTCTGCCTCTGCATTAGCCTTAGAAGTTACCTCGGCAGCCTGCTTGTTTGCAGCACTTGTAACAGCTTCAGCCTCCTGCTTAGCGGCAGCCGTCATTGCGGCAGCGCTTGACTTAGCAGTCTGAAGTGTAGTATCAGCCTCTGTCTGAGCATTTGTAACAAGCTTCTGTGCCTGTGCGTTTGCGTCAGCAAGAACCTGATCCTGAAGCTGCTTAGCTTCATCTTCCATCTGCTTAGCCGCCTTCTTGGCTTCCTGAACGACCTTATTAGCTGTGTTCTGAGCTTCCATGAACACGCTTCCAAGATCGAATGCAGGAGTGGCTGTGCCGGCATTAGCCTCAGCAGTTTCGAGCTTCTCTTTAAGATCCTCGATCTCCTGCTTCTGCTTTTCAAGCTCAGCGTCCTTTTCAGTTACCTGCTGCTCATAGTCAGCGATACGAACCTTCATTGTATCAGTATTAGCCATAAGCTCGGCTATCTTGTTTTTAGCCTCTTCTACCTTTTTCTCAAGTTCCTTCTTGCCCTCGAAGTCCTGCTTCTGAGCGCCGCCCTGCTTCTCAAGACGTTCGATAGTTTCGTTCTGGTCATTGACCTGAGCCTCAAGAGTATAAATTTTAGAAGTAAGGTCGTCTACATAAGCAAGAACGTCCTGCTTATCAAATCCGCCGACTCTAACCGTTCTTAAATAACCATTACTAGCCATTTCAATCCCTCCACATTAGTGATTATCTCTATTATACAATAAACCACGTTATTTTTCAACTGATTTAAGCCGTTTTCAAAAATTTCATTATTCCATACAAAATAGCAACTGAAATTTATACAAAATGTCTTAAAATCATATTTATCACAGAATAATTATATCAAATTTTCCGTAAGATTTCAAGTGCTTTTGCGAAAAATTTTCAATATCATGATAATTTTCTGAGAATACGAAAATCTCTTTAATTATGTAAACGTTTTCCGATTTTGGTTCAAACAAGGCGGACAGCGTAAACGCCGATCCGCCTTTGAAAGCATTATTACTTGTTCTTGAAGATATTGAAGATATCGTCGTAATAATTTGGATTATCAGCAGCCTTAACGCCAGCCTTGTGCATCGCTTCAGCGTCAGCCTTTGCGTCGTCAGCCTTCTGAGTAAAATTTGCAGTATATGTTGTCGCAGCCTTTGGTGCAGCAGCCTCAGGAACGTCATTTCTGTCAACAAAGTCAGCAGCGATAACAGTAACGTCCATAGCGTCCTTGGTATCAGGATTTGTACCGTTACCAAAAATGATCTCAACGTTATCGTCAGCAGCGTCAGCAATAGCAGCTGTAAGCTCGTCCATATCACTGATAAGGAGATCCTCGCTCATTGTAACGTTTACGATAAGTCTTCTTGCACCCTTGATAGAAGTTTCAAGCAGATCAGAAGAAATGACCTGATTGATGATATCCTGTACCTTATCCTTGCCCTCGCCGTGGCCGATAGCAATATGCGCTCTTCCTGCACCCTTGAGGATAGTAGTAACGTCAGCGAAGTCAACGTTGATCTCATCATGTCTTGTAATGATCTCAGCGATAGCGATAACGTCTGTCTTAAGAACTTCATCAGCGATAGCATAAGACTGCTTCATAGTGAGGCGCATCTCGTTTGTGATAAGGTTCTGGTTAGGGATAACGATAAGAGCGTCAACGTGCTTGATAAGAGCCTCGATACCCTTTTCTGCTCTCTCCATTTTCTTAGCGCCCTCAAATTTGAAAGGCTTTGTAACAACTGCGATAGTGAGCTTGTCAAGTGACTGTGCGATCTCAGCAACTACAGGTGCAGCACCGGTACCTGTTCCGCCGCCCATACCTGCTGTGATGAATACCATATCAGCGTCCTTGATAGCGTTCTCGATCTCGTCCTTGCTTTCCTGAGCGGAAGCCTCGCCGATCTCAGGCTTTGCACCTGCGCCCAGACCGTGAGTAAGCTTCTCACCTATCTGGATCTGTGTGTGTGCAGCTGACTTATGCAGTGCCTGGATATCAGTATTAACAGCGATATATTCAACATTTCCCTCGATACCGGCCTGTGCGATACAGTTAAGTGCGTTTCCACCGCCGCCACCGACACCGATTACCTTGATCTTTGCGCCTACGACTGGCTCTTCAACATACTCGTAACCCATAATAGAACTCCTCCTAAAAGCGAATTTTCATACTTCTCCGTATTTTTACATATCAATTTATCAAATCAAAAATAAAATGCAAAAAAGCCTATGTGCCGAATATGCACATAAATAGATACAATAATATATTATCATACTTTTGTCAAAAAGTAAAGAACTTAAATGAAACCATTATAAATTTTTTATTAATTATCAATAAAACGACTGATTTTTCAGTTTCATTTGTGTATACTATACAATTAGTTATCCTGACCCCTACCAATCTGTGTTCGTCTGATCGTCCACATAGCCGTTGTCAGCATATCCATTGTCGGTATAGCCCTGATCGCCGCCGTTATCATATCCCCAGTCGGTGTTTCCGTTCTCGTTTGTCCACTGATCTGTGCCTGCATTGTCAGCATCATCATTGCCGTCCCATGCGTTGGTATCGTCGCTGTAGCCTTGGCTATCGTCCCCTGACCATGAGTTATCACTGTCCCATGTGCTGCCGTCATCAATATTAGTATCAGCCGATACCGCACTGCTGCTGTCATCTGGCTTTGCAGAGCTTGTGTCGTCAGGCTTTGACGACTCGTCCTGCGATTTCGGAATAGCCGAAATGCCGCTGTCAGCACCGTTGTAAATAAGCGTACCCTCGTAATCGTCAGTAATGCTCTCGTCAATTACCGCCTTAAGATATGTAAGCTTGTATTCCATATCCACCGAGCTTCCAAGCTTTATTTCAAGCCTGCCGTCATACATAAGCTTAATATCCGAACGGGTAGTGAGGTCAATAGAGTCTATATTTTTAAATTTCAGCTCATGAAGATCATCAAGAAGCTCTTCAAGAATATCTGCCTTAAATGAATCCTCAGAAGCAAGTTTGTCACCCTGACTAAGGCTTTTAAGCTCAAAGCCCTTTACAACAGGTATATCCCCTGTCGGAGCAGGATTTTTCGTTTCAAGTATCTTTCCCGAAGCAGACAGCACATAGTAAGAGTTTTTATACTCGATATCAGCCGTCTTTTCAGCCTCCGTGCAGGTTATAACAAGTGTTGACGGAAATTTCTTTGTGACCTTGACATCATCAAGATACACAAGAGTATCTTTCAAACGCTTTTCAACTATATCCGTATTCGTCCTCACAAGGTTTTGTCCCGTTGAAACGCCCCCCACGCCAAGGATCTGATCCTGTTCGTAAAGGGTAACGCCCTCTATTTTTATCTCCGACACATTAAAAAACAAAAACATACTCAGCACCAGCAGCAGCGCCGCAGCCGCAAAAAATCCGGCAACATACACGTTGCGCATATTCACTGTCTGCCGACGTGCCGCAGGCTGCTGTGAGTTCATTCTGTTTTCCTTGTAAGTTCCGTTCATTTTACTCTTTCCTAACTGCTAGTAATTTACACGTTTTATGTTTCCGCCCAGAAGCGTAAAAGCATTTTCAATGCAGTCATAGCCCCTGTCCATAAGCTTTATATTAGTGAGAGATGTTTCTCCCTCTGCCGAAAGCGCCGCCACAGCTAACGCCGCACCGCCTCTAAGGTCAGGCGCACGGACTTTTGCTCCGTAAAGCTCCTTCACGCCCTCGATAACAGCCACTTTTCCCTCTGTCTTTATATCCGCACCCATTCTCACAAGCTCGTCAACATGGCGGTAGCGGTTTTCAAAAATATTTTCCACCACCACACTGGTGCCCTTTGCCTTAGCAAGTGCCGCCGTGACTATCGCCTGAGCGTCCGTAGGGAATCCCGGATACGGCATAGTCCTCACCGTCCGCACAGCTTTGAGCTGTTTAGGTGCTTTTATAAATATCCTGTCCTCATATAGAAATACCTGACAGCCCATTTGCTCAAATATAGGTATGACCGCACGGATATCCCCTGCCCTTGCCCCAAGCAGACCTATCTCACCGCCTGTTGCCGCCGCCGCGCTCATAAAAGTCGCCGCAACTATCCTGTCGGGCATGACAGAGTATTCACAGCCGTGTAGCTTTTCCACACCGCTTATTGTTATCGTTCCGCCCCCTGCGCCGTTTATCCTTGCACCGCAGCAGTTCAGAAACTCCGCAAGATCGCATATCTCAGGCTCTCTTGCCGCATTGTATATCACCGTGTCGCCCTTTGCCAGAACAGCCGCAAGCATGATGTTCTCAGTCGCTCCCACAGAGGGGAACGAAAGGTCTATCCTCGCCCCTCTAAGCCCTCTCGGGCAGGTGCAGCTAAGCACGCCATACTCCTCGTTTATCCTGACGCCCATTTTTCTAAGTGCGCACAGGTGCATATCTATAGGTCTCGGACCAAGCTCACACCCTCCCGGGAATGACAGCCTGCATTCACCTGTTCTTCCAAGAACAGCTCCCAGAAAAACGATAGACGAACGCATCTCTCTCATAAGCTCATCTGGCACAAAGGTCTTTACAGCGCCCCTTGCGTCCACAGTGACACAGCCGTCCTCACGGCTGCACCTTGCCCCAAGCACCGACAGAATGCGACAAGCCGCAAATACGTCCGAAAGTGCAGGACAGTTATGTAGCCTGATCTCTCCGTTTATAAGAACACACCCTGCCAGCAGCGGCAGAGCTGCATTTTTTGCTCCCTGAACGGTTATCTCTCCGTTCAGCCTGCTTCCTCCCTGAATGATAAGCCGTTGCATAAGCGTCGCTCCTTTTAAGGTTTTGACTTATCTTATGCAGGACCGCCCATATAGGTTAAAGCTATCTGTTGATATATATCTCTATAGCGTTTGAAACAGGCATAAAAGCAGGCAAACAAGGCAGATAGGAGTCCTTGCCTATCTTCTTTTTCATATCCTTAGTTGAAAGTATCATGCCGGTAACGCAGTCGTCAAACGTACTATCGTCCATATCAGTGATATTCACAAGTATCCTTACAGTGACCTCCTTGCTGGAAAACGGAGGAACAGTGTCGCCTATGACCTCGCCGTCACTGTTTGTTGTAACGCTGGTCGCATAGCATACCGCGTTGTCATATTCTGAAGAAACATGGCTTATCTCATACTGCGGTATCTTTATCTCAAAAGGAGACGGGTTTTTGATATTGAACACTATATCTGCAAAACGATAGCTTGAACTCAACTCAGAACCAAAAGCTTCTTCGTTGTATACAGAATAATTTGACAGCGCATATGTTTTAAAATCCGTCATACCCATTGTTTTGAACACGTTGTCATCATATCTCACCACGCTCTTGTCTGCGTCGTTGAAAAACAGCGGTGGGAAGAAGAACACCATAAGCACAAGCACGATAATAACAGCCACAACTGTCTTTATTATCTTGCCGCGCTTTACATATGAATCTCCCACCTTTACTCCCTTGCTAAGACCTGTCGCCGCCTGCGCAGGCATAGCCGCAGCGTCCTCAAGGAAATCGTCCTCTTTGTCGTCCTCTTCCTTGTGCTTGGTAGGGTCATCGTAAGTCTTTGTGGCACGGTCGAATTCCCCTGCCTTGTTGAACTTTTCTCCGTCAAAAATCTCGTCGGCGGTGCGGTTCACACCACTACCCTTGAACTTTTTATCTGACAGCTTTTTTATCTTGTCAACATCAGGCACTTCAATGCTGTCCATTGAAGCCCTCTTGTTATACTGTCTGTAATTCTTATCCATTATTTTATCCCCTTAAATTTTACGTTCCTTATCCCTTAATAAGTGGCTCTAAAGCCTTGAATATCCTGTCCTCAGTATCGGCAACATGAAGCTTTGCAGCGTTTTCCGAGCACTGTCTGAGCTTCTCAGGATCTTCTATAAGCCCCTTTACAGTATCGATAAAAAGCTTTTCCGTCAAGTCTTTTTCTTCGATAACAAAGCCTGCTCCTGCGTTTTGCAATACCATGCCGTTGTAATACTGATGATTTTCAGCCACCATAGGCGACGGGATAAGCACAGAAGCTCTGCCCATTGCCTCAAGCTCCGCCAGCGAAGCTGCTCCGCACCTTGATATAACAAGGTCAGCCGCAGCCATTGCCACAGGCATATTGATATAATCCTTTATGATACGTCTGCTGTTGTTGATATCTATACCCATAGCCCCCAGCTTTTCAGGATAGTCCTTATAGCCCTGATAAGTGCCGTAGGAATGTATATGACAGACCTTAACATCATTGTCCTGATACCATTTCAAAAGCTTTGCGATATTCTCATTAAGCACTCTCGCACCCAGACTTCCGCCTGTTGAAAGCACACATATTTCATTTTCATCAAAACCAAGCTGTTTTTTAGCCTCCGACTTTGACATGGTGTTGAAAGCTCCCCTTACAGGCAGACCTGTCACCACAGTCTTGGCATTTTCGGGCATATACTTTTCTGCCTCTTTCACAGTGAGCATAACAACGTCTGCAGACTTTGCAAGTATCTTGTTTGTTACGCCCGGAAAAGCGTTCTGCTCGTGGATAGCCGTCTTTATTCCCATTTTAGCGGCTTTTCTAACTATAGGTCCTGAAACATAGCCCCCGGTTCCTATAACAAGATCAGGCTTTGCTTCCTTTATTATCTTCTTTGCAGTGCTTCCTGACTTTACAAGACACCCTGCCGCATGGATATTTCTTTTGAGATTTACCCAGTTAGGCTTTCTCTGAAAGCCCTCTATCTTTATAGGATAGAACTTATATCCCGCCGCAGGCACGAGCCTTGCCTCAAGCTTTTCAGGATTTCCCGCAAAGCTTATCTCAGCGTCAGGATAATGTTTTTTTATGATCTCCGCAATGGCAAGAGCAGGATTTACATGACCTGCCGTACCTCCGCCTGCAAGTAAAACTCTGAGCATAGAACTAATACCTCTTTACTTTTTTTTGATGCACTGACGTGAAACGTTGAGCATGATACCCATTTCTGCAAGCTGTATCATCAGTGCAGTACCGCCGTAGCTGAAAAACGGCAGTGAAATACCCGTGTTAGGGAAAGCGTTGCAGGCTACCATAATGTTGAAAAGTGCCTGCGAGCCTATCTGTATTGTTATACCAGCCGCAAGAAGCATACCAAAACGATCCTTGCTTCTTGAAGCGATCATGAAGCCCTCGATTATAAAAAGCACAAACAGCAGTACCACTACCATTGCACCCACGAAGCCAAGCTCCTCGCAGATAATAGCGAAAACGAAGTCGTTTTGTGACTCAGGCAGATAGTATTTTTGCCTTGACTCTCCAAATCCAAGACCGAACCAGCCGCCCGAGCCTATAGACAATAGAGATTCATAGGTCTGGAAGGTCTTTCCGCTAGGGTCGGATTCAGGATTTTTCCAGCTCTGTATACGATCTGAAATATAAGAAAAGCCTGAGCCTGACGCCATTTTATATATCAGCAGCAACACCCCGAAAACAGCACACACACCGATAAATTTCCAGAAGGTCTTTTTTGGCATACCACTTATGAACATCATAGACACGCCCATGATACCCACCAGCATAACAGCCGACATATGCCTCTGAAAAATAAGCACCAGCGCCACCGCACCCATTATCACAGTAAACGGTATAATACAGAATTTCCAATCCTTGAACTTAGGATAATTCACCGACATTATGTATGCGAAAATAATAATGAACGTTACTTTCAGAAGCTCCGACGGCTGAAAGCTGATCGGACCTATTTGTATCCAACGCTTTGCACCGGCAACGTCTATTCCGAAAAGAGCTGTATAAAACGTAAGAAGATATGTGGCGATAAACGCAATATATGCTATCTTAGTGTTCTGAAAGAAGTGATAATCAAGATAGCTCGTGGCAAACATCAGAAGAAGACCAAGTCCGGCAGACTTGAGCTGGCTCACCAGATAATAATATCCATCGTTATATTCACTCAGCCCCCACGCATAGCTTGCAGAAAACATCATCAAAAGTCCGAATACAAGCAATACCATTACAAGAATGAAAAACGGCTTGTCTATCTCCGTAAGTATAAATCTGAATCTATGTTTTCTTTTTGCCTGTGCCACAGGTTGTTTAAGAGGAACGTGACTATTATACACCATGCTTCCGTCACGTTCACGTCTAGGACCTCTTATAGCCAAACAAACAACCTCCCAACAAAATCTCTATATGAAAAACTTTCCCGAATATATCAAAAACGCTATCGCCGCCGCAGCCCCTGCCACAGATATCACAGCGAATATCCCGATCACGGCATGATCTCCGTGACCCTTTTTCTGTAAATGCTCATGAAGCGTGTAACCTTTCATAAGCAGCTTTTTTCTTATCTTAAAAACAATATACTGCAAAAGCCCGCAAGCTCCGTCAACGACCACCGCCGCACCTGCCAGCAGGAAAACGAAATATTCTCCCGAAAGCAACACCGCCATAGTCATAAGGCCACCAATCGCTAGCGCACCCGACTCGCCCAAATAAAGCTTCGCAGGACTGCACCCCCAAAAGAGAAAGCCTCCTGCCGCACCCATTGTGCAAACAGCAAAAAGCTGAGCAGCGTCAGAGCCTGCCCCTGCCGCAAGACCGCTTGACAGCCCTGCCGAAAATATCAAAGCCGTTACAGCACACAGCCCGTCAGTACCCGTGTCGGTCTTACCGCCTGCGCAATCGTGTATCTTCACCATGTTTATCCCCACTGTCATAAACAGCGGAAAAAGCGGATAAAAAAGCCCGCCGAACTGCACATAGCCCAAGTGAAAAGGCATAAGCACAGCCGTCTGCACTCCTCCGCAGTATCTAAGCCCCACGCATACACCAAGACATATAAGATACTCCATACATATCTTGTAAAAAGGCTTCATGCCTATGCCAAGCTTTTTCTCCTTAACATAGTCCTCCGAAAGCCCGATAGCCGTGAGCATCAAAACTCCGCCCAGAGCGATAAACACACGCCTTGAAAACTCTCCGTTCTCAAAACTCAGCACCGCCTGCGAGTCATAAAATATAACTCCCGTAACAATGCCGAATATAACGCAGAGCATTATGACAACTCCGCCGAATTTCGGCTCAGAGCCGTCCTTTGCGAACCTGTCGCCTATATAAAAATCGAATTTGCCTGTTTTTATCCTGCGGAAATAAGGTATGAACACTCGGCCGAGAACATATCCCAGCACCATTTCACACCCCAGTATCACCGCCTGCACGCTCCAACTCATTTTGTCAGTTCATTGAACACTTCTTCAAGCTTCATTCCTCTGCTTCCCTTGAAAAGCACAGCGTCGCCCTTTGCAACTACCTCTTTCAAAGCCGACGCAAGGTCATCTCTGCTTTCAAAGTGCCTGCAATTTTCCTTTGCAAAGCCCTTTTTCTCAGCACCCTCTATATAGCACTTTGAGTCCTCGCCAAAGCAGTAAAGCAGGTCAGCCTTTGAAGCCGCAACATACTCTCCCACATTTCTGTGATAGGTCTTTGAGTTCTTGCCAAGCTCCAGCATATCTCCAAGCACGCAAATGCGCTTGCCCTCCGCCTGTGCCTGTGAAAGCACCGAAAGGCTCGCTTTCATTGAGTCAGGCGCAGCGTTGTAGCAGTCAACTATATATGTAACTCCGTCAATGACGGTAACATTCTGTCTTAAACCCTCCGGTTTGAACTGAGCAATGCCATTTACAATATCCTCAGGAGAAATATCAAGTGCAAGACCCACGCAAAACGCCGCAAGAGCGTTCTTTACATTATGCTCGCCCAGGCAGTTTATCTGGGCGGCTATCTTTCCGCCCTCATAGTTTATAGTAAATGTTATGCTGTTGTCAACAGTCTTAACACCGCTTGCATAAACATCGCAGTCCTTCTTTGATACAGAATAGTAATAAACCTTTCTGTCAGAATGTAACTGCACCCCTGCAAGCAATTTATCATCACGGCAAAGTATCAGCGGAGCGTCATAAGCCGCACCGTCAAGTATCTCAAGCTTCGCCTTGAGAATGTTTTCCTGTGTGCCGAGATTTTCAATATGTGAAATGCCGATGTTTGTTATAACAGCCACGTCAGGCTGACATGACATTGACATTCTCGATATCTCGCCCTGATGTGACATACCCATTTCGATAACAGCCGCCTCATAGCTGCTGTCAAGACCGAAAAGCGTCTGGGGCATACCTATCTCATTGTTGTGGTTGCCCTGAGTTTTCAGCGTCTTGTATTTCTGCGCCACAACAAGGGCTATCATATCCTTAGTGGTGGTCTTTCCCACGCTTCCTGTTACACCAACTACCTTAACATCGAATTTAGACCTGTAGTATCCCGCAATGTCGAGCAATGCCCTTGCAGTGGAGTCAACTATCATACATCTTGCACCCTCCACAGGTCTTTCCGTAACAACAGCCTCCGCACCAAGCTCCATAGCCTTTGCGGCAAAGTTGTGTCCGTCAAAATTCTCACCCTTTAGTGCAATAAAAAGCGAGCCTGGCTTTATTGTTCTCGTATCGGTGGAGATATCGGAAATTTCAACGTCAGCAGGATAGCCGTAGCTTCCGTGAACCGCCGATATTATCTCCTGTAAGCTTAATTTTTCCATTTTAATTCTTATCCGCCAATTTCTCGGCAGTATCTCCTTTCCCTTTTCTTATAAATATATATCTATTTTCATTCATCGCCGAAACGATGCAAACGGGACATCGTATTTCTGCAAAGCAGAAATTGCGTTACTCCCCTACATAACAAATATGTTATTTTCTATCTCTTATCTGCCCTCAGCTTCAAGCTCTTTAAGAGCGTCCGCAACGACTTCTCTCTCGTCAAAATGTATCTTCACACCACCTGCAAGTATCTGATAATCCTCATGACCCTTGCCTGCAAGCACGATTATATCGTCCTTTTCCGCATGATGTATAGCCCAGTGGATAGCCTCACGCCTGTCAACGATAGTTATGTAAGGGGTCGTCTTGCCCTCCAGACCAACCAGAACATCGTTTATGATATCCTGCGGATCTTCATTCCTCGGATTGTCGGAAGTGACGATAAGAAAATCAGCATTGTCCGCCGCAGCCGCAGCCATAAGGCTTCTCTTTGATGCGTCTCTGTTTCCGCCACAGCCGAAAAGGCATTTTACCTTTCCGCTTGCACTGTTCTTTATAGCCGAAAGCACGTTCACAAGTGCATCAGGAGTGTGAGCATAGTCGCATATAACAGTGAAATCTCTGCCCGTCGGAACTATCTCCGCTCTTCCTCTTACGCCCTGCATAGTACCCAAAGCTCTGATAGTCTTGTCAACGTCAAATCCAAGGGTCTCACAGCAGGCTATAACAGCCAGCGAGTTTGAAACGTTGAAAAGTCCGGGCATATTGAATGAAACATTGTGCTTTATCTTTCCGTCAGTGAAAACATACTTCACACCGCTTGCTGAAAGCAGGATATCCTCTGCTCTGAAATCAGCCTTTGTACAGCATGAATAAGTTTTCGCAGGACAGCTTATCTCTTTGAGATATCTTCTGCCGTATTCATCGTCTATATTGATGATAGCGTTGTCAGATATAGTGAAAAGTATCTTCTTGGCCTGATAGTAATTTTCCATCGTACCATGAACGTCAAGATGATCCTGCGTAAGATTAGTGAAAACGCCTACCTTATAATGACAGCCTGAAAGTCTTTTCTGCTCCAAGCCCTGAGAGGAAGCTTCCATAACAACGTAGTCGCACTTCTCGTCAGCCATTTTTCTGAAAAGCTCATAAAGATCATAAGGCTCAGGAGTCGTTCTTGCAGTAGGATAAACGTCGTCGCCTATCTCGTTCTGACAAGTACCGATAAGACCAACCTTACAGCCGAATGAAGAAAGCACCTTCTTTATAACAGTTGTGATAGTCGTCTTTCCGTTAGTTCCTGTTACACCGATAAGAGTAAGCTCCTTTTCAGGGTGACCGAAAAACGCCGCACACAGCAGAGGGAAAGCCTCTCTTGTGTTCTCCACGATTATCTGACAGTCAAGCCCCAGATCTCTTTCGCAGACTACAACTGTACAGCCCTTTTCTATCATGTCCTTAGCAGCGTCATGTCCGTCAAAGGTCTTTCCTTTTATGCACACGAACATCGAGCCTGCCTTGACAGCCTTTCTTGTGTCGCTCGTGACGTCGCTTATCTCCATATCAGGCAGAGAAGTTTCCGCAACGTCCTTTATGATATCATATAGTTTCATAATTATCATTCCTTATCATGGTTTCTTACTGTGAGCCTACCGAGGTCACTGCAAATGTTACCGACACAGCCGTTCCCATTGGAACGCTCTGTCCTGCTCCCACGCTCTGATCGGACTGTGCAACTGCACCCTCCTCCTCATAGCCTGAGCCTTCTGCCGTCAAGTTAAGTCCGTACATATCAAGCGTAGCCTTTGCCTGCTCCTTTGTAAGTCCTTTAAGTTCAGGCACCGTAACAGTTTCTTCCTTGGCGTTTGCTTCTGTATAAAGCACGACTGAGCCGCCATGCTCTATCTTTGCGGCAACAGGCGTCTGCTTAACAACAGTGTCGCCCTCGCCCTTGACCTTGACCTCAAGTCCAAGATCTTCAAGTGTCTTTTTGGCTTCCTCAACAGTATAATACTGAACGCTAGGTACTGATACCTGCAAGTCTGCAAGCTCGCTTTCGTCATACTCAGGGAAGATCCCCACATAAGGCAGAACGTCTGAAAGCACGTTCACGCATATAGGCGCTGCCACCTGGCTTCCGTAGAATTTCTCGCCTGTGGGGTGGTCTACCATTACGAGCATTACTATCTCAGGATCGTCAGCAGGAGCGAATGCACAGTATGAAGAAACATACGTCTGACCGGTCGGGTCCTCGTCCATTTTCTGTGAAGTACCTGACTTACCGCCTATCCTGTATCCCTTTATATAGCAGTTAGAGCCGGGCTGACCTTCAACAACGCCCTCGAGTATCTCTCTCATAGAAGCGGAGGTGTCCTCAGAAATGACCTGACGTCTTACAACAGTGTCCATTTTCTTTACAATGTTGCCGTTCTCGTCAGTTATACTGTTCACTACCTGCGGTGTAACAAGATAACCGCCGTTTATAGCCGCCGAGTAAGCTGTTATCATCTGTATCGGCGTTACCTTATTTGTCTGACCGAATGAAGATGAAGCAAGCTGAACAGGGCCCATGTTGCTAAGCGGCATACTGATAGAATTTGATTCCGCAGGCAGGTCGATACCTGTCAGCTCGTTGAAACCGAACGCATTGTAATACTGACAGAACTTTTCAGAACCAAGCTTCATGCCTATCTGAATGAATACAGGGTTACATGAGTTTAGCATTGCCTGAGCAAGATCCTGCGAACCGTGGTCGGTAGTTGACCAGCAGTGGAAAGTCGTGTCCTCCACCTGTATCTGAGTGCCGCAGCCAAAAGTATCATTAAGAGTGATAGCCTTTTCTTCCAAAGCCGAAGCACCTGTTATGACCTTGAATACAGAACCCGGATTGTATGTTTCTGAAACCGCCTTGTTCTTCCACTGAAGGGACCATGCGTCAAGCTGTTTCTGCTTGTAATCGTTTGAATCTTCATCAAGCCCCGCAAGCTCCGCCGCCGTCTTTTCATCGGAGATAGCCGCAGGCTCGTTAGGGTCATAAGGATCAGAAGTCGCCATTGCGTATATCTGACCCGTCTTAGGATTCATTATGATACCGCAGGCTCTGTCAGTAGGCTGATTTTCCTTAACTGCCTTTGCAAGCTCTTTTTCAAGGATATACTGAATGTTGGCGTCGATATTCAGATTAAGATCGTCGCCGTCCTGAGCGTCATAGCTCTGCTTGTATCTGTATGGTATCTCAGTTCCGTCGCTTGCCTTTGCAGTGATTATCCTGCCGTCAATGCCGCTGAGATAATCGTCATAGTAAGCTTCAAGACCATATATGCCGTTGCCCTCATAGTCCGTGTGACCAAGCACAACAGAAGCAAGAGTATTCTGTGGATAAAGTCGCCTTGTGGTAGGGTCGCACCTTACGCCGTCAATGCCAAGCTCCGTGAGCTTATCCTCGATAGCCGTGGAAACGGTCTTTTCCACCTCTTTTTTCAGCACGATGTACTGAGTATCCGTCTTAGTGAGTTTTTCTCTCACAGTGTTAGTGTCTATCTCAAGATTGAGTGCCAAAAACTCCACAAGCTCGTCAAGACATTCGTCCCCTGATTTCGTTGCGTCAAGTCTTTGCTGATATGTAGCCTTCTTGGACGCATCGTCCTCTTTGGCTATATATCCCTTAAGCTCCTCTATCTTCTTGTCGTTGTCATCAAGCTTTTCTTTGAGCATAAGAGGGTCTGCATAAACAGTATAGACCGTTGCGCTCTGAGAAAGCACCGTTCCGTTTGAATCATAAATAGTGCCTCTTGACGCTGAAACAGCCGTGCTTTTAAGCTGCTGAGCGTTTGCAAGGGACTGCCACTTCTTGCCGTCCTTTATAGACACTGAAAAGATGGTCGCAACCGTATATATAAGTATCGCCGCCACAGGCAGGCTCAGCCAAATATTCAGACGTTGTTTCATTCTGGCACTTGGTCTGTCGGTCATAAATATCTCCTCTCAGGACATCACCGCACATACAAAATCTTCAATAATTTAGCATGATACGGCAAATATCGTATTTTCACACATACAAATTAATAGAACAAGAAAGCTAAGCACAAATATCTTGTCCCTAACTTTCCCCATAATTATTTTATTCACTAAGCCCCGATATATTCCAGAACAGAGCTGAACCAGTGTTTTATCTTAACGAACACATTGTCGTCCTCGGCCTTTACCACCTTTGCCACCGAGTCTGACTCCACAGTTACATACTCTATCTGAGATTTATCCAGCTTTTTAAGTCCCAGCTCATTCTCAGCATACTCCTCGACCTTTGACATATTGGTCTTCTGAGCAAGCTCTGACTGTAAGCTTACATTCTCTCCCTGAAGCTGAGCAAGCTGTTCCTCCTGTCTGGTCTGCTCCGAACATAGGCTTGATATTTCGACTCTGCCGTATATCATCGTTCCAAGAACAACAGCCACCAGCAAACAAATGCCTATCACAGCTACTACCGATACGGTTTTCTGCTTTAGTGCAGGGTTTTTCTTATATTTTATGGCTCTTTGAGCCTCCGCCTCCTGAGCGTTGTCATAGGCACTGTAATCAAATGCCAAGTTATGTACCTTTGCCATTGCGGTAAAACACCTCTCACGATCCACGGGCAAGCCCGTTATTTACACATTCCCAATTTCACACAAATTTCACTCAGTCCTTGATCTTCTCGATCACCCTGAGCTTAGCGCTGCGGCTTCTGTTATTCTCCGCAAGCTCCTTTTCATCAGCCTCTATAGGCTTTCTGTTCACAAGCTTTCCCCTAGGCGTTCTTCCGCATATGCACTGTGGAAAATCAGGCGGACATATACAGCCCTTGCAGAAGCTCTGAAATCTCTGCTTTACCAATCTGTCCTCCAGCGAGTGGAAAGTGATTATGCAAAGCCTGCCGCCCACGTTAAGACAATCGAACGCCTTGTCAAGAGCGATATTCAAATGTTCAAGCTCCTTATTTACCTCTATCCTGATAGCCTGAAAAGTCTTTTTGCAAGGGTTTTTCTCACGCCTTGCCTTCTGCGGAACTGCGCTTTTTATTATCTCGGCAAGCTCCATAGTTGTCTCTATCGGTTTTTGTTCTCTGTATTTTATTATCTTAGAAGCAATGCTTCTTGAAAACTTTTCTTCGCCGTACTCGAAAATTATCCTCGCAAGGCTCTGATAATCATATCCGTTCACAACGTCCTTGGCGGAAAGCCCCTCCCCTGACATTCTCATGTCAAGAGGCGCGTCATTGTGATAGGAAAAGCCTCTCTCCGCATTGTCAAGCTGATAAGAGGAAACGCCCAGATCCATAAGAATGCCGTCAGCACCGCTTATTCCGAGCCTTTCAAATATCTCGTCTATCTCAGAGTAATTCCCTCTCACAACAGTCGCAGGATAGCCTGCCAACCGCTCAGTCGCAGTTTTCACCGCCTCGGGATCTCTGTCTATAGCCACAAGCCTGCCGCCCTTTTCGCCGTCAAGCCTTTTAGCGATCTCTCTCGAATGTCCTGCCCCTCCGGCAGTGCCGTCGCAGTAAATGCCGTCAGGTCGAATGTTCAGACCCTCCAGGCACTCATCAAGCAGTACGGGAATGTGGTTAAATTCCATTAAAAATCAAGCCCCTCCAGAGCTTCCATAAGCTCGTTATCATCAATGCTGCTGTTGAAATCGTCCCAGCGCTTTTTATCCCATATCTCACATCTGTCAGATACTCCGGCCACAACGATCTCCTTTTCAAGCCCTGCCACCTCTCTCAGTGACTGCGGAACAAGTATCCTGCCCTGCTTGTCAGGCTCGACCTCGCACGCCCACGCCATAAAGCTTCGCTGTAAAGCTCTCGCCTTAGCCATAGGCAGGCTTCTGATCTTTTCGGCTCTTTTCTCGAAATCCTCAAGGGAATAAACGAACAGACAGCCGTCTATACCTTTAGTTACAATGAACCGCTCGCCGATAAGCTCTCTGAGCTTAGTAGGAAAAGTCATTCTTCCCTTAGCGTCCATAGTCTGATTGTAAGTTCCTTTAAGCAAGCACGCCTGCAAGCCGTTCACCTCCCTTGACCGAGTTAAGCAATGAAATGCCACATTTGAAGCACTCATCACCACTTTTTTGCACTTTTAACCACCGTACAATAATTATACACTATATTATAGAAAATTGCAACAGTAATATTTCCCAAAGTGAATTTTTGCAAGGGATTTTTCTTGGACACTTGGTCAATTTAAGAGAGATTTTAGGGGGATTTTGTAACTTTCGTCTTTTAATTTGTCACCGTCTTGTAATTTGTAAACTTTTAATTAATTTTACATCATACAATATCTTGTGGCACTTTAAACATTTGCGCCTGTATAAAGATAGCAGATATTTCCGCAAAGCTCTCATACATTCACATCGTATTGACCTTATAAAGTTATTGTAGCACAACATATAGTATACGTCAATAGGTTTTGCGAAAAAAAGCACAATTATTTCTGACGCTGTGACAGAAAAAGCAAGAAGGGTGATGAACGGTAGAATATAGTGTCGTAAAAAGGTTAAAATTCGGTAACAAAGAAATTTGTTTTCTAATTTAATTATTACACTATCCGATTTTGTAAATTTTCATTGCTTAGATAAAGAAAATAAAGATTGAAGAAGAATGGAGCATGAGAGAGGGTTTTTAACGTTAAAACAGCCAAAAATAATAGTAAAATTGCACAAAACCGCAAAATAAAGTGGCAAAAAAGGCAACAACAAGCCACGAGATACAATATGCAGTAAAAAAGCGGCGTTCAAATGAGGAATGAGGAGTTAGGAATGAGGAATGACATAGCTAAACAGATAAAGAAGCCACCGCAAAGAGCGCAGCGATTTTGCAACACAATAAACTATCCCCTACACAATTTGCGAAAATCCGCACAAAAAAAGCGGACGCACCCCCGGTGCGTCCGCCAAGCCTCAGTTATTTACTTGCAAAAATTCTCAATGTATCTGTCGATACACTGTGCCACAATCTCAGTAGCGTGTTCACGATCCTTAACATCATCGACCACAGTGTCCTTGTGTTCAAGTGCCTTGTATACCGAGAAGAAATGACACATCTCATCAAAAATGTGCTTAGGCAGCTCTGAAATGTCCTTATATATGTTGTATGTAGGATCATTGAGCGGAATGCAGATTATCTTCTCGTCAGCCGCACCATTGTCAAGCATGGAGATAACGCCTATAGGATAACAGTCAACCAAAGACAAAGGCGCAAGCGTTTCCGAGCAAAGCACCAGTACGTCCAACGGGTCGCCGTCCTCTGCATACGTCCTAGGGATAAAACCATAGTTTGCAGGATAGTGGGTCGATGTGTAAAGTATTCTGTCCATTCTCAGAAGACCCGTGGTCTTGTCAAGCTCGTATTTTACCTTTGAACCTTTCGGTATTTCTATTACCGCCGTAAATTTTTCCTTTGTTATCACCTTTGGTGAAATATCGTGCCAGATGTTCATGTACATTCCTCCTGTATTTTTATTCAGCTTCGTACATACCCTCAGACTTTAGATTTTCAGGTATGTCAAAAACCGTTTCGCCGTCCGCCTCAACGCATGAGATACAACCGGCGTTGTCCTCGTTTATCAAGTCCCACAGTGTTACAACTTCATCTTCACCCACAACGTCTATCCCAAGCCTGTCAAAAAGCTTCTCAAGCTTCTTTGGATTGCGTGAGTATATCTGAAATTCCTGATAGTCTGTGAAATATATCTCCTCGTCATTCTTGTGCGAGCCAAATCCAAATCTCGATACTCCGTCATTTACAAGCACAGTGCCGTAACGCTTCATTATGGCAAGAGCGACCTCTTTCGTGCAGTTATCAAGATAATAGGTCTTGTATCCATCTCTCTCGCTGTCAGGAAGCTCCAGAAAGAAGAATATAGGCTCAGCGAGTTTCTCTATCACACCGCAGGCGACCTTCGCCATGATGTCACAACTCAGCACACCCCTTATATTGTCCCCCTGAATGTGGCAGCAAGACCGCAGCTTTTCCGCTCCGCCCACAGACACGCCCTGACAGAGGGTAAAATTATCTTCCATAATATCCTCCGTAAAATAGTTTTATTACCAATAGTATAAACCATTTTCGCAGATATTTCAAGTATAACCTATGAATTTACATTAAAAGTTTACGGCAGTACAGCCTTTCAGCCATACCGCCGCTAGAAATCACAAAATTCAGAAAAAGAACAGCGTTCTCACGCATATGTCGCAAACAGCCTGTTACTTGCCCCTCTGCTCAATAATGCCGATCATCTCGCCCACATCTTTCATACCCGAAACTTCGCCCATTTTGAACCTCATCTTGAACTCGTCCTCGACCGCACCGATAAGAGTGATATGCTCGATAGAGTCCCAATCCTCGATATCATCAGCCGTGGTGTTCTCGTCCACCTCCAAAGTATCGTCATCAAAAACATCTCTGAAAACATCATCAAGTCTTTCAATTATCTCGTCCTTGCTAAGCATAATGCTCCTCCTTCACCTTTATAACAGTATTTTTATCCTCATACCCCTCAACCATTAGCCGCCAAGCCGTGTTGCCTTCCTCGTCCTGAGATATCTTCTCAAAGCCAAAGCTTTCATACAGCCCTGCCACCATTTTATTTTTCGCCGTAGGGTAATAATGCCCGTATATCTCCCTTATGCCACGCTTTTTCGCCTGTGCCACCAGACTATCCAGCATAGCAAGCTCCATATCCCTTTTCAGCACACGGCATGACATCAGCCAAAGCTCGATATCAAGTCTGCCCTTGTTCTTGCTGTCTGTCTTTCCGATAGTCACCGCCACAACGCCGTTGTCACCGAATTTGTCATAAAGCTTTCCATACAGCCTTATGTATTCATCAGAGTTATAGACCGCCTCCATTTGCTCCGCAGTGTATCTCTTTGTGGTGAGATTGAACTGATTGCTCTTGTTGGTGAGCTGAGTTATCCTTTGCAGATACAAAGGCGAAAAATCCCCTATCTCTGCCGTCATTTCAAGACTCAAAAGATAATCATGATAATCCGCAAACCTGCTCTGCGCCTTTGCACGCTGAGCGTTCGCCCTGTACATATCATTACGTTTAAGATCGTCCTCCGACAGCGTAACAGTTTCAAAATATCCCGAACGGTCAAGCACTCTTATGTAGTCCGTGACCTCCCCTATCTCAGGCACAGCCGTTCCCCCAAGCTGTCCCCTGACTATCTCCCTCTCCGCAGGGTTATCGTCTACAAAAACAAACGCCTCAGAAAGAATGTTAAGCTCCTCCGCCGTGTCAACGATATTTTTGTCCTTTGGCAGCCAGTTGGCTTTTATCGCCACAAAATCATCAGGCCTTAGCACGCCCTCAGGGTGGGAAAGCCCAGCCAAAGCATTCTCTTCCTCGTTTTTGGAGCATACCGTCAAAAGCACGCCCAAGTCCTTGTGCGCCTTTACATACTGCTGAAACTCAAAATAAGCCATTGCCTCAGCCGTTTCCTTGCCTATCTCGAGATTTTCCACACCGTCGTCACCAACGATGCCGCCCCAAATAGTGTTGTCAAGGTCAAGAGCCAGCGCCTTTTTGTTCTTGCCAAAGATAGCCTTTATAATATTCGCCACCTGAAAAGCCAGCTCAGGTATAGCCTCGATATTTAGCGCATATTTGTAAAGATACCAATACTTCGGCTCGCTCCACTTTTCAAGCCCATATGCCGCTGACAGCCAGTTTATATCATTGAGATAAACCTCTGACCTCCGGGCTATCCTGTCATACAAAGCCGAATTGAGCCTTGTGACGAAATTCACCTTTCCACGCCTGTCGGAAGCGTCCATGTTTCCCATAAGGCGGAAAAACGGAAGCTCAAAATTGTTCTGTATCACAGGACAGCCGAAATGCTCTTTCACTCCGTCCCAAGCCTGAGAAAGCCTGTCAAGCTCATCATTCAACCCCTGCTCTATCTCCTCTTCACCCGACCTGGGGGTAGGTGAAAAGCTGAGGTTTCTAAGGCTCGTGTGTATATAAACGATATCAGGTTTAAAGCGGTCAAGCTCCTCGTTTGAGAACACAGCGTCCTGCCAGAACTGTCCGTATTCCGATTGATAGAACTCACATTCAAAGCCCTTGTCAAGCAAAAACAGCTCCAATACCGACACGATATCGTCCGTAGTCGAGCCGCCCAGCACAGCCACCCTCTTTTTCAGCCGCACCGCTCCGTCGCCCAAAAGCTGCCTTTTCAGCGACCTTTTCTTTTTCATTATAAACCCATTGTCAAATGGATACTCCAACTCTTTCATATTGCCCTCGCTTTTTGTATATGACCTATAGATCCGATTCTCGTTCCCATATCATTTCATAGTCTTTTTCACCGGTAGCTTCGTCCAGACCCTCGCATTTTATATCAAAGCCCTCTCTCTCGTAAAAACGTATCGCCCGAGTATTTTTCTGATAAACGTTTAAAGACAGTTTAGCTTTTCTATCTTTTGCATAGTTCAGCAACAGTTTTCCTATCCCCTGCGACCGCACTTCTTCTGAAACAAAAATGCCCTCGATATATCCACCATTTATCCCGATAAAGCCTTGTATTTTTCCATTACATTCGTATACATAAACTTCCGCCTGCGGCAGCATATCTTTTACTGGCTCAAAATTATCATTCCAGTATTGAGAGGAAATAAAGTAATGTGCATTCAGATTGGCGTTTAGCCATATATCAGCCACCCTGTCAATGTCCGATTTTTGAAGCTTTCTTATCTGCATGATAATTCACCAAGCTCCCACTACTTCCTAAACATATGAAAATCACAGCAGTCACCGCCGTACCCCAGCGTCTTAGTCCTGGTAAACCCTATCTTTTTAAGTCCACCGTATGTAACATCATCAACATCACAAAACAGCCTGCAAAGCTCCTCACAGCCGTTTTCAACACAAGCCGTGTGCCAAAGGCACTTTGTTATGGTGACGTTGAAATAATCCTTACCATGCTCCTGAACGCTCTCCTGAAGATCAGTGGTGCGCATTATCTTCAAAAATACCCTGCTGTATATCGCATAAAACCCAGGCACTATCTCCATTTTCACCGTGGAAGAATGTTTCTTCGCCGCCACTATCTCCAGCATATATTTGCGCATATACTTGTATACATCATCATCAGAAAGCCCCGCCGCAATGAAACTCTTGTAAAGGGCTATCCTCGGCAAAATGGTCTGTATAAGCGTTTTCATCTGATTTTCCGTCTTGCCCTTTGTGTTCCCGATGATTTCCCCAAGAGCCTTGTCCTGCATCTCAAACAGCTTTTCGCCCCTGTCATTACCGAAACTCTCTGCCAAAAACGCCTTTATCTGCTTTTGCTGTTTTATTTTCATTTTCACCGCACCTTTCTGCTATCACTTCTTCCTGCTGTACCTAAAATCGCAGTATGATGCACCCTCAGCAATAGTTCCCGTCCTAACGAGCTTCATGTTCATCATGTCCGCCAGCACAAAATCCATTCTGCATATGTAAGCCGCCAGCTCAGGACACCCCTCGTCCTTACAAAGCTTGCACGCCCCACATTCGTGATAATCATACCCAAGGTCATATTCACCATTGCCCGGCAGAATATCCACCACCCAATCGTTCTCATATAACCTCTTGTGGCTGTCTTCCGACCATTTCAAACGCCCTGGCATCTTCTTAGGGTCAAGATAACTGTCCACATCACCCATGACCTTGTGAAAAAGCTTTGAAGCGCAAAGCCCGTCACGGAATATCTCAAAATTCTCCTGCGCAGACTTCCCTGTGCTCCTGTTCATGGCAATGTAATAGCTCGCCATAATGTACGAACTCAAAAGCTTTGACTTACCAATATCCTTAGCCCTCGCAACTATCTTCCCATGCTCTTCCTCTATCTTCTTAGCCACCTCTTTAGAAAAGCCTCTCCTTTTAAGCTCCGCCTTTACCACACTGTGATAAAAGTGAAATATCATCTTCACACTAAACGTATTTTCCATATTTTCACCTTTCTATCCGTTAAACAACGCCAACTCTATTCCCGATTATCCATATTGTAAATAACGCAAGCAAACCCGGTTATCACCGCAAACAGTATCGCACCGCCCATTTCCTCCTGCAATGCCGCCCCGACAAAATAGCCAGCCATAGCCGCAAAAAACATGATAACAACAGCCGCCACCGTCCTAAATTTTTTCATAACGCTCAACCTCCAGCCTATCACATATTATCCAAAGCCATACGGCAAACCTCGTCCGTTAGCTTTACCTTACCCAAACCTAGAACACACACACCGCAAACCAGTACAAATAGGGCACCAGTGCCATAATTATATCATACACCGCCAAAATTTTCCCCGACCGAGCGTGACAATTCGCCATACCCTTTTTCCAAACCAACAAACTGTACAGCACGCTCACCGCAATATGTATCAAACCACAAGCAAAAATTATCCAATGAAAAACATCGTCCGGAAACTTCCCCTCACTGCCTGTCAGCTCAAAGCTAATGATTATCACCCAGCCCAAAATGTCATTTCCCAGACCACTGATAACATGAGCCGCTATAGCCAAAAATTTCTTCATATGCATACCCCCTATGCCAAAAGCATCTATTTTTTATTTTCTGATAACTCACATTTTATCATCACCCTGCACAAAATTCGCCCCACAAATTTGTGCAAACAAATGATTTATCTTTTAATTTGGCAACATTTCTGCAATTGTTGCATTTTTTATGCAACAAAAGGGGTGCTTTTCGGGGATAAGTAGAAAGCGTTTTGATACTTGCGGGCACGTACAAGCCCTGCGACTTAGTGAAACCGAGGTGCGTTTCTGGAACAGGCTGTAGAGTACTTGTGTCAAAGCGTGGGTGTGCATTTGATATTTTGTGTATACGCAACCAAGGGCATAATACCCAATGTCACACCCCGAACGCAACTTGAAAATTGAATATATATATCGGACAAAATTACGGCAACAAATCTGTAGGGGCGAACAGCGTTCGCCCGTCGAAGAAACAAGTCCACGATTACAACCATTGCAGGACAGAACAAAAAAAACTATCCTATCACGCTTGTAGGGGACGGCGCCCCCGACGTCCCGACCCCTCGACAGCCTTTGTCCCCCTACAATTCTGAAATTATAACAAATTCTAAACACGGACGAACGCTGTTCACCCCTACAGATATTCGGGATAGTTTATTCCTCCGCAAAATCGCTCCGCTCTTTGCGGACTTTACGTTGTGCAGGAGGATAGTAAAGCGGTGCAGATTTAATTCTCCGATATCACTTTCATCTAATATCTAACTTCTATATGCTTTTGATACTACAATCTGCACCTTGTCGGCTTGCGCCGAATGAGGCTCTGCCTCATACTCCGCTAGGGGCTTTGCCCCTAGACCCCACAATGGGTTTCACCCCTTGACCCTGACCAGGGACGTGTCCCTGGACCTTTTGCTCGCTTCGCTCGGTGCTTTATTTTTACTTTATGCTTGTAATTTACTTTGGTCTGCTATGCTCATTCCTCACTCCTCATTCCTCATTCCTCATTCCTCATTCCTCATTCCTCACTCCTCACTCCTCACTTAACTCCACTCCTCACTAAAAATCCGCCCCCACATCTTGCAATTTACCTCAAAATGTGCTATCATTATCTCTATAGGGGGTCTTATCCATGAAAAAACTCTTTTCCGTAATTTTTATGAACTTTTTCGGCTTCGACATGATAATTTTCTTGGTCGCAGTCGCGACCGCCCTCGTCTTTTATTTCACTAAAAAATCGGCTGATGTTCTCTACAACAAGCTTCATCTTAACATCTTCGTTCCCGACTCAGGTGCTTCTCGCCGTCAGGCTGACAACGATATTTCGGGCATTCGTGAAACAGATATCGTTTCTATGCGTAACCGCACAGGAAGCCTTTATTCTCTGTTCGTAAATCTCACAGGGATCTTCCCTCTCTTGGGTATCCTCGGCACTGTTATCTCCCTCCTCGGTATGGTGGGCGATATGACAAACGTTCAGGATAATTTCTATGGCGCTTTGACCTCCACTTTTTGGGGACTCGTTTTTGCTATAATCTTCAAATTTCTTGACGGCATAATCTCTGCAAAAATAGAGGATAACGAGAAAAATGTTCAGCTCTATCTTGAAAGAAACAACGCTGAACATTTCCAAAGCGGTGAACAGCCATGAATAGTTTCAGGAAAAATAAGGGCATAGTCCTTGAGCTGACTTCCCTGCTCGATGTTATCATGATAATGCTTTTCTGGGTCATGACCGATGTTTCCGCATCTGCCGACAGTCAGAAAGAGGATGCAAAAGCTCAGGTGCAGGCTGTCACTCAACAGCTTGAGGAGCAAAAGCAAAAGTCCGCTGACGAGCTTGAAAAGCTCCGTGAGGATATGCAAAAGCAGATAGATGAGGCATACAAAAAGGCTGAGAGCATTAACAGCAATGCCGCAAAAAATCAGCAGGCGCTCGACGGCTACACTCAGGGTATGCTTATCTCACTTGATATGCGAAATGAAAACGGCTCTGACAAGCTGTATATTTCCCGAAATGATGAGGATATTATGACCGTGACCCCTGATGAAGACATCTCAGGCAGGCTCATATCTCTTTTTGAAGGACTCGGTGCGGCAGACGGTGAAGTAATGCTTGCGGCAGTGGTCTATGACGGTGACGCTGTGCTTTATCGTAACATGAGAATAGTGGAAAACGCTGTGCAGGCTGTGTCAGACAAATACGAAAATGTTTACTTTACATACATAAACACTTCCAAATAGAAAGGACAATAAAAATGAGTATTCAGAACGATGTTGAAAAGCTCTATCGCAGTGACCTTGAAAAACAAAGACAAAAGCAGAAAAAGAAAAAGAAGAAAAAGCTTCTTGGTATCATGCTGATCGTCATTATCATTGCGGCGCTTATTCTTATAATGCAGTATCTTGGACTTGGATTAGGCGGTGGAAAAGGCGAAGGCTCAGGGGACGGCAAGGACGCAAGAGCCTCCTCCAATGAAGCTTCCGTTACTACCACAACAACAGCAGCGCCAAAGGAATTTTATGACATCAAAGTTTCAGGAAGCACTTATATAATCGATGAGCGTGTGGTAGATCTTAAAAGTCTTGTTTCCACAGTGAAGCTTATGAGCGACAATGTTATCGTAAGGATAACAGACGACAACGCAACAAAGAACGCTATGGATGACTTGAAAAAGGCTCTTACCGACGACGGCAGAGAGTCCACAGAAACAGTTCTTGACAATTCAGCTTTGGATAACAGCATGGCAGATACAACATCTGAAGCCGTAAGATAAAAACTGTAGGGGCGAACATCCTTCGCCCGTTTTCTGCATAATTTTAAAGGATACAGATATAAAATAAAATTGGGGACGGTCAAGCCGTCCTCTTTTCAGAAACAGAGGTAATATCATGCTTGGACTTACTTTAGAGGGCGGAGCCAGCAGAACGGTCTATTCCTGCGGAATAATGGACGCTCTGCTGGAGGATAAAATAATAGCCGATTATGTTATAGGCGTTTCGGCAGGAGCGGCATTCGGCATCTCCTATTGCTCAGGGCAGATAGGAAGAAATCTCCGCCTTGCAACTGAGTTCATGGGAACAAAGAAATACATGGGTGCAAGACATCTTATCGATCCGAAAAACCGATGCTACTATAACCTTGATTATGCCTACAATGTTGTGCCTAATGTCGAGCTTCCCTTTGATTATGAAGCCTACAGAAACTTCAAGGGCAGATTTTGTGCAGTTGTTACAAACGTAAAAAACGGCAAGGCTGAGTATATGGACGTGCCAAAAGACGACACCCACTGGAATTTGCTTAGAGCCACCTGTGCGCTTCCTCTGCTTTTCCCTGAGATAGAGATAAACGGAGAAAAATATATGGACGGCGGTATATCAGATTCAATACCATATATGCAGGCAATAAAAGCAGGCTGTGACAAAAATATCGTTGTGCTGACCCGACCAAAGGGCTATGTTAAGACCCAAGAGCCTGCCACAAAGCTTGCCATGAAATATTATCACAAGTACCCTGAGTTTGCCGAAGCCCTTGCCACAAGAGCCGAGAGATACAACAAATGTATCGCAGAGCTTATGGAGCTTAAAGCGGAGGGGAAAGTCTTTGTTTTCACACCAAAGACCACCTTCGGAGTAGGCAGGACTGATGGCGACCCTGCAAAGCTGAAAAAGCTTTATGATTACGGCTACGCCCACGCAAAATGGGCAATGGACGATCTGAAAAAATATCTATGCAAGTAGGAATGAGGTAATAAAATGTCATACAAGCTGCCGCTTTTTGCTGCCGCCGCATTTCTGGGCGGTTATATGCTTATTTCCAACAGACAGCTAAGAGTGAACGAATATGAGCTGAAAGTATCAAAGCTTCCTGGGAATTTTGTTGGTAAAAAGATACTTCTTCTTGCAGATCTTCACAAGAAGCGTTACGGGGATAATTTCAACAATCTGGTAAATTCCTGTATTGCCGCCGAGCCTGACTTTATTTTCTTTGCAGGTGATCTTTACAGCCGTGATGAAACGGACATGATACCGAAGCTTGCCCTTATGAAAAGGCTAAAGCATATTGCACCGACCTATTATATTTTCGGTAACCATGAAACTGACAACATGGATAATGCCGAAGCCCTTGCTTTGAAACTCACCGAATGTGGAGTACACATTCTGAGAAACAACATGGAGCAGATAAAAATAGGCGAGGATCACATCAATATATACGGCACTCAGCTTCCCCAAAGATTTTACCGCAACGAAGATTTTTCACATCACGACCTGCCGCAGATCACAAAGGACGAGCTTACAAAGCTTTTAGGCGAGCCTGACAGGAGCGAGTGTAACTTTTTGCTTTCGCACACACCGCTGGCGTTCCGTGCTTATGCGGACTGGGGAGCAGATGTGACGTTTTCGGGTCACTGTCATGGAGGAGTTATAAGATTGCCTTTTATTGGAGGAATACTTTCCCCTGAGCGAAAGTTTTTTCCACGATACACAAAGGGAATTTACGAACTTGACGCTGAACAGGGCTTGGCAAAGCTTGCTGTTACGGCGGGACTTGGTAAATTCAGGCTTAATAATCCCTCGGAAATAATGATTTGCACACTTGAAAGGCAGGAATAAATATGTATCAGAAACAATTTGCAGAATATTTTGACAAGCACATGGAGGAGATACTTCGTGACCTTGACGAGATAATCTCTATTGAGAGCGTAGGCGACATAAACGCCCCTGTTAAGCCATTTGGCGAGGGTTCTCGCAAGGCCCTTGACTGGGGAAAGACTTATCTTGAAAAGCTCGGCATGACAACAAAGGACTTTGACGGCTATGCTGTTCACGGTGATTTTTACCAAAATGGGGAATGTAAGCTTGCTGTGCTTTCACATCTTGACACTGTTCCTGCAGGCGAGGGCTGGAGCTATCCGCCTTTCAAGCTGACTAAAGCTGACGGAAAGCTTTTCGGCAGAGGAACAATTGACGACAAAGGTCCGAGCGTTGCGGTGCTGTGGGCTGTAAAGGCTATCAAAGAGCTTAACATTCCTATAAAAAAGAACTTCCGTGTTATTTTCGGCGGCAATGAAGAGGGTGGCTGTGAGGACATGGAATATTATGAAAGCAAACAGCCTTTCCCTGAAATGGTGTTCACCCCCGACGGCTCTTTTCCTGTGCTCAACTGCGAAAAGGGCATGGTGCATCTTACATTCTCTGCTGAATTTTCAGATGATAAGATAGCTGAGATAAAGGGCGGAAGCGTTATAAATGCTATCCCTGACAAGTGCATTGTGAAGTTTGCTGACGACAGTGAGGAGGTCATCAGAGGAAAATCCTCACACGGGTCAAGACCTGAAAACGGCGACAATACGGTGACAAAATTTGTGGCAGAATATAAAAATAAAAATGCTCTCCTTGGTGGGTTGGCTGAGCTTTTCCCACACGGAGAATGCAACGGAAAATCCTGCGGTCTTGGTTTTTCAGACGATGTATCAGGCGAGATGACCTGTGCGCTGACTATCCTTAAAACTGAGGGTGGCAGGCTTCATGGCGGTATCGACATACGCTTCCCTATTGACAAGACGCTTGCTGAGATAAGCGGTATCATAACTTCCGCACTGGAGAGCAAGGGCTTCAAGGTGGACGAGCTTGACGGCATGGAGCCGCATTATGTTGACGAAAACAGTGAGTTCGTTCAGACCTTGTTAAGGGTATACGAAAAGGTCAAGGGCGAAAAGGGAAAATGTATCGCAGAGGGCGGAATAACCTACGTTCACAACACAAAGGGCGGTGTTGCGTTCGGTGCGGAATTTCCTGAGGAAAACAACAATATGCACGGAGCTGACGAGCATATTTCCATGGAAACTTTTAGGATAAATCTGAATATGTACGCAAACGCTATTGCAGAGCTTTGCGGTGAATAATTGGGTGTGCATGGCTCTTGACAAAGTGTGATTTTAGTGGTATACTTTATTACATAAAAGCTTAAAAGCGTAAAAGCAAAGGGAGCATGACGGACAATGAAGATTTGTATAGTTGGACTTGGACTTATAGGCGGTTCGCTTGCCAAGGCAATAAAAAAGAACACTCATGAAAGCTGTTTCGGTATAGATATTGACAGGGGAACGATAGCAGGGGCGCTGGCGCAGGAGGCTATTGACGGAGAGATGACCATTGACGACCTTGCAGGCTGTGACGTTGTTATTGTGGGACTTCACCCTGAGGCTACCATAAAATTTATCACGGAGAATGCAGGCAAGTTCAAGAAAGGCGGTATCGTTCTTGACACTTGTGGAGTAAAGGGCGAGATAGTCAGAGCTGTAGAGGGCGTTTGCATTGAAAACGGCGTAAACTTTCTCGGCTGTCACCCTATGGCAGGACGTGAATTTTCGGGTTTTGCATACTCGGTGGACAATCTTTTTGAGAAAGCAAGCTTTATAATGACGCCTACTGACAGAACGCCTATGAGGGTGGTGCAGGATATATCAAGGCTTGCATACAATATCGGTTTTGCAAAGGTGGTTGTATCAAACGTTGAGGAGCATGACAGCGTTATTGCATTCACTTCTCAGCTTGCTCATGTTGTATCAAGTTCCTATGTAAAAAGCCCCAGCCTTTTAAAGCAGGCAGGCTTTTCGGCAGGGTCATTCAAAGACCTTACGAGAGTGGCTAAACTCAACGAGGATATGTGGACGGAGCTTTTCCTTATGAACCGTTGTCCACTGGTGGACGAGATAGAGCATATAATCGCAAGATTAACGGAGTATCGTGATGCTATTGCCAATAATGACGCTCAAAGGTTGCATGACCTGCTTAAAGAGGGTCGAGAGCTTAAGGAATTGTCTAATAATAGCTAAATAAGAAAACAAAGCGGTGTCAGAGTTTCAATTCTCTGCACCGCTTTTGGTTTATTCTTCTGTGTCTGTATCGTCTGTATTATCAGTTTCTTCCTGCTCTTCATTTTCGTCAGGTTCGTCAGGCTCGGACAAATTGGTATCGTCGCTTTCGTCTGTATCGTGGATATCTTTATCATTATCCTTGTTGGCTGACTTATTGTCGCCTACTGTTTTGTTTTTCACTATCATAAGATACTCAGCGGCAATAAGAGCTACGCACAAAACGCAGACCACGCCAATAATAACGCCCATTGATGAACCGCTCTTTTTTTCCGACACCGGACTTGCGGCTTTTGAGGTCGCTTCTGCTTCTGAGCTTTCAAGCTTCACGGCTTCAGGTTCTTTTATCACTATTTTAAAATGCCCTACTGAGCCGTCCTTATAAACAATATCTATCTTTGTTTCGCCTGTGCTGAGGGTCTGGAACTTGCCGTCCTCGAATATAAGCACTTCGCCGTTGGCTACTGTTACGCTGTCAACATCTGTAAGTCCTATATCCTCGGGAGCGATAGGATACTTGGAATAGTCAACGTCTATTTCGATATAATCGCTGTCGTCCTGCTGAACGTCTGCAGCGTCCTGATACTTGACGATACCGTTCTCTACCTGATTTGATATGGCATTGAGGTTTTCGTCATCAAGGGAATTTACTGTTAGATAAAGCACTGTTGAGGTGAGCTTTTCGTCTGCGACTTTAAAATGGAGAGTCGCATAATCACCGTCAAAGTCTGTGCCGTCTGCGTTCACATAGTTATATACAAACTTACCTGCAAAGGCATTGTCAACTGCCATGCCACCTGCTTTATCGTTGGTTTCGCACTTTTCAAACTCTACAAGGCTATCGTCATAGCCCACGGAGATAGAGGCGTTTGAGATAAGGTGGTCGCACTGGATATTTATTTTCGCCGTGAACTTTTTATCCTTTACCTCGCTGACCACAAGCTTTACAACTGTCGGCGTAGAAGTCGGAGTGTCCGGAACATAGGAATAAGATGTGGTAGTTCCCCATGTGGTGGTTTCCCATGTCTGAGCTGTGGTAGTTGTAGTCGTTTCAGTGTCCTCCCGCTGAGGCTGAGCGGTAGTGGTTGTTTCCGGTACAGGATCTGTGGCTGGCACATCGGTTGTCACAGGCGTTTCGGGATCAGCGAAACACACTGAGGTCATTGCCATGACCGCTGCAAAAAATCCCACTGTTACTTTCTTGAAATCCATTATTTACTCTCCTGATATTGTTTTTGACGTAAACAAGGGCTGCCGCCATAAAGACCGCAGCCCATGATTTTCCTTTTTATTAGTCCTCAATAAGAGTTACTTTCTTCATGACCTGATCTACAAGCGGCTTTTCGTTGAAATTTACGTCAACTGCTGCGATCTCGTCAACAACGTCCATGCCCTCGACTACCTTGCCGAATGCTGCATACTGACCGTTAAGATGAGGAGCGTCCTGGTGCATGATAAAGAACTGTGAGCTTGCTGAATTTGGCATTGCTGAACGTGCCATTGAGATAACGCCTCTTGTATGCTTGAGGTCATTGCGGACGCCGTTTGCAAGGAACTCGCCCTTTATCTTCTCTTTTGCACCGCCCATGCCTGTTCCCGTCGGGTCGCCGCCCTGTATCATAAAGCCTGAGATAACTCTATGGAATATCAGTCCGTCATAAAAGCCCTCTTTAACAAGCTTCTCAAAATTTGCAACTGTGATAGGTGCAACGTCAGGATAAAGCTCGATCTTAATATTCTTTCCGTTTGCCATTTCTATGTTTACCATGTTAATACTCTCCTTATTATTTGTTAATACAAAATTTACTTTGATTTTGGCAGCTCGCCACGTTTATTTTTCTCCATAAGATCATTGAAATACAATGTGACAGGAGTTGGAACTTTCTTGAAAAGTCCCTTTTTCTCAACCTCATCACAAACGATATAATCTCTTTCACCGTCATTATTTACGCAATAGAGCCTGTCTGTTTTATAGAAGCCGCCGTTGCCGTCATCTCTGTTCTTATCAAAACAGCCGAAGATATCCTTTGCCATAAGCTCGCAAAGTCTGAGTATCTTCTCATAGTTGGTATGCTCGCTCCACTTTTCAAGCTCTTCATGGAAAAACTGCTGGACAGGAACGTCATTGACTTCCATTTTTCTTATTATTCTCGCAAGGCATATAGAAGCGTCCTGATCGGTAAGCTTATCAAGTCTTGCATTCTTATAATCAAGTATATACTCATTTAATGTAGCATAAAGCAACTTATCATACTGAAACGGCTTGCCTTTGCCTGAAAACTTTATGATAGGGTTATCGGTATTGATCTTCAATTTTATCTCTCCAATTCAATTTATTCTGGCAATACCCCTAGTAATGCCTTTACCCCCCCGATCATCTGCCATATTTTTCGTTAAATTCCTTCACCTTCTGCGCCAAAAACTCTTCCGATACTGAGCCGATAGCGTCGTCGTCCTCGCTGTGGTCAACAGAGCCAAGGCCCTCCACAAGAGCCTCATCGACGGATATTCCCTTTATATCCTTATACTCTGCATAGTCCTCAGGCTTTTTTGCATAAGGAAGCTCAGCCACCTTTGCGGCTGTGGTCTCTGCACTTATAGCTTCGATATTGCCTGTATCACGCTTCTCCTGAGCCACTTTCTCGTCATGTATCCTATATATCTCCTCAAGCTTTGAGTCGATACCCTCAACGGACGCCACGCTTATATCCTCCTTATGAGAAGCTACAAATCTTGCGTGTTCCTCCTCATAAAGCTTTTCATACTCGCTCTGGGCATCGGTTATCTCAGCCTGTCCTACTGGGTTCACGTCGTAGTCGGCATAGGTCTTTACGGGATCGTTTTTCTTTTCAGCCAGCTCTTTTTCAAGCTGCTCCATCTTGCTGCGGATAGTTTCCGGCTCTATGGTATCGGTTATCTTCTCAGCGTGTACCTTATCGCTGCTGGACTCCTTCACAAAAGCCGTATCTCCGCCTGCTCTCTTCACAGGAGTGTTCCATATATCATCAGCATTTATCTGCTGCTTTTTAGGCTGTGTCGATGTTTTGGGCTCGGAGCTTTTTCTGCTGAACAGACCCATAAGATCTCCCCCTTTTTTATTGGCATGATGATCTGATATCGGCTTTTTATGCCTGACATCTTATACTTATTTATTATACAATATTTTCACCAAAATTGCAAACCTTTTGGCAGTTACTTTTTGTACGATTTTTTAAACTCTTTTTGTGCATTTTGTTTCGTATTAATATAATATAAATATAAAATTCACGTTTAGTTAATGTAATTTATACTAATATTTGCTATACTATATTTGTTAAGTTATTTATTTTGTTAATTAAAAACAAAAAACAAATTAGTTTAAGAAAACTATTTTTGGCATAAAGATACACAAAAATACCCGATCGTGAAGAAGACAACACGAATAAAAAAGGTAAAAGCTTAAGTATATATGAAGTAAATTCATGGAGGAGGATATATTTATGACAAGACCGTCACTTGGGGTAACGGCAATGGAACTTTTTGCCTGCAATCCTTTCAGGGTGCTCGGCATAGCCGTTGACACTCCTACTGCTGATGTCACGCTCACATACAAAAAGTTGCTTGATATGGCGGCTAAAGGTGACACGGCTGATTATGAAACGCCTTATGATTTTGATTTTCTGCCGCCTTTCTCCCGTTCTGAAAAGGATCTAAAGACGGCTTATGCAAAGATCGCCAGCAACGGATACAGATGCTTCGCATTCTCTGATCCTATATTTTCGGCTTCCCTGAACATTGATGACGTTATGCTCAACCTGAGAGATATTTCATGCTATGACTGTTTCCTCAGATGTTATATGTGGCTCATCACCAATGACAGAGATTTTGAAGAACCTGAGCTTTGGATACCACTTTGTCAGTACATAGACAAGATGATAATGTCAAGCCCTGAGCAATGGGATAAGTATTTTGACCATCGTTTTCCGCAGGATATGCTTGACAGCTCAATGTCTGCGCTGAGATCTTTCTATGCTACATTCTGCGATATAATTCTGCTTCCTATCAAGGAAATGGTAAGAGGCTCTATGAAGTGCAGAACCGCAATGGAGATACTTAAGATCGCAAAGGTGGACGTTGACGAGGTATTCCCTGACATTGACATTCCACAGGCTAACCTGCCTAAGAGGGGCGAGCCTGCGCCGAAGCTCAAGATCGCTGTCAAGGACGGCGAGGAATACTATGATGTTACAACAGGCAAAATGGTAAGCTTTGAGGGCGACGAGGATTCGGCTATCGAGAGCAACGATTTCTCTGCGGCTGCAAGCTCCATTTCTGCTGACGCTATCGTTGGCGAGGACGGTCCTGACAGCGAGCCTATACCTGACGAGCCTGAGGAAAATCCTGAGCTTAAGGTAGTTCCGCCTCCAGCTCCCGTTCAGCCTGAGCCTGCACCAAAGCCAGAGCCTGCACCAAAGCCAGAGCCTGCACCAGAGCCAGAGCCTGCACCAGAGCCAGAGCCTATACCAGAGCCACAGCCTGCGCCTGCACCGACGCCTGCAGAGGACATCCAGTCTGCTCCTGTATTCAACACAGAGCCGGCGGCTCAGAGCGGTATTCCCGGCGAGATAAACGCACCTATAAGAAAGAGGAAGATCTTTATTCCGGGGCACGAGGGCATTTCAGGCTCTGCACCTGCAAGCCAGCCTGTTTCTGCTCATGTTCCGCCAGTTTCACAGCCTGCACCTGCTCCAACGCCTGTTCAGACAGCACAGCCTGTTCAGCAGACGGTTTCAGCACCTGTGTACAGCCAGCCTGCTCCACAGCCTGCGGCGGAAGCTCCGAAGCCTGCGGCTAAAAAGCCATACAAGAAGGCGAACAAGGGACTTACTTCCCTTATCGATACAGTTGACGAGGCGATAAACGACACCTCGGACATAATCCTTACTGACGAGGCTGAGGAAGAGGAAAACCTCTACACTGACACTCTTATCAAGATGCTGAGGGCAAACCGCTCAAACAATCAGCTTATGAAGAGCGTTGACACAAAGCATATTTACGACAATGGTGACAGCCTTGGCAGACCTGAGGAAGCAGAGCTTTCTATGGACGCTATCAACATGAAGAAAATGGACAAGAGCCTGCTCAATTCTTCATATGATAACATCAGCACCAAGGAGACCGATCCTAAGAAGCTTCGTGAGGAAAAATACCGCAACATCAACATCAATGATATGCTCAATCCAACAGTAGGAAGCCAGATGCACAAAGAATACACTCCGGACGCTATCGAGGAATTTGTTAAGGCTAAAAAGCAGGAAAAGTCTGCCATAAAGGGTGTTTGGAAGCTTCTTGGCGTTCTGTCGCTTTTGCTTATTATTTATCTGGTACTGCTTTACACGGGGCTTATTTGATGACGATATAAAGTGTGGCAGAATATCTGCAACGTGGTGTAACGAAAAAGAATAAGTAAACAAAACGTCGGGCAAGCGGGACGTCGCATTTCTGCAAATCAGAAATTGCACCGTTCCCCTACAGGGTTTGTGAAACGCACCAAATTGTGCGAATAATGCAGATTGTACAGGCGACAAGACGGGACGTCGAGGGCGCCGTCCCCTACATGATAGTGCAATGCGCATTTTTGTACGGAAATAAACAGTGTTAGAAATTTAGATAACAGATTTATAAGGGGTGGGATTTCCGCCCCTTTTTTGCAATAAGGAGAAATTTTATGAAAGAATACATACTCTCTTTAGATCAGGGAACGACTTCCTCCAGAGCGGTGCTTTTTAACGCAAAGGGTGAAAAGGTTGCGAGCGTACAGAAAGAATATCCGCAGATATTCCCCGGCAACGGCTGGGTGGAGCATGACCCTATGGACATACTGGAAAGTCAGCTCAGTTCTGCTCGTGAGGTCATTGCAAAGGCCGGGATAACAGCGGAGGACGTGGCGGCTATCGGCATCGCCAACCAGCGTGAAACGACGATACTTTGGGACAAGAACACCGGCAAGCCTGTTTACAACGCTATCGTTTGGCAATGCAGAAGGACTTCTGAGGACTGCGCACGAATGGAAAGTCAGGGCTTGCAAAAGTTTTTCAAGGACAAGACGGGACTTCTTATCGACCCTTATTTCTCTGCCACAAAGATAAAGTGGATACTTGAAAATGTTGAGGGCGTGAGGGAGCGTGCGGAAAAGGGGGAGATACTTTTTGGCACTGTGGATTGCTGGCTCATATGGAATCTGACAGGGGGAAGGGTACACGTTACGGACTACTCCAATGCTTCCAGGACTATGCTTTTCAACATTCACACCCTTGAATGGGACAGGGAGATACTGGGACTTTTGGGCATACCCAGCTGTATGCTCCCTGAGGTCAAAGAATGTTCGGGTGACTTGGGCGAAACTGAGGAGAACATTTTCGGAAGCAGGATAAAGATCGCAGGCTGTGCAGGAGATCAGCAGGCGGCACTTTTCGGGCAATGCTGTTTCCGTGAGGGAGATGTGAAAAACACCTATGGCACGGGCGGTTTTCTGCTTATGAACACGGGTGAAAAGCCTGTAGAGAGCCGTCATGGATTGCTCACGACTATTGCCTGGGGCATAGGCGAAAAGGTGAATTATGCTCTGGAGGGGTCGGTATTCGTATCGGGTGCGGCGGTAAAATGGCTTCGTGACGAGCTTTGCATAATACGCACAGCGTCAGAAACTGAGGAGCTTGCAAGAAGCGTTGAGGACACGGGGGGAGTTTACTTTGTGCCTGCATTCGTGGGACTTGGCGCACCATACTGGAAGCCCGAAGCCAGGGGCATGATAACAGGGCTTACAAGAGGAACAAACAGATGCCACATAGTCAGGGCGACATTGGAAGCTATGTGCTATCAGACCTATGACGTTCTCAGGGCGATGGAGGAGGACGCCGGGGCAATAGGCAGCATAAAGGCTGACGGCGGTGCGGCGAGCAACGATTTTCTAATGGAATTTCAGGCTGATATATTGGGTCATTCGGTCATAAGGCCTTATAACGTGGAATCCACCGCAACAGGTGCGGCATATCTTGCAGGGCTTGGCTGTGGGCTTTGGGGAAGCATGGAAGAGCTTGTTGGCGTTTCGGATAAGTTCAGGGAGTTTATTCCGTCTATGAGTGAGAGTAAACGCAGTGATCTGATAGGTGGTTGGAAGAAAGCGGTCGGGGCGGCTATTAAAAAATAAATCAGAAAAAGAATAGAAGAAACCGAGCGAAGCGAGAGATAAAGCGCACGGTCAAGCCCGGCGCCAGAGGGCTTGTGGGGTCAAGGGGCAAAGCCCCTGCGGAGCTTGAGGCAGATCCTCAATAGGCGTAAGCCTACAAGCGGTGCAGAAAAAGACTTAAAAGCATAACAAAGTAAAAGAAACAACAAAGCGGTGTCGGAGAAAAAATCTCTGCACCGCTTTTTTTCTATCCCATTAAACAAAGTGAATTCCGCAAAGAGCGACAGCGATTTTGCGGCACAACAAACTGTTCCGAAAATAATTTGGCATCAAAGATATAATAAACACAGATTTACACCTCCGAACGGGACGTCGCATTTCTGCAAAGCAGAAATTGAGCCGCTCCCCTACAGGTGCGGTGGGAGAGTTTTACAGTTGGTGAACAGTGTTCGCCCATACACGATTTGTGCGGATATCGCAAGTTTGTGAGGCAAAAAAATCGGGCGACCTGAGGTCGCCCCTACTGATGTACGTTAATCATCTTTCATTTCATTAAGCACCTCGGCACAGAGGAAAAGCGAACCGCATATAAGATTCACTCCGTGAGGATTCTCGTTTATTAGCTGACGTGCCATTTCAAGGGCAGGCTTTGGACTTTGCTCTGCCCTGCCGCCTGCGTTGGTTATGATGTCGGCAAGGTCAGAGGCAGTTTCGGCTCTGTCGCTGAAACCGTCAACTGTGTAGAATTTGTCTACATACGGTATGAGTTTCTTTACCGCCTCGGTGATGTTTTTATCCCTGCACATTCCCATAACAGCGTAACATGGGTGTTTTTCACAATGCTCCAATACGCCTGCCAAGGCTGACAGACCGTCGGGATTGTGTGCGCCGTCCAGTACCAAAAGCGGCTCACGGCTGAGTATCTGCACTCTGCCTTGGAGCTGAGCTTTTTTGATGCCCTCAAAAATTTTATCCTGGGGAATTTTCAGGGTATCGTTGATAAGGCGTATGCCGCTTATGACGCTCATGGCATTCAGCACCTGATGTGCGCCGCCCATTGTGACTTCATAGGGCTGTCCTTTGAACTCAAACTTTGAGCCGAAAACGTCACAGCTTATAAGTTTGAGCTGATTGATGTCGGGGATAACCAGCTGAGAAAGATTTTTTACTGCCTGCTCTCTGACGGTGCGGATAACTTTCATGTCATTGCCTGCGCTCAAAACGCATGGACAGTGGGGTTTTATAATGCCTGCTTTCTGATAGGCTATTTTCTCCAAGGTGTCACCTAAAATGGCGGTGTGGTCAAAGTCCACTGATCCTATGACTGTTATGACAGGGGTTTTTATAACGTTGGTGCTGTCCAAAAGTCCCCCAAGACCTGTTTCAAGGACGACTATATCGCAGTTTTCCTCGGCAAAATAGAGGAAAGCTATGGCGGTGGTTATTTCAAACTGAGAGAAATTCTCACGGTCGCAGTGCATATCGGTGACGGCTTTGACACGCTTTGCCATTTTCGCAAGGGCAGGCTTTGGAATATCAATGCCGTTTATTTTTATCCTGTCGGTATAGCTTATTATATAAGGCGAGGTGAAAAGCCCTGTTCTCAGCCCTGCGCACTGAAAGACCTCGCTGAACATCTGCGCCATTGAACCTTTGCCGTTGGTTCCGGCGATATGAACGAATTTAAGGCTGTCCTGCGGATCGCCAAGGTCGGAAAGCAAGGCTTTTATTCTGGATAAGTCTTTCACTGGCTTACCTGAATGGGAAAAGCTGTTTATAAATTCAAGCTCGTCTATGTCTTTGGTATTTTCTATCAATTCTATCCCTACATTTCGTCGATTATTTCTTTAAGCTCTCTTGCGGTGTCTATATTCACACCTGCGGTCTTTGCAAGCTCCTCTGCTGTGGCTTTTTTGAGAGCCTCTTTGGTCTTATACTCGGTTATTAGCTTTGCGGCTTTTTTATCGCCTATGCCTTTGACCTTGGTTATTTCAAGTCGGTGGGCATTCTTTTTATGTTTCTGCGCCTGATAGGTTATGGCTACTCTGTGCACCTCGTCCTGAATGGCGGTAACAAGATTGAACGCCGCTCTGCACTTTGCAAGGCTTATTTCTCCGCCGCCTGTGGCGACTGCTCTTGTGCGGTGCTTGGAGTCTTTCACAAGTCCGAACAATGGGCAGGTCACACCCATTCGCTCTAAGACAGGCTCAACGGCATTGACGTGGCCGTTTCCACCGTCGAGCAAGATAAGGTCAGGCATAATGGAAAAGCCCTCGTCTGTTTTATCAAAGTAGTTTCTAAAGCGACGTTCTATGACCTCCTGCATACAGGCATAGTCATTTTGCTCTGCAACTGTTTTGATAGAAAACTTTTTATAATACTTCTTGCATGGTCTGCCGTTTTCAAAGACCACCATGCCTGCGACCATATTTGTAGAAGCGAGATTTGATATATCGTAGCACTCGATATATTTCGGGGTCTTGGGAAGTCCCAATGCTTTGGCAAGCTCTTCAAGGGCGGTTATCTCACGGCTCGTTCTGCCGACTTTTATGGAGAGATACTCGGTGGCATTGCTTTTGGCAAGGGTGGTAAGGCGGAGAAACTGTCCTCTTTTCGGAGTGGAGATATTCACGGCATGGTCATACTTCTGGCGGAGAAATTTCTCTATTATCTCGCCGTTTGTGATATCCTCATCAAGCAGGATATCTTTCGGTATGCTGTCTTTGGAGGAATAATACTGCATGAGAAAATCTTCACGCATTTTTACGCTGTCGTCTTTTTCGCCGAGGAAATAGGAAGCCTTATCAAAAAGTCTGCCCCCACGATACATTATAACGCTGGCACAAGCCATTTCGCCATTTTGAGCAATGGCGATTATATCAGTGTCACGAATATCGTCATTAATTATCTTCTGACTTTCAGCGGCTTTTTGTATGGCTTGGATACGGTCACGAAGCTTTGCGGCAAGCTCAAAGTCAAGCTCCTCAGCGGCTTTGTTCATTTCCTCGGTGAGCCTTTCAACTGAATCTGACGAACCGTTTCGGATATAGTCCACCGCCTGACGGACGATAGAATTATACTCCTCTTTGGAGAACTTTCCTGTGCAAACGCCCATGCACTGCTTTATGTGCATATTAAGGCAGGGACGCTGTTTTCTGAAATCCTGCGGGAATTTTCGGGTGCAGGTAGGGAGCATAAAGACTTTATTGGCTTCGATAACTGCTTGTTTTACTGCGAACGAGCTTGTATAGGGTCCTATATACTCTGCTCCGTCATCATATTTTTGCAATACGGCTTGCAAACGTGGATAGTCCTCGTTTGTGACCCTGATATAACTATAGCCCTTATCGTCTTTCAGCAGGATATTATACTTTGGGGTATACTGCTTTATGAGAGAACACTCCAGCACCAGGGCTTCAAACTCAGAGTCGGTGACGATAAAGTCATAGTCATAGACGTGGGACACCATTTTCCACACCTTTGGCAGATGATCCTGACCCTTTCTGAAATAAGATGTCACACGGTTGCGGAGATTTTTCGCCTTGCCGATATAGATTATCTTTTTCATTTTGTCTTTCATTATATAACAGCCCGGTGAGGTGGTGAGCTTTGAAGTTTTATCACGCAGAAATGGCAGGCGTGGGTTGTCTTCATCTGTAATATACATAAATTCTCCTAACTGAAACTAAAAGCAAAGGCAATACGAGTTGTCCGTATTGCCTTGCTGTTATCTCTTACCAATACATAAATACAGGAGTACCCATATCTATTTTTTCATAAACGTATTTTGCTTTATCTAAAGGCATATTTATACAGCCGTGTGAGCCCCATGTGCTTGACTTATAACGCTCACCGCCAAAGTTGCCGTTCTGCCATGATGCGTCGTGAAGTCCTATGCCGATAGTGGAAACATTGTTCCAATAGTCAACATAGGAAGCATAAGACTGTCCGTCTGCTGATCCTCTGAGGGTCTTTCCCTTTTCCTTATACCAAAGCTTATAAACACCGCCAGGGGTATTTCTTGACTTGCTTGGATAGCCCGAAACTATATCAGACTCCATTGTGAGCTTGCCGTCCTTATAATACCACAAATGCTGTGCGGTAAGGTCTACCTCGATATAAGTGTTGCCGTAATCCTTATCGGCTGTACGCCAATCCTTATTGCAGGTATACACATAGGCTGAGTCAGGGTTTACATAGTAGACAGGCTCAGTTTCGGCAGACTCGCCCTTTTCAACAAGGTCTACGATAAGGTCGCAGGTCTTTTGCTGGTCTATCCACCAGCCGTAACAGCCCTGGCCCTCGGAGATAGTGATAGTTCCACGCTTTGTGGTCTTGAACTCTCTGTCCTTGCCAAAGGTATCATACTTATCTGCAAGGTCTTCAACATATGCCATTGCCTTATCTTCATCAACTGTATAGCCTGCTTCGGCGTTATCCTCGTCAAAGGTTATCCAATCCATGATAGTATCACCTGTGAGAGTTTCGGTGGTGTAGATAAAATCGAATGTTATTTCGATATCGTTAAGGTTATTGAGCTTCTTGCAGGTCTCTTCAAGCATATCCGCTGTTATGGCAGGCTTTTTATAGCAATCTGCCTTTGAGATATCAACGTCAAAGCTACCGTCGTCAATCTGATTTTCCACATAGGAATAAAGCTCGTCTATCTTATCCTCCTCCACAGCGTCGCCCGTGGTTTCTTTTACCACAACATAGCTGTTATCGTCGCCTTTTTTGATATATGCGTCTTCAGGATCTTTTGTGCTTTGGGAGTCAAGCACCTTTCTTTTCAGCACCTTTTCAAGCTTAGCCTTATCGTACTTGAACTTAGATTCAAAAGTGAAATCCGTACGCTTCATGGCAGAAGAGAACCATGAATAGTGGTTTTGCTGAGTATAATACTGTGTGATAAGGTTTTGAGTATTATCGTTATAGCCTATTTCAGACAGCTTTATGGAAAATGTTGTGCCGTCTTTCTTTGTAACGGTGATGGCTTTTGGGATAACAGCCTGCTCGCTTACGAGCTTATAGGCTTCCGCCTTGGTCTTTCCGCTGACCTCGATGCCGTTTATATATGTATTTCCAAGAAATCTATCCTTATACGAATTCATGCCCCACAGATAGAAGCCACCTGCGGCGACTATCATAACACCCACAACTGAGCATATTGCGATTGCGGCAGTCTTTCCTGACGAGGACTTCTTTTTCTTCTTTTTCCCATTCTTTGAGCCGCTCTTTGAAGTCTGCTTTGATGCAGACTTTGCATTTTTACTGCGTGTTTCAGTCGTTTTTGGTTTTTTAGGCTTGACAGTTTCCTCGCCAAAGTCTGAAACTCCTCTTACGGGAGTGATAGGCTCGTCAAAGCCGCCGTCCTGCATTGCCATATTTTTAGCGATCATTCTTGCCATATCCTCATGGCTCATAGGGCGGTTCTGCGCCTGCGGCTTTGCGGCTTCATCGCTGTCGAGGGTAAGACCTTTCATATCAAGATCTATACCAAGCTCATTATCCTTTCTTTCTTTATCGTTCATAACATTACCTTTCCTTATATAACCTTATTATAATATACTCGTTTCACATTTATTTTACCCTATTATACAACACTATCACCTTTTTTTCAAGGAGTATTTCCTACAATATAAAGACAATTTTATGACGATTTCTCAACAGTTTTCATACAGTTGTATAAAAATGCAGTTTTCAAAATGTTATCCTGCATATTTTTCCTGTAGCAAGGAATTTTTTTTCGCAAAACCTCTTGAAAAAGATCACAATAAGTATTATAATATATGTGGTAAAGGTTCGCTTGCCGAGCCGATCATTAATTTAAGAAAGAAGGATCTGTATGTTAGATATCAAGATCGAACGTACCACTACTCCAAAGGAAAAACCGGCTGACGAAACAAAGCTTGGTTTCGGTCACATTTTTACTGACCATATGTTTGTTATGAATTATGACGCAGGTCAGGGTTGGCATGACGCTAGGATCGTGCCTTACGGCGACCTTTCACTCTCCCCTGCTGCTATGTGCCTGCACTACGGTCAGGAGATATTCGAGGGTCTTAAGGCTTATCGTATTGCTGACGGCTCTGTTCAGCTTTTCAGACCTCAGGAGAACTTCAAGAGAATGAACAACTCTGCTGAGAGAATGGTCATCCCTAAGATAAACGAAGAGGATATGCTCTACGCTCTGAAAACTCTTGTAAAAATGGAGCAGGACTGGGTTCCTCACACTGAGGGCGCTTCCCTTTACATCAGACCATTTATCATCGCAGTTGACCCATATGTAGGTGTTAAGCCTGCTGACCACTATCTGTTCATCATTATTCTTTCACCTTCAGGCGCTTACTATTCAACCGGTCTTAACCCTGTTAAGATCTATGTTGAGAACAAGTATGTAAGAGCCGTAAGAGGCGGTACAGGCTTTGCTAAGACAGCCGCTAACTACGCTATCTCACTTGCAGGTCAGGAAGAAGCTCACGAGCAGGATTACGAGCAGGTACTTTGGCTTGATGGTGTTGAGAGAAAGTATGTTGAGGAAGTTGGCTCAATGAACATCTTCTTCGTTATTGACGGCGAAGTTGTTACACCACAGCTTCTTGGCTCTGTTCTCCCCGGTATCACAAGAAAGTCTGCTATCGAAATATGCAAGAGCAAGGGCTACAAGGTAAGCGAGAGAAAGATCTCTATCGAGGAGATCGCTGAGGCTTACGACAACGGCAAGCTTGACGAGGTATTCGGCACAGGTACTGCTGCTGTTATCTCACCTGTTGGTCATCTTAAGTGGGGCGACAAGGTAATGGAGATAAACGACAACAAGATCGGCCCTGTTTCACAGATGCTTTATGATACAATGACAGGCATTCAGTGGGGCAAGATACCAGACGAGTTTGGCTGGATCGTTAAGATCGACTAATATCGTGAATAATCAATGCGGTCTGTGCTTCGGTATAGACCGCATTTTTCATAGGAGTGATAGAAATGGAGCTGCAGCAGATAATAGACAAGTCACACAGGATAGTATTTTTCGGAGGAGCAGGGGTATCAACAGAGAGCGGCATACCTGATTTTCGGTCGGTGGACGGACTTTACAATCAGAAATATGATTATCCCCCTGAGCAGATACTCAGCCACACGTTTTTTATGCGACACACAAAGGCATTTTATGATTTTTACCGTGACAAAATGCTTTGTCTGACGGCAAAGCCTAACAAGGCACATTACAAGCTGGCGGAAATGGAGAGGGCAGGCATACTTTCTTCAGTTATCACGCAGAACATTGACGGACTTCACACGGCGGCAGGTAGCAAAAAGGTGCTGGAGCTTCACGGAAGCGTACACCGCAACTACTGCATGGAATGCGGAAAATTCTACACTGCGGAGGATATTTTAAACAGCACAGGCATTCCGAAATGCACCTGCGGCGGAACTATCAAGCCTGATGTTGTGCTTTATGAGGAGGGGCTTGATGATAAAACTGTGACGGAGGCGGTGAGAGATATATCTCAGTGCGACACGCTTATTATTGCAGGCACTTCTCTGATAGTTTATCCTGCGGCAGGAATGGTGAGATATTTTCAAGGGGATAATCTTGTGCTGATAAATCGGGACAAGACTTCCATGGACGGCTTCTGCGACCTTGTTATCCATGACAAGGTGGGGGAAACGCTGGATAAGATTGTGATAAAATAGACTTTTGTAAATAGCGAGATAACAAACGGGCGAACATTGCAGTGTTCGCCCGTGTTTTTTATGCTATTTTATTCGTCCATATGCTGTGCAGTATAAAGCTTGTAATATTCACCTTTCTTTGCGATAAGCTGGTCATGAGTGCCGCACTCGGCAATGCCTTTGTTGTCGATATACATTATCTTATCGCAGTTTTTGATAGTGGAAAGTCTATGTGCGATAATAAATGAAGTTCTGCCAACAAGAAGTCTTTGAAGTCCCTGCTGAAGGAGCTTTTCTGTTCGTGCGTCTATTGATGAAGTTGCTTCGTCAAGGACAAGTATTTTCGGGTCTGAAAGCAGCGTTCTTGCAAAGGAAATAAGCTGTTTCTGTCCGCCGGAAAGCTTTGAGCCACGCTCGTTGACCTCGGTCATATAGCCGTCTTTCATTTCGCTTATGAACTCGTCTGCGCAGACTATCTTTGCGGCTTCTCTTATTTCTTCTTCCGTTGCGTCAAGTCTGCCGTAGCGGATATTATCGTAAATAGTTCCGCTGAAAATAAAGCTGTCCTGAAGCATTATGCCCATTTGTGAGCGGAGTGAATGCAAGGTCGCCTGACTTATATCCTTGCCGTCTATGGTTATTTTACCGCTGTCCAGGTCATAAAATCTTGACAGAAGAGAAACTACTGTAGATTTTCCTGCGCCTGTTGGTCCAACGAGGGCAACGCTTTCGCCCGGCTTAACGTCAAAGGAGATATGCTCCAAAACTGTTTTGCCCTGCTCATAGCTGAATGTAACGTCATCAAATTTTACCTCGCCTGTGATATCACCGATATCCTGAGCGTTCGGCTTGTCTGCGATAGTGGCAGGCTCGTCAAGGGTCTCAAAGATACGCTCAAGGTAGGCGATATTGTTGATGAAGTTATTGAAGATGTTTGACAGGTTCATGATAGGCTGCCAGAAGCTTGAAGCATAGCTTGTCATGGCAACGATAGTTCCAAGGCTCACTGCCGCAGGGGTCAGAACCAGCAGACCCACCACGAATATTGCGGCTCTCACAAGGGTAGAAACGTTGTCGGTAGCAGGCCAAACAAGGTGTGAATACTTCACGGCGTTTATCCAGCTTTTACGATATTTTTCTGAGAGCCTGTCAAATATCTCAGCGTTTTCTTCCTCACGGGTGAATATCTGGGTCACTCTTGCGCCTGTGATGTTTTCCTGCAAATAGGCGTTAAGGTTTGAGGATTTGTTTGAAACGTCCTGCCATGCTTTACGCTGTCTTTTCTTTATCATCATCATTATGACTGCAAATATCGGCAGACCCGAAAGCACCACCAATGACAGCTTCACGTTCACAAAGAACATGAATATCATGATGAAAAGCATATTAAGGCACTCGAGTATAACATTGATGATACCGTTTGAGAGCATATCCGACACGGAGTTTACATAGTTTACAACTCTGATGAGGATCTTGCCGTGTGGGCGGTTATCGTAATACTCAAATGGAAGCTCCTGCAAATGCTTGAAAAGGTCGGTACGGATATCGAAGATTATATCCTGACCAACAACTGTCATTATCCTTGAACGGATAGTAGAGAATGTTATGGACACGGCTATAGTGCCGACAAATGCGAGGGTGAGCAGGACGAGCTGTCCCATATTTTTCTGCGGTATGGTATTATCAAGAGCGTACTGTGTGATGAGCGGTCCGAGAAGTCCTGATATTGCGGCGAACACGCTCAGCACAAGGGCGGTTATCATTTTGCCCTTATATTTTTTGATATACACAAAGGAGCGTTTCAGGTGGGCGAAGTCGAATGGGGTTTCAAGGACTTCGTCAACGTCATAACGGTTTCTTGCCATTTAGACCGCCTCCTTTCCGAAGCCATCGTTCTGCAGCTTGAACACCTCGTAATAGTATCCCTTTTTGGCGATAAGCTCATCATGAGTACCCATTTCGGTTATCTTGCCGTCATCGAGGATTATTATCATATCAGCGTCTTTGGTGGAGGAGATACGCTGGGCTATTATTATCTTTGTACATGGGAAATCGAGGTTTCTAAGGCTGTCCTGAATATACTTTTCTGTTTCCATATCCACAGCGGAGGTGGTATCGTCAAGGATAAGAATGGCAGGCTTTATGGCTAAGGCTCTTGCAAGGGAAAGTCTTTGCTTCTGTCCGCCTGAAAGACCAACGCCACGCTCGCCCACGATAGTTTCATAGCCGTCAGGCATTTTCTCTACAAACTCGCTTGCCGCCGCAAGCTTTGCATAGTGCTTAACGTCCTCTTCGGACATATCAGAGTCGCCGTATGCGATATTGCCGTCTATGGTATCTGAGAAAAGCAGAACGTCCTGAGTTGCCATGCCTATTTGTGAGCGGAGCTGTGAGAGCTTACGCTTTCTTACATTCACACCGTCCACAAGGACTTCTCCTGAGTTGGTATCATAAAATCTTGGTATGAGATTAATAAGCGAGGTCTTGCCTGAACCTGTTTCGCCCATTATGGCAACTGTCTGACCTGCTTTTATCTTAAAGTTCACGTCGTCAAGAACTATATGCTTGCCAAACTTAAAGGTAACGTCCTTGAACTCGACATCTCCGTGAAGCCTTTCTGTCTGGTCAACTGCGTCTTCACGGTCGGTGATGATAGGTCTTGCATAGTATATCTCGATGACCTTCATTGCGGAAGCCATGAACCTTTGCATATCGTTCACATAGATACCAAGGTTTCTGACAGGGTTTGCGATGCCCCAGATAAGTCCTGAGATAGCAACATACTCGCCCATTGTTATTTCCCCTTTTATAAGGAAAAATCCACCGCCAAGGAGCATTATAACTGACAAGGCGTTTGCGAAAGCTTCCATATAAGGGAAGAATTTGAGCCACAGCAGTGACGCTTTTTTGTTGGCGTCAGAATATTCTTTATTGGCTTTTTGGAACTTTTCTATCTCATAGTCCTCACGGGCGAAGGCTTTTACAACTCTGTTGCCTGAGATGTTCTCCTGAGCGTCTGTATTCATTTTAGACAGCTTCTCACGGAGGTCAACGTAGACCGGCTTTGCCTTTTTATCAAGAAGCACCACCACGCCGAATATGAACGGTGTAACAGCCAGCAGAAGAAGTGCCATTTTCCAGCTTACCATAAAAAAATAAACTGATGAGGCTATAAACAGCGAACATGATTCAAGCATACCTTTAAAAACGAATGCCACTGCATGGCGCACCATATCAAGGTCGCCTGTGAGTCTTGTCATAAGGTCGCCTGTGCGGTTGCGGTCATAAAACTCCATATCCTGATTTTCAATACGTCTGAAAAGGTGTGTCCTTATTCTGTATATCATGCCCTGAGATGATAATTCATAGGTCATGTTGCAGGTATACTGACAGATAGTTCTAAGCAGGGTAAAGCCCACCATGCCTGCAAGCAGCAGCCAGAACAGCTTTCTTTCATGCTCAAGATTAAAAAGTGCGTCTTTGCTTGAAAGAAACTTATCCACAAGCTCTTTGCTGAAATAAGGTGTGGTAAGATACAAGGCGTTGCATACGATAGACAGCACAAGGGCTGTTACATAGAATTTTCGGTAGCCTTTCAGGTTGTGCCATATCCATTGAAGCTGGAACATATTCTTTCACTCTCCTTTTATTCTTCTAAACTTCATGCTCTCATAGGCACATATATAAAAATATGAAACCCATACTCTTTTAAGCTATGGGATATTATAAGCCCTTTTCAAAGTAAAGTCAAGGGGGTAAAAGCATTTAGTTTACATAAAACAAGTAAAAAAATAAACGATAATACGAAGCTTTTGTTGTGCTTTTTCACAAATTATGAATATGTTGTTACCTAACGATAGTCATATTTAGAAGAAAACGTTTTCTTTGACTATTATATTATATTAAACTAAGTTTTCGTAAAATAAAATATCCGCCCCGAGATAGCAGAGCGGATAGAGGATATTTTTGTATGCAATAATATGCGAGCGAAAAAGTCACCCTTACGGGTTTATTTAATCCTGAAAAACGTCGGTGAAGTAGCCTGCGTTGGAGATAGGTTCATTGCCGCCTGCAAGGTGCTTTGTACAGCCCATGACGTGGCATCTGAAAAAGCCATAGTCGCCCTCACGCTCCTCACAGCCGAGGACCGTCACAGAGGTAGGCTGCATATTGAAGCCATGCCACATATTCATGGTGGAAATGCCAAGAATATGTCCTATCATCACCATTGATACGGCGAAGTGACAGAAGAACACAAGGGTTTCATCGCTGTGCTTTTCAATGCGGAACATACCGTTCTCGTGGATATAACCATGGTCGGCAAGAAGCTTATCAATACCCTCATGCACCCATTTAAGCTGTTCTTCAACATTGCCTGTTTGCATATAATCGGACTTGAACCAATTATTGCGGTCATAATATATCTCTTTATCCGCCCACTCGGTGGGGTACATATCCCATGGGATACGATGTCCTCCGTCAGAGGTGGGTATTATGCCGTTAAATTCTCTCAGCCATGGGAGAGTTTCCGCTGTATCGCCACGGAGCTTCAGGGAATATTCCGCTGTGAGCTGCGCTCTGCCAAGGGGAGAAACGTAGAACTTTGAAACGTCCCAATTCTTTACACGCTGTGCAAGAAGCTCTGCTTCACGCTTGCCCTTTTCTGTAAGGGTATCATGAACGTAATCGGGGTCGCCGTGTCTGATAAAAATAAGCCGCATAAAAATACCTCCTAGTTAGTCTGCCATTGGTTTTATCTCGGCGTTATATGCTCTTCTCAGGAAGAACAGCGACGCCAGGATCGAGAATACCTCGGCTATCGGGAACGCCCACCAGATAGCGTCAAGCTTGCCTGTAAGGGAGAGAAGATACGCCACAGGAAGAAGCACAACGAGCTGTCTTGTAAATGAAACGAGCATAGAGGAAAGTCCCTTGCCAAGAGCCTGCAATGATGAGATTATGATTATATCAAAGCCTGCGAAGAAGAAGTGTGTGCTGATTATACGCAGGGCTGTTACACCTATGCTTAGCATATTATCGCTTGCGTCAAAGAGTTTCAGAAGCTGTGCAGGGAAAATCTGCATTATGATAGTGCCGACTATCATGATAGACACAGAATATATCATGGCGTATTTTATTGCACCTGTGATACGCTTTTTCTTTCTTGCGCCATAGTTATAGGCAACGATAGGGATAAGACCGTTATTAAGTCCGAAAACAGGCATGAAAACAAAGCTCTGAAGCTTGAAATACACACCGAAAACTGCGGCGGCGGTGTTTGAGAAGCCGATAAGTATTTTATTCATGCCGTATGTCATGATAGAAGAGATAGACTGCATTATGATGGACGGCAGACCGACAGCGTAGATCTTCTTGATTATTTTTGCCTGCGGTCTATACTTCACAAGGTTTATGGTTATCTCTTTGTTGAACTTCATATTAAAGAAAAGTCCGAAGGCTGCAGCGGTGAACTGACCGATACAGGTAGCCACAGCCGCACCTGTTACGCCCCACTTAGGGAAGAAGCCCACGCCAAAGATAAAGCAAGGGTCGAGGATAATATTTATCACTGCGCCTATTCCCTGAGTATACATTGAATAGATAGTTTTACCTGTTGCCTGCAAGAGTTTTTCCATAGTCATCTGACAGAAAAGACCGATACTTAGCAGGCTGATGACGGTGAGGTACTGGTCGCCGTATTCGATGATTATTTTGCTTGAGGTTTGTGAGCGATAGAAGATCCCGGTGAAAAATGCACCGAAAACCACGAAGATAGCAAAGTTCACAAGGCAGAGGAAAATGCCGTTATTGGCGGCGCTGTTAGCCAGCTTGAAATTCTTTTCACCAAGTGATTTTGACAGCAGTGCGTTGATACCGACACCGGTGCCTGCACCGAGGGCTATCATAAGATTTTGCACAGGGAAAGCCAGTGACACGGCAGTGAGTGCGTCCTCGCTTATTTTGGCAACAAATATGCTGTCGACGATATTATAGAGCGCCTGCACGAGCATGGATATCATGATCGGCAGGGACATTTTGAACAGCAGATCGCCTATGGGCTGCGTTCCCATTTTATTTTCTTTTACTTCTTCCATTTTACGATTCCCACCTTAGAGTTGCTTTTTCTTTGAATATATACTTTAACCTTTTTATTATAGCATTTTTATACGAAAGGTGTATGAATTATTTGTTAAATCAGCACAAATCGGGTGGTGTCCTCTATGATTCAGAATTTATGCAAGTTCTGAGCACGGGCGAACGATGTTCGCCCCTACCGATGTTTGTGGGGTTATCAAGGGTTGTGAGATAAACAATAATGCGAAATGTCAAGGGGGGGTGGGCTGTCGAGGGCGCCAGCCCCTACATTTGATTGCTATGGTTTGTTATGCCGCAAAATCGCTACGCTCTTTGCGGATTTACATTTGCTCAGGGCGAGGGTGGGCGGTGCAGATTTTGTGCTCCGATATTACATTTATAATAGTACATACTTTCTTTTGCTTTTTTTCACTTAATCTGCACCTTGTCGGCTTACGCCGAATGAGGCTCTGCCTCAAACTCCGCAAGGGACTCTGTCCCTTGACCCTGCAAGCCCTCTAACGCCGGGCTTGAGCCTGCGTTTTATCTCTCGCTACGCTCGGTGCTGTTTTTTACTTTATGCTTGTTCTTTTCTTTGGTCAGCTTTGCTCATTCCTCACTCCTCATTCCTCACTCCTCACTCCTAACTCCTCACTCCTAACTCCTAACTCCTCACTTTACTCGCTTTACCGCTTGACGAAACCACTGTAAAGTAGTATAATATAAGAAATGCTGCTTATGCAAATTCTTTTACGGAGGTCCTTTATATGGAGAAAAAACCGTTTTATATCACTACCCCGATATATTACCCTTCCGGTAATCCTCATATCGGTCACTGCTACACCACTGTTGCCTGCGATTCTATTGCCAGATACAGACGTATGCAGGGTTATGATGTCATGTTCCTCACAGGCACTGACGAACATGGTCTGAAAATCGAACAGAAGGCTGCTGAAAAGGGTGTTACACCTAAGGAATATGTTGATGAGATAGTCAAGACTTTCAAAAAGCTTTGGAGCTACATGAACATCAGCTATGACAGATACATCAGAACTACTGACGATTATCACATTGAAACTGTTCAGAAGATCTTCAAGGCTCTTTATGACAAGGGCTACATTTACAAGGGCGAATACAAGGGCAAATACTGCACGCCTTGCGAGAGCTTCTGGACTGAGTCACAGCTTGATGAGAACGGCTGCTGCCCTGAGTGTCACAGAGAGGTAACAGAGGCTAAGGAGGAGGCTTACTTCTTCAAGATGTCGCATTTTGCTGAGAGGATAGAGAAGCTTCTCACTGAGACAGATTATCTCCAGCCAAAGACAAGAGCCACCGAGCTTGTAAACAATTTTATCAAGCCCGGTCTTGAGGATCTTTGTGTATCAAGAACCACTTTCAAGTGGGGTATTCCTGTTACATTTGATGACAAGCACGTTGTTTACGTTTGGATAGACGCACTTTCTAACTATATTTCTGCACTTGGTTTCTGGAACGAGCAGTACAATGATTTTGACAAGTTCTGGCCTGCTGACGTTCACATGGTCGCAAAGGATATCATGAGATTCCACGCTATCATTTGGCCTGCAATGCTTATGGCGCTTGATCTTCCACTGCCTAAGCATCTTGCTGTACATGGCTGGATAACATTCAACGGACAGAAAATGTCCAAGTCTTTGGGCAACGTTGTTGACCCGTTCATTCTTGGCGAGAGATATGGTGCTGACGCTATCAGATACCACATTCTTCGTGAAATGGCTTTGGGTGCAGACAGCTCATTCTCAAACGAGATAATGATAAACAGAATAAACTCTGACCTTGCAAATGGTCTTGGCAATCTTGTTTCAAGAACTGTAGCTATGGCTGACAAATATTTTGGCGGCACGCTTCCTGCTGACAGAGAGGCCGGCGATTTTGACGCTGAGCTTATTGCTGAAGCTAAGGGACTTGTTGCAAAGGTCGACGAGTTCATGGACAAGACTCAGATAAACAATGCTTTGGCTGAGATATTCAAGGTAGTATCCAGGGCTAACAAGTACATTGACGAGACAGCTCCATGGGTACTTGGCAAGGACGAGAGCAAAAAGGCAAGACTTGCGACAGTTCTTTACAATCTGCTTGAAACTATCAGGATAGTATCAACGCTTCTCAGCAACTTTATGCCTACAACAATGCCAAAGGTATGGGAGCAGATAGGTGCGGCTGAGAGCGACATCACATACGAGAACGCTGGCAAGTTTGGTGTACTTCCTGCTGACGTTACAGTTCACAGGGGTGAGATCATCTTCCCAAGAATTGACGTTGACAAGGAGATAGAGGAGCTTAACAAGATAATAGGCAGCAATGCAAAGCCTGAGGAAAAGGCTGACGATGGATTTGAGCCTGCGCCTATAGCTGACGAGATAACCATAGATGATTTTGCAAAGGTAGATCTGAGAGTTGCTCTTGTTAAGGACTGCGAGAAGGTAAAGAAGTCCAAGAAGCTTCTTTGCTTACAGCTTGACGATGGTTTTGGCGGCAGGCAGGTAGTATCGGGCATTGCGGCATGGTACAAGCCTGAAGATCTTATTGGCAAGAAGGTAGTTATTGTAGCCAATCTGAAGCCTGTGAAGCTTTGCGGAGTTGAGTCAAACGGCATGATATGTGCGGCTGACACACCTGACGGTGCGGCAAGCGTTATTTTCCCGGATCAGGACTTGCCATGCGGAGCTAAGCTTAGATAAAAAATTTATAAAAAAACAAGGAGCGGATTTCCGCTCCTTATATGCGTCTGTAGCTCAGTTGGATAGAGCGCAAGACTCCGACTCTTGAGGTCGCAGGTTCGATTCCTGTCAGGCGCACCAGCCACTCGCCGTGGCGGGCGATTTACGCCCAACTTTCTTTTAAATCTTACGACTACGCCGCTAGGTGTAATTAATTGTTATTTTTACTTTGTTGGTGCTTGCACCTGCACCAAATCCGCTATAATTTATGGTAGCGGATTTTTTCATTTCCGCCCATTGGCGTAATATGCTTGGAAAGCTATATGTTCGCCGTGGCGGGCATTAAAACCTTACCTTGTGTAAGACGCTTTATTAATTGCATATTTCATTAAGGCACTTTGTCACTCGCCTGCGCAGTTCTTCTCCTCCAAAGGGAAAGCCGAACTCTGCGGCGGAGCTTCCCCACTCAGGTGGGTGCTTCTTTGAGCCGTCAAAATAGCGGCTTTTCACCACGCCACGATAGCGTTTTGGCATTTTTGCCGCAAGCTCCTCACATTCTCTCAAGCGAAGCTGCACCTTTGCAAGGTCAAGCCACAAGTCAGTAAGTTTTTTCCCTCTGTGGGCTACCCTGCCGCAATGCCCCCCCACTGCGGCAAGCTGTGAGGACATTTCGCAGATATCTTCTTTAAGCTTCCACTCCTGCCACCTTAGTTTGCGATACTGTGAAAGCTTTCGCAGTGCGGCTGTATTAACTCTGCTTCCACCGCTTCTGAAATTATATCGACTCGCTGAGGGCGCAAGCCTTTTTATTGAATTTACCTCTACGGAATAATCTATATTATCGTACATTTTTCTCCTTTCGCCTTTTTGTACAGACATTTGGACAGTTAGTATGATATACTGTAAATAAAATAAAGCAATGACATTTCAGATAACCGTTTTCTGTATATTTCTCGGGGCGGAGATGTCAAAAAGGGGGGCGGTTTATCCTCTTGACTTTTACAGAGAAATGTATTATAATTATATCAAAGCCAGATTTTATGCAGATATCTGTACTAACGATACATATAGTATACTACAGGTTTCTGCAAAAGTCAATAGCTATCAGCAAATTTGATACAGTTTTCTGTATTTTTGTGAAATGGTCACAATTGGAGGAAGAAAATATGACTGAAATGTACAAAAGGATAAAAGAGCTATGCGAGGAGAACCATATGACGGTGTCGCAGATGTGCAAGGAGCTGTCTATAACGAGGAGCTGTTTATCTGAGCTGAGCAAAGGCAGGACGGAACGACTTTCCGCAGAGAATTCTACAAAGATAGCGAACAGATTTGGAGTGAGCGTACAATATCTTATATCTGGCAGGGAAGAAGATTTTGACACGAAGCTGAAATATGCATTATTCAACGGCACGCTTGGAGTGACGGACGAAATGTTTGACGAGGTCAAGCAGTATGCAGAAATGGTCATGCTCAGAGAGGAAGCAAAGCGCAGAAAGGCTGGTGAAAAGTGAGAGATGACGAACATACAGGAATTGTATGATATTTGCAGTAGAGAGAACATAACTATAGATTTTATTGATTGTCCAAAGTGCGGGGCGATATCGCTTTTTGGCGCAGGTGGCTGTGCGATCGGCATAGACAACCAGACGCCTGCAAGGCTTTTGAAGGAGCGCACTGCTCACGAGATAGGTCACTGCGTAAAGGGTGCGTTTTACAACAGATACGCCACGGCAGACAACATCTCACAGCATGAATACCGAGCAGACAAATGGGCGATAGAAAATCTTATACCGAAAAGCGAGCTTATCAAAGCCATAAAGAAAAATCTGGACAGTATTTATCTGCTTGCGCAGCATTTTGATGTGAGCGAGGATTTTATGATAAAGGCTTGCAGGTATTATGGGGTTTATTTTGGGTAGAAAAATACCGCCGAGGGAGTTAACGCTCTCGGCGGTATGCCTTTTTTGTTATCTTAATAAAAGACAAGCTATTCCATAGATTTTTACCATTTGCACAAAGGCAGGCTATTCTGATTGGCTATTTTATATATTTTCAGACAAAAAAAGAACCGCTCAAATGAGCGGTTCTGAAAATTCAAATCACGATTACCAGCTTGTAACCTTTGAACCAAAATCATGATTAGCCTTATCTGGATCCTTGCAAGGATCAGGATACTGACCAAGAACACCACTAGTTGGTGTCTGAACGTCAGACCACTGAGCATACTCAACGTTACCTGAAGTACCGATAGAATATACGCACCAACCAGCACCGTCGCCATTGTCCTTAAGAGCCTCGTATACAGCCTTACCAAGCTTATCCGCTGTGGTTGTACCAGTAAGAGCACCAAGATTTGTCTTGATATTTACAGCATCTGTCTGACCGTCGTCAGAACCAACTGTTTCACCGTTTACGAGCAAATCAGCAGCCTCGTTGTTTACAGTTGTGAAAACGAGCTTAGCGTTTGAGTTAGCTGTCTTGAGCTTTGACTTCTTTACATAGTTCATCATTGTAGGAACGAGGATAGCTGCAAGGATACCGATGATAGCGATAACAACTACGAGCTCTACAAGGGTGAAACCTTTTCTGTTAGATTTCTTCATAGAAAATCCCTCCATAATAAATTAAATAAATTTGTTTATAAAAGTGCCGCAAGCCGATTTAAGCAGCTACTTTCCAATAATTAAGCGGCTTTCGGAGTTCTTTGCGTTCTCCTTATCACCATGATTAAAGTATACATCATCTTGTCCAAAATGTCAATAGTTTTTCTGTTTTTTTCTCAACTTTGTTCAACTTGACGAAAAACTAATTTTCAATCGGTCATTTTGACGATTGGTAACACTATGTTGACATTCTCACAAGAAATTCTGTCACACACTTTGTCACACACCGTTTTATGATGTATTACCTTACATCGTTCTTAATTATATCTTAAAACAAATAAATTGTCAAGACTTATTTAACAGTTTCGTTATTTTTGTGTACTCTGTACACTTCTCATTCATTTTTTGAATACAATTTGCACTATTTGTTTCGCGTATTTAACTATTTGTATAATTCCTTCATCTTATTATACAGATTTTCAGAAGCGTTTTCTATCTCCGCCCTGCCATAATAGAGCGACTCGGAGGTGCTTATAAAAAGGTCAAGTACCCCCTGATCTTCGAGCTTCGGGGACATTATTTCAAGCTCCTCTGAGTTTGCCATTTTCTCGTTGGCTTTATACTCTATCCCGTCAAGCATATCCCTCGCTTCAAGGGCTTCCAATGCCGCCTTTGATGCAGGCACGCCCTTTCCCATACCCTGCAGGAGAGCCATTTCCTCACCGTTCACAAGGTAGTCAAGAAGCTTTGCGGCTTCCTCAGGGGACTTGGTATTTTTCTTTATGGCATAAACGCTAGTGGGCTTTTTATACCAACCGCTGCTCACTGCCTGCTTATGCTTTGGATAGTCGCCTATAACGATGTCAAAGCCAAGCTTCTGAGCAGGCTCGCAGTAATACTCTGCGTCTGATATCCAGGAAGCCACACCTGCCGTCAGGCACTTTTCAAGATCGTTCCTATCGAAATCCCACGCAGGCTTTGTGACCTTTTTATTTAGCATTTCCTGATAAAAGGCGAGCATGAGCCTTACGTCCTCCAAGGTATACTGAAACTCGCCGCTGTCAGATAACATTTTTCTTCCCGTTACCTGCTCCACATACGCCACAGAGCTGAGATAAGACGCCTTTGTCGTCATTTCAACAGGATACACCTCGTCTGACTTCATGACCTCTGCCGCATTTATAAGGTCAGACCAATTTTCAGGCAGGCTCAGACCATATCTGTCATACATCGTCTTATTGTAGTAGAAGGTTATACAGTTCGTACCAGTAGGCAAGGCATTGAGCTTGCCGTTTATAGTGCCGTATGCAAGACTGTCATCATCAAATGCTGAGAGATTTATGTATTCTGACAGCTCATTAAGGTCATAAAAGTCCTCGCCTTTGGGAGAATATTCATAGAGCCAACTGTAGTTTAACTGCATGATATCTGCGGTGGTGTCAGAGAAAAATTCCACGTCCATTCGTGTTTTGAAGCCGTCAAAGTCTGCATACTCAGGTCTTACCACAACGTTCTTATTGCTGTTCTGATAGGCTTTAAGCCCGTCGAGAGTATACTCGTTACGTGCGTCCTTGCCCCACCACGAGAAGGACACCTCGGTCTTTACATTATGCTCCATTCTTCTTTCAAACAATGCACAGCCCGTCATGACAGTCACTGTGCAGATCGCCGAAGCGGTCAAAGCCGCACACCTTACAATGCGTGTTCTCAACTGCGGCTCACCTCTTCCTCTTTTTTATCATATATCACCGCTCTTGCGTCCTCACTGTGTTCTGCTTTCTCGCAGGCTTTTTCTGCCATTTCGTAAAGCTCATCATAATCATCGCTTGTTTCAGGGTAGACCGACGCACCCACTGCACATTTTATGTAGCCCCTGTCATCGTCAAGGCAACATTCCTTCAGCTTATCGTTAAGTTCTTTAACATAAGCCCTCACATTACCATAGGCTCTCACAAGATCAAAGTTCGTGTGGTCTGCAAACAGAGCAAACTCGCCCTCCCTGAAAATTCCGCAGACATCGCCCTCCTTGCGGTTCTCCACCAGTATTTCGGCGACCTTTCGCTCAGCTTCCGCCACTATCTCCTCGCCATAGTTGAGCCTTATAAGCTCCAGATTTGTTATTTTCACGATAATAAATGCGATAGTCGAGCCTGAGATACAAGTTTCCATTTTATCCATAATGCTGTTTTCGGTATATTCCGCAGTGAAAAGCCCTGTATATTGGTCCACCTTTGGATATTTTCCAAACTTCGGTCCGTTCTGCGGATCGTTATCCGCCGCCGCTGCCGCAGATATCATAATAAATATGACTGCGCAGCAAATAAAGATACCAAGGCATTTAAGCCCTGTTCTCACATAATGGCGCAAAGTGTCTGACATATCCACGGTAGTAATGACCACCCAATCGTCACTGCAATCATCAATAGCACAGATAGTAGTCATATCCGAAACGGTGACTCCGGTGCCGCCCTCAAGGAATTTAGAGAGCTTTTCATCGAGCTTTTCGCCGACAACTCTTTTTCCGTCGTTAGCATAGATTATCCTGCCATCGTCATCACACAGCATGGTATTTATCTCGCTGTAATTGTCAGAGGGCAGAAAAACAAGATCAAACTCCGTTGAAAACACAGAGGAGATAAAAATAAGATCGTCATTTATCCTGCCTGCAAAATACACACGCCTGTAATTATTGTCCTGTCCCGTGAACCATTTTATCTTGCTGTCCCCCATAAGAGCGGAAATTCTCTTGTATATCTCGTCATCAAAGATATCCTTTGTACCGTCGGTTATCTTTCCTACATTATGTTCATTACTGCTTACAATGCCAAAATCAGTATAGTTGCCCAATGTACTAAGCTCTATAAGCCTCTCAGTGAGAGCATTCTCCTCATTAAGCACAGCAAATTCGCTCTTTGACGTGTCAGTAGGATCATATTTCGCATAGTCCTCATTACCCATTATAAGCTTGGCAGTGTCCTCCATTTTCTTCATAAAGGCAGCCACATTCTGGTCTGCTTCCGCATTTATGGCAGAGCAAAGCTGAGCTTCTTTTTGAAATGCGTTCACACCGCTGTAATAGCAGGCACACACATACACAAGCAGACAAGCAACGAACAGCACTGACACGCTTGTTTTCAAAATAGATCTTCTATATTTTTTTATTTTATCATACAGTTCAAAATCAGCAGAATTTTTCAAAAGCTATATCACCTCTCAGGCTAAATTATTACAATCATCATTAATTATAACACATAAGCCCATAAAATAAGTGATTTTTTTGTTAATTATTGCTCAATTTGTATTGTACGGTTTATATCTTTTCTTACACGGCACTGTCTGACCTTATTCGCATGGCGTTTCTTTTTGGTTTCCGCTTCAAAAAGCGACAGTGCCGCCCATGCCGCTGTGAACACGATGCCTGCGGCAAACACTGCTCCCATGTTTCTCTCTGCCGCCGCAGCAAGCAGGAAAAACAGCACCATTCTCATTATGGTTTTCATAAGCCACCTGTCGCCGCCTGCACCTGCCGCAACGATAAAAACATTCATCATGATTATCCATATCATTTTTACACACATCCTCATATTTTTCTTTTTCTATTTTGGGGCTGTATGTATGATAACACAACTTGATGAATTTGAGGGGTAATTTTTTGGACAGCAAGTTTTTTGTCGATATGCACAGATAAGAACGTTTGTTTTGATATAAATTCTACAAATCCAAAAGACCCCGCGGCAAAAACCGCAGGGTCTTTCAGAGAAGTAAGAAGTATAATATGAAGAAAAAATTATGAATGGGGAATGCTAAAGTTATGTATTTTTCCATGCCATTTCACTTTTGCCGCACTCTGAAAACTCAGGGCACAGCGAGATGAAATGAAAAGAAGAATGAAGGAAAATTATATATGAAAACTCATTATGAGTAATTGGTTGACGGAACTTTCAGTAAGCGCTCAAAGCTTTTGCCTGAGGTCTTTCTCGGTGTTCCTCTGACCTTGTATATATAATACCTGTTCAATATGATAGTTTTATGAAAAGACACTGAAAATAAGCTGATAAGAAAAGCAAAGTGGTTTTCATAAAAATCAAGGACAGACCACCGTCCGCCCTCGCTGTAAATGCTATTTCTGCTCTGCTTTCGTAAAATGCACCTCTCCGTCATTTCTCGCAAAGCTTATGACCTCGTCAAAATCATGACAGAGCATTGAATATTTCAGCGGCTTTCTTATCATCACCGCTCCAGACCTTATGGATACCGGCACTGTGCCGCCTTTGTACGCCGTTTCAATACCGTTTTTCACCATGACTGCTTTCGCTATCTTTGTCACCTCGTCAACATCGTCAAGCCCTGTCACCATAACGAACTCGTCGCCGCCAATCCTCAGAACAGGCATATCCTCCCCTGCGGCGGCGTTTATCCTTTTAAGGCTTTCAAGTATCACCTTGTCCCCTGCCTCTCTGCTTATTTCATCGTTTATCCTCATCAGTCCAACAATGTCAAAGCACAATACATATGTGCCTGTTCTCTCGTTGAGATAATCAAAAAGTTCAGTTACGTCAAATTTCTTGTTGCCCATATAATATGCTCCTTTTAAATATTCACGGTTGAGCTTTGGAAAAAGTCCGCAGCTCTTGTTCCACTCTTTCTTGAACACCGAGGGTGCAATGCCCCACTGCTTTGTGAACGCTCTTGTGAAAACCTCGTGGGAATTGTACTGATACTTCATGGCGATATCCATGACGGTCATATCAGTATTGAGAAGATCTATCCCTGCATTGGTGAGCCGCCTTTTTGAGATATACTCTTTAAGGCTCGTATGCGTGGCGTATCTCCACAATTTCTGAAGTGCTGAAAGCGAGCAATAGCACACTGCCGCTATATCCTCCTGCGTGAACTCACTGCACAGATTGTGTTCGATATAATCAAGCGCTGTGATGAAAATACAGAAATTGTTCTGGTCTTCCTTTCTCATTCCCCTGCCCCCTCGTATATATAGTAACGTTACTGTACTTATAGTATAGCATACTTTTCATGGCTGTGCTTGATTTTTTGAGTAAAAAAGGCGGCAGAAATTTTCCGCCGTCTTTATATAAACTACCCTGATGTGACCACAAGCACATCTCCCTCTTTGAGCCGCAGTCTGCCGTTTGGGATAAGTATACGCCCCTGACGTTTTATCATTACTATCAGGCTGTCCTCTGACATTGTTATCTCTGACACTTTCAGACCGCACCACTCGTGGTGCTTATCAAGGTTCATTTCGCTTAGGACAAAATGGCTGTCGTCATAAAAGCCTGCCGCACTGAGCACCACAACGTCCCCTGCAAGTATCTGGGTTTTGCCTGTTGGTATTATCTTCTCTTTGTCACGAAGTATCATAACCACAAGCAGACCTCTCGGAAACGGTATATCCTTTATCTTCCGCCCTGCCCAATTGCTGTCCGGCTGAACGGAAAGCTTTATAAACTGCACTTCCGTTTCGTCGCTGTAGTCATTGAACGTTTTCATTACGTTCTCCTCATCGTCTATCATATCGAGCTTTTTAGCAAACAGCGGCAGAAACGTACCCTGAATACCTATAGACATAAGCACGATACAGAAAACGATATGGAAAACGTCATTTTTCATATATGCGTCATCAACTGTCGCCATGATAGCGAAAACAATAGAGGTCGCTCCTCTTAGTCCTGCCCATGAGATAAGGGCTATCTGCTTCCACTTTGCACCGAAAGGCTTCATTATGAGGGTGACAGCCGCAGGTCTTGCCACGAATGTAAGAAACAGTGCTATTGCTGCCGCCGGAAGTATTATTGACGGCATTTGTGACGGGAATGCCAAAAGTCCAAGTAGGAAAAACAGCAATATCTGTGTGAAGCCCGTTATTCCGTCAAAGAAATGCACAAGGGCTGTCTTGCCTGATATTTTTGTGTTGCCCAGGACTATCCCCACAATGTAACAGCTAAGATAGCCGTTTCCGCCCACTGCCGAGGGCAGAGCGTAGGAAAGTATAGCTATGGCAGTAACAAAGATAGCGTCAAAGCCTGCTGCGTCAAATCGCACACGCTTTATGAGATACACTGCGCCCAAAGATATAAGCGCACCGAAGCCCACGCCGAAGAACACCTGTGCAAGCAAGCTCACAACAAAACCTCCTGCCGTCGCACCGCCCTTCATTACTGAAAGTATTATAACCGTGAGCATATAAGCCCAAGGGTCGTTGCTTCCGCTTTCAAGCTCCAGTATTGAAGCCGTACCGTATCGCAGGTTCAGCTTTTTGCTTCTCAGCACCGAGAAAACCGACGCTGCGTCTGTGGAGCTTATTACCGCACCAATAAGCAGACTTTCCAGCCACTCGAAGCCCAGCACAAGCTTGCAGAATGCTCCCGTTGCAAAGGCTGTAAGCAAAACCCCTGCGGAAGCGAGTATAAGTGACTTGCCTGCCACCTTTTTGGCTTCGCTCCATTTCGTGCCGAATCCTCCGTAGAAGATTATGAAAACAAGTCCCACCGAGCATATCTCCTCGGCAAATTTATAGTTATCGAACTCTATTTTAAAAAGCCCGTCAGAGCCGAACAACATTCCAAGGAGAATGAACGCCAACAATGCAGGAAGCCCAAACTTGTCCGATATTTTATTGAAAAACACACAGCACAGCACTATTACAGAAGATAAAATGAGCATTGTGGTCAAGCTTATCACCCCTTTTTACCTTATTATAAAAACAGCGCTTTGGGTATTTCCTACTCAAAGCGCCTTTGCTTGTGTAAATATTATAACATATTCACCCCCGTGCTGTCAACTTTTTGCCCACATCTTACGGAAATTTTACATTACCCCTTGACAATATCGAACATATGTGCTACAATCAATAGTGAAGCAGTATATCCAAATAAAAAACGCCTGCCTTTTACAGCAGACGTTCGCCTATTTATATCTCGGCTCTTTTATCCTTGTCCAAATTTTTATTTGTAGCAATCGGCAATATCTGAAATAGCGTCCTTTGCCATTTCCACTGCCCTTTCAGGTCCAAGCACCTTTGCCTGTGAGCCGAACTGGAAAAGCCAGCCCCAGAATGTTGGTGCGACCTGCACCTCCTCATTTATATAGAAGGTATTGTCGGAATTTTTGTGACATATGGTTTTCTCACCAAAACGATCCATTACAACATCTATGAGCTTATTGTCAAACTGCAATTGCAGCGTCATAAGCTCGCCGCCGTACATTCCGTAGATAGTCTGACGATTTGTGACCTCTGTCTTCTCCTCCTCGGAAAGCTCCCTCCTGGGGATATCTGTAACAGTGACCTGAGTCATTCTGTCAACTCTGTAGCGGCATATCTTTTCATGCTTTTCGCAATAGCACACAAGGTAATAGTTGTCGTTTTCCCAAACCAGAGAATACGGCGAAACTGTATATACCTCGCCACCGTGGCGAAGCTGTTTGCGTTTTTCAACGGTGTATTCGTAATACTTGAAGTGTATCTCCAATCCGCTGAATATGCCCTCTTGTATGCTGTTTATAGCATAGTATATCTGCTCGTTGAAGGTCTTTGTCCTGTTTGACACATAGACCATTCGGCGCAGATCCTTTGCCTTGTGTTCAGATGTAAGTGATTGTATCTTCTTTAACAGCTCCTTCGATTTCTTCTGTGTAAGAAACCTGCTTGAAGCAACTGCGTCCGCAAGAACATACAGCTCCTCGTCCTGAAACAGCCTTTGAGCAAGATAATAAGCGTTGGAGTGACCGTCCTTAGTTATCTCAATATCCATTCCGCTGTCGCAGAGGGTCTTGATATCGTCATAGATAGTCTTTCGCTCAGCCTTTATGCCGTAGTCGCCCAGGATCTCGATAAGCCTGTTTCCTGTAATGGTGTGCTTTTCGTCTGTCTTGGTCTCAAAAAGCTTTTTCATGGTCAAAAGCTTCTGTTTCTGTCTGGAAACTCCTGTCACTTTATTTTATCCTCCCCGCTGCGTTTCATATCCGAAACCTTAATTCTTGAGCCGTCCGGCTCAATGATCGTCGTGGCTTCAAGCTGACCTGTCAGGTTAGCTATAACGCTTCTGCGATACTCATTTCTCAAAGCCTCACGCTCAGACTTCTCCTCTGCGGTAAGCTCTCTTTTTCTCGCAATAGCAGTAAGCTCAGACAATCTGTTAAGCTTTACTTTCTCCATAAATTTTTACACTTCTCCTTAAAGCCTCACACTGCCCTGTGTTTTTTATTTTTATCCGCAGTATTCGGCTCAATATAGAACGGGCAGCTTACACAATACCGCCCTTTGCATTCAAAAGATGTTCATATCGGCTTTTTTCTTTATTTATATTTATAAGTCCAACAAAACACCCTCAAACAAATTTGCAGATACATTATAACACATATTTCTTTAAATTGCAATGGTAAAATGCACAAACAGTCCGTTTAATTTCCCACAAATTAAACAAGAATTTTGAAAATTGTGTTTGTCCAAAAATTTGCCCACAATATATAGTGGGTAAAAAAATGGTCAGAAAACATCGAAAAAAGATAAAGAAAGGATTTTTATGCAGCACACAAAGGTATCATACGAGCTTACACAAAACTATATCCCAAGTCCTCGTGACACCGAGAAAGATAGTCCCGACCCTGCCTCTGCCATAGAAAACAGGCTCATGCGTGAAATAGTGCGGGAAAATTTGACGAAACGGCAGAAATGTTATATAATAATGTATTATACAAAGGGCATGACAATGCAGGAGATAGCCGACGCAGAGGGTGTTTCAAAATCCACAGTATCCAGAACTATCGGGCTTGCAAGAAAGCGGATATCCTGCGGTATGAAACCTGCCATGCTCAAAAGCGCACTGAAAGGGAGATAGCATTGAACGCACCTGTGAATAAATTCGTTAGAGAATATGCAAAGTCAGGCATAGCGAGGTTTCATATGCCTGGTCACAAAGGGCAGAAATTTCATGGTCTTGAGCCGTGGGATATTACCGAAATAAAGGGTGCGGACTATCTTTTTGAAGCCGAGGGGATCATCGCACAGAGCGAAGCCAAAATGGAGAAAGCCTATGGCAGCAGGCGGACTTTTTACTCGGCCGAGGGGTCGAGCCTTTGCATAAAAGCAATGCTTGGCATAGTATGTCGCAGTGGGCAAGGAAAAAAGATAACTGTTGCCGCACCAAGAAACGTCCACAAGGCGTTTATAAACGCCTGCATACTTCTAGATGTGGACGTGGAGTGGATATATCCAAAGGGTGAGTTTACGTCTATATGCGCAGGAAGCGTCACTCCTGGGGACGTTGAGGAGGTGCTGTCAAGGACAAAGGCAGATTGCGTTTATGTGACCTCACCTGACTATCTTGGCGATCTCAGCGACATAAAGGGCATGAGCGAGGTTTGCAGAAAATATGGCGTGCCTCTTCTTTGCGACAACGCTCACGGAGCTTATCTGAAGTTTCTCCCAGAGAGCCTGCACCCCATTGACTTGGGGGCTGATATGTGCTGTGACTCTGCTCACAAAACGCTTCCATGCTACACAGGGGGAGCAATGCTTCATATTTCAAATCACGCCCCTGCGATTTATGATGATTGCGCCAAAGAGATAATGTCAATGTTCGGCTCAACAAGTCCCTCCTATCTTATAATGGAAAGCCTTGACCTTTGCGCTGACTATGTGAATGGTGATTTTCCTCGTGACCTTGAACGCACTGTGGAAAGGGTAAAAGTCTGCAAAGATAGGATAACAGCTTTCGGCTGGCATACCATAGGCGAAGAGCCTATGAAGATAACCGTTGCCGCATACAAAAGCGGTATCACAGGTGACGACCTTGCAGACAGGCTGAGGGAATATGGCATCGAGCCTGAATACAGCGACACACAATATGTTGTGCTTATGCCGTCGCCTTTCAACAGCGAGGAGGACTTTTTGAAACTTGAAAAGGCGTTTTCAGAGATAAAACAGCCTAGGATAAGGCTTTTCGGTTACTTACCCGCTATACCAAAAGGGATAAAACGCATGGGTATAAGGCAGGCGGCTTTTTCGGCTCAGCACGCCGTAAACGTGGAGGATGCCTGCGGTCTTATATGCGCAATGACCGTCACAAGCTGTCAGCCCTCTGTACCTGTGGCAGTGAGCGGCGAGGAGATAACTCCGCAGGTAATAAAAATTTTGAAAAACTATGGAATTGAACGCATAAATGTGCTATAATATAAGGTGTAGCTAAAAAAGCTATTATTACATCAAAATAACAGGAGGCAAAATCATGAAACTTGTCTATGCTATCGTAAACAGCGATGATACCTACGCTGTAAATAAAGGACTTCTGAAAGCCGGCATAAGAGCCACAAAGCTTTCTTCAACAGGCGGTTTTCTTATGTCAGGAAACACCACCTTTCTTATCTGCTGCCCTGATGAGCAGGTAGACCTTGTTATAGAGGTCTGCAAAAAGTATTCAAAGAAAAGAAAGCAGTTCGTTCCGTCATCTACTATCATGGAGCCTGACGGTGCAGCTTCATATCCTGTTGAGGTGGCTATCGGCGGCGCAACTATTTTCGTTACTGATATCGAGCGTTTCGAGAAAGTCTAAGGGATAGAAAATTTTCAGAAAGGGGTCTGAGGGCTTGATAATATACGGAAACAGCGAGCCTCGCAGGCTCGTATCTGAGATGATAAAAAAGAAACGAGAGCCGCACTCCATAATGATACACGGAGAAAAGGGGCTTGGTAAAAAGACCCTTGCACGGTGGATAGCGGCGGCACTCTTGTGCGAACGTCAGACAGGCGAGCCTTGCGGCATTTGCAGAACTTGCAGAATGATAGCCGACGGTGCTCACCCTGACGTTATGGTGGCAAGGGCAAACAGCAACGGCAACTATATCGTTGACGATTCTATCAGACCTATAGTTGCGGAAGCTCCCGTTGCACCGAACGAGGCGAGAATGAAAGTATACATAATTCCTGACCTTGACTTATCGGTGAACACTGTTATTCAGGTGCAGAACATTCTGCTTAAAGTCATTGAAGAACCGCCTGAGCATACCGCTATAATACTTACGGCGAGGAGCAAGGAAATTTTTCTGCCTACCATAATCTCACGAGTGCTTTCTCTTGGCATGACCTCTGTCACGGAGGCTGAGAGCATGGCGTGTTTGCAGGAGAAATATCCTGCCACTGCCCCCGCGCTCATAAGCGAAGCTGTTTCAGCAGGGCGTGGAAATATCGGCAGATGTGTCGAGTATCTTGAACACTCCCAGTTTTTTGACAGCGTGAAGCTTGCAAGAGGTTTGTGCGACGCAATGTGCGGTGGAAACGAATATGACGTTTTGAAAACGCTATTTGTGGCAGACGGCAAAAAGACGTTGCTGAGAGAGGGGCTGAGCCTTTTTCAAGAGATACTCCGTGACAGTGCGGCATTCAGGCTCGGGGGAGAAAGTGAAAAGTCTGTGAGCTGTGCGAAAGATGGTGCAAAGACGCTCAGCAGAAGCCTTTCCTCAGATCAGGCGGTCAGGCTTTACGATATAGTTTCTGACTACATAGGCAGGATAGACGCAAACTGCAACATAAGCCTGACCATAAACAGTCTGGCAGGACAGATATATTCTGTCACAGGAAAGTAGCTGACGGCAAAGCCGTGATATATATTTGAAAGGAAAAAGAGATGTTAAAAATAATCGGAGTACGCTTTAAAAGCGTTGGCAAGATATACTACTTCGACCCAAAAGACTATGACGTGAAAATGGGCGACAAAGTTATCGTTGAGACCGCAAGGGGCGTTGAATGTGGTGAAGTTGCGCTTGTGGACAGGGAAATAGACGAAACAAGATTCACAAACCCCGTAAAAGGCATTATAAGGCTTGCCACCCCTAACGATATGAAAACTATCGAAAAAAACAGACAAAAGGAAAAGGACGCTTTCAAGATATGCGAGCAGAAGATAGCCGCTCACAAGCTGAAAATGAATCTTATCGACGTTGAATGTACTTTTGACAACAACAAGCTTCTTTTCTATTTTACCGCCGAGAGCAGAGTTGACTTCCGTGAGCTTGTAAAAGACCTTGCGGCGGTATTCAGAACGAGGATAGAGCTTCGTCAGATAGGCGTTCGTGACGAGGCAAAAATGCTTGGGGGTCTTGGCATCTGCGGACAGCCTTTCTGCTGTTCAAGATTTTTGGGCGAATTCCAGCCTGTTTCTATTAAAATGGCTAAGGAGCAGGGCTTGTCGCTTAACCCTACGAAGATCTCAGGCACTTGCGGAAGACTTATGTGCTGTCTGAAATACGAGCAGGACAGCTATGAGGATCTTCTCAGGCACACACCAAAGGTGGGCGCTATCGTAAGAACGGCTGACGGAAAGGGCGTTGTCGAGGAAGTAAATCTGCTCACAGGCAAGCTGAGAGTTAAAATGGATAAAAACGACAATGTAGTTGTGGTAAAGAAAGACGATATTGAGGTAATAAAGGATTCTGTTATAAGGCTCGACCGTGACGAGATAAAGGCTCTCAAGGGTCTTGAGGGCAAGTAATTTCAGCACTTTGCACGAGCGATCACCGCAGCATAAACGGGCTGTGGGGGGCGCCAGCCCCTATACAAAATCGGCGCAGCATTTTTTATATCAGCAAATCATCAGATAAATATGCAGAAAGGAACGACCATATGGCAAAGGTGAAAACTTCGTATGTGTGCAGTCAGTGCGGATATGAAACTTCAAAATGGAACGGCAAATGCCCTAACTGCGGCGAATGGAACACCTTTGAGGAGGTCGAGCTTGCGGTCAGGGCGGGCGGTGCAAAGTCTAAGCCCACGACTGTCAGGGATATTTCCGACAAGATAGTTGGCATAGGCGGTGTTGACGCAAGCTACAACGAGATACGTTATGCAACGGGGCTGAAAGAGCTTGACAGAGTGCTTGGAGGAGGGCTTGTGAAAGGCTCTCTGGTGCTTCTGGGCGGTGAACCGGGCATAGGAAAATCCACAATGCTTTTGCAGATATGTCAGTATTTAGGACAAGACCACACCATACTTTATGTATCGGGAGAGGAGTCTGTACGGCAGATAAAGCTTCGTGCAAACAGGCTTCATGTTGATTCTGAAAATCTGTATCTTCTTGCAGACAATGACTGCGAGCAGATATGCTCTGTGATAGTGAAAGAAAAGCCTGAGATAGTCATCATCGACTCTATCCAGACCATGAACATAAGCGGGATATCCTCTGCGCAGGGGTCGGTTACTCAGGTGAGAGAATGTACAAATATGTTCATGCGCACAGCAAAGTCGGAAGAGATACCAATGTTCATAGTAGGTCACGTCAACAAGGACGGTGCTATCGCAGGACCAAAGGTCATGGAACACATTGTTGACTGCGTGCTGTATTTTGAGGGTCAGCGAAATCTCACCTACAGGATACTGCGAGCCATAAAAAACCGTTTTGGCTCAACGAACGAGATAGGTATGTTTGAAATGGCTGACAGCGGACTGTTGGAGGTGGAAAATCCCTCTATGATGTTTTTGGAGGGCAGACCGACAGACGCTTCGGGAACTTGTGTTGCCTGCATAATGGAAGGCACAAGACCTGTTATGGCGGAAGTCCAGGCACTTGTGTGCAAGAGCGTGCTTGCCTCCCCAAGACGTACCGCCACGGGCTTTGACTACTACAGAATGGCGATAATAATAGCTGTGCTTGAAAAGCGGCTTGGCTATTTTTTCGGTGGGCTGGACGTTTACATCAACATTGTAGGCGGATTAAAGCTTGATGACACTGCGGCTGACCTATCGGTGGCATTGGCGCTTTATTCAGGGCTGACGGACAAGGTTATAAGCGACAAGCTTATCGCCCTTGGCGAGATAGGCTTAGGCGGAGAGCTTAGGAGCATTTCCCACTGTGAACAGCGCCTTGCGGAGTGCGAACGAATGGGCTTTGAAACTTGTATCGTTCCTGCACATTCGCTGAAAAGCGTTGACACAAGCAAGTTTTCAATGAAAATAATCGGTGTGCGCTCAATAAGAGAGGCGTTCAAAGCTATAGGCTGATAAGCTAATACAGAACAACACAAAACGGACGGAAGACCAAATCTTCCGCCCGTTATTTTTCTGTCTTATGTAGAAGCCGCACGCTCTCCCATAATATCGCTTCTAAGAAGCCCATAGATATTGAAGTCTGTATAGATGTTCACAAACTTTGCCTGCCGCTTTGTTCCCTCACAGGTAAAGCCGCATTTTTCCATTACTCTGTTTGAAGCCACATTCACCGTCATGACCTCAGCTTCAAGTCTTTGAACGCCTGTTTCCTCAAAGCAAAATCTTATAACACGCCTGAGAGCCTCGGTGACAAAGCCCATGTTCTGATACGCCGCCGAGATTCGATAGCCTATCATTGCCTGTCTGTCATTCTCGATATTGAACAGGTTTACCTCCCCTGCCAACCTATGATTTTTCTTTAGCTCTATCCCCCAGCTTATATGATCCTTTTTGCCGTTGTTAAGAGTGCGTCCGAAAAAAAGCGATGGCTCTCTTTCCTGCCTTGTCATGTTTCTGCCCCAATATTTGTAAAGGTTCTCGTCAGCCATATAGGTTTTCATATCCTCTGCGTCAGTAGCGGTCTTCGCCCTGAGTATGAGTCTTTCTGTTTCCAGCACAGGAAAATGAGAAAAATAATAGTCCATATCCTGCAAAATAAACACTCTCCCCTGCTTATATAATAAAAATTCCCAAGTCTACTAAAATTATAACATAAAGCCTAGCAAAAATCAAGTGTTTTTAAGCGAAATACACAAAAAGCAGAAAACGCCCCGAAACAAGTTCGGGACGCTCTCTGTTCTATAATCTGGAGAATTAGAAATCAACTTCTGTATCGTAGTAGCAACACTTGAGGAGCTTTTCCATTTCTTCCTGTGAAGGCTGACGTGGGTTAGAACCTGTGCAAGCGTCTGCGATAGCGTTCTTAGCGATCTCAGGGAGTCTCTCAAGGAATACGTTCTCAGGAACGAAGCCCTCCTCACATGGATAGCTGTCTGTACCATAGTTCTTGATGCAGTGAGGAATGTTGAGCTTGTCATTCATGCCTCTTACATACTCGATGAGGAGCTTTACCTTCTCGTCATCGTTTGAACCGCCGAGGTGCATATAATCAGCGATAACGCCATATCTCTTCTTAGCTGTTTCGTCCTTAGCATTGAATGCGATTACCTTTGGCAGATACATTGCGTTAGCTGCACCGTGGATAATGTGTGCACCGTAATCAGCAAAAGCAGCACCTGTCTTATGAGCCATTGAGTGAACGATACCAAGCAGAGCGTTTGAGAATGCCATACCTGCAAGACACTGAGCGTCGTGCATTCTGTCTCTTGCGCCCATATCGCCATTGTAGGAATCAACGAGATCCTTCTGGATCATTTCGATAGCGTGGATAGCAAGCGGATCTGTATACGCACAGTTTGCTGTTGAAACATAAGCTTCAATAGCGTGTGTCAGAGCGTCCATACCTGTATGAGCTGTCAGCTTCTGTGGCATTGTTTCAGCAAGGTCAGGATCAACGATAGCTACATCCGGTGTGATCTCAAAGTCAGCGATAGGATACTTGATACCCTTGTCATAATCTGTGATAATAGAGAATGCTGTTACCTCAGTAGCTGTACCTGATGTTGAAGAAATTGCGCAGAAGTGTGCTTTCTTTCTCAGCTCAGGGATACCGAATACCTTACACATATCTTCAAATGTGCAGTCAGGATACTCATACTTGATCCACATAGCCTTTGCAGCGTCGATAGGTGAGCCGCCGCCCATTGCTACGATCCAATCAGGCTCAAATTCGAGCATGACCTTTGCACCGTTCATAACTGTTGTTACAGAAGGGTCTGGCTCTACGCCCTCAAGAAGCTTAACTTCCATTCCAGCCTCTTTCAGATAAGCTTCTGCCTTCTGGAGAAAACCGTTTCTCTTCATTGAGCCGCCGCCGACTACGATGATAGCTTTCTTACCTTTCAGTGTTTTCAGGTTCTCCAATGCTCCCTTGCCGTGATAAAGGTCTCTTGGTAATGTAAATCTCATTTCTAATTCCTCCTATATGTAATGTAATAATGTGTTCAAAGAGGTTTGTGTAAATCTCACACAAATTCTCTCTTTGCTTGCCTTTAATTATACAAAATGTCAATGAACTATTCTAACATAATCCATGAACATTCTATTAATTATTAACTTTTACATAGCATATATAAGTATGTGCATACAGCTAAATGTACATATGAATGTGTAAAACAGGTGTAAAAAATATCACAATTACATGAAAAATCACGATTTTGTTTGCACTATATGGAATTTTGCAGTGCTTATTTCGTTTTCTTTTGTTAATAAATTATACATTTGTGAGTACAGAAATATTCCTGTTTATGAAGATAAAAAAATTCATAAAAAATTTGCTTAAGCTATGGAAATATGCGAAAAAATGTGATATAATATACTAGTATTGTATTGTATCCTCCCATGATGGAGGAATAATAACAAGGAGGAAATTTAATATGAAAACAAAGGTCAACACAAAATCATTGGTGATACTGGGATTGATGACAGCTCTCACAATGATCTTCTCGTTCACTCCTATCGGTTCTATACCTATCGGGCCGCTGGTAATTACTCTCAACGTAATTCCTATTGCCATAGCGGCTGTAACGGTAGGCCCTGTGGGAAGCGCAGTCATTGGAGGAGTTTTCGGACTGCTCAGCTTTTTGCAGTGCTTCGGAATAGGCGTGCCAAGCGGAATGGGTGCGGCACTTGTTGCGATCGATCCGGTTCTGGCTTTCGTTCAGCGATTTGTACCAAGACTTCTTGACGGCATTATCGTAGGATTTATTGCAAAAGGCATGAGCAAGGTAACAAACAATTATGTTTCATATGCTGTTACGGGCTTTTTTACTGCTTTTTTGAACACTGCGTTCTTTATGAGTGCGCTTGTTTTGCTTTTCGGCAACACCGATTATGTAAAAGAGCTTATGGGTGGAAAGAATATCATAGTATTCATCTGCACCTTTGTAGGCATAAACGCTCTGGTCGAAATGGCTGTATGTACATTTGTTACAGGCACAGTGGGTGCTGCACTTTATAAGGCAAGGTTCATACCCAGCAAAAACAAAGCGCAGGCATAAATTCACCGAAAGGATAACATACAAATGGTTTTAGCGGTCGATATAGGAAACACTAACATAGTAATGGGCTGTTTTGAAAGCGACAGGATACTTTTTGTTGAAAGACTTTCTACAAATCAGCAGTCCACGGCACTTGAATATGCCATAATGCTCAAGAACATTCTTGAGATACATTCTATAGATATGTCAGATTTCAGGGGCGGCATAATCTCATCGGTCGTGCCGTCTGTTACCCTCACGATGAAAGAGGCAATGGAGAGGCTTATCAAAAAGCGCATCATGGTGGTAGGACCTGGGATAAAGACGGGACTTAAGATAAATCTCGACAATCCCGCACAGCTTGGAAGCGACAGAGTCGCTGACGCAGTTGCAGCGATAAACCTCTACCCTGTGCCTATCATAATGATAGATATGGGCACTGCTACTACCATATCAGTAATAGACAAGGAAAAGAATTTCATAGGCGGAATGATAATACCGGGACTTAGAACTTCCCTCGACTCGCTTTCGGGCAAGGCTTCACAACTTCCTTTCATCAGCCTTGTGCCGCCTAAAAAGGTCATAGGCACTAATACTATCGACTGTATGAAGAGCGGTATAATCCATAGCAACGCTGCAAGCATTGACGGCGTTATAGAGAGGATAGAAAATGAGCTTGGTGAAAAATGCACTGTGGTTTCCACAGGCGGTGTGGCAAAAATAATAGTGCCTTACTGCAAGCGTGACATCGTCATTGACGATGAGCTTCTGCTCAAAGGGCTTATGATAATCTACAATAAAAACAAACAATAATTTAAAATACAATACACAAAGCGTCGGGTAGTTTTATCCGACGCTCTTTTATGTCGCTTTTTATATCCATAATAGACAAACAAATAGGCTTCAAACAGTTGCAAATGCCGAAAATGGAGCGTTTCTATTGCTTCCAGGGCTTTGTTATGGTACAATCATATGTGCAAAGTAAAACGTTTACATAAAACAGAAAGCAGGAAATATATGAACACAAGAAAAATATTATGCCTTATGGCCGCAGTGCTTATGCTGTCAGGCTGTTCAAAGGGTGTGGACGGTTCACAGGCTTCATCAAAGGCGGCTGAAAGCTCCGGCAAAGCGGACAGCAGTGTTTCAGACTATGATAATACCACCACCGAACCTGAAACAGACAAACCTGAGTTTGACCTCAATGACAGCGTGATAGGTTTTTCGCAGAAAAGCGGCTTTTATGACAGCGGTTTCAGCCTTGAGCTTACCGCAAACGAGGGCGAGAAGATATACTACACCACTGACGGCACAGACCCTAGGACCTCTGCCACAAGAGAAGAATACACTGCCCCTATCGAGATAAAAGACAGAAGCAATGACCCTAATGTGGTTTCAGCTGTGCCGACGGAAATGATATCGGGAAATTTCAATGAGTTCAGCTTTGGCGAAGGGGATTTCTGGTGCAACAAAAAAGCACCTTCTGACAAAGCGGTGGACAAATGCACTGTTATAAGAGCGTCAAGCGAAAAAAGTGACGGAAGCGTTTCAAAAAGCTTCTCAGGCAGCTTTTACATAGGAAGCGCAGAGGAGCATATAAAAGGGCTTAAAGAAAGCTGCGAAGCGGCCGGGCATGACCTTGCGGTAATGAACATCACAATGGACTACGCTGACCTTTTCGACAGCAAGATCGGCATTTACGTCAAGGGAGATATTTTCAGCAAGGCACTGGAGGACTATAAAGCCAGCGGAGAAAGCATAGAAAACGAAACCGCAAGACAGCTTGACGCAAACTACAAACAGCGTGGCAAGGAATGGGAACGTGATTGTCACATCGAGCTTAACGAGATTTCAGCCGAGGGAAATGTGACGAACGCTTTGTCACAGGATTGCGGCATAAGAATACAGGGAAACTATTCACGCTCCGATCTGCAAAAGGGATTCAGGCTTTACGCCAGAAAGAAATATGGCGAAAAGAAGTTTAACTATGAGGTCTTTGAGGGGCTGAAAAACGCATCTAATGAAACTATCGACAGCTTTAAGACGCTTACTCTCCGTGCAGGTGGAAATTGTGCTTTTACGGCAAAATTCAATGACACCTATTGGCAGAGTCTTATGACAGAGCTTGACGGCTCAACAAAGGCTTCACGTCCATGCGTTGTTTATCTGAATGGCGAATACTGGGGACTTTATGTGCTGGAGGAGGACTATTCCGACAATTATTTTGAAAGCCACTACGGTGTGAACAAAGACGATGTGGTGGTCTACAAAGGCGACGCAGAAACCTATCAGAGCGGCTACAAGCTTGACGAGGGCAAGCTTCCGGAGGGAGAAACAGACGAGGGATATTTCTTCAAGGAGCTTACAGATTTCTTCGCTTCTCACAAAGACTTATCCGCACAGGCAGATTATGAGGAGTTCTCAAAGCTTGTTGACACGGACAGTGTGAGAGATTATTTCCTTGCAGAGGTTTGGATAAACAACAAGTGGGACTGGCCGGGCAAAAACTGGTCAATGTGGAAGGTGCAGAACACAGACAGTTCTAACGAATATGCAGACGGCAAATGGCGTTTCATGTTCTATGACGTTGAGTTCGGCGGAGTGAGCGGCGAGGGCGACGCTTGGACCAACACCATGAAAGAGGATAACTACAAGCCAAAGGGACTGCTTGACACGGACACGAAAAATCCTGCGGTGCTGAGTTTTGCTTATCTTATGTCAAATAAGGATTTCAGGAACGATTTCAATGACAGGCTTTTAAAGATGTCTGAGGGTACGTTTGAAAAAGAAAAGGCACTTGATAGGCTCGCAGAATTTGAGAGCATTTATTCCCCTCTTTATGAGCAGTTCTTTGCAAGATACCCAGAAACAGGCTCGGCTGAAGAAGCGCTTCATGGAGGATATGCTTCTTCAGATTGCATAAGAGCGTTCATTAACAAGCGTGATAAGTCTATCCAAAGTATTGTGGACTGGACTAATTCGCAGTTCTGATATTTCACAAACCAAAACGGCAGAACAGCTTGATGCTGAACTGCCGTTTTTATATTGCTTATTTTATGCCGCAGGAGCGTATGTGAAAGTTATTTCAAGGGTGTTTATCTTTCCTGCATAGTCAAGTATTGTTGGAGAAGCCTTTGAAAGGTCACCGCCTGCTATTCTTGAATCCTCAGGCGGTGTGGATACCCACTGATTTACAAGGTTCACTCTTGTGCAAAGTTGGTCGTCAGAGGTGGTGTAGCCCTCCGCTATGGTTTCAACAGCTTCGCCGTTTATCCTTATCTCGTCAATAGTTGCGATATAGTTTGGATAAAGCTTCTCACCGTTTGCGATACCCAGAGCCGAGAATGCAATGCCGTTGGCGTTGTTTGATGACATATCAAGGCTTACTGTGTAAGTTCCCTCACCGTCTATAACTGCGTTTTCTGCGATAACTCCGTCGCTCTTTGAAGCTGGGTCATACTCGTCACCAACGCTGTAACATACGGAAAAATCTGCACTCTGATACATTATCCATGCCACCGCTGTGTTCTCGTCAGCCTGCGGTGCGGTATCATCTGTTAGCTTTTCAGGTGCAGCCGCAAGAGTTTCATCAAGCTTCTTTACAGCAGCGGCTCTTTCCTCCTCCACTGTCATCGAGGACTGGTTATCACGGCGTCTTTCATCAAATATCTTTGCCACAGTTTCATCACGCATTTTAAGGTCTGAACGGGAGAAGAAATCACTGCAATCCCAAAGGAATGGTGCAAAGCCGTAGGCGTCGCAGTTGTCAAGAAGGTTGTTAATAAACTTGTCAGTGCTTTTCTTTACGTCACCGCCGTTTGTAAGCACTGCATACTCGCCTATTATTATGCCGTAGCCCTGCTCGGAATACTTTGTCATGTTCTTGAAAAGTCTGTTCTGCTCCTCATAGTCTGACTTTGTTCCCCAATCCGAGCGGCCCTTTGTTCCGCAGTAATCCCATGGGGTATAGTAATGAACAGAAAGCAGAAGCTTATCCTTTGCGGTGTCTGTTGGCATCTGGAACTTGTCTGAGCAGGTCATTGTGATATCGGTATTGTAGCCTGCGATAAGAAGAAAACGCTGTTCGTTGTTTCCGCCTGTTGCACGGACAGTGTCAACAAAGGTCTGGTTTATCTTGTTGGCCATTTCATAGCACTCGGCTTTTGAAAGCGAGCCTGAGTTTTTGCACACGTCTGTGTCATTGAGTCTGTCACCAAGCTCTTCGTTTGCACCCTCAAATATAAGTCTGTCGGAGTATTTTTTATATCTGTTCGCTATCTGCGTCCACATGGACTTATACATTTCAAACGCCTTGTCAACGTCGCTCTGCTCGGAAGAACCGAACATTCCCCACCAGCTTCCGTCCCAGTGGTCGTTTATGATAACATACATATCATTATCCAAAGCGTAGTTTATTATCTCCTCCACTCTGTCGAGATAGGCTTCATTTATGGTGTAATCGCCTTTTTCATACTCCATTGCGTTTGTCCATGCCACAGGCACACGGAGAGAGTCAAAACCGCTTGCTTTCATGCCCTTTATCATTTCTTCCGTTGTGACAGGCTGACCCCAGAGAGTTTCAAAGCTTTCAGGGTCGGTGTCGGCAGAATAGCTATTGTGACCGTAGGCTTCCATGGTGTTTCCAAGGTTCGTGCCGTTGCCCAGAAGTCTTGCAAGCTCAGTTGCAGTAAGGTCTTTATTTATGCTTCCGTCATCGGAGGTCTTTGCGCCCTCCTCTGCCTTTGATGAGCTGTCACTTCCCTTTCCACAGCCTGCAAGCAGTGCAGTACAGCCCATGACCGCCGCAGTAAGAAGCGAGATAGCTTTGATGGTTTTCATATTACTTCCTCCTATTTCATAAATACAAATTCTTCAAGTTCAAAAAGCGGCTTGTTTTTGAAATAACCTGCTATCCAATCGGCAAGCTCATCTGAAAAAGCAGTAGGCACAAAGTAAATAGAATGTCTGCCTGTGAGTGACTTGACTACTCCTGTGTAAACTCCGTCACCCGTGCCTATATCAACATAGCCTACTGGCTCGCTGATCTCATAGTCATCAGCATAGACCGCCACCTTCGTGACAGTTCCCATGCCCCTGACTTTCAGGGCTATCTTCATGGTCTTTGAGGAAAAGTCCTCGCCAAAATCAAAATACTTATAGCCTATAACATTGCCCTCTGTAATGTTCACGATACTTCTTGTGAAGATATCCTTTTCGGTGATAAAACAGCCTCCTTTGAGCACGCAGGCTATATCCGCAGGATAAGGCTTGAAAGGGTCAAGGCTGTCTTCAAAGCCAAGCGAGGTCATTTCCACTGTCGGTATCGTTCCGTCAGGGAGGATCTCTATTTTCTCAACGCAGGCACGTCTTGACATTATGGTATTGTTTGTCATTCTGTGATAGAAGATGTACCACTGACCGTTTATGTTGCACACTGAGCCGTGGTCGTTTCCACCCGGATAATCAACGCCGTTGTCTATTATATATCCACGATATTTGAACGGACCTTGTGGCTTATCTGAGGTCGCATAGGCAAGCCTGCTTCCTACACATGGGGAATATATAAGATAGTATGTATCTTCTATTTTTCTTGGGGAGCTTGCCTCGAAGAAACGCTGTTCCTGCGGTGCGTTGTCGCTGTCATCAATGACCGCTCTTTTGTAGCTTCCCTTTTTAATGGTATACATATCCGCAGGGTCTATCTCGTTGAAGTTAGATTCTGTGAATCCGTAATAAATATACACTCTGCCGTCATCATCAACAAGCACGCCTGCATCATTATAAATGCCGTCATCGCCTGCGTCCTCAGGGTCATATTTATACTGAGAAAGGAGCTTGAAAGGACCTTCGGGCTTATCGGACACGCCAACAACGCCCTTTGAGCCGACTATATAGGCATAGAGATAATACCTGCCGTCTTTTTCTATAACGTCCGGAGCGAACAGCTTGCGGTCGGTCATTCCCTCGGTATCGGACTTATGGTCACGGTCATCACGGGTATGGAAGCTGTGTCCGTGGCAGACCCAATTGTTAAGGTCATCAAGTGGTGCAGACCAGACTTTCAGTTTATAGTCGCAAAAGTCGCTTTGAGCGGCTCTGTCATGTGAGCCATAAAGATAAACTCTGTCGCCGAAAACTCTCGGCTCGCCGTCAGGGATATACTCCCATGCAGGCAAAATGGGGTTTGGCATGAAAATTTCCTCCTATGTTTTTTCATAACTTGTTTTATCATAAGATAATTATAAATCATACTATTATTATTTTCAATATCCTAACACGCTGTCAGAGGTGAAAATTTGTGCAAAATGTAAAATCGTGCAGACTGTCCAAAGGTGCAAAAAAGCCCGTTTGCGACGGCTTCCGACCTTGACAAAAGAGGGCAAATCGTGTATAATATTAAGTTGATAGTACCCGTATAAAATTATATTGATATAGGAGTGTTTAATTATGGCAGCTATTTCTAAGACTGTTTCAAAAGCAGGTTATGCTAAATTGCAGGAGGAACTTGAATACCTTATTACAGTAAAAAGACGTGAAGTTGCTCAGAAGCTTAAAGAAGCACGTTCTTTCGGAGACCTTTCCGAGAATGCTGAGTACGACGAGGCTAAGAACGAACAGGCTATCCTTGAATCAAAGATCAATGAGTTAGAGCTTCTCATTTCAAACGCAACTGTCGTTGAAGACGATGATATTTCTGTAAACGAGATAGGCGTAGGCTCTATCATCAAGATAAAGGATATCGAGCTTGACGAGATCGAGGATCTTCAGATAGTAGGTTCAACTGAGTCTGACCCTGACAACGGCAAGATCTCTGACGAGTCACCTATAGGCAAGGCTGCACTCAAGCACAAGGTAGGCGACATTTTCGAGGCTGAAACACCTGCCGGTCTGCTGAAATTCGAGGTCATCGACATTTCAAAGTAACAGACCACTTACAAAACACACGGAAAGGAAAATATAAATGAGCGAGGAAAACCGCACAAACGCTCCTGAGGAAGAGCTTACTCAGGAGGACATAAACAGCTTAAAGAAGATAAGAATGGACAAGCTGGAGGAACTGAAAGCCAAGGGCAAGAATCCATTTGAGATAACAAAGTATGACGTTACGGCAAGCTGTGCCGAGGCTAAAGCACAGTATGAAAAGCTTGAGGCTGAGCTTAAGGAGCAGGCAGGCGAAGACGAGGAAAAGCTCAAGGAGCTTCTCGAGGAAAACCGCATAACAGTAAGCGTTGCAGGCAGAGTAATGTCAAGACGTCTTATGGGCAAGGCAAGCTTTTTCGACCTGAGAGATAAGAGCGACAAGGTTCAGGTCTATCTGAGAATGAACGAGATCGGCAAGGAAGAATTTGACGATTACAAGAAGGGCGATATCGGTGATATCGTTGGCATTGAGGGCTTTGTATTCAGAACAAAAATGGGCGAGATATCAATTCACGCTCAGAAGTTCGTACTGCTTTCAAAGTCGCTTCTGCCTTTGCCTGAGAAGTGGCATGGTCTGAAGGATCAGGACACTAGATACAGACAGAGATACACAGACCTTATATGCAATCCTGAGGTAAAGGATACATTTATAAAGAGGTCGCAGATAATCTCATCTATCAGAAGATATCTTGACGGACAGGGCTTCATGGAAGTTGAAACTCCAATGCTGGTATCTAACGCAGGCGGAGCTGCTGCAAGACCATTTGAGACACACTACAACGCACTTGACGAGGACGTTAAGCTTAGAATTTCTTTGGAGCTTTATCTGAAAAGGCTTATTGTCGGCGGACTTGAAAGAGTATACGAGATAGGCAGAGTATTCAGAAACGAGGGTGTTGACGCAAGACACAATCCTGAGTTCACTCTTATGGAGCTTTATCAGGCATACACAGATTACTACGGCATGATGGATCTCACAGAGAATATGTTCAGGCACGTTGCTCAGGAGGTATGCGGCACAACTTGCGTACCTTACGGTGATGTAATGATCGACCTTGGCAAGCCGTTTGAGAGAATGACGATGATCGATGCTGTAAAGAAGTATTCTGGTGTTGATTTCTCACAGGTAGCCACAACAGAAGAGGCAAAGGCACTTGCAGACGAGCATCACATTGAATACGAGGCAAGGCACAAGAGGGGCGACATACTCAACCTGTTCTTTGAGGAATATGTTGAGGAGCATCTTATTCAGCCTACGTTCATAATGGATCACCCTATCGAGATTTCTCCACTTACAAAGAAGAAGCCTGAGAATCCTGATTATGTAGAGAGATTTGAGCTTTTCATCACAGGCAGAGAGATGTGCAACGCATACTCAGAGCTGAACGATCCGATAGATCAGCGTGAGAGATTTGCGGCGCAGGAAGAGGCATTGAAGCAGGGTGACGAGGAAGCAAACCACACAGACGAGGACTTCCTGAGAGCTTTGGAGATAGGCATGCCACCTACAGGCGGAATTGGTTACGGCATTGACAGACTTGTTATGCTGCTGACTAACTCACCGGCTATCAGAGATGTACTGTTGTTCCCTACGATGAAGACGTTGGAGTGATAAACCCTTGATCTTGCGGGGTTTTCAGCAGGTCTGACCGACGGCTTACGCCAATTTTACGCCAAATGGTCAGAAACTTATAAAAAAAATATGATAACATATGAGAGATCACTGATGTTTTGGTTCATCGGTGATCTCTTTTTTATTATTCGGCACTGCCGCCCTTGAGAAGCTTTTCAAGGGTCTGAAATTCTTTCTTTTTGAAGTCGCTCGTGGCGTCGGTGTAGACGTTCATCGTGGTGCTGAAATCTGAATGGCCGAGGACGTTACAATTTTATCAATGTTTTTTCAAAAAAACAATCACTAGTCCATTTTTGTAGAAAATCTATTGAATAATTCGTCAAAATGTGGTATAATTAGTTAGATTATATTATGCGAAAGGACAATGCTGGATGAGTAAACCTATTACTTCTATACCGAGTGCTAATATCTTGCTTTCTTCGCTTCGCTCTGTGGGATATACTCCTGAAACAGCAATAGCAGATATTGTTGATAACAGCCTGTCTGCTAACGCTTCAGCGATTACCATAGAGTTTAACTGGCAAGAGCAAGTTATTATCATTTCAGATAATGGCGATGGTATGTCTGAACAAGAATTACTGAAATCTATGAATATAGGTTCCTCAGATCCGCTTAATTCGAGAAGCATTCATGACCTTGGGCGATTTGGTATGGGAATGAAAACTGCCTCATTCTCTCTTGGAAAGAAATTAACTGTTCTTGCAAAGACCAGCGGTATCATTAATAATGCGAGCTGGGATTTAGACTATGTCAGAAAAGAGGATAAATGGCAGATACTCGTTGAAGAAAGATCCTCTTTGTCTATCCAACAATTGTCATATAGAATTTCAAAGTATGACAATGGAACTGTTGTATGCATTTCTAACATCGATAAGGTTATATCATCTAATTCTGCTAACGAGAAGAAAAAATTCCATAAAATGATAGATAACGTGAAAAATCATCTTTCACTTGTGTTCCATAGGTTTATGGAATCAGGGAAAATGTCTATTATTGTAAATGAAACGCCGCTAACTCCATGGAACCCCTTTATACCAGACAACAATGCTCGTCAGGAATTAGAGCCTGAGGAAGTAAACGAAAATGGTCATAAGGTTGTGATACGCCCCTATGTCCTTCCGCATAAAACCAAATTTGCAAATGATGATGAAGTTAGAGCTGCCGGAGGATATAAAGGTTGGCTTCACCATCAAGGCTTTTATGTTTATCGAAATAAACGCTTAATCATATATGGAACGTGGTTTGGATTATTTAAGAAGGAAATGTCCTTTAACCTAGCAAGAATACAGTTGGATATATATTCGGACAGTGACTTTGACTGGCAGATAGATATAAAAAAATCAAAAGCTGTTCCTCCAGCTTATACTGATGATATTATTCGGATCGCTGCTGAGAAAGCAACAAAGCAATCGGTAAAGGTATATAATTCAAGAGGTACATATTCTGATCGGAAAGGAAATGCACATGCTCCTCAGCTTAGTTATGTCTGGGAACAGCGAAAGGATTCAAGAGGTTCATATTCTTTTTTCCTTAATAAAAAGCATACTTTGCTGAATAAACTAAAAATTACACTTTCTGCCGAACAAAAAGAACTATTAAATGCTTATCTGAACCTTGTTGAAAAATGCTCCCCTATGGAGCTTTCAGGAGTTAATGATATGTCAGTAAGCAAGGATGTTCTGCCTGAAAATGAATACAACGAACTTGCATACCAAGCTAAACGGTTAATTTCAACCTTAACAATCAACGGCAGCTCAAAAGAAGAAATAGGAAGCCTTTTACAACAACTGCCAGATTACTCTGCCTTGATGGACGATTTTGATAATATATATATGGAGGCCTGCAATGGAACAAAATGAACTGAGAACATACGAAGCCGCTTTTACACTGTGCCTTGGGGAAAAAGAAAAGGGGCTTGAACCGGTTGAAGCCATTAATAAGATCGTAGATATGATGGTACCTCTTGTTTCTAACTCTGAGGATTTAAGAGAATATCTTTATAGAGAGGTTAGTTTTTCGAGTAATGACATAGCATCAATGCTTAGTGCCGATAATCGTAAAGGCAAGGATAAAGAATGGTGGAATAGTCTCAGGCAGACTTCCGGTTTTAAAGGAACATACTGGAACAGGTATAAAGCATATTTATCCGGCACAAAGAAGTGGAGCCAAAAAACCATCGAAAAAAGTATTAACGAACCTACTGACTTTGTCATGAACTGTATCTCAAATCCAAACTCCGGCGTTCCTGAAAAATCATACGGTGCCGTATTCGGTTATGTTCAGTCAGGTAAAACGGCTAACTATATCGGACTTATAAACAAAGCTGTAGATGCAGGATATAGAATAATAATAGTTCTCGCAGGTATGCATAATAACCTGAGAAGCCAGACACAGATGCGTATTGACGAGGAAGTTCTCGGTTTTGAAACCAGTATAGAGTATTTAAAGAAAAAAACTGGTTTAGTTCCGTCAGTAATAGGTGTTGGTAATCTTAACTTTAAGATGGATAAGTCAATAGAACCTCTTACATCAAGAGATGAAAAAGGCGACTTCACAAAAAATAGAGCAAGTGTAAGTAAACTATACGAACAGCCTAAAATTTTCATTGTAAAAAAGAAAAACACTGTTTTACAATGCATTTATGATAATTTGTCAAAAAATCATGCTATTGTTACGAATCCTGACGGCAAAAAGAAATTCCCATGTGAATATTCGCTCCTTATTATCGATGACGAAGCAGATCAAGCTTCAGTAAATACAAAGTATAAAACTGATCGTAACGGTGAAATAAGTGACGAATCAGATGTATCAAGAATTAATGAATTAATTAGAAAAATATTATCTCTTTTCTCATGCCGTTCCTACGTTGGTTATACTGCCACACCGTATGCTAATGTCTTTATTCCCCCGCAGATCAGCGATGATGAGCTTGAAGATGATTTATTCCCTAAAGATTTTATAGTATGTCTTCCGAAGCCGGCAGGTTATGTTGGAGCGATGGAGTTTTTCGGAGAAGATGAAAACAGCGAAACAATGCCTCTACGCAGAAGAATTACCACCGAACTCGATAATTTCATTGATTCTAAGACCAAGCAGATTATCTCACCGCTTCCTGACGAATTGAAGAAAGCAATTCTTTGCTTTATAATAATAACAGCTGCGAGAAATGTTAGAGGTCAGGTCTTGGAGCCTAACTCTATGCTGATTCATGTCAACAGGCTGAATGACGTTCAGAATTCACTGAAATCAATGGTTGACGATTATTTCAGCGAAGTACAGTCATATATTAACGGCGGTGACACAGAAATAATTGATACCCTGCATGATTTGTGGGACAAAGATTTTGTTCCTACAACAAAGAAAATGCAGCAGGACTTCTCTGCTTACATGGAGGGCGTAGACTGCTCTGATTGGAGCGATGTTGAAACAGAGATCAAGCGTCTTATCGGCAATCACCAGATTAGAGTGTTTGAAATTAACGGAAAAAGCGATGATGTTCTCTGCTATAAAGAATTCAAAGATGAAGGCCGTCAGCTTAATGTTATTGCGATTGGCGGAGACAAGCTTTCACGAGGATTAACGCTTGAGGGATTGACAGTAAGCTTCTTTATGCGTTCTTCTCAGATGTATGATACCCTTATGCAGATGGGCAGATGGTTTGGCTTCAGGCCTAAATACACTGACCTTTGCCGGCTTTTTGTTTCTGATGAACTGTTCCGCTGGTTCATGGTTGTTTCTTTTGCGACAGAAAACCTGCGCAACCAGATTCATTATATGAACGAATATAACCGTACACCTATGGATTTCGGTTTAAGAATTGCATCTTACCCTGATATGCTGATCTCAGCAAGAAATAAACTTAAAACAGGACAAGAGTGCACCCTTACATTCAGCAATACAGTAAGCCAAACAAGATCAATGGACAGAAATGCGGATACATATAATCTGAACTTTGAAGCGGTGGAAAGATTTATCTCCAATCTTGGAGATATTAGTTCAGATCACTGGAATAAACTTGATAGAAAATCCGGCACCGACCATATTTTTTGGGATGATGTTGATGGAAGCCTTGTGGCTGATTTCTTGTCCGAATACAGAACATCGTCAAACGCAAGCAAAGTCAAGTCACTGTTTTTAGCCGACTATATCCGTGACCAAATTTTGTTAGGCGGACTTACGAAATGGACAGTGTGCCTGAAAAATACTGGACGCAAAAATCCCCCTTTAACCATTGGCGGCTGCAGTATAGGACAAGGTTTGAAAAGAAGCGAAGGTCAATATGAGGCTGATGCTTCTATATGCTCCATAAAATCGCTAAAGTCTAAGGATGAAGAGTACCTTGACTTCTCAAAAGAGCAGTTTGAAGAAATGAAACAGATGAAAGCAAAGGGAGACAGTGACGATAAGATAAGAAAACAACTGAGAACGAGAGACCGTGGTTTGCTTATTCTTTGTCCTCTTGATACAGAAGAAATAGCCGGATTAAAAATAGACGGACAGACATACAAGACACCTTTCGGATTTATTGCTGTATTTCCGGATAATGAAGGAAAAGGAAATGGCAGGACATACCGATTGAATCCTATCGCAATTGAAAATGGTGATGAATTTTGAGTAATGCTATAAAAATATATCAGGAGATCATTGCTGACTTTAAAAAAGCAGAGAATTCCAGTTTAACTGTATTGAATAGAAGTATTCTCCTGAAAAATAAAATACGAATTGTCTATATTGTTGCTGCAAAGGATCACCAGAGAATTATTGCAGTAATGCTGCCCAAAGACTGTACTAAGGAGCCTCTGAGCCGTTTCCCCAAGTGGCACGGAATAGAATTTGCATATGATCATATCACTGAATATCAAAATCCGAACAGTGAGAACGAGTACATAATCATTTCTCAGTCAAAGGACTACGACAGCGGCATTTTTGAAATAATAGCCAACGACATCACCGATCAGCTTGAAAAAATAAGCACTCAAAAGAAAATGATAAGCTGCTTGTCAGACACGTTAAGCAAGTGGAAAAAGTTCTTTGCACTCAATTCCGATGTTATTATGTCGGAGCAATTGCAGGAAGGTCTTTATGGGGAATTGCTTGTCCTACAAAAGCTGATATTCAATTTTGGTGATGAAGCTGTATCATATTGGAGCGGAGCTGATAAGGAAACTCACGATTTTTATGTGAATGGATCTGCGATTGAAGTAAAGACAACATCTGCAAAATCAAATGAAAAGATAAGGATCAGCAGTGAACATCAGCTTAACCCTAAAGATGTGGAGAACACATTGTTTCTGTATGTCAATATGGTAAGAAAGAGCCGCAGCGACGGCACAACTTTACCTGAGATTATTAAATCTATCCATAGCGGTATTTCAGAACCATACAGATCTCTTTTTGAGGAGAAACTGTTTAAATACGGCTATATATCTTCATGTGAAGAGCGATATACGCTGGGATTTCATCTGAGATCGCACCAAACATACAAAGTTGAGGATACTTTCCCAAATATTGTACCAGATAACCTCGATAACGGTATATCAGAGGTAACATACTCACTAGATCTAAACGCCTGCTCAGATTTTGTAATTGAGTGGAGTGATATAATTAATACTTTGAAGGGAGGCATATTAATTGGAGAATCGTGAATTAGATGATTTTAATCAGGAGTTAATAGAAGAAGTCAAGGAATATGCCTCGGAGCATTCTGAAAATACAGAAAGCGCCTTTACAAGCGTTTTTCTATCTTATCTTGCTGATTTTGGCGAATCAAAAACTGCTGATGCAGAAGTAAGCTACTGCATGAAAGAGTCAGAAAAGTTTAAGGTTAATGCGTATGCTTTCAGTGAATATTTTCAAAGCCTCACTCTCATAGTCAGCTGCTATGAAAAGAACGGCAAAATTGAAAAGCTAAACAAATCGGAAACAGCCAAGATATGCAGACAAGCGTCTAAATTCTATAAATTATGCTGTTCAAGCACGAGTGTTCTTGATGAAATGGAAGAATCATCAAACGAATATATGCTTTATGAGTTCATAAAGGAAAATAAAGATAAAATCGAAAATCTTTATGTTGTTCTCCTTACTAATAAGCTTATTAACAGCGATTTGCCGGAAGATGCCATGATAAATAAAACCACCGTAAAATATGATGTGTGGGATATTGAACGTCTTGTTCAGGCTGTCTACCAGAGGAAAGAAGCAGAAAAACTTGTAATACGTTTTAAAAACAAATACAAGTATAGACTGAAACTCATTAAGATACCGCAGGAGAGCGATGTTTATGACTGTTATGTTGGCTACATATCAGGAGAGTGCTTAGCGGAAATATACCGTGATGAGGGCCAGCGGCTTATCGAGAAGAATGTTAGATCGTTCCTGCAAGCGACGGGAAAGGTAAACAAGGGCATCAGAGATACATTGAGGAGCAATCCGGCAATGTTCATGGCGTATAACAACGGTATTTCTACGATTGCCGAGCAAGTTGTCATAGATGAAAATGAAAGCACCGATGATTTTATTCTCATAAAAGAGCTTGTCGGCTGGCAAATTGTTAACGGAGGTCAAACAACAGCATCAATATATGCTGCCTTTCAAAACAAAGTGGATCTATCCAATGTTAATGTTCAGATGAAGCTTACAGTAATTAAAGCTGACGAGCAAATGGATACCGTAATAAGCAACATATCAAGGTACGCAAACAGTCAAAACAAGATTACCATGTCTGATTTCAGTGCTAATGATGATTTCCATATTAAGCTTGAGCAGCTGTCAAGACGTGTGTTCATTCCTGTTGAAAAAGGAAAGCCTTCTCAGCGATGGTTTTATGAACGTGCAAGAGGACAGTACAGTGTGGAGGTCAACAGACAGCTTACTGCCGCATCAAAGAGAAAGTATAAAGAGCAAAATCCTAAAAACAAATGTATCTCAAAGACAGTGGCGGCTAAATGTGCGATGTGTTGGCTGAGATACCCTGATATTGTCAGCAAGGGACTCGAAACAAACTTCATAAGGTATTCAGAAATGATACAAGCCGGCGAAATCGGAGAGCCAGATGAAAAGTTTTACTGCAATCTTATTGCTCAGGTTATTCTTTTTCAGAAATGTGATAAAATAGTAGATGCTCAGAATTTCGGTGGATATAAAGCTCAACTTAATTATTATACGATTGCTCTGCTATCAGAGTATTATGGCGATAGGGTTGATTTCAGCTATATATGGCAGCATCAGAACATATCTCCTGAAATATCACAGCTTATAGAAAATCTATGCTATAAAGTTTGGAATCATTTCATGAATCCAAATACGAATAACGCAAAGGGCGTTAATGTAACTCAATGGTGTAAAAAAGAAGATTGCTGGATAATGCTTAAAGAGCGTTTTCAGAACGATTCTATATAATATGCCGTCAGAATAGGAGAATTAGTGAAATGCATAAGGTAATTGATTTGTTTGCCGGTGCCGGAGGCCTGAGCCTGGGCTTTAAGAAAACAGGCAAATATGAAATTGCTGCCGCATTTGAAATAAATCAAAATGCACAGAAAACTTATAAAAAGAATCATCCTGGAACGGAAGTGTTCTCAGATGTATGTTCAGCTGACTTTGCAAAACTCAGGAAGAAGCTTGGAAAGATAGATGTGGTTATAGGAGGCCCGCCCTGCCAGGGATTTTCAATGGCTAACAGACAGAAGAACCATGTTATAAGCCAAAACAATATGCTTGTAAAGCAATATGTTAGAGCTGTAAAGGAACTAAAGCCTAAAGCATTTGTCATGGAAAATGTTGAAATGCTAAAATCTGACGTTCATAGATTTTACCTGCGTACCGACGAGACAGAACTGATTGATGAATATAACATTGAAACTACTCCATCAGAGATTCTGCTCTTGGAAGAAGAATACTTCTCAGAAGAAATAGCCGAGGATATTCACAGTCTGCATGAAGTCGAAGCGAGGCTTTGGCCTGAGGAGGATTACAAGCTGCTTAACATTGCATATCGTCAGCGAAAAAACCTAAAAAAATGCAAAGAAGCCTTATTCCGCTATCAGAAAAAGTATCTTAAACTTGCAGAAAAGATAAAACAGGCTGATAATAATGGAGTATATGAATGTTTCGACGCAGCAGCAGATGCCATTTTTGACTTCTTTGATGAAAAAATAGATGCAGATCAGGTAGTAAAACGCATCGAGAAAACAATTATGATTCAAAGATGTCTCTCACGAATTAAAGAAATCTATGATAATGAACTACAAATAGATGAGATTATTTGCCAGAACGGTATTACGGCTGTTATTCAGTCATATTCTGTTCTTGAATATATCACTAAGATGCTTGGAAACTACACTTTTAATATGGGAGTCTTAAATGCATTAGAATTTGGCGCACCGCAGAGAAGAAATCGTTTTGTGTTTATTGGAATAAAGAAGAAGATAGCCAAAACAATTGAAATGCCCATAGGAACATTTACAGAAGATAATTTCAGGACAGTGAAAGATGCTATAAAGGATATTGAAAATGTACAAACAGTGTTTGAAGCCTCTGAAGACATAGGTGCCGAGCTGACAGACGATTATGAAACCACTTCGCTCACCCCTTATCTCAGAGACAGTAAAAGACTGTATAATCACATCATTACTCAAACAAGAGCTGTAGCCAAAGCACGTTTTGAAGCTCTTAGTCAAGGTGAGAATTTTCATTCCCTTGATGCTGCACTAAAAGAAAACACCTATACAGACGTTAGCCGCACGCAGAATACAATCTATCAGCGCTTGAACTATGAAAAGCCGTCAGGCACAGTTCTTAACGTCCGTAAGTCTATGTGGATTCACCCCACAATAAACCGAGCAGTTAGCGTAAGAGAAGCAGCCAGACTGCAAACATTCCCTGATTCTTTTGTTTTCTGCGGAACAAAGGATTCACAGTATCAACAGGTTGGGAATGCTGTACCACCGATACTTGCTGAGGCTATCGCTGAACATCTTGCATTATACTTGGATAAAAAGAAAAATGGCTGATAATCATAGTAAAGAAGTTCGCAGTATGAATATGTCTCACATTCGGAGCAAAGATACCAAACCTGAGATCATAGTTAGAAGTTTCCTTCATCGAAATGGCTTCCGTTTTAGAAAAAATGATAAACGGTATCCGGGTAAACCAGATATCATACTGCCAAAATATAAAACAGCAGTCTATATAAATGGCTGTTTTTGGCATATGCACGATTGTGAAAACTTTGTATGGCCTAAATCGAACACGGAGTATTGGACTAACAAGCTCATTAATAACAAGAACCGTGACAAAAAGTATCATGACCAAATGAAAGAGAAAGGTTGGAAAGTTATTGTTATTTGGGAATGTGAAATTAATGAGGACAGGCTAGAACGTCTTATTTCTGAGATTAAAGGAGAATAAAACATGGCATTAATAACAAAAGATAATATAAAAAAGCTTGATAAAGAAAGAAACAGTGTACATAGTAAAGTTAGAGCCACATATACAACATTCACAAGTGAGGAAAAAAATACTTTCAAATTGATACCTACGGAAGTCCCACAAGAGAAATGAAGGATAAAATAAGTCAGTCTATTCAAATTGATAAAGATACTGCCAAAGAACTCATTAAACTTATGATGAATATATTTGATATTCTTGACTAATAAATACTAGTGAAAAATGGTACTCGAACTGATCAGACAATGTGGATGCACAACCATTGAATTTGACAAATGTAAAAATAAAGTGGTTGGACATGGATGCTTTAAGATATACAGTGCTATATGGGTGTAATTGCATAATTGGGCAGAAAGCTTTCAATCTTGTTGCGGATATTCTTACTTGCAGAATGGATGCTATCTACTGTAAAATATAGTGGGATCGTTATAAGGGCTATGATGGGATGCACTTTAATCTAGTCTGCTGTGTTAAAGAAAATTTCAGAGAAATAGTTATTAACAGGATATTATTTGCTATTAAAAAAAAATCGGCATGATGACAAATGAGGGGAGGAAAAATAATGGATAAATTAATAGAACAGATTGAAAAAATACGAGAAATTAATAAACAACATAAGCTTGTTATTTTTGTAGGCGCAGGCGTGTCACAAAACTCAGGCGTCTGTTCATGGTGGGAATTAGTTAAAGACATTGCAATAAGAATTGATTATAATGATATTTGCGAAAAATGTGAATTTAAATATCTAACAACTACAGAAGGTGACGAGAGTAGTGTGTCTTGTATGTTTAATGATCATCCATGTCGACAAGAATTTTCATTTTCAAATGAAGAATTCTTGAAAATACCTCAATACTATTATGAAGGAAAGGGCGAAGCATCATATTTACATTTATTAAAAAATGCCTTCGATAAACCTTATACACCGAATAAAATAGATGAATTGATAGTTGCTCTCGAACCAGAGCATATAATAACAACAAATTATGATCATCTTATTGAAGATGTTAAAAATTCTGTTATTAGTAATTATACAGTTATTAAAAGCGATGACGAGTTATTAGAAAAAGGGAGGTACGGAAGAAAGTATATCATAAAAATGCACGGTGATATTGATGAGCTTAAAGGTGTTGTTTTGAAGGAAGATGATTATCTTACATATTCATTAAATCATAAATTGCTTGAAATATACATAAAGTCTATTTTAATTGACAAAACGATTTTATTTGTTGGTTATTCACTGGGTGACAATAATCTTAAATTAATCATGAGTTACATTAACTATTTTGCAAACACTTTAAAAATTAAACGTCCTCCACATTACTTAACTGTAAATAAGATAGATCATGAAGAAAGAGAAACGCAGTATTGGCTTAACAAAGGTGTTGAGCTTGTTGATTTATCAAATGTATCCGATTTTATGAAGGAGAAAACGCCTTGTAATCTTAAACCGGCAGGCAAACTTCTATATTCTTTCCTTAGTTATATAAAGAATGATAGACTTCCATATTATAAAGACGGGATTATTGAATTAAGAAGATTACTATTGAATAGCATTGATTCCATAGAACCATTTCACCGTATCAGTTATTCTACATTATTGTCAATCTGTGCCTTCTCATACGGTGCAGAATTGCAAAATGGGTCATTAAATATTATTGATAAAACAGAATATAATAACTTGTTTAGCATTCTTAAGCTAACTGATTTAGAAAGTGCAAAAATAAAAAACTGTTTTATTAAATCAGGCATATATTCAATTCATCACAAAGACTCTTTATCCTATCGATTGGCATCAGAAGAAGAAAAAGCAGACGAGCTGTTTGATCTATCCATGATATGGGAATATTCTGAAATTATCAAACGATTTTCTAGCATTAAAAATGATTTTGAAAAAGCATATTATAATTTCTTAATTTATAAAACAAAAGATAATATTTGCCTTGATATATTATCAAACATTGAACTAGAGATTAATCGAAGAGACTTCAAACAACTGACGCCAAAAGATAAATATCAAATAGCAATACTTAAGTTTAATCAAATAGCAATTGGACTATTACGCTACCAAAAACAAAAGGAACAGATGGATAATCTCGGGTACTTTCTTGATTCCGTCGCTACAGAAAATAAAACGTTTGAGTGCATAAAAAAGATCTATAATGATAATGGAAAAGAGATTAATAAACTGAACAACCTTCTTCTTAAACACGAAGAATACTATATGCGTAAAGCTACAATGATAAAATATGGTGGAACAATCTATGGCGATTTATTCAAACTTCAGGCTATTGTATATGACTATTATTATTTCTACAAAAAGAACTATCTGATGCTTGATTGGTTTAACAATGTTTCAAAGATGTGTGAGCCATACATAAAAGCTATTCTTTGCACATATTATCCGGATAAATATCAATTTTCAAATTTTTCTTTAGGGAGAACAGATGTAAAACCATATTCGCTAAATCTTATAGATATTAATTTGATAATACGTCACGTAAAGTACAAAGACTTTAATTCCTGGATATCATATTATAAAGTATTTAACTTGTCATTGGTTGATGAAATTGATATAGCTGAAGTATTTAACAATTTCTGTACATCAATGCGTTCTTTTTGGCTTACAGAATATTCGGAGTATATCAATCTGTTTGCCAAGTTACTATCTTTGATTGAACTTTCAAAAGATGATCGGCATAAAATTTTATTAGCATTCTTAGCCCTTGTAACACCTGATGATAAGATAAGCGTAATAATGCTTCGGAATTGTCTTAAAGCTTTATGGCTTTTTGTTAGCAAGCATTATGATGCTGACGATTCCTGTTACTGCCAATTGTTAGAACTGCTTATAGATGAGTATTTATTAACAGATCCGCTTAATATGAGAGATGATCATCTTAATCTAATACATACACTTTCACCACAAGCAGATAAAAAAATATATGATAAATGCTGTGCTATAATTGAACAATGTGATTCAGAACGTAAAAAAGCATATTATCCGTATATTTTTAAAGATATTCTTTTAAAAGGTGATCCTAACAGATGGACTAAATGGATAGTTGACAATCTTGAGAATAATTGGACTGAAGAAGTAGTTGATTATCTTGAAAAAAATATTATTCCATATAATGAAGTTGTTTCAAAGTATTTTGAAACAAAACTTAATGCTATAAAAGAAACACCTGGTGTTATATCGTACCCTGACAATAAATCAGAACTTATTAATTCAATAGTAATTCTTCATATACTTGGAATTATACCTAATTTAGACAGCATGACCTATCTCAAACGGTATTGTACTGAATATGTTTATCTTGATTTTTTATTTAATCCCGGATCGTTTGACTATAGCAGCATTAATACTGCTGATTATATGTGGTGTAATTTTATAAATTCAAATGAGTATCGGGATATTATTCTTAAACATAAGTCTGAATTTTGGACTAAAGAAAACGAAAAAAGGATAGAATTAGGCTTTGGCAGCTCATTTGAGAACATGATAGCATACAAATACCTGTTTGGTTAATAACAGCAGAACCTAAAAAAGTAGTAGTAATGATCAAATATAAACAAGCACCTTCTCTATTGATTTGTAGGCCGATTGCTTCTTCGTGCAGAAACAAATTTACCGATATATGGTTTGGCTATTTGTATATCTGTTTATGTTGTTACATATTATTACAGTGGCTTTTGTGCAATGAAATATAATATCGGTCACAATTACGCTTCAATTCGGGACTTTGGGGCATTTTTGTTCAGCAGCATAATTGTCTGTTCTTTGGGGGAATGAAGCAAACCTCAAAATAAAAATCTACATAAGCCCTTGATCTTGCGGGGTTTTCAGCAGGTCTGACCGACGGCTTACGCCAATTTTACGCCAAATGGTCAGAAACTTATAAAAAAAATATGATAACATATGAGAGATCACTGATGTTTTGGTTCATCGGTGATCTCTTTTTTATTATTCGGCACTGCCGCCCTTGAGAAGCTTTTCAAGGGTCTGAAATTCTTTCTTTTTGAAGTCGCTCGTGGCGTCGGTGTAGACGTTCATCGTGGTGCTGAAATCTGAATGGCCGAGGACGTCTTGGATCACTTTGAGGTTTATGCCCATTTCGCACATTCGCGTTGCAAAGGTGTGGCGGAGGGTGTGACAACTGAAATCGGGTAATAGGGTGACGTTTTCGCTTTTCTGCGCTTCCGAAAGCACTCTTTTGTTGCAGTCACGGATTATCCTGCGCAATGCCCTGTTGAGATTGTTCTGATTATGTACATTGCCAAAGCGGTTTATGAAAATAAAATCAGAAAAGCCGTCGACTTTAACTTTGCATCTCAGCCCCGCTATATCCTGATACTCTTTCTCCTGTTCGAGCGCTTCCCTGACTTCGCTCATAATAGGCACGCTGCGGCTTCCCGCTTCTGTCTTAGGCTTGTGTATGCTGAACTGACATTTGTTCGTATCGTGCTTGTAGTAAACAAGCGTGTGGTTGACGCTGATAAAGCCGTTTTCAAGATCAACATCGCACCAGCGCAGCCCCGTTATCTCGCCAACACGCAGACCTGTATAAAGCATTGTAAGAAATACAGGATACCAATGCTGATAACGCGGCGTGCTGCGGAGGTAATCAAGAAAAAGTTCCTGTTCCTTTGCGGTAAGCGCCTGACGCTTCTGTATCTCCTTGCCGTGCATATGTTTCAGTTCTCTTATCGCATTGTCGGAGGGGTTCGCGGGGATAAGCCTGTTCTGCACGGCGAGTTCAAGCACTTGATGAAGCACGGTATTTACGTTGTCGATAGTAGAAACTTTTAGCCCGCGTTCTCTGTAAAGCATATTGTAAAAGCCCTTAACGACCGAATACAGCAGTCCTGAGATCTTGCTTTTGCCAATATAGGGGTCAACGAACATTTCATACATATACATATAGTTCAGCATAGTGTTGTCCTTTAGCCCCATTTTATCTCTCACCCACATTTTATAGATGTCATTTACCGTGAGGTTTCGGGCGTTAGGCCTTATGCCTCTGAGAACATCGGCAGAGATTTCCTCTTTTTTCTCACGAAGTTCCTGCAGCGTGGGTGCATATATCACGTGCCTTTCGCCGTTCTGCGTCCAGCGGTAATCATAACCGCCGCCCACACGTTCGCTTTCACCTTTTTTCAGCATAATGCCTTTGCTGTCTCTGCGCCTTTTTGCCATAATAAAACTCTCCTTTCAAAATTCTGCCGACCATCGGCTTTCCGAACGGTCGGCATTTTTTCACATTTCTCGCAGTTCAGATAGAATAAGCTCTCGACATATACTCATCAAACTGCCTGCGCTTTATAAGCCTTTTATTTCCCACCCACAAAACGAACGGACAGCGTTCGTCTGCCGTGAGTTCTCTCAGCTTGTGCTGACCGATGTTTGAATAAACGGCGGCTTCCTCGATAGTGAGGTTTTGCTTTTGAAATATAGGAACGTTCAGTTCCCTTTCTCTGACCATATCCATAATTGTTTACCTCCTTGGTATCTTGAAAATAATGTATTAGTGTAAAATAAGACTTTGCTCCTTTTTATGGGCGTTGTTCGACTTTCTTTCTATTCTTTAGAAAACTGCAGTTAGTATGGAGTTAATAAGGCTCTTGGTCATCTATGTTTTCAAAACAGTCGTTCGAGTTATCTCCCCAACTGCCATAATCAGAAGATCTTGAAGTATCGTCCCAGCCATAATGCACTTCGTCTGCCGATATATTGGCGATCTCAGCCTGACATTCTTTCAATCTTTGCAAGTATAGCTGATAATACTTTCGGGTCTTGTCCTCTGAGATAGTAGACGTGTATTCGCCGCCGATAACTTTGAGCAGGCCATAATATCTTAACTGCGCCGACACTTTTTGCTTGCTGGGTACTACCTCAAGCTCTAATCTGGTTTTCAGCCAATTTGTCAAAACGTCAGCCTCAACGCAAAGGTAAGAGCCGTCAAAATAAAAGACGTATCGTTGCAGATATTTGTTTTTTCTTGCTTTTTTCGCTTCTTTGGAATATTCAGCAAAATCGGCGGACACAATGTCCTCTTGGTATATTCCGAGAAGTATCTCGTCGATAAATTCTCTGCCTATCTTATTATCATCTGTCAAACAATGGTCTATCGTGTCGTTGATACAGTTTTCTATCGAGGTCTTGCATATGTTAGATAAGTCTTTGATATGCTCGTCCGAAAGATCGTGCTGTTCTTTGAGGTAGCGTTTAAAAATATCCAGCGTGATACAAAGTATCTGATAGGTACGCATTATCCGCTTTAGCTTGCCGCTATTTTCATTGCCGATATTGCTATTATCGTTCTTGCTTTTGTAATACGCTGATTCATCGGATATTTTTTCATAATTCCGACACAGCCACAAGATGAAGTCTTTTAGAAACGCAATGTACCTTCCGTGCTCTTTTTTCAACAGAGTAAGTTCATCGCTGTCAAAGGCATTTTCAAGCTGGACTAGCAGACACCTGTTTATGGTGCTGTTGTTTTTGATGACATATTCCGCTGTAACGATAGCTATGTTGCCGAGTTTCACCTTGATGTCTTTGTAATGGCAGTTTCCACTGCTTTGATTCATTTGTATAAAGTCGCAGAACTTTGCTTCGTTGGAATTTCTTATCCTAGAAGATACCGTGCGATTCAGGTCGTCGATAACTATCAATGAATCTTTCAGTTTTGCGGCTTTCTTGATCGCATATTTATCGCTGGACAATGAAACGACGTTGTCGTGATCTTCAAAAATATCACTGAGCAGCTTTGAAAATTCCGTTTTGCCAAGCCCTGAATCGGCGTAAATGTATATGGTAAAACCATATTCGTCCAGCTCGTTCTCAAACATCGGCTTGACATAAGCGACTAAGGACGCTATGAATGCCGCCGACGGGAACGATACCGAATTTATAAGCTTGTCGAGATATGAAATAAAGTCGCCGCTGTTATCGCTTTTCTTTAGCTTTATAGTGCTTTCAGAGATAGCAGGGTCTTCGTCAGAAGCGTTGACGACCTCGTCGCCTAAGCCGAAAACGATTTTTCCGTTTTGCAGTTTCAGATAGCCTTGATCTATGGCATAGTTCTCTGCCGGTGTTTGACCGAATACGCTCAGTTTCACTACCGACGATATGAATTTTGAAAACAGGTTGTCGCTGCAAAGTGCATATATTTGATAGTCGAAAAAGATGTCTAAAGCCTTTCCCTCTATCGCAAGTGCTAGCGGACAATCGAAACTATACGTCTTATCCTGCTCAGCTAGCTTGATGTGAAATCTGACGTACTTAGTACAAATGTGCTGGGTATTGATAGTGGAATAAAACTCTAATTGCATTATCGACCATTCCGTTATCTTGCCTTTTGAGTTGTAATAACAGCCGTCTTTCAGTATATACTCCTGCGGCAATTTTGGAGTTAATAATAAAGTTTTCATAAGAAGCTCTCCTTTTAAGCAAGTAGCAGTTGAAATATCTGTAAATAAGTGATATAATAGAAGCACTACAAAGCTGCTGACAGATAGTATTTTTGTCGTGCTTTATCTCTATCAGATCATCTGTCTGTTTAGAGTTTATCACACCAAGAACCGTTAACGCAAAGATGTTAACGGGTTAACGGCAAGTGAATACTCACAAAGTTTCAGAGCGATTTTTATGCTACTTGTACACAAGCGTTAATTTACGTTGAAAAGGAGGTAACATCCAAATGGAAGAAACTCAGAAAAGTTCGTATCTTTCTCTAGGTATCTTTTTGAAACTCTTGTCAAGGTATACTAGAAAAGATAAGAGCATAGCAGAAAAACGATTTTTGGGAGCAAATAATACTGTAATATCGACAACTATCTTCAAGTATTTTATCTCTGCGCTTACTTTGAAATGGTATACTGATGATAATGAACGAGCGGATACATTGAAGAGCCTGAACAGCAATCTGATAAATTGCAAAAAGGAACTCTTCAATTTTAAATTTCTTATGCCGGAAAAAGATGAGATAAAGGCGGTATTTATAGAAGATGTACAGTCCGATACGCCGACTTCACTTGCGTTTATGACCGAATTTGTTCTGTACTGCATTGATGAAAATAAATGCAGGCAAATGGTAGACGAACTGCTGAGAGCGATAAGAGATGATAAGGACATCGCCGACGATACAGAGTTTTACATTTTGGGGAACGGCAAAAGTACGACCAAAAGAGGAATGGTCGATAAACAGTTTAACTTTACCGCCGACTGTTTTCTGCTGGGAGTATGGCATTTTCTTATCGGCGAGCGTTCGGAAAGTAACCGCATTGGCCGTGATACACTTGCTGACTGGTACGGCACTTCAACTGAGACATATGGAAAAAGCCAAATAGGTACTGAATTAAGACGCAACATATGGGAACCGCTAGGACGTGAAATAAGGATCATTCCGTCTGAACGCAAGGTACTTAAAGAAGAAAAAGCCGTTTCGCAGGACAATGCGGAGCAAGAGCATAAGCTGTTCGTTTATGATATGGACAGTCTTTCGGAAGAAGAAAAAGAGAGTTTGGAGCGTTTGAAGAAGAACCGCATACTTCGTGATCTTTTGAGGGCGTGTCATATCGGTACTTGCGGCGTTGAAGGTAATAACAACTTTGAAAATAATCATCGCTTTTTTGTTATGGCATTAAAAAGATGCGATCAGTTCGTTTTCAATAATAATTATGCTAAACGTATAAAAGATGACATTATCACTCTTAAAGATTGGCTTGAAGCGTTTGTGAAATTGATCAAGCCAAATCATAAACCATATTCTGCATATAACGACCGTGTGGAAGCAAATATAATTAGATACCAAAAAATTCTTGATGAAGTTTACACTACACTATATGGATCCCGTCCTGCGCTAAGTGGAGAACTGATAAGTTTACTTTTATCTGTTGCTAAAATATAAATCTCGTTCATACTTTATGTTGAGCTGAATTGAATGCTAAATCAAATACTGCTCATTTCCTTATAAATACATTGAAATTTATTTCTAAACAAAAAAACCGCAAGTTTTACGCTGTTGACACAAAAAACGGCTTGTACTTGCGGTTTTATTCTTTTTAGAATAGATGTGATCTAATAATTTCCATTGTAAAGCTATTTACTGATTTGCAAATGTCAAAGTGAAATACAAATATATTCGCATTGATAATTGTGCGTAACTTAGTGCGATATATATATATATAAGGATAAGTATTCTTGAAAAAAATGAACAGCTTAAAGCTGTAGGTATTCCCCTATACCCCTAATATTCTTAATATCTATTTTTACTCTTATACATCAGTAATAAAAGTATGATATTATATCAAGCTAAACGGGTATAATAAACTGTTTATATTATAAATAATTTTTTTATCTTTATGTTGTATTCACAAGCATTATTTTAAATTATTTTTTATTTTGATATAACATTCCTATAAAATAAAATTTTTTGCCGAAAAACAAGGAGTTGGATCAAATGAAAAACAATTATTTTATTGATACTATCGAGTTGACTTATCACACTACATTTGAATATATTACAGAAAAGCTAGGCACAGTTCCAAAGAAGTGCGTAAAGAAAGGTGAATTTTATTATCCGACTTCACTTGAAGCTAAAAAGTCGGGTATAGATATGAGAACGAGAAAATGTTCTAAAGGAGAACGCCACAGAAAGGGTGAGAACTATAAGATAGTTTTAAGGATAGCTACCGGAAAGATACCATATTTCAAAGACGAGGTAAGACACGTTGAAATGAGGGACGATCTTGATAAAATGATATACTATGTCAATGAATTTATCAAGTTCAGAATGCCTGACCTCGATATAAATGATTTTGAACTGACTAGGATAGATATAACTAAAGACATACACAAAGTACCTGAGACAGTCATCAAGGAATACATAATGCTTATGAGGAGAATGTTCGTGCCTGACAAATTTGAACTCAACGAACAACTTGAAAAGAATACAAAGGATTTTCGCAGAGAAGATTCCTTCAATGCTCTGATGAAAAAGGGCAACACAAGTATAGCAGAATTTGTTGTATACAATAAAGCCCGTGCGGCAATAGATCAAGACCTTACCGTCATGGAGCTTGAATACTATAAAAATACTATGAGACTAGAGTTAAGATGTTACAAAAGTTATATAAGAAAAATGGCGTACGAAACAACTACAATCGAGATATTGTGCCATATGTTTGAGCGGAGAAGCTATTTTATCGAAAGAGAATTTTATAGGATATTTGACGTTGAGGAAAGAACGCAGTCGTTTTTGAATATCTACTGGCTGAAAAAGTACATAAAAAGAAGCATTGACGGCAAGCCTAAGCACAAAAAGTATATGATAGATCTATCGACGATACTTGACAGAGATAGTTTGCCAAATATTACGGACGCACGATTGATATACTGCGATAGTCATAGTTCGTCATTAGGTGTGATGAACTGGTTCGACGATATACACATATCGCCTGTCACTATCAAAAATAAGGATTATCCGTTTTTGCAGTCATTGAGCAGCGCTCTGGGCTTTAACGCCCCAACGCCTACCGATACTAGGCTGTATGAGTATCTGCTCAAAAGGACAAGAAACAGAAAAATTTATCTTAATGCGTCAGATAATTATTACGAATTCGAGGGGGTGCCTAGATGTGAGCAAGAAGAATGTTGAAACAGAAAAATTATTCCTTACTCTTAACGAAGCCTGCAAAATGCTGCGGCTCAGCCGACCAACTTTGGTTAAGCTTATCAAGCAGGGAAAGATAAAAGCTTTCAAGCCGAGTATCCGTGTTTGGAGGATACCTGCGGAGGAGGTTTTTAAGTTTGAGAAAAATAAGATAGGGTAGCATAAAATCAGGCTGTTGTGGTGTACGCAACAGCCTATTTTTTCACCTCTTCCTCAAAAACTCAATAACACTAAACTTGTATATCCTCCACCTGCTGCCTATCTTGAAACCCTCTTTCTCCCCTGTTTTAAGATAACGGAGCATAGAGTTTTTGCCTATCTTTAAAACCTGCTGACATTCTTTAGCGGTAAGTATATCGGGAATATCGTCAAACATAATTTATCATTCCTTTCAAAAAATATCGGTTTATCTTAATGTTCGACGGTTTAAATAGGCTTTTTACGGAAACTTGATCTTTACAAATATACATCATCTTTATGAAGTAACGCAAATGCAGAAAGGAGGGCGTTACGATGAACAAAGCTAAAGTCATACTCGTGCTTGTGGGCAGCGTGCTGGCGGAGATAGCGCAGGAGATCATCACCTACATCGCAGATAAGGACGAGTGAACACCATAGGCAGGCTTTCGGGTCTGCCTTTAATTTTTGTATTTTGTAAAGGAGTTTTAAAATGAGCGAACTTACCTATTGCAGCATTTGCGGCTGCGCTTTAGAGGACGAGGCGGAATGCTATAAAGTCGAAAACGAGATACTTTGTCAGGAGTGCTACGATAATGAAACTGTTATCTGCGACCATTGCGGCGAACACCTGTTTCTTTTTCCTCTATTACCATAACCATAGGTGGTGTGCAGTTAGTGGAATAGAAATCGCCCTTTTTCACAGCCTCTTTGATAGTCGCCACGGGTATGGCGAAGGATTGATACTTTCTGATCTCAGAAATGCGTGTGCTTAAATGCTTGGGAACATCAATTTTTATCTTAGGCATTATTTCTTTGATAAGCGGCTCGAATATATCGACAAACTTGTATATACGTTCTATCCTCAACTTTTCGATCTCATCACATTTTTGCTTGGTGATAACGGGTATATCAAGTTTTGGCGTGCCATTTTCCATACGCAGTATCCTACATTCAACAAGAAGCGGTGTATTGTTTAGATACCAAGGGTCAATGCCTGTGTAATTAAATGGTATGCCTTTGTAAATAACGTACAGCATTTTCATAAGTATCTCATCATCAAGTGTTTTTTCACCGTGCTGATATTTGTTGAGATCGGGCTGTGCGTCATAAATATGCAGATCGACCGATCTTGAACTGAAAAAGTTTTCTCCGTAAGACCGTCTTTCACCACCGTAACAATACTTAGCGGCCGGATATTTTTCGAAGTCAAAATCAAGTGGATACTGATTGCCAAAAGCTATCCATTTTCCTCCGTCGGGACGGAGTGGATATTCTTCTTTTGACGGTACTATCTTCTGAAGTGTTTGATATAGTCCATTTGAAAATAGATGCAGAACAAAATAATATTCAAGCTTGCGCTGTTCGCTTTCGGTAAGGTTTAGATCGGCGGTATGCTTTTTTATCTCTTTGAGAAATCCGCTGAAAAAGCCCCATATGGTGTCATAGTGTTTGTGTGCAAAATTTATTTGAACATCAAGATTTTGCAAAGTTTGTTCGGGAGTTATTATCATAAAATCTGTAAAGACCTTGCTGCCTTTTCGCTTCATAAGCTCTGAACTCACAAGGGCGTTTACTGCGCCTTCAACGTACGCTGTCGGAATACCCAGCGCAAGTGCGATCTCAATGCAGGTTACTGGTTTTTGATATGCAGTTATGAGTATATTTTGTTTTAGCATATCTCCGTCAACTAATGACCACGGCTCTCCGTTAAGCCCCATACAGCCGTTGCAGGTGACGTCAAGTCGTTCGGGTCGGTAACTTTGCTTTTCGTAACGCTCCATAGAATCAAATCCTTTCTTCATCTGTTCTCTGCCTGTGGATAGCCTTGACAGTACCGTTCCTTTTGGGATACCCAGCTTGTCCGCAATACTTTGTACTTTTTCGCCTTCAAGATAATGACGGACGATCACCTCACGATATTTTCCCGACAGATAAGCGACCTCACGGCGTACCTTATCGGAGCTTGGACGGCCGTCGTTTTCCTCTCTAAAGTCGGGAAAATTAGGAATATCTTCGGCTACAAGATTTATGCTTACTGTTGGCAGCTTATATTTTCGGCGTAGCATATCGTAATACTTGTGGTTCAGCACCGAGGACAACCATTTTTTCATATCCTTTATTTCAGTTTGACAATTTAGTGCGGCAAGCAAAGTTTCGCTTGTCAAGTCCTCTGCATCCTCAAAGTTTTCACATTTTTTCAATGCAGCAGAAAACAGGTATTCAATAATGTTTTCAATGTCATTTATTTGCATATTACACCTCGTTTGAAAGCTTTCACTTATAAGTCGCAGAATTTTGATTTGATTCGGTGATTTTATGATAATATTTTTTTGGTGAGATGTCAATGTGCAAAAAAATTCCTGCACATTTATCATATGCAGGAATGCCCCGAGGCTAAGCTTGAATATTTCATACCGACCGACGTGGAGGTAAACGACAGGTCGTATATGATCGACGATGTGGATCATATTACGCTGCTGTTGGCGGAGGAGTATTGAGTTGAAAAGGAATCACAGCTTTCGAGGGGGCTGTGATTTTTTTTGCCCTGAACTCACCTCTCCTGTACCTATTTACCTTATAATCATGCTTCAAAGTGTCGGTCTTGTCTATGCGGCAGACGTACAAATTTACCTTTTCCCCTCTCACCGCCTATTCCCATTAGCCAGATCATTAACAATATCAGCAATGTTCTCCAGCTGCCTTTTGTTGAGCTTTTTCAGGTCAGAGATAAGCTTACTCAGCTCTTTTGGCTGCTCGGCGTCGGCGTCGAAAAACTCCTGCGGCGTAATGCCCAGATACTCGCAGATATAAAAGAAAGAGGTCATAGAGGGCAGGGCTTTTCCTGTTTCGATATTGTTTATATACCCTGCGTTCTGTCCAATAGATAAGCTCATATCCCTTGCGGAAACACCTTTCTGTGTGCGAAGTTTTGAGATCCTCAAAGCAAAATTATTGTCATACATGAATTTGTTCTCGTACATTATTTGCACCCCCATATATAATATTTTATCCTATATCATTATGCATTATGTCGGAATTTTTCCTATAAAGGGGTTGAAATATGTGATATAATATGATATAATGATGTAAAGTATTTGAAATAATGCGATATTTGTATAAGAAGCGGATTGTGTCATGTTTTTTGTTAAAATAAAAAAATATCTTACGAAAACGTTATACTAAGCAGCCAGCTTAACAAAAGTGAAAAAGAATGTGTTATAATTAACATACAAAAACGTATTATTATGTCAGTTATAGCTGATAATTGACAAATCAATAAGGAAAAGGAGTTTTTGACATGAACGAAAACATCAACAAGAAATTTGACGTAAAAAACTTTGACTATGATAAGTGCTATGAAGAAGTAAAGGAAAATGCTTCAAAAAATATCAATATCATAGTGTGCGGAGCTACCGGCGTTGGCAAAAGCAGCCTTATAAACGACTTCTTCGAGTTTGATAAGGATAGCGCCGCGCCTGTCGGAAGCAGCGGAAAGCCGCAGACAAGGGGCATACACGAGTATCATTCAAAGAGCATTACCTTGTTCGACACTGAGGGCTACGAGGTAGAAAGCTCGTCTACGCCGGAAAACAGCGCTTTTTACAAAAATATAATAGATCTTATCGACGAACGCAAAAATAATTATCCTGCGGATTTGGGTATGCACATCCACGAGGTTTGGTACTGCATAAATAACCGCTTTATGGATATTGATGAAAAGCTGATAAAGGACATACAGGCAAGAAATATCCCCGTGTGCGTTATTATTACAAAGGTGGATAATCTTGACGAGAACGAAGTCGCTCAGATAAAGGACGCTGTCGGCGAAGCCGGAAAACGCAATAGGATAAACGGCATTGAGGTGTTTACCTATTCTACTAACAGCGATCTTGGCGACGAGTATGTGCAGAAATCTGAGATAAACAGCTGGGCACATCATAATCTTGACGATTACCTCAGAGAAAGCTTTATCCCGTCGCTCAAAAAAGCGCAGGGTCAAATGGCAGAAATGATGATAAAGCACAAGATACCGAAATACGCGGCTTTAGCCGCAGGTATTGTTACGGCTACATCATTTGTACCCGTGCCACTTTCCGATTCGGTACCGCTTATGGGCATACAGGTAAAAATGGCGATGGATATTTTAAGCTGCTACGGAATAGATAATGATATGAAGGGCGTTGTGAAAAATTTAGCCGGAGCGGGCTTCGTTTCTTATATAGGAAAAACGCTGGCTTCTCAGCTGCTTTCGGTGATCCCATTTGTCGGCGGCGCGGCGAAAGCCACGGTAAATGTTTCAGTGGCAACTACTGTTACGGCTACCCTCGGCGTTGCGATAACGAAGATCTGCGAGGAATACACTAAAGCCTGCATAGAGAACGGCGGCTCGAAAGACCTTATGATCACCAAAATTTCCGACTACTTTACTGTTGAAAATCTGAAAAAGGTAATGAAAGAGATCAGCAAGGGCAAGGATCAGAAAATTGTAGAGAGAATAGTAAAAGCTGTAGTTGATATGTTCAAGGATACGAAAAAAGGAGCAAGAAAATAATGGAAGGCGACAAGATAAAAACTAATATACTGATAGCCGGCAAATCGGGCGTTGGCAAAAGCAGTCTGCTGAATTACATATTTGGCGAAGAGGTCGCGGAGACGGGTGCAGGAAAGCCCGTGACGGCTGAGGGTCTGCACGAATATTCTTTCGAGCTGAAAGATAACGACCGCATATCTTTTTCGATATGCGACAGCTGGGGTCTTGAACCCGATAAGGCGGACAAATGGCACAAGCAGATAATCGACAAAGTAGCGGAGTACGACAAGCACTCTATCAAAGAATGGTTCAGCACCATAATCTACTGCCTTAGCGCCGACTCTGACAGAGTGGAAGATTTTGAGATAAGCATAATAAACGACCTTATAGCTGAGAAAAACAACGTAAACGTTGTGATAACTCACTGCAAATCTGAGAACGATGACAGAGCGGAGCGTATGAAAAAGCGCATAGTTGAAGACGGCGGCGTTTCGGCTGACTCGGTGATATTTGTAAACAACTATGAGAAAAAGCTTATTTCGGGCGAGGTAAAGAAGTTCGGACGCGAAGAGGTAGTAAACTGCATTATCCGCAACTTGTGGAACAATTATAAGGTAAAAGTGCCGTATAAAATAAAAGAGCACGCCAACGAAATGTTTCGCAGCGAGCACGATAAGCTTCATGATATGGTGGCAAGTACAAGCTTTGTTTTGCGAAAGCATCATAAGCTCGATAAGTTTGAAGAGGAAATAAACAATGAATTCGGAATGTTTGTTATAAAGTCCGTAATGGAACTAAATAGCGAGTTTAACGATGCGTATAATTATTATCAGCAGCTGTCACAAGAGTATTACACGATCGTTTTTGGTATGGATACGTTAAAACTGCTGAACGACCCGATAATGTTTTTTGACGCAACAAAGGCTTTCAAAGAAGAAGTAAGTCAGCAGGTGGAAAGGATCGCCGAATCGACGGGAAAAATACTGAAATTCATGAATCAGGACGTTACCAAAGAGCTTATGAAAAAGCTTTTTGCAGAGATAAAGATAAACGTAAAGACGGCAAAAGCTATCAAAAACGACCTTCATGAAACGGTGGACAGGTACATTGTAAGAACGAAAGGCGTAGTTTTTGAAGAGATCGAGAAAACTGAGGAAAAGCTGCTTGCTATCGAGATCAAGATATAGGGGGTGCACCCAAATGACCATAAAAAAGCTAACAGCAATAGTCCTCACGGGTGCGCTGTTGCTGCTCACCGCTTGTTCTGACAGCGATTCAGGCAGCGGCAAAAAAAGCAAGAAGAAAGACTACTACACCATTGGCGAAACTTGGACGGTTGATGGGCAGTGGTCGCTTACCATCACGGGAGTCACGGAAACGGCTGAGCGCAACGAGTATGCGGACGAAAATCCTGCGGCGGTCTATATCGTGGACTACGAATATACAAACATCGGTTACGAGGACGAGGACGGCATAGCAAAGGGCATTTTCTTTGACATGGAGGACACCATAATAGACAGCAATGGCGTTATGGGTTACAGTTACCCGGGCGACGTTGCGAGAAACCCAAATGAAGCGCCTATCGGAAGCACCTGCAAGGCTCAGGCTTGCATTGGTGTGGACAATGCGGGTGATTTCAGGATCACTGAGAGCCATTATGATTCAGACGGTGACGAACATTCGGCGACTTTTCTTATCGAAGTCGGCGGAAGTTCGGCAGACGAAAAATCTGACAGCGCCGCTCAGCCGACGGAAACTACCACCACAACGACCGCCGAGGCGACCACGACTAAGCCCGTGACCACGCTTGCGCCGTATGACATTTACGACGACACGGTGTATGCGAACGACCTTATCTACGAAACGGCGGACGATATTTTTGCCGAACTGGGCGACGATTTCAGCATGGATTTTATATCAGTGGGGCAGGAAAACATCATCGCCGTGGAGAACGACGACGTGTATCCGAACACGAAGATAGGCTTTTACACCATGGACATACAGAACATCGGCACGCTTGATTTCCCGTACGCGATACACGTCACGCCGGGCGGATACATCACCGAGGGCGTGCAGGTTGGAATGACGTACAACGAGCTGAAAGCGATATGCCCGAGCCTGGAGGGTGCAACGCTTGACGGCGGAACGTTCGGCCCTACGGCGTGGATAAACATAGACGGCAACGCGTGGGGAATAGAGTTCGACGTATCGCAGGCAGACCGCGAGCGGCTAGGCATGGCGGTAGGCGTAGCTGTTGATCTTTCGGAGCTTAATCCTAAGAGTACACTAGGGTATTATATTAGTTCGCTGAGCTGATATTTTTGAATTTTGTTATGGCAGCTTTTCGGCTTTTTAAGGAGTCGGAAGGCTGCTTTTTTCTACCTTAAATTTAGGGCTTTACTTCATTTTTATTACAAAGCAATAAAAAACGCAGCTAAATGATTGACTATTTGTGGGAAATGTGGTATAATGTGATGTGAATATATAACTTCTTATAATTTTATCTTATCTGAAGTGGAGGTGTGACAATGACCATACTTGCAAAAAAAGAAATGTCAGAAGAGGATATAAAGCTTCAATTCATTACTCCTGCTATTCTTGATAAGTGGGATAAAAACAGAATTACAATGGAAACAAGGATCACCGACGGTAAGATCTGTCTGAACGGTAACTTTGTTCATCGTGATAAGAAAAGCGCCAAGTTTGCCGATTATGTTCTGTATTGGAGCAGCAGTTTCCCCATAGCGATAGTTGAGGCTAAGGACAATAACCATAGCGTATCATTCGGCTTACAACAGGCTATAGCTTATGCTCAGATGATGGATGTACCTTTCGTTTACAGCTCCAATGGTGATGCTTTCTATGAACACGATATGCTGACAGGTATGGAGCGTGAAATCGCACTTGATGATTTTCCTACACCTGATGAGCTTATGAAACGATACAAGGCAAATGCGAACGGCGGGCAAGGGCTGTCAGAGAATGAGCTTGCAGTCATCAGCCAGCCTTACTATTCAAGCCAGAATACCTACGAGCCAAGATATTATCAGCGAGTGGCAGTAAACCGTACTGTTGATGCTATTGCTCGTGGTGTAATGAGACTCCTGCTCGTCATGGCAACAGGCACGGGCAAGACCTATACTGCGTTCCAGATTGTGTACCGTCTGCTGAAAAGCGGTATGAAGCGTAAGATACTGTATCTTGCCGACAGGAATATTCTTGTGGATCAGTCTATACAGCAGGATTTCTCTCCGCTTGAAAAGGTCATCCACAAGATCAATGTTGCTAAGGATAACAAAACCACTATCACCTCACATCAGGTCTATTTCTCGCTATATCAGCAGTTGATCGGTGATGATGATAAGGAGCATTTCTCCGAGCTGTTTGACAAGGATTTCTTTGACCTTATTATCGTAGATGAGTGTCACAGAGGCAGCGCCAAAGAGGATAGCAAGTGGCGCAGGATACTGGATTACTTCTCCTCGGCTACACAGATCGGTATGACCGCTACTCCGAAGGAGACAACATATACTTCTAACATTTCGTATTTTGGTGAACCGATCTACACATACTCCCTCAAAAACGGCATTGAGGACGGATTTCTCGCCCCGTTTAAGGTCATCAGCATCACAACAGACATTAGTGACGGCTGGAGACCGCTGAAAGGACAGCGAGATTATTACGGCAACGAAATTGAGGACAGGATATACAACAATACCGACTATGACTACAATATCATCATTCAGGACAGAATCAACCAAGTTGCCCTTGAAATTACGAACTACCTTATCAGCACAGACCGTATGCAGAAAACGATAGTATTCTGTGCGACTGAGGATGCTGCGGAGCGTATGAGAGTGGCTCTTGTCAACTTCAATAAGGATATGGTTGCTCAGAATCCTGATTATGTGGTGCGTATCACAGGCTCGGACGAGTACGGCAAGAGCAAGCTTGATTACTTCATCTCTGTCGGCTCTCCTTATCCTGTTATCGCTACGACTTCCAAGCTCCTGTCTACGGGTGCTGACTGCAAAATGACAAAGCTGATAGTGCTTGATGAGAATATCGGCTCTATGACCGAGTTCAAGCAGATCATCGGCAGAGGTACCAGACTGCGTGAAAAAGAGGGCAAGACGCACTTTGTAGTTATGGATTTCAGAGGTGTGACAAGGCTGTTCTATGATGAAGGCTGGGATGGGCCGGTCGAAATTGATTCAAATTATCATTCTCCAGAACCTAAGATCGATACTGACGGCCCTGTTGATTCTCCATTACCACATCCTGAGCCACAGCCTAAACCGTATGTCGGTGTAGATGGCTGTACTGTACGAATTATAAACAAAGTGGTATCGGTTTATGATGCGGATGGTAAGCTTCTTCGTCACGAGAATATCATAGATTATACAAAGACAAACATTTTAGGAGAATTTGCCGATCTAGAACATTTTATCAGAAGCTGGAATAGTGAAGAAAAGAAACGCACTATTTCAGAGCTGTTTAAAGAACACGGGATAGATATTCAGGCCTTAAAAGAATCACAGGGTATGGGCGATATAGACGATTTTGATTTTATAATACACATAGCGTTTGATAAGAAACCATTGACCCGAAAAGAACGTGCAAACGATGTAAAGAAACGTGATTTTATCAGCAAATATAATGGTCTTGCGAAAGAAGTTCTGGAAGCCCTGCTTGATATGTACTCAAACGAGGGCATTTATCAGATAGAGGACACACAGGTATTAAAGCTTGATCCTTTTATCCGTATGGGCAAGCCAGCGGCAATCGTTAAGTTGTTTGGTGGTAAGGAAGGATATAAAAAGGCTGTAAAAGAGCTTGAAGAAGAAATTTACAAGGTGGTTTAAAATATGAGCAGTTTAAGTAATTTCGTAAAGAGATTACGGGATATTATGAGAAACGATGCAGGTATCAACGGTGATGCACAGCGTATTGAGCAGATCGCTTGGCTGCTGTTTCTCAAGGTTTACGACACAAAGGAAGAAGATTGGGAATTTGATGATGATGCCTATGAGTCTATTATCCCCGAAGGTTGCCGTTGGCGTAATTGGGCGGTAGATGACGGCAAGGGTACAGCTTTGACAGGTGATGATCTGCTTGATTTCGTCAATAATACGCTGTTTCCCACGCTGAAAGGCATACAAGTTTCCAAGACTACGCCTATCAATAAGGCTATCGTCAAGACAACATTTGAGGACACCAACAACTACATGAAGGACGGTGTTCTGCTTCGCCAGGTAGTCAATGTCATTGATGAGCTTGACCTTACCAATTATGAGGAAAGCCACGCATTTGGCGATATTTATGAGTCTATCCTGAAAGAGTTGCAGAGTGCAGGCTCTGCCGGTGAGTTTTACACGCCCCGTGCTGTGACTGACTTCATGGCACAGATGATAAAGCCTGTAATCGGTGAAAAGATGGCTGATTTTGCCTGCGGTACGGGCGGATTTATCATTAGCTGGCTGAAAGCTCTTGAATCGCAGAAAAAGACTGTTGAGGACAGAGCGGCGTTTGATACCTCGGTTTACGGTATTGAAAAGAAGCAGTTCCCGTATATGCTTTGTGTCACAAACCTTCTGCTCCATGATATTGACACACCGAGAGTATATCATGATAATTCGCTGTTAAAGGATGTTCTTGACTATACGGAGGACGATCAGTTTGATGTGGTTCTGATGAATCCACCATACGGCGGCAGCGAGAAAACGGAAGTCAAGAATCATTTTCCGTCTGATCTCGCAAGCAGTGAGACTGCTGACCTGTTCATGTCGGTCATTATGTACCGCCTGAAGCAGAACGGCAGAGCTGCGGTCATTCTCCCTGACGGTTTCCTGTTTGGTACGGATAACGCTAAAGTCGCTATCAAAAAGAAGCTGATGAGCGAGTTCAATCTGCACACTGTCATTCGTATGCCGCACAGCGTTTTTGCTCCGTATACCTCTATTACTACAAATATCCTGTTCTTTGACAGGACAGGCTCAACGAAGGAAACATGGTTCTATCGTCTGGATATGCCCGACGGGTACAAGAATTTCTCCAAGACAAAGCCGATGAAGCTCGAACACTTTGCTTCTGCTGTTGAGTGGTGGAGCGACCGACAGGAGATCACCATTGACGGCTTTGACAAGGCGAAAAAGTACACGGCTGAGGAACTTGCGGAGAGAAATTATAACATTGACCTCTGCGGTTTCCCTCATGAGGAAGAAGAAATACTCCCTCCGAGAGAGCTGATCCAGCAGTATCAGGAGAAGCGTGCAAGCCTGAATGCGGATATTGACCGTATTCTGGAGCAGATCACGGGCATTCTCGGTATCAGCGATATGGAGGACTTGACATGACAGCACAGCAGCTAAAAAACTCCATACTCCAAATGGCAGTGCAGGGCAAGCTCGTTCCGCAAGATCCCAGCGATGAGCCTGCAAGCGTACTGCTCCAGCGTATCAAAGCCGAAAAACAGGAGCTTATCAAGGCAGGCAAAATAAAAAAGGATAAGAAGTCCTCGGAGATATTCAGAGGTGCTGCCCATAATTTGCCTTATGCCTACTGCGAGCAGATCGGCAAGGAAATTCGGGATATTTCAGACGAGATACCGTTTGAGATTCCTGAGTCGTGGGAGTGGGTGAGATTGTCGAGTATATGTACTAAACTTGTAGATGGAGACCATAATCCCCCAAAAGGCGAAAAATCCACTACACAATACTATATGCTTTCATCTACAAATATAAATCATAACACACTTGTAGAACTTAATAAGGTACGATATTTAAATAAAGAAATCTTTGAAAAAGAAAATTCACGTACAAAAGTTTCAGTAGGAGATGTTTTTTTCACGTCAGTTGGTTCGCTTGGCAGAAGCTGCGTCTTTCAAGGGGGACACAATATTTGTTTTCAAAGAAGTGTTACGGTAATAAGCACATTAATCTATAATTATTATCTTAAATATTTCTTTGATAATCCTTTTTTTCAGGATAAAATAGTACGAGAAGCCACGGGAACAGCTCAAAAAGGATTTTATCTAAATCAATTATCAGAATGCATTATCCCTCTCCCACCTCTCTCCGAACAACACCGCATAGTAGCCAAGATAGAACAACTCCTCCCATACATCGAAAGATACGGCAAGGCAGAAGAACACCTCACCGCACTCAACACCACCTTCCCTGAAGCCCTGAAAAAGTCTATCCTGCAAGAAGCGGTACAGGGCAAGCTCGTTCCGCAGAACCCCGATGATGAGCCTGCAAGTGTGCTGTTAGAGCGTATCAGAGCTGAAAAGCAGGCACTTATCAAGGCAGGAAAGATAAGGAAAGACAAGCACGAATCGGCCATCATAACAAGGGATAAAATTCCTTATGAGATCATCGACGGCAAAGAACGGTGTATAGCCGATGAAGTACCGTTTGAGATTCCGGATAGTTGGTGTTGGTGCAGGTTAGGTTCAATATCGTGGTATTTTGATGCAGGTAAAAGTCCAAATTGTATCAAACAGTCTGTAACTGGCGATGAATATGGTGTAATCACTACCACATCAATACAAATCGGTTACTTTGACGAAAAGCAAAACAAAGTATTACCGCTGAACTTTGAAGTCAACGAAGATATGAAAGTGAATAAAGGCGATATTCTTATCACCCGTGCCGGACCTATGAACAGAACAGGCGTTGCCTGTGTAGTAAAAAATATTCATTACAACCTTATTCTTTCTGACAAGACAATAAGAATCAATATGTCGGACGAATTGTTTGACAAAGACTATATCGTTACCGTCCTCAATTCTCCAAATATCCGAGAGCAAATCATTGGATTGATGTCCGGTATGGATAAACAGCAGGTCAATATCTCGCAAGATAAGTATAAAACAGTGTTTATCCCTCTCCCACCTTTAGCTGAGCAAAAGAAAATAGTCGCAAAGACAGAAGAACTTATGCAATACTGCGACAAGCTATAAAAAACGGGCATACTCTCGTTTCTGAGGGTATGCCCGTTGTGTTTATGGATCACCAGTCAATAATACTGTCCACGATCTCACGCTGTTCCGTGGCGGTCTTGCGGAGATAAATGCGAGTTGTTTCAATGCTCTCATGTCCCATAAGGTCTGCGAGAAACGCAATATCGTTGCAGCGGTCAAGAAAGCTCTTGGCGAAGCGGTGACGGAACGAGTGCGGATATACCACTTTTGTGTCGATGCAGTACTTCTCCGCAAACTTTTTCAATTCACCCGAAATGCCCCTTGTGGTGATACGCTGTCCACGCTGATTGAGGAAGATAAAACCGCTGTCCTGCTTCTTTTCTGCAAGCCACGCAAGGGCTTCTTCCTGCAAGGACTTCGGAATGTAGATGCGGCGGAGCTTACCGCCCTTAGAGTACAAGTCGAGATAGCCGAGTCTGACGTGTTCCACCTTGATCTGGATCAACTCACTCACTCTCGCGCCCGTGGCAGCAAGAAAGCGGACCACAAAGTACCAGAACAATTCGCCGTCCTCTTTCAGACGCTTCTTGAAGTACAAGTAATCCGCTTCACTGATAACATTTTCGAGGAACGGCTTCTGCTGAACCTTTACAAAGGACAGCTTCCACTTCTCCTTGCCCACGCTTTCAAGGTAGCAGTTCATTCCACGTAGGCGGAGATTTACCGTCTGCGGTTTGAAGTGATCCACAAGCCACACCTTGTATGCCGTGAGGTTCTTCTTGGTCACGCTGCCGTACTGCTCGATGAACTGTCTTAGGGCGAACAGATAGGCGGACTTTGAGTTTTCGGACAGATTTGTCTTGTCCAAATATGCCTTAAATGTGTCAATCATATCGAAAGACCTCCTTCCGATATAATTATAACTGAATATACGATTTAAAAAAATAGGTATTATATTCGCCCTGCAACCATACCGCCATTCTCAGTTTTCTCAAACTTCATGATGAGCGGATCATCAATCTCGTATGTCTGAGTCTCCCAGTTCCATGCACAGACATACACAGCAGGAAAGGGCGAACGCAGAATCGCTTTGAAAAAAGCACCGTAATAGCCGTTTTGTGGTCCGCTGTGAAGCAAATCCATCATCACACGAAATTCATCTTCCAGGACGAAGATGAACAGGTCGGTATTGCCGCTTTTATGCTTTTCGCCCTTCTCTCGCACTTCACGCAGAATGTTTTCAGTTGAACATTCGATGATTGGAGAATCGCAATCAAACTCAGAAAGCTTTTCTGCAAAGTCCCATTTTGTAGGATCATATCCCAGATGCGATTTCACGAGCTTCAAATCGCATCTGTGTTGCGCCATTCCTTCCTCTGTATTTGGATAACAGTATTCATGGATTCTATCATAAGCATTTCGTGCTTTCTCCATGATTTCAAGCTGTTCTGCGGTGCTTTTTCGATGAAACCGATTGATATGCGTTATGATTGCATTGTTATGTAGTGTGTGGGTGATTTCAAGATAACGCTCTTCGTCCAGATACTTGAAATCAGGCATAGACGGACGGGAGTTGTCATCGTGATAATTGTCATCAAAAGCTACTCCCTTGCGCACAAGTATCATTTTTGCTTCCTGTTCACCTTGCTTCATACTCTCACCTCAGAGTTAATCTTTCAATCATGGGCATGATTTCTTCAATTTTTGCGACTATGCGGTGCTGTTCGGCAAGAGGGGGTAATGGAAAAAGCATAGGATATATCTTTTTGCCTGAAACTACAGGTTGAGCTGTAGCATTATTATTTTGCCCAAGATTCATGTATCTTAGTGTATATACTAAATATTCTCGATAAATTGAGTTTTCGGGATAAGTTGTAATAAAAGCATTATCAGTTACCCACGCTTCTTTTTCAGTAATATGTACACTTCCACAATAATAACCCACTCTACCTATTACTACAGTTTCTTTATGAACGAGACTTGCATTGTGATAACCTGTAATTCCGTTACCGCCATAGACAGGTATACTTCCCTCAATCATTTGTTTTGAAGTTAAGCCTTTTCCTGATTCAATCTGAATTATTGATCCTAACCTGCACCAACACCAACTATCCGGAATCTCAAACGGTACTTCATCGGCTATACACCGTTCTTTGCCGTCGATGATCTCATAAGGAATTTTATCCCTTGTTATGATGGCCGATTCGTGCTTGTCTTTCCTTATCTTTCCTGCCTTGATAAGTGCCTGCTTTTCAGCTCTGATACGCTCTAACAGCACACTTGCAGGCTCATCATCGGGGTTCTGCGGAACGAGCTTGCCCTGCACCGCTTCTTGCAGGATAGACTTTTTCAGGGCTTCGGGGAACGTAGTGTTGAGGGCGGTGAGGTGGGTTTCTGCTATGTCATATGCACTAACATAAGGCTCTAATTCGACAATTCTGTTCACTATCCGCTTTTGTTCTGTAAGTGGCGGTAGTGGAATCAAAAGGTTGCTTAAACTATCAGAATTCAGCGTTGCTCCTTTGATAGCGGTTTTAGTATCACCATTTTGAGCTATAAGAGGCAGAACCTTAAACAAATACGATGTAACAATTCTATCATCGTCAACAAAGGGAAAAATTGAGATAATCGCTTCATTATGGTAAGCATCAATACCTAAGATTGAAACCTTGCCAACTGTTAGCTTGAAGCTCATAATAAGCGTACCAATAGGGCTAATACCACTTTTGAAAGTATTATCGGCTGCATATTGATTAACTTTTTCTTTTGTTGATAGAACAGTACCGTCCGCAGGCATATCAGCTATGGATACCCACGGATATATAGGATTCTCCCAATATTCCGTCTCTTTTCTCGGAGGAGTTTTACCCATAGAAAAATTAACGAGATTTGAAAAGCGTACCCACTCCCACGAATCAGGAATCTCAAAAGGTATCTCGTCCGAAATATCCCGAATTTCCTTGCCGATCTGCTCACAGAAGGCATAAGGCAAATTATCAGAAATATATTTTGTGGTTTCTTCACTGCACCATTGCCATACACACAGAAAAATGCTATAATAAGAATAACAAATATTTCAAAGATTGTATTGAAGTTGGACTAAGTTATAAATCTTCTATGTTCTGAGAATTAAGTGAAGTTACTGGATAGGTGGATCGCTGAATGTGAAGAGAATTTGATTTAACTATAAATGTAGGAAGTGGTGAAATGCTATGTGTATAAAAATCACAGAAAAAATACCTTTTGAAAACCAAGTTTATCATTATTGCAGCCTTGAAACATTTCGTCTTATTGTGGAGAACAAAGTTTTATTTATGTCAGGCTATCATTATATGAATGATAGTTCAGAAGAAAAATATTTTTTAGATGTTTTTGAGGAAGAAATGAAAAACTTATATGACGGTTTATCAGATGAAGAAAAAGCAAATATTGAAAGCGATGATTATATGAAAAAATATATGACGAGGCTTTCTGAATTATATGCTAATGTGTGCTTTATTTGTTGTTTTTCAAATATACGAGATGATTTAAACCAGTGGCGTGCTTATGGTGATGATGGTAAAGGTATATGTATAGGATTTGATAAATCATTTTTTGAAGGGTTGGTAAAAGAGGGATTTTTTGCTGAAAATGTAACTTATGAGGCAAAGGAAGAATTACACTCTTTTATTTTAGAAAAATTGATTTCAATAAAAAATGAGCATAGTTTGATAACAGACTCAATTGAATTTACTCGTGAAGTAAAAAGGGAAATAGGACTTAAAAGAGCTAAAGTAAAAAATCCTGCTTTTTTAGCGGAAAATGAATTTCGAATTGGTTTATATGATTCATTAAGTGATGATGCTATAAAGCAATATGTATTTGATGATATACATATTGGAGCAACGGGTTTGAAACAATATATGGAAAATGTACATTATTTAGAAAGTAATGTAAAAATCTCTCCTGTTGATTATAGAACAAATAAAAATCGATTAATCCCTTACAGGAAACTTGAATTAGGCTCAGAACGATTTAAGGCCATAAAATCGGTGACTATAGGACCATTGTGTCAAAACTCGCCTGCGGAACTTGCTAAATTTCTTGTATGCAAATGTGATAATTGTTTTTGTGGAATTGATACAATATACAAATCTACATTAACCTACGTTTAACAGCCATTTATAAAGATTTTTGTACTCCCGTATCAATTTATAAGCAACCACCTCATTTTATACGGCTTTTATTAGACTTTTATAAGACAAATTACAATTTTACAAGAATTTAATCTTGACAAATTCTAATAAAATCAGTATAATTATATTATGGAGGCGATAAAATGCTGGATAATGAACTTGTAGATATGGTGAAACAAATACAGCTTGTTCGCAGTGAAAGTAACAAGATAGAGATAAAAGCGGCAAATAAGGGCTGCCCTAAGGTGCGTGATTCGCTGTCCTCTTTTTCAAATCAGTCGGGCGGAGGCGTTATTATTTTCGGCGTAGATGAAAATGACGGGTACGAGGTCTGTGGAGTATATGACGCTGCTGACCTTATGAAAAAGGTTGAGGCGCAGTGTCAGGAAATGACTCCTGTGATAAGACCGCTGTTTTCCGTTGCATCTATCGACGGGAAAACTGTCGTGTCTGCCGAGATACAAGAGATTGATAATGCTGACAAACCCTGCTTTTACAGCGGTGTGGGCAGGCTGAAAGGCTCATATGTCAGGTCGGGCGACGCTGACAGACTTATGACGGAATATGAGGTTTACAGCTATGAGGCTTTCAAAAAAAGCATTCACGACGAGCTGAGAACTTGCGAAAGAGCCTTTACAAAGGACATTCAGACCAACGCATTCAAGCTTTATTTTGACCTGCTGAAAAGCAAAAAGCCTAATCTTGCCGAGCTTTCAAATGAAGAAATATGCCGTCTGCAAGGTTTTACGGACGAGGGCAAACCGACTTTGGCAGGGATAATGCTTTTCTCAAACTACCCGCAGGCGTTTTTTCCGCAGCTTTGCATAACGGCTGTGTCTGTGCCCGGAACTGAGATAAGCAGTACGGCAAGCGTCGGCGAACGTTTTATAGACAATCAGCGAATAGACGGAACACTTGTGCAGATGCTGAATGATGCTTTGGTGTTCGTGCGCAAAAATATGAAAACTGCGACTATCATAGACCCGAACACGGGCAAGCGAACGGACAAGACGGAATATCCTGTAATTGCTATAAGAGAGCTTATCCTGAACGCTCTTATCCACAGAGATTACAGTATCCACACGGACACGACGCCTATAACCATAAAGATGTTCAGCGACCGTTTTGAGATAGAAAATCCCGGCGGACTTTACGGCAGAATGACCCTTGACAGATTGGGAAAAGTGTCTGCCGACACAAGAAACCCTAAGATAGCGGGTGCTATGGAGATACTCGGTGAAACGGAGAACAGATACAGCGGCATACCTACGATAATAAATGCTATGGAACAAAGCGGTCTGCCTGCGCCGAAATTCGAGAGCGACAGAGGCGTATTCAAGGTGACGTTGTACAACAGCGCCGCCGAAAGCGTGCCGACAGACGACATTGAAACTGAGATACTTAAGTTCTGCAAAACGCCGAGAAGCAGGAATGAGATAGCGGAGTTTTTCAATGGCAGAATGACGATCGCTTACGTTATGGAAAGGTACGTCAAGCCAATGATAGCAAGCAGCAGGCTTATTATGACGATACCTGAGAAGCCTAAGAGTAAGTATCAGAAGTATTTGGCGAGATGAGAAAAAAGTTAGTGTGGATAATTATGAATGGAAATACAAATCGGAAGTTGTGGAGGAGAATATGAAATGAAAATCTATGATATTTCTCAAGAGGTTTTCGGCTGTCAGGTATATCCAGGCGACCCGACACCGAAAAAAAGGGTGATTTCTTCAATGGAAAAAGGCGATTTGTATAACCTGACGGCTTTTAGTATGTGCGCTCACAACGGCACGCATATAGATGCGCCATTTCATTTTATCAAAGACGGAAAAACTGTAGATTCCGTAAGTTTAAATACATTTATAGGAATGGCTTATGTTGCAGAATATAATGGAATCGTTTCTGCCGATGATGCCACGGAAATACTTGAAAAAGCGAAAAAACAGAATTCAGAAGCGGCAAAGAGAATTCTTATCAAGGGAGATGCAGAGGTCTCTGCGGAAGCAGCTAAAGTGTTTGCTGAATCAAACATTTTACTTCTTGGTAATGAATCTCAAACTGTCGGTCCTGAAAATGCTCCGATGGAAGTACACCTTATCCTATTAGGAGCTGGCGCTGTATTGCTTGAAGGGATACGTTTAGCAGAAGTTTCAGAGGGCGTTTATTTCTTAAACGCAGCACCATTAAATCTATCAGGTGCGGACGGTTCGCCTTGCAGAGCTATACTGATCGCTGCTGAAAGATAAATTCCAACTTATAGATGTACAACAAAATTATTATCAACATAACAGCCACACCTAGTGCCGATTTGACAACACGGGGTGTGGCTTGTTTTTTTATGCGATCCTGCTTGCTTTCCCCGCAGAAAAATGGTATAATGAGAATAACAAAATTTTTCAAGAAGGCAGACTGTATGGGCGTATACGTCCGTTTCGCTTGTGAATAATAGCTATAAGGAGATGGTGTTGTGCTTAGAATATTTTTTGGAAAACACCCTAAAGAAATATACAATACTGAGGTTTATTATGCAAATCAGTATGATAAAATGTGGGTCACGGAACCATTTGCAAAAAAGATCATTAAGGATATTGATGACTCAACTGTAATCGGCCCCGATCTTATAGAAAACGATATTTTTGGAAAATTCAATTCTACGGAATTGTCAGCGGGCGTTAAGACTCTTCTGCTGATATATAATCAGCCTAAAAAGATCTTCAACATTTCAAACTGCGGCGATAACTGTGCAAAGTATCTGCTTGAAATGGCTGAAAACAAGGATATTACGGTATCATTGCATCATTTGATGGACTTTGGAAAGTCTTTTTCTGTGAAAATAATAAATGAAGGGAAAAGAAAAGTGATTACAGACCCAATTGAATATTTGATGCTTGCAGATAGATATCTGAGGGGTGAAGAAAATGAGGGGTAAAATAAAAATACAAATAAAAAACAGGCACATAACGTTTAATTTTACTCTTGAGAGAAATGTAACGATATTGACAGGGGACAGTGGCACTGGAAAAACGAAACTCATCAATATGGTGAGAAACTATTCCGAACTTGGTGAACAAAGTGGTGTAATTTTAAAGTGCAGTAAACCTTGCCTTGTATTGTCAAATGCTAATTGGGAAACCATTCTTGAAAATACCCACGAGAGCATTGTTTTTGTTGAAGAAAGTACACCATTTCTATCTTCTTATGAGTTTGCAAAAGCGATTCAGGGTTCTGATAATTATTATGTTCTTGTAACAAGAGAGCCGTTGGCGCAAATTCCATACAGTATAGATGCTATCAGGAAGATCCATAAAAATGGTGCAAAACCGAAGTTCGAGAAGATATATAAGAACATTTCAAAAAATGATATATCAGCATTTCCGTATGATATTGTAATCGTTGAAGACAGCAGGTCGGGTCTTCAGTTTTTTAAGAAAGCAACTGAAGATCACGATCTCGAATGTATCAGTTCTAACGGAAAGAGCGGAATTGTAAAATTACTGGAACAGCATAAAGGTAAGCGTATTCTTGTAATAGCCGACGCTGCGGCACTTGGTTCAGAAATCAAAGAGCTTATGTATTTAAAGTCTGTATCAAATAATAAGATCGATCTTTTTTTGCCGGAGAGTTTTGAATGGCTTATTCTTCGCTCGGCGATTTTTGACCGTAACGATAATGTTCAAGAGATTTTGGCTGACCCGGCAGAACATATAGATTGTGAAGATTATTTCAGTTGGGAGCGTTTTTTTACTGCATTGCTGGTGGCAGAAACAAATGGCAGAGCAAATCTTGAGTATCACGAGAACAAGAGCCATATCCCTTCCGGATATTTATCCGAACAAAATATTTATTCTATTTTAAATGCAATGGAATAATAATAGACAAGCCATACTCTGTGTTGATTTGATTGCACAGGGTGTGGCTGTTATTTCGATTCAGCTTGCTTTCCCCGCAGAAAAATGGTATAATAGGAATAACAAATATTTTCAAGGAGGCAGGCTGTATGGGCATCTACGTTAATCCTAATAATGTGGATTTTCAGCGTTGTTTGCAACAGGATATATACGTTGACAAAACCAATCTGACGTGAAAATTGTTTTAACTTCATAAAAACGCAAGCAGAATGTACACAAGAAATGGCAAGCACGACATTTGCGGTTTGAATACAGACAGGCTTTCTTCAGAAGATAAGGCAAGACAAATTTATCAGTGTTCCATTTTAAAAGATGTGTTGCAGTTAGAGAGGTAATAAATGATTACAATATATAAACACGGTCAGATTCCAAAATCAATAGAAATTGTTAAATTGAACGATGTTTATTTTAACAAATATACTGCTCAAATGCTGGATAATAGGGCAAATGAGATAATTGAAAAAATTGACCACGCTGAATTGACCGGGCCATATACAATTAAATCACGTTTTGACGGGACAACGCTGAACACTGATAAGCTTTCCAGTGGCTGCAAGACGGTATTGAATATAATGTACAATACTGATAAGATTTTTGACATAAGAGAATGTGGTGATAATGCTCTTGATATGATCTATTCTCTTGACGAAGGAAAGATCTGTTGTGATTATCCGATTATATCATTTGATATGACACGAGTGAACGTGTACGATAAGAGTAAGAAGAAATGCAGAGAAATAGATGATTATGAAGAATTGAAGGAGTGGTGGAGCGATGAAGATTAAACCGATCGTGATGCAAGAGATCAATACTACCCACACTTCCTTCATCATTGATCTACATTTTGATTACAACGTTACTTTTATCACAGGCGACTCTGGCGTTGGCAAATCCGCTCTGTATTCATTTATTGAAGAACTGTCTGCAAATGATAAAAGAATAAGGTGCTTTAATTACCTTGACCAAAAAAAGAATTACAAAGCTTCGATAAAAAATTCGAAGGATAAGCTTTTTGTAATAGACAATGCAGATATTCTGTTGGACGATAAAATGAGGCAGTATATTGCTTTTGATGCGCAAAACCAATATGTAATAATAGGGCGAAACCCCACCGGCTTAATGCTTGAGTTAGATGAGATCTACGAATTGTCAAGCGAGAATATCAATGGCAGAACACTATTATCATTAAAGAAAAGCTTTTAAACGATAAGTTGGAAGATAGATTCTAAAAAAGCTGTTTAATTTTTTTCAGCCCAATAAAATCTAAACTGTTTTATAGTAGAATCCCACCAACTCCCCATACGCCAATTTTACGCCAAAATGGCGTAGGTTTTGCGAGAATATATAAACTTTCGTAAAAAGCAAAAACGTCGCAAATCCAGTAAAATCAAGGGTTTGAGAGCTTTTGAAAAGATATAAAAAGGCGGTGTGGGTATTTCCCTACAATGAAGACGTTGGAGTAAACATAGTAAGATAATTTGTAGAATTAATGGGCAATTCCAATCGGAGTTGCCCATTTTTAAAACAAACAGAAATACAAATCGGAAGTTGGAGGATACACGCATGAAAATTGTAATCATTAATGGAAGTGCCAGAAAAGGAAACACGCTGACAGCAATCAATGCATTTATAAAAGGAGCATCAGAAAAGAATGAAATTGAAATCATTGAACCTGACAAACTCAACATTGCACCATGCAAGGGATGTGGTGTCTGTCAATGCTCTAAGGGATGCGTCGATAAGGATGATACAAATCCTACAATTGATAAAATTGCTGCCGCAGATATGATTCTTTTTGCTACACCAGTTTATTGGTGGGGAATGTCAGCACAATTGAAACTTATCATTGATAAGTGCTACTGCCGTGGATTGCAGTTAAAAAACAAAAAAGTTGGCACAATTGTTGTAGGTGGTTCTCCCGTAGGCAGTATCCAGTATGAGCTGATTGATAAGCAGTTTGACTGTATGGCAAAATATCTTTCATGGGATATGCTTTTCAAAAAATCATATTACGCAACAGCCAGAGATGAACTTGAAAAAAACAAGGATTCCATGAACGAACTTGAGGGGATCGGAAAAGATTTATAAAGCACGTTCCAAATTCCAGCTCTACAAGCAGTCCTTCATCTCTATTGATTCAAAGAACACAGGAAAGGGAAGAGTAATTTTAACTATGAAAAAGAGTCTGAGAATGACAGAGGGAAGTATCTCCCAAAAGATCATTTTTTTTGCAATTCCATTGTTTCTGGGAAATCTGTTCCAGCAATTGTATAATACTGCTGATTCACTGATCGTAGGAAATTTTCTAGGAAGTAATGCACTGGCGGCAGTCAGTTCATCTGGAAATCTGATTTTTCTGATGGTAGGTTTTATTAACGGCATTGCCATGGGTGCAGGTGTTGTTATTGCACGATATTACGGAGCAAAAAAAAGAGACTGCCTGCAAAAGGCAATTCATACAACGGTTGCATTTGGACTTGTGGCCGGTGCTGTGCTGACAGTTTTGGGAATGTTTCTGGCACCAAAGATCCTGGTATTGATGGGAACTCCTGCGGACGTGCTCCCGGAATCTATTGTGTATTTCCGTACATATTTTGCAGGGTCTATGGGTGTTGTCATGTACAATATCTTTGTTGGAGTTCTGCAGTCGGTCGGTGATGGACGCCATCCACTGATATATCTGATTATTTCTTCCTGTGTCAATGTCGTTCTGGATATTTTCTTTATCGCAGGTCTTGGCATGGGAGTCGGATCAGCAGCACTTGCAACCGCAATTTCACAGTTTGTCAGTGCACTGCTCTGTATGGTTCATCTGCTGCGTGTGGAAGAAGAATACCGTCTGGAATTGCGAGAGATTCGTTTTGACAGTTCTATGCTGAAGCAGATCATCCAGAATGGTGTACCATCCGGTTTTCAGAATTCAGTGATCGCGATCGCGAACGTCTTTGTACAGTCAAATATAAATGCATTTGGAAAAATGGCGATGGCAGGATGTGGTTCCTACTCCAAGATAGAGGGATTCGCATTTTTGCCGGTGACCTGTTTTACAATGGCTCTGACAACCTTTGTCAGTCAGAATCTGGGTGCAAAACAGTATGACCGGGCGAAAAAGGGAGCAAGATTTGGAGTTTTCTGCTCGATTACTATTGCAGAGTTGATCGGTATTATCATATATGTGGCAGCACCGGTACTGATCACAGCGTTTAACAGAGATCCTGATGTTGTACATTATGGAGTCATGCAGTCCAGAACAATTGCGTTATTTTATTGTCTGCTGGCGTTTTCTCATTGCATCGCAGCAATACTTCGTGGATCAGGTAACGCATCCGTTCCGATGATCGTTATGCTCTGTGACTGGTGTTTGTTTCGCGTAAGCTACATTACTGTGGCAGTTCGTATTCTCCCGGATATACGAGTGATTTTCTGGGCATACCCATTGACTTGGGGTATCAGCTCCGTGATTTTTCTGTATCTGTTCTTACGTGGAAAATGGGTTTACGGATTCGAGAAATCCTAATCGCTATACCGAATAATCGCACAAAATTTTCTTTACATTTTCGATTTTTACAGGCTTTGCAAGGTGAGCAATCATTCCCGCTGCCAGATATGATATTAAAGGTAGAAAATATGTGGGAGCAAATCTTTTTTAAGAATGATGGTATTGTATTCTAAAAAAGTATACGAATTATCAAAAGAATCCGAGAACGATGAGTTAGATGGAAGCCTGTCCTACTTAAATGCAAAAGAAAAGGAATTCTTAGCCTTTCTGTTAAAAAAGCGATTATATGAGTTTACACCAATTGAAGTAAGCAAAATGCTTGGTGTAACCAACAAAACGATTATTAATAGATGTACAAAGACAAATGATAAAGAACTCTTTTTCCTTTTTCATAATAGTATCATTATGGTATAATAGAGACATCAAAATCGATATTTGTAAAGGAGATATACAACATGAAGAAAGTCTGCTTAGCGGTTTTGCCAGCTTTAACAATAGTGTTAGAATTATTACCCTTGGGAGCAGTTTGTATTTTTGCAACATCTCCAACAGAAAGAGTAAAAGAAACATTCTCATACTTTAGCCTTACACCGTTTGGCTATGCAAATTTTGCTCCACTTATTACAGCCACACTTACTGTTGCCATCTTCTTACTTTCATTGTTTTCATTGAAGAAGAAAGGTGTTCTCAAAGCATTGTTTGTCCTTTCCATTATTACGGTAGTTATTTCTCTTTTGCCATTGATGTATGGCTTAAACTACTATACCCTTGTAGGAGCCTTTATAACAGTAACACTTGTAATAGAAAGTATTTTGGCTAAGATACAACAAAAGTAAAGCGATAACTTCCAGTTTGTCAGCTTCACATCGGGTCAACTTGCCCCGAACTTTTACAATTAAATACCCGCCGCCCACATAGCGGCACACCGAGCAGGAAATCTGAAAAAGGTCTCCTGCTTTTTTTCTGCCCAAAATGAGG